>Ga0307508_10000541_pt1 | contig 44822 bp, 48 predicted proteins | sample 9_EM_MG_FD_203089 | JGI IMG/M metagenome (GOLD analysis project Ga0307508, IMG submission 203089) | Populus trichocarpa ectomycorrhiza microbial communities from riparian zone in the Pacific Northwest, United States - 9_EM | ecosystem: Host-associated > Plants > Roots > Unclassified | place... | reverse complement strand
TGGAATGCCGGTAGAGACCAAAAAAGCCCGATCCGTCGTTGCTTTAAGTCGCGTCCCCCGTTGAGAGCGGGGTGCGCCGGTTCGCCTCCGGCTGCCAGTCACGGTTGCAAAGGATGGAGAGACCTTCAACGGCATCTCTTGAGAGAGATGCTGGACGGATCAGATCTCGACGACCTGAGCGCCCCTCGGCTTCTTCATCCCTTGGCGGCTGTCCGGCCTCTTGTCCGGATACCTACCGACTGACACACGACCACAGGCACGTGCGAAATTGGGCAAGAACGCAAATAAGCTCTTTGACTTGGCTTCGCAAGAATTTTTTTAGGCTCGCGGAAGATTTCCCTAACGCGTGCTTGCGACGCCCGTGCGCGCACGGAGAAATCTGAACGGACGTTAAGTTTGCTTAAGGAAACGTGTACCGATTTTCAGGCGCCGCGATTCGAAATGATCAATTGCCATGCGGCTTTCTTGCACGCGCGGATTTCAGCCGCGTGTCGTGAAGGGTTCGACGCGCTGCGCTGCGCGGATGAACGCCGCCATCACGAGTACACCGAGCGCGAACAGCACCGCCTGCAGGATGTGGGCGCCGGTGTCGTCGAGGCCGAGCAGGATCGCGAGCGCCCAGCCGCCGGCAAAGGCCGCGCCGAACACCTCTGCGCCGATCAGAATCGCGGCCGAGATGACGGTGATGACGCTTCCCCAGGCGATCTGGCGGGATGCGGTCGGCGCGGGCTGCAAGCTCATGGTCTCTCATCCTCGTGAGGCCGCAATCTCTCCGAAAAGCGCGGTGTCATCAAGCAGAAAAGGCCCAAAAAAGCCCGCTGGGTGATATATCTGCGCTCAGATTCCAGGACCTAACGATGGATCATGTGTGATGGCTGAAACCCCGCAAACCGCGCCTTCGGCGCCGGCGAATCCCCTCCTCGCGGCGTGGCACACGCCGTTTTCGACGCCGCCCTTCGAGGAGATCAGGCCGGAGCACTTCCTTCCCGCCTTCGAGCAGGCCTTCGCCGATCACTCAGCCGAGATCGCGGCGATCACGCAGGATCCGACGGCGCCGGACTTCGCCAACACGGTCACCGCACTGGAACGCTCGGGCAAGCTGCTGACCAGGGTGGCGGCCGTGTTCTACGACCTGGTCTCGGCGCATTCGAACCCCGCGATCCTCGAGATCGACAAGGAAGTCTCGCTGCGGATGGCGCGCCACTGGAATCCGATCATGATGAATGCGGTGCTGTTCGGCCGCATCGCCATGCTGCATGAGCAGCGCAAGAGCCTGGCCTTGACCTCCGAAGAGATGCGGCTGCTGGAGCGCACCTACATCCGTTTCCACCGGGCCGGCGCCGGACTTGGCGAGGAGGCGAAGCAGCGCATGGCCGCGATCAACGAGCGGCTCGCTCATCTCGGCACCAGTTTCAGCCATCATCTGCTCGCCGACGAGCAGGGCTGGTTCCTGGAACTCGGTGACGACGACCGCGCCGGTCTGTCCGACAGCTTCGTTGCCGCGGCGAGAGCCGCCGCGGAAGAGCGCGGGCTTTTCGGCAAGACGATCGTGACCCTGTCGCGCTCCTCCGTCGAGCCGTTCCTGAAGAGTTCGGCGCGGCGCGATCTGCGCGAAAAAGTGTTCAAGGCTTTCACCGCCCGCGGCGACAATGGCAACGCCAACGACAACAACGCGGCCATCGTCGAGATCCTGAGCCTGCGCGATGAGAGTGCCAGGATCCTCGGCTATCCGACCTACGCCGCCTACCGGCTCGAGGATTCGATGGCCAAGACGCCGGAGGCCGTGCGCGGCCTGCTGGAACGGGTCTGGAAGCCGGCGCGGGCCCGGGCGCTCGCCGATCGTGACCAGTTGCAGGCGCTGATCGCGGAGGAGGGCGGCAATTTTGCGCTGGCGCCCTGGGACTGGCGCTACTACGCGGAGAAGCTCAGGCTGGCCAAAGCCAATTTCGACGACGCCGCCATCAAGCCCTATCTCGCGCTCGACCACATGATCGAGGCCGCGTTTGACTGCGCCAGCCGCCTGTTCGGCGTCTCCTTCGCCGAGCGCAAGGATATTCCGGTCTGGCACCCGGACGTCCGGGTCTGGGAGGTCAGGGATCGCGAGGGGCGCTCCAAGGCGCTGTTCTATGGCGACTATTTCGCCAGGCCCTCGAAGCGCTCCGGCGCCTGGATGACCTCGCTGCGCGACCAGCAGAAGCTCGACGGCGAGGTCGTGCCTCTGATCCTCAATGTCTGCAATTTCGCCAAGGGCGCGGGAGGCCAGCCGTCGCTGCTTTCGCCCGACGATGCGCGGACGCTGTTCCACGAGTTCGGTCATGGCCTGCACGGCATGCTCTCGAACGTGACCTATCCCTCGCTGTCCGGCACATCCGTGTTCACCGACTTCGTCGAGCTGCCCTCGCAGCTCTACGAGCACTGGCAGGAGCAGCCGCAGGTGCTGCAGCGATTCGCGAAGCACTACCAGACCGGCGAGCCGCTGCCGGCGGATCTGCTGGCCCGGTTCCTGGCGGCGCGCAAGTTCAACCAGGGTTTTGCCACGGTGGAGTTCATCTCCTCGGCGCTGATCGATCTCGAATTTCACACCCAGCCGGTCGAGGCGAGCCGCGATGTCCGAGCGTTCGAGCGGGCGGAAATGGCGAAAATCGGCATGCCCGAGGAGATCGCCTTGCGCCATCGGCCGCAGCAGTTCGGCCATATCTTCTCCGGCGATCATTATGCCGCCGGCTACTACAGCTACATGTGGTCGGAGGTGATGGATGCCGACGCCTTCGGCGCGTTCGAGGAGGCCGGCAATATTTTCGACCCCATCGTCGCCAGGCGCCTGCACGACGACATCTATTCCACCGGCGGCTCGGTCGATCCGGAGGCGGCCTATGTCGCCTTCCGTGGCCGCGAGCCGGAGCCCGAGGCGCTGCTCCGCCGTCGCGGTCTTCTGGAAACGCCGAAGGCGGCCTGAGGTGGAACGCACTTTCCGTCGGCTTTCGGGGTTGCTGCTGCTGGCGGGAACACTGTTGTTCGGAGCCGCCGGGGCAGCTGCGCACCCCCATGTCTGGATCACCGCCACCAGCGAATTGCTCTATGCGCCCGACGGCTCGCTGACCGGCGTGCGTCACGCCTGGACCTTCGACGACATGTACTCGGCTTACGTGCTGCAGGGCATCGAGACCAAGACCAAGGGCGTCTATACCCGCGAGGAGCTCGCGCCGCTGGCGCAGGTCAATGCCGAATCGCTCAAGGAGTACGCCTACTTCACCTTCGCCCGGGCCGACGGGAAGAAGCAGAAGTTTGACGATCCCGCCGATTATTTCCTCGACTACAAGGATGCGCTCTTGACCCTGCATTTCACGTTGCCCTTGAAGGCGCCGGTGAAGCCCAAGCAGCTCGCGCTCGAGGTCTTCGATCCTTCGTTCTTCATCGATTTCAAGATGGCCGACCAGGATCCGGTCACGCTAGTCGGGGCGCCCGCGGCCTGCGCGATGAAATTGCAGCGGCCGAGTGACGGCACCGCCGGCGCCCAGACACTCGGCGAGCAAAGCTTTGCCAGCGGCGACAATTCCAACTACGGCATGATGTTCGCCAACAAGATCACGGTGGAGTGCCCGTGACGCCCGCGGTTCGCGCGCTGCTCATGCCGGCCCTCGCAGCCACGGCCGTGGCGCTTGCCGCCGTCATGCTCGATGGCGCCGTGCATGCGCTGATGGCGCAGACGCCGTTCGGCGGCCCGCGCCCTGCGGCCGAGCCGCAGATAGGCGGCATGGTCGGATGGCTGCTCGCCCGGCAATCCGAATTCTACCGCGAAATCTCGGCGACGATCCGCGCCGCGAAATCCGACGGCTCGGCGGTCTGGAGCCTGCTGGCGATCTCGTTTGCCTACGGCATTTTCCACGCCGCGGGGCCCGGCCACGGCAAGGCGGTGATCTCCTCCTATCTGGTCGCCAACCAGGAAACCGCGCGGCGCGGCATCGCGCTGTCCTTTGCCTCGGCGCTGTTGCAGGCGCTGGTGGCGATCGCGATCGTCGGCGTCGGCGCCTGGCTGCTCAACGTCACCGCCCAGACCATGTGCGGCGCGGAGCGGACGATCGAGATCATAAGCTACGGCCTGATCGCGGCGTTCGGCGCGCGGCTGGTCTGGACCAAGGGCGGCAGCTTCATCGGAGCGTTGCAGGCCTCGCCGGCCCATGCGACCGCCGCCGTCCACGTCCATGATGCCGGGCAGCATCACCACGGTCACGGCGCCGGCCATCAGCATCACGACCATGTCCATGATGCCCATTGCGGCCATGCGCACGGCCCTGAGCCGGGCGAACTGGCCGGACCAGGCGGCTGGCGGCGCGGACTGGCCGCGGTCTTGGCTGTCGGTGTCCGGCCCTGTTCGGGCGCGATCCTGGTGCTGGTGTTCGCGCTGGCGCAAGGCCTGTTCTGGGCCGGCATCGCGGCCACCCTGCTGATGGGCCTCGGCACTGCGATCACGGTCGCAACCATTGCCGTCATCGCCGTTTCGGCCAAGGATCTCGCGCAACGCCTGAGCGGCGCCCGCGACGGCCGCGGCGTGCTGGTCATGCGCGGCATCGAATTCGGCGCAGCCGGGCTGGTGCTGCTGTTCGGCGCCGGTCTCCTGTTCGGCTACATCGCGGCCGAGCGGGCGACCTGTCTGTAGCGGTCTTGCGACAAGGCTTCAGATCGGCAGATAGCGCCGGATCAGCGGCAGGAAGAAAATCGCGACATTGATCGTGAAGCCGAGATTCCAGAGGATCGATCGCAGCCGGGGCCGGTTGCCGATATAGGTGAGGACATAGGCAATCCGCACGATCAGGAACAGCACCGCCAGTTCGTTGATCAGGTTCTGGGGAGCGACGCGAAATTCCGCGAGCAGGACGGCCGCGGCAAAGAACGGAAAGGCTTCGATGCCGTTCTGATGCGCACCCAGCGCGCGGGCTCGGATGGCGTCCTGGTAAAAGGCCGGGTCGCGCGGCAGGGCGTTGTCATATTGACGGCCGCCGAACCGTTTGACCGCAACGATGGTCAAGAGGTAGAGCGCCACGATCGCAAAAACGCACCATTCGGCGACCGTCATGATCTCTCCCCGAACGCGGAAATTCTTGTCGGCATGAACTACCAGGACCGTGCGTATCGGCTTTTTGCGGAAAATACCCCGTGACACTACGTGACACTAATTGTCCCAAGACACTAGCCAACCCGGACTAATCTTGACAAGCATGGTCCAGCGAGCCAAGGGACGCAAATAAGGGATCCAAACAAGGCACCCGAATCATGAGAATGGTCGCTCCGATCCAGAGCGCAAGACCCGCGACCGCGGCGGGGCCGGAACGCGTCGGCGTGCTGCTGGTCAATCTCGGCACCCCCGATACCGCCGACGCCCGCGGCGTGCGGGTCTACCTGAGGGAATTTCTTAGCGATCCCCGGGTGATCGAGAACCAGGGGCTGCTCTGGAAGCTGATCCTCAACGGCGTCATCCTGCCCACCCGTCCGAGAAGGAAGGCGCGCGACTACCGCAAGATCTGGAACACCGAGAGGGATGAATCGCCGCTGAAGACGATCACGCGCGCGCAGTCGGAAAAGCTCGCAAGGAGCATTGCCGACCGTGACCATGTCGAGGTGGATTGGGCGATGCGCTACGGCAATCCGTCGATCCGCGCAGGCATCGAACAGCTGATGGCGCGCGGCTGCGACCGGCTGCTGGTGGTGCCGCTCTATCCGCAATATTCGGCGGCGACCTCGGCCACGGTCTGCGACGAGGTGTTCCGCGTGCTCGCGAGTCTGCGCGCGCAACCGACGCTGCGGGTGACGCCGCCTTACTACGACGATCCCGATTACATCGACGCCCTGGCGGTCTCGATCAATGCCCATCTTGCGACGCTGCCGCTCAAGCCGGAATTGATCGTCGCCTCGTTTCACGGCATGCCGAAGGATTATGTCGACAAGGGCGATCCGTATCTGGCGCACTGCATCGCGACCACGGAGGCCCTGCGCAAGCGCCTGGGGCTCGATGCCAAGAAGCTCCTGCTCACCTTCCAGTCGCGCTTCGGCACTGCCGAATGGCTGCAGCCTTACACCGACAAGACCATCGCACGACTGGCCAAGGATGGCGTGCGCCGGATCGCGGTGGTGATGCCGGGCTTTGCCGCCGACTGCCTGGAAACGCTGGAAGAGATCGCGCAGGAGAATGCCGAGATCTTCAGGCACAATGGCGGCGAAGAGTTTTCGGCCGTTCCTTGCCTCAACGACAGCGATCCCGGCATGGACGTGATCCGCCAGCTCGTGCTGCGGGAGCTGCAGGGCTGGATTTGACGAACCTCGAAGCGTCGTTTTTCCACAGGCGTAACAAGGCGGTTAGCTGGCGTTCAGGTTTCGACGCCTGCCGGCGCTACTGGCGGCCGCAAAACTCCGACATAGCTATTGCAGCAGGCGACGACCGGGTGAACCGGCAAGGCCGCCGCGCAGACACACACAGGCTGCGCGAAACGAGGCGGCGGAACGTTTGCGCACTCACTGCGCGGGAGGTTTTATGAGCGGTTTCGACATCTTCGCGATTGCCATCGTGCTGCTTGCGATCATCACGCTGTACTCCGGCGTCAAGACGGTGCCGCAAGGCTTTGACTGGACCATCGAGCGGTTCGGCAAATTCACCCGCACGCTGTCGCCCGGGCTCAACCTCATCGTTCCCTATTTCGACCGCGTCGGCCGCCGGATGAACATGATGGAGCAGGTGATCAACATTCCCGAACAGGAGGTGATCACCAAGGACAACGCCACCGTCACCGTGGACGGCGTCGCGTTCTTCCAGGTGTTCGACGCGGCGAAGGCGAGCTACGAGGTCGCCAATCTCAACCAGGCGATCATCGTGCTGACCATGACCAACATCCGCTCGGTGATGGGCGCGATGGACCTCGACCAGGTGCTGTCGCATCGCGACGAGATCAACGAGCGGCTGCTCCGCGTCGTTGACGCGGCGGTGTCGCCCTGGGGGCTCAAGGTCAACCGCATCGAGATCAAGGACATCGTGCCGCCGGCCGATCTGGTCGAGGCAATGGGGCGGCAGATGAAGGCCGAGCGCGTCAAGCGCGCCGACATCCTGCAGGCCGAAGGCGCGCGCCAGTCCGAAATCCTGCGCGCCGAAGGCGCCAAGCAGGGCCAGATCCTGCAGGCCGAAGGCCGTCGCGAGGCCGCCTTCCGCGACGCCGAAGCGCGCGAGCGGCTCGCGGAAGCCGAGGCCAAGGCGACGCAGATGGTCTCCGAGGCCATCGCCAAGGGCGACGTCGCCGCGCTGAACTATTTCATCGCCAGCAACTACATCAAGGCGTTCGGCCAGTTCGCGGATTCACCGAACCAGAAGGTGATCATGCTGCCGATGGAGGCGACGAGCTTGCTGGGCGCCCTCGCCGGCATCGGCGAGATCGCAAAGGCGACCTTCGGCGAGAGCGCGGTCTCCGCCGCGGCCGCGGCGCGCCGCACCTCGGTGCCGCCGGCCGGACCCGCCGTAGTTCCGCCGGTGCCGCCGGTGCCGCCGATTCCGACATCAGGCTGAGGAGGATATCGTGACCGGCATCTTTGCGACGCTCGGCACCTGGAACTGGCTGATCTTCGGCGTCATCCTGATGGTGCTGGAGGTGCTCGCGCCCGGCATCTTCCTGTTCTGGCTCGGGCTCGCGGCGCTTCTGGTCGGGCTCATCTCCTTCGTCGTGCATCCGTCCTGGCAGGTCGAGATCCTGATGTTCGCGGGTTTTGCGATCGCCGCGGTGCCGCTGTGGCGACGGCTCGCGCGCGGCAACAGGGCCCCCAGCGAAAGCAATCCGTTCCTCAACCGCCGCGCGGAGGGGCTGGTCGGGCGTGTGTTCACGCTGGAGAAGCCGATCATCGATGGCTCAGGCACGGTGCGGATCGACGACACGGTCTGGCGCGTCGCCGGCCCCGATACGCCGGCGGGCACGCGGGTGCGCATCGTGCAGGCCAACGGCGCCAACCTGACGGTGGCCGCGGCGTAGGCTGTGCCACCGTCCGCGAGTCGGGTTCACCTCGCCCCGACTGCGGGGAGAGGTCGGCGCGGAGCGCCGGGTGAGGGGGACTCTCCGTGCATTCGGTGTTCGTCGATGAAGCCCTCACCCCGACCCTGCCCCGACCCTCTCCCCGCAAAGAGGCGGGGAGAGGGAGAGGAAAGACCTAGCTAGCCCGCTCCGCGCTTGCTCCACCGCTCGGCGAAGCGGTGCAGCGGCAGGAAGTTGTCCTGCAGTTCCCGCCCGAGCGGGGTGAGGCCGTAGCCGCCGCCGTCGGCGAGCGCGACAAAGCCGGCCTCGCGCAATTCCGACAGCCGCGCCTGCAGCACGGTCGGCGAGACTTCGTCGCAGGCGGCGCGCAATTCGCGCGAGGTCAGCGCGGCCTCGCGCAATTCCCACAGGATGCGCAAGGACCAGCGCCGGCCCAGCAGGTCGAGCAGCACCATGATCGGCCGGCCCGTACGCGACCCGCGCACGCTGCGACGGGTCGCGCTCGACGGCTGTTTCGGCATGTTCGCACCCTCTTGCAATTTGCTACTGAAAATGTAGCAATACGCTACGTTTAATGTAGCAATGGGAGATGGCGATGTCACGCCTCGCGCCGCTCGAGCCGCCTTATCCGAAAGATATCGCCGCGCAGTTCGACCGCGTCATGCGCGGCGCGCCGCCGCTCCTGCTGTTCCGCGTCCTCGCCGGTCATGCGCGGGCCTGGGACAAATTCACCGCCGGCAGCCTGCTCGATCCCGGCCCGCTCAAATTACGGGAGCGCGAGATCGTGATCGACCGCACCTGCGCACTGAACGGTTGCGAATATGAATGGGGCGTGCATGTCACGATCTTCGCCAAGGCCGCACATCTGACCGCCGAGGAGGTGCGTGCGACCGTCGATGCCGGCGCCGCCGCGCCGTGCTGGTCGGACAGCGAGAAGGCGCTGCTTGCGGCGGTTGACGCCTTGCATCACCGCGCGACCTTGAGTGACGCGGAGTTCGCGGCGCTGGCGGCGCATTACGACGACGACGGGATTCTGGAAATCATCCTGCTGTGCGGCTTCTATCGCACGGTGTCGTATCTGGCCAACGCGCTTGCACTGCCGCTGGAGCAAGACGCAGCGCGGTTTCCGCAGAGCGCAGCCTGAGGTCCCGAACTCAAGCGGCGGGCTTCTGCCATTCCATGATCAGGAAGTAGGGCACGCGCCGGTGCCATTGCGCGCGCTCCGGATCGGCGGCGGCGATCGGCATCGGCTCGGAGAAGTGGCGCAGTTGCAGTCCGTGGCCGAGCAGCAGCGACATGTAGGTGCCGAGCGGCCGGTGCCAGTTATGGACGCGGATGCCGTGCCAGCTGACCCACTCCGCGCGCTCGTCCATATAGTGATCGATGCAGAAACGCTGGTTGCCGTCGGCGTCCGCGGCCCATCCTGGCGGCTGGCCCGCGGTGTTGAAGCTGGTGAGATTGGCGATCAACAGCGTCCCCTCCGGCTCAAGCACCCTGACCATCTCGGCGATCGCGATGCGGATGTCCGGAATGTCGATCAGCGTCAGATAGCTGACGACGAGATCGAACGACCGATCCGGACAGCCAAGCGCTTCCGCGCGGCCGATGCGATAGTCGCCGTCCGGGTCCAACTCGCGCGCATGCCGGATCAAGGCCTCGGTCGGGTCGATTCCAACCGTCCGGATCGCGCGTGTTGCAAGCATGCGGCAGAAGCGTCCTTCGCCGCATCCGACGTCCAGCGCCTTGCGGAAGCCCCTGTTGCTCACGCGCTCCATCATCGGCGGGTCGAGCACGAACTGACGGCCGAAGTCGCCGTCGCTGCCCATGTCGGCGATCCAACTGGAGGCCGATTCGTTCCACCCGTTGTCCATGGCTTTCTCCCAATCGCGATAGCGGCGCTGGCAAAGAGCACCGAATCGCGGGCGCGTCAAAAAAATCCGCAAGGGCGCGTCAAAACGCGCCCCGGTTTGACAGCGGGATGACAGCCGCACGAGGCAGGGCTACGGCGTCGCAATCCCCATCGCCTTCAGCGCTTCAAGCATGCGCCGTGGCGGGGCCATCTTCACCACCAGCGGCTGTCCGGTCTCGAGCAAACTCTTGAGGCTCGACAGGATCGCGGGCCAGCCCTGCCGGCCACCCGAAAGGATGTCGTCGCTGAGCGGGCGGTCGTGCGCCTCGATCATGGTCAACCGCACCGCATCGCCGGCCTGCTCGATTTCGTAGGTGACGAGGGTAGGCCCGAGCTTTTCGATCAGGTCCGGCCAGTTGACGTTCCAGGTCACGGTGAGCCTTTTTGGTGGATCGCATTCGATCACCTTGCCATCGATATGCAGCGACCCGTCGGGTGCGCGGACGATGAAGGCGCCGCCGACCGTCAGTTCGGCTTCCACGGCGAAGCCAAAGAAATATTTCCGGCTGAACTCCGCTTCCGTGAATGCCTGCCAGACTTTTGCGGGCGTGGACGCGATGTAGATGGTGTAGACGATCGCGGGCCTGAAATCTTGGACGTTCATTGAAACCCCTCGATGGCGAGCGCGGCGGGAGGAATCGTGAGCGGATGGCCGGTTTCGAGCAAGCTCTTGAGGCTTGCCAGGATCGCTGGCCATCCCTTGGAGACACCATCGAGCAGCTTGCTGCCTTCGGTGAAGTTTTCGTGGGTAAGCGTCAGCTTCACCAGGTTGCCGTGCTTTTCGAGAATGAAGACCACCTTCGTCGGCGGCTCGTTGCGGGCCGTCTCATCCAGCACGTGGCGAAACGTGTACGACAACCGTCGCGGCAGATCGGCCTCGAGGATTTCGCCGACATCGGTGTTGGTGCCGTTCATGACCAGCGCCAAGGGCGAGCCGACCTTGAAGTCCGATTGCAATTCGGTGTTGAACCAGTAGCGCCGCGAGAACTCGCTTGATGTCAGCGCCTGCCACAATTTTTCCGGTGTGGTCTCGATATAGGTGACATAGACGAATTCCGGTCTACTCATCGCGCTTCTCCAGTCGTCGTTTCAACTCGCTGAGCGCGACGAGCTTGCCGCGTTCGAATTTCCTGATCCACCGCTCGCCGATCTGATGGATCGGCACCGGGTTGAGGTAGTGCAGCTTTTCGCGGCCCCGCCTGATCGTGGTGACGAGGTTTGCCGCTTCCAGAATCGCCAGGTGCTTGGTCACGGCCTGGCGGGTCATGGCGAGGCCGTCGCAGAGTTCGTTCAGCGTCTGTCCGTTCTGGGCGTGAAGCCTGTCCAGCAGCGACCGTCGTGACGCGTCCGCCAGTGCCTTGAAGACCTCATCCATGGTTTGGATAATAGGCAACCCAATGGTTGCATGTCAAGAAGGGTTGTCGAGCGTCGTCCCCAATCGTCATGTCCGGCCATGACGAGAAATGAAACACGTCCAGGTGGCGAGCACGATTCCGGGAATTCAGACCCGCCGCACCATCGAAGGCGTCAGGTCTTTCACCCTCGGCGCCCCCAGCTGCTGCATCGCGTTGCGGGTCTCAGTGCGCAGGATCGCCAGCACGCGTTCGACACCGCTTTCCCCAAACGCGCCGAGGCCCCACAAATAGGGTCGGCCGATGCACACCGCCTGCGCGCCGATGGCCAACGCCTTGACGATGTCGCTGCCGCGCCGGAAGCCGCTGTCGATCATGACGGGCATGCGGCCGGCGACGGCGTCGACGATGTCCGGCAGCACATCGATGGTGGCGCTGACGCCGTCTTCCACCCGCCCGCCGTGGTTCGAAACGATGATCGCGTCAATTCCGGCATCTGCGGCGAGCTTTGCGTCCTCGAAGGCAACGATGCCCTTGAGCAGCAGCTTGACCTTGACCATATCGCGCAGGCGCTTGATCAGCTCCCAGTTCAGATTGGTGACGACGGTGCCGCTGACGCCGCCCACATCGATGCCGTTGAAATTGGGCTTGCGCGACAGATAGTCATTGAAGCCGTGGCAGCTGCCACAGTCGCGCGTGTCGGTGCGCCGCAATCTGACAAATGTTTCCCATTTCGCGGGCGTTCTCACGTCGAGGGTGACGACGATTGCGGGCGCGCCGGCGGCTTGCGCCCGTTTGACCAGCGCTTCGGCAATGGCCCAGCGCTGGGTCGTGTAGAGCTGAAACCAGACCGGTGCGCCGCGCGCGGCGATGGCGTCCTCGATCGATGTCGTTGCCACCGTGGACAGAATTTGCAGATGGTTGCCCGTTCGGGCTGCCTTGGCGACGGCGATCTCGCCATCGGGGTGAAAGGCGCGGTTGCTGCCGGCCGGCGCGATGACGATCGGGCTGTCATATGTCGTGCCGAGGATCTCGGTGCTGGTATCGATGTTGCTGACGTCGACCAGCCGCCGCGGCCGCAACGCGAGTTTCCGAAAGCCGTCGCGATTGGCGCGCAGGGTGGTTTCGTCGTCGACGCCGGTCGCCATGTAACCGAAATGCGCCGGCGGAACGTTCTTTTTCATGACCGGCTCGAAGTCGAACACGTCGAGCGCCTGCTTGGGATCGTCAATCAATTTGTCGAGATTGCGCGGCGCCCACTCCGCCGGGTCGGATGATTGCTGCCCCTGCGCCAGCGCAGTACCCGCGAACAACGGGCTTGCAGCCAAAAATTGCAGCAGACGGCGGCGGCTGGTGACGTGAACGGAATGCGGCGACATCGATGCCTCCTCAAAAGGAGGTGATATTCGCTCAATTTTCGCGACGTGACACGCTGCATCGCAATCTGCCGCGTTCAGCGTGCCACATGGGCTTCGCTATGATATCTTCGAAACCAGCCAACGAAGATTGGCCTCGAACGGTGGATGGAAAGCATGGGTGGGCGCGTCGGACTTGCGGTTTTTGTCTCGATTTCTTTTTTCGCTTGCAGCAGCGCGAGTTATGCCCAGAGCCAGGCAATCGGGGCGCCGCCGGAAGCTTCCAACATGAAGCTGGCCGGGACTAACGATCTGCAGGCGCGCAGCGCCTATCAGCCGACCATCCATCGTCAGGGCGACCGCTACATCGCCTATATCGGCCACCATGGCGGCACCGATGACGTTCCCGATCCCGTCAATCCCTTGACCGGCAAGGCGGAACCGAACGGCACTTCGATCGTCGATGTGACCGACCCGGCGCATCCGAAATATCTGCATCACATTCCAGGCCAGGAAGGAAAATACGAGGGCGGCGGCGGGCAGATGGTGCGCGTCTGCGACGGCAAGTCGCTGCCCAAGGGCGACGCAGGCGCGGTCTACTTGCTGCGCACCTTCGGCGGCGAGGCGCATGAGATCTGGAACGTCGCCGATCCCTCAAATCCCGTTCTGGTCACGCGCATCGGCGGCTTGAAGGACACCCACAAGAGCTGGTGGGAATGCGACACCGGCATCGCGTTTCTGGTCTCGGGCGCGCCGGACTGGCGCACGCGCCGCATGACCCAGGTCTACGACCTCTCCGATCCCGCGCACCCGGTCAAGATTCGCGATTTCGGCCTGCCCGGTCAGGAGCCGGGCGCGACCGGCGCGGTGCCGACCGAACTGCACGGACCGATTTCGACCGGCCCTTCGGGAAATCGCGTCTATTTCGGCTACGGCACCAACAAGGGCGGCTTCCTGCAGATCGTCGACCGCGACAAGCTCATCAACGGACCCAAGGAGCCGACGCCGGACAATCTGCGCTATCCGGAAGTTTCGCGCCTTGCGATGTCGGCCTTCAACGGCGCCCACACCGTGTTTCCGATGCCGGGCATGCCGATCGCCGAGTTTGCCAGGGACAAGGACGGCAAGACCCGCGACATCGTCATGATCGTCGACGAGGCGATCCTGAACGAATGCGGCGAGCCCAGGCAGATGGTGTGGTTCGCCGACGTCACCGTCGAGAACCGCCCGATGATGATCTCGAGCTACACTGTGCCGGAGGCGAGCGGCAATTTCTGCGAGCGCGGCGGGCGGTTCGGCTCGCATTCTTCCAACGAAAGCATGGCGCCGGTCTATTACAAGAAGATGGCCTTCATCGCCTTCTTCAACGCCGGCGTCCGCGCGCTCGACATCCGCGATCCCTATCACCCCAGGGAGGTCGGCTATTTCATTCCCGCGATCACGTCCGCGACCGACAAGCGCTGCGTCACCATCGACGGCAAGGACCGCTGCAAGGTCGCAATCCAGACCAACAATGTCGAAACTGACGATCGCGGCTATATCTATATCGTCGATCGCGCCAATACCGGATTGCACATTCTGGAACTGACCGGCGAGGCCCGTGCCGCGGCCGGATTGCCGTGATGGTTTGAGATGATGCGCTGGCGGACGATGTTTCGGACAGTCCTCGCGCTTGGCGCCTTGTCGGGTGTTGTTGCGGCCTCGCCGAATGGTCAGACACCGGCCGCGGAGCGGGGCGAACCGCAATGGCGCGAGATCGCCTGGCCGTTTCCGCGCGACGGCTGGCCGGCGGGTCGTGCCTTTCGCTGCGCGGAGGCCGCATGCGGCGTGGATACCGAGATCTATCTGCGGCCGAAGCTCGGCTTCTGCAATTGCGATACCGGTGTCGCCGATGACGACGAGGTCGACCGCGTCGCCGACATCGACCTGATCAGCCCGCGCTTCGCTGCGCGCGAGGTCGGCCGCGTGATCCGGGTCGACGAGATGGCGGGACGACTGCGCAGTTATGATCTCAAGATGCCTGATGGCGCGCACCACGCGGCGGTCGGCATCGCGGTGTCACACCGCTGCGATCTCCTGGTCGCGGTGGCGCAGGGCGCAGTGGCAGGGCCCGAGGTCGAGCGAACGGTGCTGCAGTTTTTGGGATCGCCGGAGATCAAGCGCTGGATGGCGTCGGCGATGGAGGGCGTTAGATGACGTCATGCGACCTCGACCTACCGGTGTGGAGATCGCGTCGTGCGAGAACGCGTCGGATGTCTCGATCGTGAAGCTTGCGACGCCGCATCGAGCCGCGCGGTTGTGTCTGCAAGAAATCTCTCTTTATTGCTTGATTTTAATCACCTAATCGTATATACGATTATATCGCGGATATCGAGTTTGATCCGAAAAAGGATGCATCGAATCTGGCCAAGCACGGTATCCGCTTGGCGCGCGCTTCCGAGTTTTCCCCGGTCGCAATCCTGGAGGACACGCGCAAGAACTACGGCGAGACGAGATATCGCGCTTTCGGCTTCATCGGCACCAAAGCCCATGCGCTGGCTTTCACGGTCGCTGAAGACAGAAAGTCAGGCAGCAAGAGGGTCCGCGCGATCAGCCTCAGACCTGCCACGGAACAGGAGATCAAGAACTATGACCTCTCGAAAAAAAGCCGACGTTGACAACCCCGAATGGACTCGGGCTGACTTCGCAAAAGCAAAAGCGCCCGAAGAGGTTTTGTCGGCGGATGTCCTCTCGACATTCGGCAAGCATCGCGGCCCGCAAAAGGCACCCAAGAAAGTCCCGGTATCGATCCGCCTGAGCCCGATCGTCGTTACCCACTTTAAAAACCAGGGCCCAGGTTGGCAGGCTCGGATTGACGCCGTTCTGACCAAGATCGTGAGGAATGAGAAACGGCCGGCTCCCACACGGATTCGCAAAGCTGGCTGATAGACGGCAATGGGGCGCGCGCACCGCTGCCCATCAGGAGTCGCACCCCAGGAGCTTCCACCTTCAGCTTGCACAATCACGTACATCTCTTGCTCGAGAGTCCCCCATGTCCATCCAAGTCTATCTTGCCTTCGTCGCCGCCTGCATCGCGCTGGCGCTCATCCCGGGTCCGGTCGTCACCCTGGTGATCGCCAACGGCCTGCGCCACGGCACCCGCGCGGCGCTGACCAACATCCTGGGCGTCCAGGCCGGGCTTGCGATCGTGATCGGCATCGTCGCGATCGGGCTGACCTCGCTGATGGCGACCATGGGCTACTGGTTCGACTGGGTGCGTTTTGCCGGCGCCGCCTATCTGGTCTGGCTCGGCATCAAGCTCATTCGTTTTCCGGTCGAAGGCATCAAGGCCGACGAACCGCCGCCGCCGCCGCGCGGCGGCTTCTTCCTGCAGGGCTTTCTGGTGCTGCTGTCCAATCCGAAAGTGCTGGTGTTCTTCGGCGCGTTCATTCCGCAGTTCATGGACATGAGCAGGGACCATATCTCGCAGGTGGCGCTGCTCGGCGTCACCTTCATGATCACGGGCGCGATCACGGATTCGATCTACGCGCTGCTCGCCGGGCGCGCGCGTCGGATGTTCTCGGCGCGGCGCACGCGGCTGGTCTCGCGCATCTCCGGCGGCTTCATGATCGGCGGCGGCGTGTGGCTGGCGCTGACGCGGGTGAGGTAGGGCCGCGGCGGGTCGATGCGAAGCTAAATCGCCCCCTGCGCGCGCAAGCTCGTTTCGATCTCCAAGAAGATCCGCGCCAGCCGCTCCGCCCATTGCTGCTGGCCTGTGTGATGCTCGATCAGATCCTGGCGGATCTCGATGCCGATATTGAGCAGTCCGCGGGCCTCGCCGTGAACCGGAATGGTGTAGTCGGTGAGGTCGCTGGCCGCATAGGGTTCGTTGTCGCCGACCACGAGGTCGGGTTCTGCCCGCAGCGCCTGCAAGAGCAGCGGCGGCAGGGTGCGGTCGCGATGATAGAGCGCGCCGATATGCCAGGGCCGCGCGATCCCGGCATAGACCGGCGTGAAGCTGTGCAGCGCCACCAGCACGGTCGGCCGCTGCTCCTGCAGTCGCGCGCTGATCACAGCGTCAATGCACTGATGGTAGGGATAAAAGATCTCCCGCCGCCGCGCCTGTCGATCCGCGGTCGAGAGGCCTTCGTTGCCGGGAATGGTGGTCGTCTCGCTGAGCACGGGTATCGAATTCGCCACCACCGTCGGGCGATTGCAGTCGATCACGAGCCGCGAATAGCGCTGCGCGATCAAATGCGCATCGAGATCGGTCGCAAGCTGCTCGGCAACCCCGGCGATGCCGATATCCCAGGCGATATGCCGCGTCAGCTCGCGCTCGGGCAGGCCAAGGTCGCCGAGCACGGGCGGAATGAGTCTGCCATAATGATCGCAGGTCAAGAGGAACGGCGAGCGACCGGGCGCGTTGGATTGATGAACTGGTGGAATGCTTCCATCGCCGATCAGTTCCGGTGTATGATTCCCGTCCTGCAAACGTCATTTCCCCTGGTTGTTGCCTATCCAGGCAGCATGCCGACCTACATAATGAGCAGCAATTGCTATAGGCTCAACCCGCAAAAGCCACGATGATTGACATGACAATGCCGGGGCCCAGGACTTGTCGCAAGCGAAAGAGAATTTGTCGCAAGCGAAAGCCTGCTCCGCGGTGCTTGTCTTCGCTGATCCAAAGCCCGCGCTAGCGTGTGGGCCGGGACGGAGGTGCGATGAATGGAGATCAAGGTCGGCTTTGAAATCACCTACGCCGCCGCGCAACCGACGCCGATGGTGATCATGCTCTCGATCCATCCCTCGCGCCGGGCCGACATCATTGGCAGCGAGACCCTGGTCGCCGAGCCCGACGTCAAAATCGGATTTTACCGCGACAGTTTCGGCAATATCTGCGGCAGGCTGGTGGCGCCCGCCGGCGGCGTGACCTTGCGCGGCAGCGCCCTGGTGCGCGATGCCGGGTTGCCCGACGCGGTGGCCCCCGCCGCGCAGCAGGTCCCGATCGAGCAATTGCCCGACGATCTCCTGCTTTATCTGATGCCGAGCCGCTATTGCGAGACCGACAAGCTGACCGACGTCGCCTGGTCGCTGTTCGGCAACACCAGGCCTGGATGGGAGCGCGTCGCTGCCATCAATGCGTTCGTCAACCAGCACGTCACCTTCGGTTACGAGCATGCGCATCACATGAAATCGGCGCATGATGTCTACGCCCAGCGCACCGGGGTATGCCGCGATTTCGCGCATCTGGCGCTGACCTTCTGCCGCTGCATGGGCATCCCGGCGCGCTATTGCACCGGCTATATGGGCGATATCGGCATTCCGCCGGAACCCTACCCGATGGATTTCTCCGGCTGGTTCGAGGTCTATCTGTCGGGGCGATGGTACACCTTCGACGCGCGGCACAACGTCCCCAGGATGGGACGCATCCTGATGGCGACCGGGCGCGATGCCGCCGACGTGGCGCTGACCACGAGCTTCGGCCGCATGGATCTGGTGAAGTTCTTCGTCGTCAGCGACGAGGTGGTGACGGCGTGATCCCATGACCTCCGATCGCCTCTTCGTTTACGGCACGCTGATGCGCGGCTTCGACCATCCGATGGCACGGATGCTGTCGGCCAACGCCGATCTTCTCGGCGAGGCGAGGTGCCACGGCCGGCTCTATCTGGTGAAGCACTATCCGGGGCTGGTGCTGTCGGACGATCCGTCCGATGTGGCTCATGGCGAACTGTATCGCCTGCGCGCGCCCGACGCGCTGCTGCGCGAGTTCGACATGTACGAGGCCTGTGGCGACGATTTTCCGCAGCCGACCGAATATCTGCGCCGGATGCTGCGCGTGACGCTTGCTGACGGTGCGTCGAGCGAGGCCTGGACCTACGTCTACAACTGGCCGGTCGCCGATCTGCCCCGCATCGCCTCGGGGCGGTTCCTGGAGGGGTAGGTGAGGTTCCTTACCTCGCCCCGCTTGCGGGGAGAGGTCGGCGCGAAGCGCCGGGTGACGGGGAGTCACCACGAGCTGAGCAAGCGGAGGGAGCCCCTCACCCGGATTTTTCGCTGCGCTCAAATCCGACCTCTCCCCGCAGGGGGGAGAGGTTAGGACCGCTGCCCCTGTGAATAGCCCGGACAACGGCAACAATCTTCGTATTTTCGCGCCGGCACCCTATATCCACGACCTCTTGGCATCAGGCCGCGACTCAAGCTTAGAATCACTTATGCGCTTCACGCCGGAATTTCTCGAAGATTTGCGCGCCCGGCTTCCGGTTTCGGAAGTCGTGGGCAAGCGCGTGAAGCTGAAGCGGGCCGGGCGCGAATGGAAGGGGCTGTCGCCGTTCCAGCAGGAGAAGACGCCTTCCTTCACCGTCAACGACCAGAAGGGCTTCTATTACGACTTCTCCTCCGGCAAGCACGGCAACATCTTCGACTTCATCATGGAGACCGAGGGCGTCCCGTTTCCGGAGGCCGTCGAGCGCATCGCCGCGATGGCGGGCGTGCCGCTGCCGGCGGTGAACCCGGAAGCGGCGCGCCACGAGCAGCGCCGCAAGACGCTCTACGACGTCATGGATCTCGCAGCGAAATTCTTCGCCGCGACGCTGGCTTCCCGCGTGGGCGCCAAGGGGCGCGGCTATCTGGCGGATCGGGCGATTTCGCCAGCCACGCAACTGCAGTTCCGGCTCGGCTATGCGTCGCCCGAGCGCTTCGCACTGAAGGAGCATCTGGGTTCGCTCGGCATTTCCACCGAGGACATGGTGGAAGGGGGTTTGCTGATCGCCGGCAGCGACATCCCGGTTCCCTACGATCGCTTCCGCGACCGCGTCATGTTCCCGATCACCGATCTGCGCGGCCGCGTCATCGCCTTCGGCGGACGCGCGCTGGAGAAGGACGTTCCGGCCAAATACATGAACTCGCCGGAAACCCCTCTGTTTCACAAGGGCGACAACCTCTACAACCACGCGCCGGCGCGGCAGGCCGCCCACGACGGCAGCCCCCTGATCGTGGTCGAGGGCTATATCGACGTCATCGCCATGGTGACCGCGGGCTATCCGGCAACGGTGGCGCCGCTGGGCACCGCGCTGACCGAAAACCAGCTCGCGCTGCTCTGGAAGATGGCGGACGAGCCGATCCTCTGCTTCGACGGCGACAAGGCCGGGCAGAAGGCGGCATGGCGCGCCGCCGACCTGGCGCTGCCGCAGCTGAAATCCGGCAAGAGCCTGCGCTTTGCGCTCTTGCCCGAAGGCCAGGACCCCGACGATCTCGCCCGCACCGGCGGTCGCGCCGCGATCGAAGACGTGATGGCGGCGGCGCGCGCGCTGTCCGACGTGCTGTGGTCGCGCGAGATCGAGGGCCATAGTTTCGCCACGCCGGAACGCCGGGCGGCGCTCGAAGCGCGCATCGGCGAATTGACCAACGGCATCCGCGACGAGGTGATACGGCGCTACTATAGGCAGGATCTGGCGCAGCGGTTGCAGCGGACATTCGCGCCCGAGCAGGCGCGTGGCTTCGCTGGCCGCGGCGGCTTCGGAGCCGGGCCCGACCGGCGCTTTGCCCCGCGCGGCGCGGCTGCGGCGGGCCGAGGTGCCCCAGGCCGTCGCGGGCAGGGGGCGGCGGCGACCAGCCCGGCGCTGGCCCGCGGACCCTACCAGGCGTCGAGCCCGCAGCTTGCCTTGAGCCCGATCATGCGCGGCCAGCGCAGCGCGATCTCGCGGCAGGAGGCGCTGATCCTGCAATGCCTGATCAACCATCCCTGGCTGCTGCACGATCATCTCGAGGACGTGGCGGCGCTGGAGTTGGCCCATCCCGAAGGCCACAAGCTGCGTGCGGCCATTATCGCCGCCTTCGCGCACGACCATCACCATTCCCCCGATCCTGACCTGCAGGCCGAAAAAATGCGGGGCGATCTTGAGAAGGGCGGATTTTCACAAATTTGTCAAAGGGTTGAACGGGCGATCACGACCGGCGCGGTGTGGGGCGCGCGCCCCGGCGCAGCCCGCGAGGATGTTCTTTCCACCTGGCAGCAACTCGTTGCCTTGCATCAGAAAACGCACGCCTTACTTAGGGAGAAGAAAGACGCCGAACTGGCCTTGGGCGACGAAGCCACTGAGTCCAATTTGGCGTGGCTCAAGGATGTGAGCGCGCGGCTTGAGTCGCTGGACGGTATCGAAGCCCTGATTGAGGGATTCGGGGAGCTGTCGGGCCGGTTTCAGCGGAGCGTCTAAACCACATCGTCGCGAATTCGTGCGGACGGCATGGCCGGAACCGCAAAAAGACTCGCCAAACCCGTGGTTTGGCGGCAAATACAAGGGTCAATCGAAGCTTGAGGGGGCGCGGAAGGCGTTTTCGTGCGGAGTGGGAACCGGTTCGCCATCGGGAAATGTGTCAGCGAGAAACTGGCACCTCCAGACCATAGAACCGATTCTTAACTCTAACGGAAGAGGCGCCTGGCCATGGTGCGAACCAGCGACAGTGATTCGGGGGGGTGGCGATAGCATTGCGCCGCCCTTTCCGCGTCGAGAGCAATTTGAGTGGATCAGGGGCGCCGGCGGCGCCATGAAGCGTGCCAGCGCTTTTCGGGAGCAATGAATGGCCAGCAAGGCAAAGACGCTGCAGGTGAAGGACAAGGAAAAGGACGACAAGGCGCAGGATGCTCCTGAGAAGGACTCCCCTGACGCGCCCTCGCCGTTGCTCGACCTTTCGGACGCCGCCGTCAAGAAGATGATCAAGCAGGCCAAGAAGCGCGGCTTCGTGACCTTCGATCAGCTCAACGAAGTGCTGCCCTCCGACACTACCTCGCCCGAACAGATCGAGGACATCATGTCGATGCTCTCGGATATGGGCATCAACGTGACCGAGGCCGAGGACGCCGACGGCGACGACGAGAAGGAGGAGGCCGACGACGACACCGACAACGAACTGGTCGAGGTCACCCAGAAGGCCGTCACCGAGGTCAAGAAATCCGAGCCGGGCGAGCGCACCGACGATCCCGTGCGCATGTATCTGCGCGAGATGGGCACGGTGGAACTGCTGTCCCGCGAGGGCGAAATCGCCATCGCCAAGCGCATCGAGGCCGGCCGCGAGGCGATGATCGCTGGTCTGTGCGAAAGCCCGCTGACCTTCCAGGCCATCATCATCTGGCGCGACGAACTGAACGAAGGCAAGATCTTCCTTCGCGATATCATCGATCTCGAAGCCACCTATGCCGGCCCCGACGCCAAGAACAACATGAACCCGGCGCTGATCGGCCCCGACGGCCAGCCGGTGGCGGCCACAGCCACAGCGGAAGGCGCGCCCGTCGTCCAGGTGGTCGCCGCCCATATTGCGCCCGCCCATGTCGCGCCGCCCGCCGCACCTCCGGCCCCGACCCCGTTCCGTCCCGCTGCGCCTGCGCCCGGCGCTGACGCTGAGGAGAAGGATCCGGGCGAGGCCGCCGCCGAAGCCGACATGGACGACGACGAGTTCGAAAACCAGATGTCGCTGGCCGCGATCGAGGCCGAGCTGAAGCCGAAGGTGGTCGAGACCTTCGACAAGATCGCCGACAACTACAAGAAGCTGCGCCGCCTGCAGGAGCAGGACATCGCCAACCAGCTGCAGAGCGAGTCGCTGTCGCCGTCGCAGGAGCGCAAGTACAAGAAGCTGAAGGACGAGATCATCGTCGAGGTGAAGTCGCTGCGGCTGAACCAGGCGCGCATCGATTCGCTGGTCGAGCAACTCTACGACATCAACAAGAAGCTGGTGTCGTTCGAGGGCCGCTTGATGCGGCTCGCCGACAGCCATGGCGTCGCGCGGGAGGACTTCCTGCGCAACTACCAGGGCTCCGAGCTCGATCCGCGCTGGCTCAACCGCGTCTCGAAACTCTCGGCCAAGGGCTGGAAGAATTTCGTCCACCACGAGAAGGACCGCATCAAGGATCTGCGCCACGAGGTGCAGTCGCTGGCCGCCCTGACCGGGCTCGAGATCGTCGAGTTCCGCAAGATCGTGCACGGCGTGCAGAAGGGCGAGCGCGAGGCGCGCCAGGCCAAGAAGGAAATGGTCGAGGCCAATCTGCGTCTGGTGATCTCGATCGCCAAGAAATACACCAACCGCGGCCTGCAGTTTCTCGACCTGATCCAGGAAGGCAACATCGGGTTGATGAAGGCGGTCGACAAGTTCGAGTATCGCCGCGGCTACAAGTTCTCGACCTATGCGACGTGGTGGATCCGGCAGGCGATCACCCGCTCGATCGCCGACCAGGCGCGCACCATCCGCATTCCCGTGCACATGATCGAGACCATCAACAAGATCGTGCGCACCTCGCGCCAGATGCTCAACGAGATCGGCCGCGAGCCCACGCCGGAAGAGCTCGCCGAGAAGCTCGGCATGCCCTTGGAGAAGGTGCGCAAGGTTCTGAAGATCGCGAAAGAGCCGCTGTCGCTGGAGACCCCCGTCGGCGACGAGGAAGATTCCCACCTCGGCGACTTCATCGAGGACAAGAACGCGATCCTGCCGATCGATGCAGCGATCCAGTCCAACCTGCGCGAGACCACCACGCGCGTGCTGGCGTCACTGACGCCGCGCGAAGAACGCGTGCTGCGCATGCGCTTCGGCATCGGCATGAACACCGACCATACCCTGGAAGAGGTCGGCCAGCAGTTCTCGGTGACCAGAGAGCGCATCAGGCAGATCGAAGCCAAGGCGCTGCGGAAATTGAAGCATCCGAGCAGGAGCAGGAAGCTGCGGAGCTTCCTCGATAACTGAGGAAACCATGCCCTCAGGCTCGATCCGAGGGTAGAGCCTCCGTCGCGGCCGAGGGCGGTGCGCGTAGCTTTCCCGATAAAGATGGATCGAAAAGCTTAGGTCCTCAACTTACGACAGAAGGCGAAATCCGACAAAAATCGTTGACGCGGAGACAATCGAAAGAATCGTCGCTGCTATCAATCCATAGATAATGACCGTAATCGGCCTATCCGACCAAGGTACCGGGATCTGAATTTCGACGACTTTTTCTGGTTGCGACATGTAAGAGACCTTGATGCGGTCTCGAGCGTCTAGGTCAGAAATCGGATTGAGGCCATTTGAATATTGGCTTTATCTCTGCTGACGTACGGTTCCTACGTTGACCTTCAATGCCGAAGGTCTATGCCCATTTTTTCCATTGGCGAAAGGGGGGCCGCATGACAACCTATCGTAGATATTGCAGTGCGGATTCTCTGAATGCCAGAAGTCCCATTACCGAGTTTGACGACCCCGGACGTTCCTCGTGGTTCGGCGGCTAATCACGTCAATCTAGTTGCGTTAGCGGTCCAGGGCGTGACGCAGGACATTTGGGCCGCTTACGAGGACGGGCTCTGTAACCTGGAGTCTTGCCACCTCAATTGCGATCGCAAGTCTCTATTGCAGTTCCAAAGAACGTTACGGGATCATGAGACACTTGGCATCCTTCAAGTGATTTGGAAAGAATCACCCTATTTGAGTGATGTCGAACTTCAAGCTTTTGGAATTAGAAGGATATTTTGTGAGCGCCCATTGACTTGTTGGGGGCTAGCCAGAGAAATCGCTGAATCCGCGCGTGACCTGGGTAAAGTTCACAAAAGGGTTGTTGCCATCGTGAGGGCTGGATCGGCCTACGGTCTGATCGAGGCTCAAAAAATAAGGGCGAAGATGGTAAGCCTTCGCGGCAGCGCGCGACTACACGAGTTTATGATCGATTTCTCTATTGTAAGTGAACGAATAATTCGAGCCCGAATGGGCGAAAATTCCGGACCGGGTGATGAGTTATGAGTGTCCGCGAAGAAAGACTGTTGAAGATTTCAGAAGTGTTGAGCGGGGTAGTCGCAACGCTAGCCGACGGTCTATTGAAGCATTCTGATCTTTCAAGAATTTCGGAACGTATTGTAGATAGAAATGGTGTGCATATTGAACTTTCTGATGCATCCGCGCTCCTCACATATTTGGAACAGAGAAGGAGTCAGATCAGCGAGATAGAGAGTTTCGAAGATTGGATGCGTTTTATTGAAGGCGGCATCGCTTCCGAAGAGCGTCAATTGTCCGAAACTTGTCGATCAATGCATTCTGCGTTGAGTGCGAGACATTCTGCCGATTTTTGCTTCGTTAGAACTATGCAAGGGCGCTCTGCCACCTGTGAGGCCGAACGCGTATCGGCTCTTGAACTCGAAGGCGTCGAGAATCAAGAATTCCCAGGGAGAACGTGTCTGCAAGCAAATTCGGGAATTGGCAGTGCCGTCAAGTGCTGGCTCGAAGGAAGTCGAACTCCGCTACCTGCCGATTCTAGTCACATTGCAAGACAACGTATTTTTCTAATATCCGCGCTGCACAAAGATGAGCGTCGGTCGCACTTTCTTTGTGCGTTCCACGATGTGAGCTTGGCTAAATCTACTATGCTAAAGTGGGACGTTTCAGCGTGCAAAATCAAAGGACGCGCTAAAGTAAGTCGGCTCGTAGAGTGTAAGGAAGACATCGAATGCAGTACGAGGAATTTTGACGGCTTGCTGAGCGGCAGACAGAGCAGGTTGACGTTTATCTTATCATATATCGCATTATCGAATGATAAGCGCGAGGTATCCATTACCTCGGAACGTCCATTTAATGAGGATGGCAATTTATCGAGTGGCATTTGTAAGTCTAGTTTAGGAGCGATCTACGGTGGGGATGTCTTAGTAAAAGATACGTTTTGTCCTTGGTTGCCTGGCTCGCTGGGGCGGGATCTGGTGAGTTCAAATGTTGCTATGGGGCCCGAGGCCAACGATAGCGAACAAGAGTTTGGCCTTATCTCGCCACGGAGAATGGCTGATCTTTTTTATGGAAGAGACCGAGTTAAGAAGTTTGCTTCATTGTCAGTTTATGAAATTGAAGCGATAGCAACGGCTCTTCGTCAATTCTTAAAATTGGACGAAATGTACTGTCCTGACTTGCTTTCGATAATCGAGCCGCTGTCAAATATATTGGATGGCCTCGAACTTCGAGTTGGCTATGGCCAATTGAATGTTCCCGAGGCTTGGTTTGATTGTTATTCGAACACAATAACGATAGAGGAAAATGTCTATCAATCCCTCGTTAAGGGAGATCCTCGTGCTCGAATGACACTTGCTCACGAGGTGGGACATAGTGCGCTAGGGCATTTCGGAATGAAGTTCAGAGGTTTGCCTGGCAGAGAGATTTTTCCTAAGAAGGCGCATATAGAAGAGAAAGAGGCAAATTATTTTGCGAGAGAGTTTTTGGTGCCTCGAAAGCTCGTTGCGCAATTCGAGACCGCAGAGGAAATTTCAAGAATATTCGGAGTTAGCCTAGCAGTTGCGCAAATTCGCTTGGCGGAAGTAAAAGCGCATGAGCACGGGAAAAAGACTCAGGTTCGGAAGCTACCTCGGAGCGTGATTGAGTTATTGAGAATAACTCAAAGGAAAGCTCCTTATGAGTAATGGCAGTCTCTCAAGAGGTCAGGTGATTCCCAGATTTGCGGGCATAAGCACGTGCCGCGCCTTTTATCGCGCAGGTTGGATGTAACTGAAGGCGTAATCCGCCATTGCAGTTCAGTCGTGGCGATCAGGCGAACTGCCGCCGACTGCTACACGGATGGTCCGGCAATGGGCTCTGAAACGTCGAATTGCAGGATAATTGGCTGCGTGCCCGTGCACATCTGCCGCTGGAGAAGGTCGCTGGCCCCGATGCAGACGAGTGACTGCCCATGGTTGACGTACCGCGCCTGAAAGCGCTCGATGACCATCATCTTTGGCTTCGTTTCACCGATGGCAGCGAAGGCGTCCGCGATTTTTCCGATATTCTCGCCGAGAGTGGACCGATGGTCGAGCCATTGAAGGCGCCGGATGATTTCGCCCGTGCCTTTGTCGAGATGGGCGCGCCGACCTGGCCCAATGGTTTCGACCTCGATCCGATCAATCTTTACATGCAATTGCGCGACGCTGGCGCGCTGACGCGGGTCGCGGCGGAGTAATTTCGAGCAGGCGTAGCCCGGATGACCGCGTAACGTGGGTGGAGCAAGGCGACACCCATCAACGGCAACAGCAAAGAGACGGCTTTCGCCGATCGCTCAACCCATCCGCCATGCTTCGGCGGCGGCGCGATCAGGCATCAGCAGCGGATCGCGGTGGCGGCGCGACGGCCTCTGGACCGCCGCCAAAATACCAGGGCCGGCAGGGTGCAAAGCGCGAGCAACAGCGCCGCTGCCGAGCGCATATCCCGACCAATCGTGGAGGCGTCGACCGTGCCGGTCGCTCGAGCGGCCGGGATGGTGTCGGCGACGGCAACAACTGTGCGATGATCTGCAGCATCATTGGTCGCGGTGTCGGTGCCGGCGCGTCTTGCCGTCGTGAACTTGCCGGCTGCAAGAAAATCAGCGATCTGGCCGGTCGGTTCGGATGGCGCGACCTCGGCTTGCGGCGGCTCCGCGGCCTGTGGCGTCTCCGCCGGTTCCGGTGTCGAATCGCGCGGCACCGGAAATTGCGCGAACGAATTCAAGTCCGGTTGGCGCGTCTTTGACGCGTGATGGACCATCGGGCGCGGCGATCTGCCATGGTCAGCGGCATTCTGCTCCGGAGGCCGCGACGGACGGAACATTGCCGAGACCCGATCAGACCAGGCCATGTAGGCTTTGCAAACATCGTTGCACGGCTCGTCACCGACATTGACGGATTCTGGCGAATACGACGGACGGGCATGTGACGTGCCGAGCCCGGCAAGAAGCAGCGCGGACATCAGGAAAGCGGTCACTCCGAGCGTCTGCAGCGGCGATCGTAAGCGGTCCATCATTGGCATTCTCCCGTCCGCATTTGACCGCGGTGAGCGATAGCGACGACAACAATGATCGAAAGTTGGGTTTTGATCGCGTCAAAAGCCGGACGAGATCCTGTCAATTTCCTGATCGTGCTGTGGTTGCCGCATCTAGGCCATGATCCGGAAACGTGCGAAGCGGGCCTTCATGCTCAATCAGAGGCCTGGCGCGCGACGGCGATTCAACCTCATCCGATCGCGTCCCGGTGGCCGCCCGACCTGCGCGACTCACCTCGACAGCTTGCAGCCGCGAACCCGCATGTCGCTGTCGCTGATGCGAGCTACCGCTGTGCCAGATCGGCCTCTCTCATCGTTCTCCCCGGGCTTCCAAGGCGATCTTCGCCTTCAGAGCCATGTGCATCTGCCATCCCGTCTGCTTCGTTGTCATTCGCTCCGTCCACCAAACGGAGCGGCCAGTCTCCAGCGACCTCCCTCGGTCCCAATTCGGGGGCCACTTCAATCGCCATCAGCTCGGACAGTGCTCTGGCGATGGCCTGATCAAACATCAAGAGCCGATCGCGCTCGCGGTCCGCGATCCGCCTGGCTCTGAACCACCACCAAACTGCGATCGCCGGCAGCGACCCAAGCGCGAGCAACAGAGCCGCTGCCAAGCCCATATCCGCATCATGCACGGAGGCATCGACCGTTCCGGCATCTTGCGGCGCTGGGGCGGTATCGGCGACCGCAACAACCGTGCTTTCTGCGGCGTCATGCGTCGCGCCGTCGGTGCCGACCCGCATTGCCGTCATGAACTCGGCAGCCGTCGGAAACCGCTCGGCGATCTGGTCGATCGGTGGGGATGGCGCGACTTCGGCCTGCGGCGTCTCTGCGGCATGTGCCGTTTCCGCGGCCTGCGGCGTCTCGGCGGCTTGTGCCGTCTCCGCGGCCTGCGGCGCCTCTGCGGCTTGCGGCGCCTCCGCGGCTTGCGGCGTTACCGCGGCCTGCGGCGTCTCCGCGGCTTGCGGCGTCACCGTGGCCTGTGGCGTTTCCGCCGATTCCGGCGTCGCATCGCTCTGCACCGGCAATTGCGCGAACGAATTCAAGCCCCGCTGGCGTGTCTTTGGCGTTTGATGGACGATCGCGCGCGGCGGCTTCCGATGGTGAGCGGCAGTCTTCTTCAGAGGCCGATGATGAGCGGCAGCCTTCGTCAGAGGCCGCGATGGACGGAACATTGCCGAGACCCGATGCGACCAGGTCAGGTAGGTCTTGCACACAAGATTGCACGGCTGTCCATTGCTATGGACGGATTGCGGCGTGTTCGACGGGCGGGCGTATGACATGCCAAGCCCGGCAAGAAACAGCGCGTAGATCAGGAAAGCTGTCACTCCGAGCGCCTGTATCGGCGATCGTAAACGATCCATCATTGCAATTCTCGCGTCCGCGATTGACCCCGTCGCGATAGCGACAGCAGCAATGGTCGATAATTGGATTTGATCGCGTCAATATCCGGTTGAGATCCTGTCAATTTTCAGATCGCGCGGCGGTTGCCGGAATAGGCTCTTGCGCGCAGGATCGGTGAGGCCACCCGGTCCGGCCTTCGGCCGGAGCGATGACAAGCTCCGCGATACCCGCAAGGGCAATTGCAAGGAGATGGGTTCGCTGACAGCTCAACCCAGACTTGCGCGCTCGCGAGGCTATTTCTTCTTCGCGCCGACCCGGCTGATGCTCTTGATGGCGAGCGCCGGGCGGCCGGATTTTTCGGCGATCTCGCGGTCCTGCTCGAGGATATAGCCTTTCGCCGGTTCGTCGCCATCGAGGCCGCCGAGCAGGTCCGCGGGCACGCGCCGGTTGGAACGCTGCGAGCCGTCTTCATAGACGACGTCGAAAAACACCAACTCGCCTTTGGGATTGCTGCCGGGTTTTTTCGCCATGGCGGGCTTGTCGTCGATCTGGACGCTCCTGTCAAAGAAAAATGCCGACCTCCCTCATCTGCTTCGCGCAGGGGTTAATTCCACCGTTTCCCGTTGCGGTTTGGTGTGCAGATTGGTCCGGCTTTTGACGGCAAGAGGCGGTATTTTACGCTGACGAGAACCCGGGCGGCCGTGGAACAAGGTGACCGTTCGTCCCGCCACATCAGCAGGCCAACGACCGCCATGCATCAGATCAAGTCGTCCACGCGCAAACTGTCTCGCGAACCCGGGCGCGTTGTCGTCCGCGGCAGTGGAAGCCGCCCGCTTTCGCCGCAAGCCTTGCGGAGCGGCGGTGCCGAGCCAGCCGCAAGCGAGCCGCGCAGCGCCGCCGCGAACTGGCCGCCGCTGCGCCGGTTCATCTCGGGCGAGCAGCGCCTTGGGCGTTGGATGGCGCAGACGCGCTGCACAGCGTGGCTCTATGAGTTCGTCCGCTTCGGCCTGAAGCAGGGCTGGGCCTGCCTGTTCGGCGGCTTCGCGGTTGCGCTGATGATCGCGACCTATAAATTCTATCCCGCGGGCGCGCCCTTGGCGCGGTACGATTTTCTGTTCGTCGGCATGGTCGCGGTCCAGGCCATCCTGCTTGCAAGCGGTCTGGAGACATCGGACGAAGTGAAGGTGATCCTGATCTATCATGTCGTCGGCACCATGATGGAAATCTTCAAGACCTCGGTCGGCTCATGGATCTATCCGGAGCCGAGTTTTTTCCGGATCGGCGGCGTGCCGCTGTTTACCGGATTCATGTATGGCTGCATCGGCAGCTATCTCTGTCGTGTCTGGCGGCTGTTCGATTTCCGTTTTTCCTGCCATCCGCCGCGCTGGTCGCTCGTCGCCCTCAGCGTCGCGGCCTACGTCAATTTCTTCGCCGATCACTATGGGGTCGACTTGCGGCTCCTGCTGTTCGCTGTCGCCGCGCTGCTGTTTGCCCGCACCACGATCTTTTTCAAGATCTGGCACATCGACCGCTCGATGCCGCTCCCGCTCGGCCTCGTGCTGGTCTCGCTCTTCATCTGGATTTCGGAAAACATCGGCACCTTCACACACACCTGGCTCTATCCCTCGCAGCGCCACGGCTGGACGATGGTCTCGCCGAGCAAGCTCGGCTCGTGGTTGCTGCTGCTGATCATCAGCTACACCCTGGTCAGCCTGATCAATGCGCCGCGGGCGATGATGCTGCGCCGGCCGGCGCTGCCGGACCCGGTCGCGGCCTGAGGCTGCGGCGTCGTCATGGCCGCGGCATAGGCGAGCGGAAGCGACGCCGTCCTTCGGACGGCTATGCGCGGCCATGACGACGGACAGATATCCGGTTGCTTCGTTGAGCCTGTCTCAACTCTATCCCAAAAACGCCTCATCGCTGGTGATGATCGGCGCCCTGCCATAGGCTCGGCTCTGAGCCCGCCACGCATCGCCGCATGAGCCATGTCCGCATCTGTTCTGACTGTCTGGTACAACACCCGCTGTCCGGTCTGCAACGGCGGCATCGACTGGCAGCGCAACCGGCTGCTGACGGCTGTCCGCGCCGGACGCATCGCCTTCCGCGACATCAATGCCGAGCCGCAGGCGCTCGCTCGCTTCGGCGCTTCCGTCGACGACGTGCGCCGCCGGCTTCATGCCACCGATGACGAAGGCCGCCTCATCGTCGGCGCCGATGTCGCGATCGCGGTCTGGCGCATGACGCCGGGCGACGGCTGGCTTGCGACCGTGTTTGGCAATCCCGTGATCCGCCCGCTGGCGCGATTTGGCTACGACCGCTTCGCGGATCTGCTGTTTGCGTGGAACAAGTGGAAGGGGCATTGGTGAGGGCAGGGGCTCATCACCAACACGGCGCCGGCATCTTCTTCGGTGGCTTCATCCTTCGCGACGCATCGCTACCGCGATACTCCTCAGGATGAGGTCTCGCTTTCTCATGGTGAGAAGGCGCGCGAAGCGCGACGTCTCGAACCAGGGAGGCCGCTCTATCCTGATCCTCCCCCCGCGAGCATCAGACGCTCGCCGGGGGAGGGATGGGCACGGCCAATGTTCGATCGCCCCTACGGCGTCACCAATTCGACCCTGCGGTTGAGCGCGCGGCCGGATTCGCTCGCATTGGAGCCGACCGGGGCGAGGAAGCCGACACCGGCCGTGCGCAGCCTCCCTTGCACGATGCGATAGCTCTTCACGAGTTCGGCCGCGATCGCCTCGGCGCGCCGCCGCGAGAGGTCGAGATTGTAATCGAAATTGCCCTGATTGTCGGTGTGGCCGACGATGAAGACGTTGAGCTGCGGCTGGCCCGCGAGGAGCTTCGCGATCTGGTCCAAGGTCGGGCGGCTCTCCGGTTTGATCACCGCCTTGTCGGTGTCGAAATAGATGCCATAGAGCGCGATGTGTCCGGTCTCGCCGAGGCCCTTCGCCATCGCCGCCGCGTCCACCATCTTGTTCTCGATCGCCCCGAGTTCGGCGACGGTCAATTGCGCGTGGATCTCCCGGTTGTTCTCGCTGACGATGACACTCGCATAGGTCTCGCGCCCGCCATCGCTCTTGCGCCCGGCGTAATAGCGGTAGTTGAAACCATCCACCCACATCTGCGGGATTGGCAGCGCGTCGACGGCTTCCGTAAACGGGATGCCGCCACAGGCGTCGGTGTCGCAGGCGAGCAGCGTCTCAAATCCGGCTTTCGCGAGTTGGGTCTCGAAATTCCTGGACACTTCGAGGATCGAGGGGCCGGGCGTGGTGCGATAGGCGATGCGGGTGATCCTGCCCTCCAGCCGCCGCGCGTCGGCGGGCTTGCCGTCCTTGAAGGCGGCGGCTTGCATCTGCGCGGCGTCGAAATCCTTGAGCTGGTAGCCGGTGATGACGCTGCCGCCGAAGCGGCCGATGCCCGGGAAATCTCGTGCGCCTGCCACGTCGCCGGGCTGGGCGAGGGCTGCGCCCGGCGCGAGCAGCGCGAAGCCCAGCAACAGCAAAGCGAGCAGGCGTGATGTCTGGCGCGGACGGGTCATGGCAAGGCTCTCGGTAAGGGGGAAAACATGGGGATCAATGCGCGAGGGTGTCAGCGGAAGGCAGGCAATGACCGGCCATGCCGCGCCCGGCGATCCAGATGATGACCCCTTGCGACGGTTGCGGTGCGGCACGATCACGCAGCTTGTTGGTCGAACCGTCGCGGCAGCCGGTTCAATGCGATTGGCCGTTGACCTGATCGCGGGGGGCCCGGGTTACGACCGCGCCGTGCGCGCCAGCTCTTGCGGCGCCAGTTGGCGCTTTCCCCCGCGCGGCCCGCCGGCATCCGGTGGCGGCTTGCCTGCCGCCATGATCGCCGTGCCCATGGCGGTCGAACCGAAGGTGACGATGAAACCGAACAACAGCAGCCCAAGCGCGGTGCCGGGCGAGCGGTCGGCGAAGATCAGGTGCCGCAAGTTGCCGGGATTGATCGCCAAGAGCCCGCCAACCAGCAACACCGCGAGCGAAACGCCCGCGGCAAGGTTGATCGCGAGCAGCCGGAACAGCGGCGATCGCAGGAGTTTTGAGCGGTGTTTCATGTCTCGCTCCGCTGGTGTGGTTCGAATCCAAAACTATCACCAGCCGGCGGTCGCTCAAAGCTTGACGCGTTCACAATCGGTCGCGTTGCTATGCCGCCGCCTGGCTGCCGACATCGGGTTTCTGGTTGGCGATGACGCTGTGCCACAGCGCCGCAATGTTGCGCTGGGTGTCGGGCGCGATGATGCAATGGCCCTCATTGTCGAAGCCGCAGAATCGCGCCGACGGGTCGTGGCGCACCTGCGCGAGCGCGTTGTTGATCATCTCCAGACACATCATGACCTGCTCGATGTTCTGCAGCCGGGTGTGATGCAGAATATCGATCAGCCGGAACGTCATCACTGCGGGCTGGCCGATGGAGATCCCGGGCCGGCCGAATTCGAAGAACACGTTCATCGCCGGCATCAAGCCCTGGATCTGGGACAGCATGGCGGCGGCTTCTTCCGCGCTTGCTGCCACGAGATGGGCGGTCTGCGCCGGAGCGACAGGCGCAGCCGGCGCGTCGGCGGCAAGCCCGAGCGAGGCGATCACCTCATGCTCGATCCAGCGCCTCACTTCGGGCGGCGCACTGCGAATCTGGTCCGTGGTCAGCGTAATTCCAATCATGGCGGCTCTCCTCTTTGTTCATCTTAGGAGTCGGAACCGCAACGGTATTGATGCGGATCAATCGAGTTTCACGCGGCAACAGACCTCGCGTGCAAGTCTTTCCCATGGCATGCTTGCCGGCGCCCGGATTCGAAGGATTTGAGCATGTTCAGATGTCCTCTCGCCGTCATTTTTGCCGCCTGCCTTGCGAGCGGCTCGGCCCAGGCCGCGCGCTGCGGCGGGGATTTCAACAGCTTCGTATCGAGCATCTCGGCGGAGGCGGCAGCCGCCGGCGTCTCGCAGGGCGTGATCTCTCAGGCGCTCGGCGGCGTGCAGGAGGATGCGGGCGTGCTTGCTTTCGATCGCCGCCAGCACGGCACTTTCAACAAGACCTTCGAGCAATATGTCGCGACCCGCGTCGGGCCCGGCCGCATCAATGGCGGCCGCGCCATGCTCGCCCGCCACGCCGCGCTGTTGTCGAACATCGAGCAGCGCTTCGGCGTGCCGCGCCAGATCCTGGTCGCGATCTGGGGGCTGGAAACCGATTTCGGCAAGGGCGACATGGGCAGATTGCCGGTATTCCGCGTGCTGGCGACCATGGCGCATGATTGCCGCCGCACCGAACTGTTCCAGAGCGAACTGCTCGCCGCGCTCAAGATCGTGCAGCGCGGCGATCTGCGCATCAGCGACATGATCGGCGCCTACGCCGGTGAAATCGGCCAGACCCAGTTCCTGCCGTCGTCCTACATCAAATACGGCGTCGATTTCGACGGCGACGGCCGCGTCGACCTGCGCCACAGCGTGGCCGACGTGCTCGCCTCCACCGCCAATCTGTTGCACGTCAACGGCTTCAAGATGGGCGGGGATTACGGCGAGGGCAGCGCGAATTTCGAGGCCATGCGGGAGTGGAACCACGCGGTGATCTACCGCAAGACCATCGCTTATTTTGCGGATCAGCTGGTGGGACGGTGATTTTCATCGCCTCGTTGATGACGGCAGGTTCCAGCCCGGAATAAATCCGCGCGGTCGAGGTTATTGATTCCGAAACCACCGAAAATAGCGGATCGTGATCTCAGTCAGATCGATAGCGAGCGGAACCTGCCTCGCCACCCTCGCGGTGATGGCATTCTTTGGGGCAACGCTTGCACCGGATGCGTATCTGCGCATGGCTCTGGCCGCGCGCTATGCAGGGCCCGATGCGACGCATTGGCTTGGCCGTGACGAATTGGGGCGGGACACGCTGAGCCGGCTCCTCGCCGGCGCGACCACGACGCTGGGCGAGACCCTGGCGGTCATTGCCGTGGCGCTGTCTGTCGGCTTCCTGCTTGATCTGATCCGGCGCACCGTTCCGGGGTTCGACAGGGCGTTCGTTGCGCTGGTGCGGGTTTGTTTTGTGGCGCCAGATTTTCTGCTCGGGCTCTCGCGCGCGGGAACCATGGCGATGGCCGCGCTCAGCGCGGTGCTGCTCTCGCCCGGGTATTTGGCCGCGATCGTGGCGACGGTCTATCTCGGTCCCGGTCCCACCGGCTGCGTCATCGCGCTCGGATCGCTTTTCGCCGTCGTGATCGCCTATGTGATGCCCGCGACAAGCGAATCGGCCGCGATGTGTCGCGCCGCGTTGGCATTGTTTGCATGGGCGATCCTGTCGGTCAGCGCGATCGACGCGCTTGGTCTCGGCACGATGCCGCCGAGACCGAGCTGGGGCACCATGCTGGGTGGCCTCAATGGTCTCGAAGCATTGCATGGGTCGACGCTGTTGGCGCTCGGATGCCTCCTGGCCACCGCGATCGCCGCCATCATGCTGGGCGAGGTGTTGGGCGAGCGGGACAGTCCGTCAGCATGACAATTGTCATTTGGTCTCTCGAACGACAGGTTGTCACTTCTCAGCCTTCCCCGCCTTCGCCACCCGTTCCAGCTTGCGCGCCAAGGGCGCCCAGTAGGTCGCGGGCCGCAGGCGCTGCAGAATGTCGGAGGCGAGCGCGTCGGTGCCGATCAGGATCCGCGGCTGGTTTTTCTCGATGCCCTTGATGATGCGGAGCGCCGCGGCCGCGGGCGTGGTCTGCGCCACCGTCTCGAACCGCTCGATCGCCTCCACGCGGCGGGCATTGTCGGTCATGCCGGTGCCGGTGCGGGAATTGCGCGCGATATTGGTGGCGACACCGCCGGGGTGCACCACCGACAGTCTGACCGGGCTACCAGCCGTCTGCAGCTCATGGCGCAGGCTCTCCGAGAAGCCGCGCACCGCGAATTTGGCCGCGGCGTAGGCGGTCTGGCCGGGCGGAGCGATGATGCCGAAGATCGAGGACAGGTTGACGATATGCGCCTCGCGCCGACCGGAGAGATGCGGCAGGAAGGCGCGGGTCGCATGCACCACGCCCCAGAAATTGATGTTCATCAGCCATTCCATCTGGGCCTGATCGATCTCGGTGAACTGGCCGAGCAGGGCGACACCCGCATTGTTGACCAGGATGTTGAGCGAGGGATGGGCGGAGATCGCCGCCCGCGCGAAGTCCTCGATCTCTGCGGGCTCGCCGACATCGACTCTGTGCACCGTGACCTTGCGCTGACCGGTGCGGCCGATTTCGGCCGCCACCGCCTGCAGGCCAACATCGTCGCGATCGGCGAGCGCGAGATCGCAGCCGCGCGCGGCAAGCTCGATCGCAAGCGCCCGGCCGATGCCGCTGGCGGCTCCCGTCACGGCTGCGGCGGCTCCAAGGATTGCTGTCATGTCAGTTCCACTGATTAGATATTGTGCAGAGCGACACTTTTTCAGATTGGAACTGAACCATCCAGCGTTTTCGCCCTTAACCCACTCGGAAACAAAATATCGGGAGCCGATTCATGGGACAATCCAGACCAATTCGCGCAATCGCGCTCATTGTCGAAGACGATCCGATGCAACGGGAAATGATTTGTTTATTGCTTGAAGAGAGTGACTACAGCGTCATCCAGTGTGAAAGCGGAGAGGCAGCCGAACTGGTTATCGAGAAAGTCGGTGGTTGCCTGTCGTTGCTGATGACCGACGTGAATCTTGCCGGCCGCATGAACGGTGTCGATCTCGCCTACGTTGCCAAGCGGCATAATCCCAAACTGGACATCGTCGTCACCTCGGGCCGGCCGCTGCCGGAGCCCTTGCCCGACGGCGCCAAGTTCTGGCCGAAGCCCTGGGGGGCGCTGGACGTGCTGCGCGAAGCGCAGGTGGCCCAGAGCATGACGAATGGGATTTCGCACTGAGAAACCGCAGGCGAAGCAAGGGAAGCCAGGAAAGCAACCGGCGTGGCGCAACCATGTCCGCGCTCGGCTTCCACGTCCGCTGATGCCGTGATATCGACGATCTCCGCCAGTGCCCCTCGGGACACCGGGACGCAATAGGATCGGAGCCCGCCGATGACGCTGTCGTTCCTGCTCACCTCGCTGATCGTGATCGTCTCGCCCGGTACCGGCGTGCTCTACACCCTGGCGGTGGCGCTGACGAAGGGGTCGCGCGCCAGCGTTGCCGCGGCGTTCGGCTGTACGCTCGGGATCGTTCCGGCGATGCTGGCCGCCATGCTCGGGCTCGCCGCGGTGCTGCACACCAGCGCGCTGGCGTTCGCGGCGCTGAAATGGTGCGGGGTGCTGTATCTGCTTTACATGGCCTGGCAGACCCTGCGCGAAACCGGCGCGCTTTCGGTCGAAGCACGGGCGGATCAGCGATCGGGCGGGCAGGTGATCGTGACCGGATTTCTGATCAACATCCTCAATCCGAAGCTGTCGATTTTCTTCCTGGCCTTCTTGCCGCAATTCATCGCCGCGGACGACAGCCACCCGCTGGCGCGGATGCTCGAGCTGAGCGGCACCTTCATGGCGATGACATTCGCGGTGTTCGTGGTCTATGGCCTGTTTGCCGCAGGCGTGCGCGACCGCGTGGTCACGCGGCCGAAGGTGATGACCTGGCTGCGGCGCGTCTTTGCCGGCGGATTTGCCGCGCTGGGCGCGCGGCTTGCCTTCGCCGACCGCTGAAAAGCAAAAGGCGGGCAAGGGCCCGCCATTGTTCCAGGAGTGGTCCGCGATTTGCGGGAAGCCCGGGCGAAGCAGCTTTGGCCCCACCCGGGCTTTTGAAGGTTACTTCTTCTTGGCTTTCTTGGCCTTCTTCGCCTTCTTCGCCTTCTTCGCTTTCTTAGCCATAGCATCCTCTCAGGGTTGATGGATTGAAACGCGACACGAGGTATGCTCGGCGGAGGGCCAGCCTCGCAACATCCTCGATTGCAATCCCAGCAGATTCGCGGCGCGCTGCCCCGCGCTGTCACGCCGGCGTCATCACGTTATCCACAGTTGTTGTGCGTTTTTGGCGCGTTTTTGGTTCAAATATCGGCGTTCGGCATCGCAGCTTCGAACCTGCGCTCTCAATCAGGGTTAACACAACGCCAATTCCATCTTCATCGATTCAAAACCAAGGCCATATCAGAGCCGAACCAAAGCCATGTGCTGACCGTTCCGGTTGAGGGTCCGTTAAGCGGCGGCGGCGCATGTTGCCGCGCCAATGACGGGGATGGTCGGACAGCCGTTTGACCGCGCAAGGGACAGGACGTGCTGGTTCTGGAGCCACGATGCTAAGCGTTCCGACGCTATGGACGGTGTTCGTCGTCAATTTTCTCGCGCTGGGCCTGATCTGGGCCTACGTCGTGCACAGCTACCCCAGGCTGGCGGCCGCACGCTTCTGGACTGCTTCTGCATTTTCCGCCGTTGCGGGCGGGATCATCGCCATGCTGCGCCAAGAGGTCGACTCGCTGCTGCCTCTGCTGGCGGGCGGCACGCTGACGGTGTTCGCCGCATGTCTCGCTGCGATGGGGGTCAGGCGGTTCTACGGCCGCCCGGTGTCCTGGCGCGGCACCGTGCTGATCACCGGCGGCACTTGCGCCGGACTGCTCTTTTTCATCTACGGCCACGACAGCCTGCCGCTGCGGATGACGCTGTATTCGTTTGGGCAATCGCTGCCGCTCGTCATGGTGCTGAAGCTGCTGCTGACGCGGCAGGAGGGGCGCGCCAACCCCGGCGCGCGGCTCGCGGGCGTGCTGGCCCTGCTGATCACGATCATCTGCGCCGCCCGGGTCGTCGGCATCTTGTTCGGGGTCGATCTCTCCGTCGGCCAGCCCGGCCCGGTGGCACCGTTCACGGTGCTCGGACTGATGTTCCTGTCGATGTCCATGAATTTCGGCTTCCTCCTGATGGCGGTTGACCGCTTGCGCAACGAGGTCGCCGACCTCGCTTTGATCGACGATCTGACCGGGGTGGCCAACCGGCGGCACCTGATGCAACGCCTGACCGAGGAGTGCGCGCGATCGGAGCGCAGTGGCAAGCCGTTCTCGTTGCTGGTCATCGATCTCGACAGCTTCAAGACGATCAATGACAGCCGCGGTCACGCCGCAGGCGACGCCTGCCTGCAGCATTTCACCCTGATGGCGCAGACGCGGCTCAGGCCCGGCGACATGCTGGCACGTGCCGGCGGTGACGAGTTCTGCATCGTGTTGCCGTGTTCGAGGCTGCGCGAGGCCGCCACGATCGCGCGCAGGGTGCTGCAGGTTTGCCGCGAGGACGCGGAAGCCTGCCTCGGCGCCGATATCCCGATCTCGGTCTCGATCGGCGTTGCACAATGGACCGGCGAGGTCGGCGCCTTCCCCGAGCTCCTGATTGCCCAGGCCGATCAAGCGCTGTATGCCGCCAAGAAGGAGGGCAAGAACCGCTATGCAGCCTATAGTTCCGCGCCTCCCGTCGCACCCGAGGTCGACGACATGACCATCGCAACCTTCCGCAATCCCGGCATGCCGGGCAGAAGCTCCGCTGGACGTTGACGTTCGTCATGATGGTCAGCTGGAATGCCAAAGCGAACGTCAAATCCATCGCGCGAGCTCTGGTGCTCTGCGTCGCCGCGCTCGCAGTTCCGGCGCTTGCGCAAGACCCCGACCTCGCGGGCCTCGCACGTAGCTCGGGCACACCGGATATTCCCGGCCTGAAGATGGTCTGGCTTGCCCCGTGGGGCGACGTGTCGAAATCGCATCCGTGGGCGAACATCATCGTGCATCAGACCGAGGGGCCCGCGGGCTCCGCGCGGGGCGGCGCGCAAGAACAGTCCAGGAACCCGACGCGGCGCGGCGTCATGGTGTGGGTCGAGACCGACGGCACCGTCTATTGGGCGGTGGCGGAAAATCTCGTCCCGACCCATGGCGACGGCGGCAATCGCAACGACAACAAGTACATCGACAACACCGGGACCTACCACCAGGTGATCGGCAGCAACTCGATCGGCGTCGAGTTTGCCGGCAACTATCCCGACGTCACGCGCGGTCCGACCGACGCGCAGATTGCCGCATGGCGGATCCTGGTGCGCGTACTGCGGGCTCGCTACAATATCCCGCTCGATCGCGTCTATGCCCACAATTGGATCGACTTCAAGGATGCCCGCTATTGCGAAGGCTGTGCCCTTGCGACGATGGCGAGGCAGTGGGGGGAGTGACGGCTCCTCTCAAACCGGCTGCGCCATCCAGTTGACGATGCGACGGATCAGCCCCGGGCGCGGCGCGGTTTCGGCCGGAGGCGGCGGTGGATCCTCGGCGGCGACGCATCGCTTATAGAAATAATCCAGGAATACGATGTCGTTCGGCTCGGTGACAGTGAAGCTCTCCTCACCGGCAAACACCGAGTAGTCGTAGAAAAACTGCCCGATGAAGGGCACCGTGGCCGACCTGGCGGGGTCCTTGGAAATCACGAAATCCGACGGCTCCAGGCCCTGCGCGATCATCGCAAGTTCGAGTTGCGGCAGCTTGCGCATGAATTCGGCGGAAAACCCGCCGACCGTTGATTGCAGTGTAATCGGCATGACTGGCCCTATGCGGCTGCTGTCTGCGTGGGACGGGCGCATGCGCCCCCCACTATTTCTAGTCGGCTGGATGCCGCTCGAAGTTCAACACAATCTTGGCGCACTGTTCGCGGCGATATAGCGGCCGCAACAGGAAAGGCTCAGGCAGGGGAACTTGCAATGTCAGCATCGATCATCTGGCCGGCCGTTACCGGCCATCGGCATCTCCGCCCGGTCCATGGGGTCTTGCGGCTGTTTCCGGCCGTGCTGTTGCTCTACGCCTCGGTTGTGGCTGCCGTTGAGGCGCCGGGCAAGCCGTCTTTGGAAAAGAACAGTTTCTATCTGTCGTCCGCCGGTTTTCGTGTCCAGGCCGCCAACGATCCGGCTGGGCAAAGGGCGCTGCGCGCGCTGCCGGCGCACCGCTTCGTTGTGCAGGGGGCTGGCGAGGCCATGCGTTATATTTATGCCGAACCCGAGCACTGCGTCTGCATCTTCGTCGGCACCCAACAGGCCTATGACAGCTACCACAGGATCCTCAGCCAGCCGCCAAGGGCGGCCGATAATGTGCCTCCCGACTACAAGACCCAGTCCGGCGTGCTGTTGAGCAACCAGCCGCTGCGGCAGAGCACGCGCGGCGATCCCACCACGCTGTCGGACTATCTCGGCACTCTTTCCTCTCATTATTGAGGGGGCGGCCGGGGACCTGAAGCCGCGACAGCCAGAGCAGGATGGCTTTTGATTGAATCGGGATGCGCCGCTTGCTCCACCTCGCCCCGCTTGCGGGGAGAGGTCGAAATTCGCAAAGCGAATTTCGGGTGAGGGGGACTCTCCGCGAGCTGAATTCGCGGTTGGAGCCCCTCACCCCAACCCTCTCAGAGCGAGCTTTGCTCGTCTCGGCCCCGAAAGAACGGGGCGAGGGAGCACACTTCCTTGGCCGCGACAACTCAACCTCATCTCATCACGCCCCAGTTCATGATCTCATCTCTGTCTTGAGCATGATCTCCGCGCAAACGCCTTTGGCGTTTGTCGCGAGGGGAAACCGGTATCCACTTTTCCGGATCATGCTCGAACAAAAAAGGCCGGCGTTGCCGCCGGCCTTTTCGCTCGCTTCAATCCGCCGTTCCGAGATTTATGCGTGCGCGGCTTCCAGTGCCGCGGCTTCCTGCTGTGCGATCGCGCCCTTGACCGCCGACTGCACCTTCTCGAAGGCGCGGACCTCGATCTGCCGCACGCGCTCGCGCGACACGCCGAATTCCGCCGCCAGATCTTCCAAGGTCATCGGCTCGTCGGCGAGGCGTCGCGCCTCGAAGATGCGCCGTTCGCGCGGGTTGAGCACGCCCATCGCGCCGCTCAGGGCCTGGCGACGGTGATCGAACTCCTCCGACTCCGCCATCAGGGCTTCCTGGTTCGGCGCGGTGTCGACCAGCCAGTCCTGCCATTCGCCGGCCTCGCCGTCGTCGCGGATCGGCGCGTTCAGCGAGGCATCGCCGCCGAGGCGGCGGTTCATGTCGACCACGTCCTGATCGGTGACGCCGAGACGCTTGGCGATCAGCTTCACCTGGTCGGGGTGAAGATCACCCTCGTCGAGCGCCGAGATCTTGCTCTTGGCCTTGCGCAGGTTGAAGAACAGTTTCTTCTGGTTCGCGGTGGTGCCCATCTTCACGAGCGACCACGAACGCAGGATGTACTCTTGTATCGACGCCTTGATCCACCACATGGCGTAGGTGGCAAGGCGGAAGCCCTTTTCGGGCTCGAACCTTTTCACCGCCTGCATCAGGCCGACATTGCCCTCCGAGACCACCTCGGAGATCGGCAAGCCGTAGCCGCGATAGCCCATGGCGATCTTGGCCACGAGCCGGAGATGGCTGGTGACGAGCCGGTGTGCCGCGTCGCGATCGTCATGCTCGCGCCAACGCTTGGCGAGCATGTATTCCTCCTGCGGTTCCAGCATCGGGAATTTGCGGATTTCGGCGAGGTATCTTGATAGTCCGGATTCTCCATTGAGAACCGGTAGTGTAGCTGTACGGGCCATTCAGCGCCCTCCAGTGAGTTCAGGTCCCCGATAGCGGCGGACCCGGCAGGCGGTTGCTTTGTCAAAGCCAGTCGCGCTGCGAAGTTCCGCGTTGGGTAGTCAACGCAGGTGCAACATACACTAAATCGAGGCGGATTTGGAAGGATAGCGAGGGTCACGTCCCCGTGTGACAGATATAACCGTTTGACATACCTAAACTTTCACGAACGCCCTGCGTCATAGCGCCGCTCGCAGGGTGCTCTGCAGGGAAAGCAAATCCTCCGGCAAGGGCTGCTCCCAGTGGAGAATTTCTCCGGTACGGGGGTGCTCTAATACCAGAAGGTATGCGTGCAGCGCTTGACGCCCAAGGGCTGAAAGCGCCGCCTGGCCCGCGGGGCCGAGATGGCTGGCCTTGGTCTTGAAATGCGGGCCGTAGACCGCATCGCCCAGCAGGGGGTGGCCGATATGGGCGAGGTGCACCCTGATCTGATGGGTGCGGCCGGTCTCGAGCCGGCAGGCCAGCAGGGTTGCGACGCCCTTGCCGTCGCGGCCAGCGAAGCTCTCTCTGATCTCCCAATGCGTGACCGCCTCGCGGCCGCCGTCGCGCACCGCCATTTTTTCGCGGGCGTGCGGATGCCGGTCGATCGGTGCATCGATGGTGCCGCGCTGCCGACCGGGCACGCCCCAGATAAAGGCCAGGTAGCCCCGCTGCATCGCGCCGGTCCGGCCGTGATCGGCGAACTGCGCGGTCAGCGATTGATGGGCCAGGTCGTTCTTGGCCACGACCATCAGGCCTGACGTGTCCTTGTCGAGCCGGTGCACGATGCCGGGGCGCCGGACGCCGCCGATGCCGGACAGGCTGGCCCCGCAATGGGCGATCAGCGCATTCACCAACGTTCCAGTCTCGTGGCCGGCGGCCGGATGCACCACCAGCCCCTTCGGCTTGTCGATGACGACGATGTCGTCGTCCTCGTAGACGATATCGAGCGCGATATTCTCGGGTCCGGGCTCAGCGGGAGCGGCTTCCGGCACGTCGATTGTGATCGTATCGCCCGGAGCGGCATGATAAGCGGGGTCGCGAACCCCAGCGGTTCCGACGCTTACGGAGCCGGCGAGGATCAGCGCTTTCAGCCGCGAGCGCGACAGGTCCGGCAGGCGCACCGCCAGCACGCGGTCGAGCCGGACCGAGCCTTCGTCGCCTGCGACGGTGACCGTGACCCTTCCAGCGCCGGGCTGTGCTGCCTGATGTGACGACGAGACTTTTTCCAACGCAGAGCCTTGCATGACCGAAACGACTATGCCCGAACCGACCCCCGAACAGGCCGCGCTGTTTGCGCGGGTGCGGCGGATGATGCTGATCGCGGGCCTGACCACGACTGTCGCGGTCGCGGCCGTGCTGATCGCCATCGGCTATCGCCTTTTCCGCAGCGAGGGAAGGGCGGCGAGCCCGGATGTCACGGCGGTGCTGCCAAAAGGCGCCCGCATCGTCGCGACCGGCGTCGCCGGGGACCGGCTTCTGGTGACGCTCGATGTCGGCGGAGCGACCGAAATCCACAGCTTTGAGGCGCAGACGCTGAAACCGGCGGGAAAGCTGAAATTCGCCAGCGAGCCGTGATTGACTGGGCCCGGCGCGTGCCCGTCAAAGGCAAGCGCTACCGGCAATTGGTTGAGAGCCACGCCAATCTCTGATGTTGATCCGGCCAGGATGGACGCGGTGCTGGGTTTTGAAGTTGCGCACCCGCAGAAATTTCAGATCGGCGGCAGTCGGGGCCGGCATCATGAGGCGGATTGGACGGCTGCTCGTTGCGTGTTGCGTTGTTGGGCTCGTGATCCCCGGTGCCGGTCTTTCGGCGGTCGAATCGCAGGGGAAGGAAAGGACCACGCGGCTGGCGCGGCTCTATTTCCTGCGCGAAAAGGGGCTCCTGAGCGGCCTGGCGCCGGACGTCAAAGTTGACGGCAAGACCGTCGGGGCGGTCGGTAATGGCGCCTACGTGGTGATTGATCGCCCGCCCGGGCTCCACCAACTGGCTGTCGGCAACGCACTCTCGGTGGATTTCGAGACCGAGGTCCAGGTCGAGGCCGGCCAGAATTACTATTTCAACATCGCGCCCCGCGCGTCCGGGGTGCCTTTGCAGGATCTCGCCGTGTTCGCCCTCGTGGGCGGCAAGGGGCAGCCGATGCAGGCCAAGTCGCCGTTGCGCGCGGCATTGGCCGGGCCGATCTTTTATCGCCTGGAGCCCGCGGCCGGCGCCGTCGAGATCGCACGCTGAAGGCTCCGTAGCGTCTTGAGCACGGAACCCGGGGCTGCCGCGATCCCTGATCGTGACCCGCCCAAGCCCTCCTTTCGGATTCTGGTTCAAGGCCGGGCCTCAACCATTCAGCCGCCTTGCAGCGGACGGATTTCAAGGTTATTCCCTTGGGCCTTAACGCTCCCTTCGTCTAGCGGTTAGGACGCGGCCCTCTCAAGGCTGAAACAGGGGTTCGATTCCCCTAGGGAGCGCCAAAATCCACGATATTCTGCGACATTGTACGATGCGACTCCGCTTGGGGAGTGCTACCCCGCGCGAGAATTGCCGGCATTCACACTCTTCCGCCGTCCAC
>Ga0307508_10000540_pt1 | contig 44861 bp, 38 predicted proteins | sample 9_EM_MG_FD_203089 | JGI IMG/M metagenome (GOLD analysis project Ga0307508, IMG submission 203089) | Populus trichocarpa ectomycorrhiza microbial communities from riparian zone in the Pacific Northwest, United States - 9_EM | ecosystem: Host-associated > Plants > Roots > Unclassified | place... | reverse complement strand
AAGAATCCGTAGGTCCAACTCGCCTTGCCGCGGGTGATCAGGCGTGCCGAGCTGTAGTTCTGGCCGCCGTAGTCCTTCGCGGTCGTCAGGCGCTCCTTGCGCGCGGTGATGACCAGCTTGCCGTCGCCGACCCGTGAGTTTTCTAGGCGCCCTGCCGCGTAGTACTGCAGTTCGTTGTTGTACCAACCGGTCGCGTTGGCTTCGGTGTCGTAGCTCCACTTGCTCGGATCCGGCAAACCGTTGCCGGCGAACTCGTCCGCCCAGACAAGGGCATAGCCTGGCGGCACACCGGTGCTTTTCTCCGTGGGCGGGTTGCCTGCAGACTCGAGCGCGGCGTCGCCTCCGCCTCCACAGGCACAGAGCACGCACATCGCCAGCGATGTTGAAAGCAATTGACCCAGAGTCTTGAGCATGTTCGTTCTTGTTGATTGGCGCGGCGCAGGTTACTTGGGCAACGCTGATGCGAAACTGATGCGCGCAGTGAACTGCTTTCCCTCTTCAAACGTCTCCAGCGTAGCGCTCATGGCAAGCGCATACAGCTGCGCAACAGTCAGGCCGTGGCCGAGGTGCTCCCCGGCGCCGGGCTGCGCCGGTGCCGATTCGCAGAGATTGAATAACTCGACACCCGCTGGTATAGCCCGTCTGCGTATGCAGTTGAAACTTGCGCATGCGCATGTCCTCGAGCATGCGTTGGCGTAGCGGCGAGATGGGCGGAGTCCGGAATTCCATGGTTCTGCTCCTGTTGATGAACGAGGCGGATTGCCTCGCTCGACAACATGGCAGAACGACTGTCTCGGGTACTCACCTACACCGCGGCGGAGCGTTGCCGCGAGAGCGGCTTAGTCCTCTGGCCGTTCGGCGCCGGCCGCCTTTGAGCGCCAACGGGCAGGTATGCGGTCCTGAGTGGCCGCTCGCCATCTGAACGGCGGGACGAACTGGGTCCCAGAACCCCGCTAAGCTATTGCCATGTTCAAGAAAAGGGTCGCCGCGACGAAGCTGGCCGAGCGGCGCCTAGCGAAGGCTCAGCTCGCCCGTACTCGCTTGGCCGCGACTCAGCGGGCTCGTTTCATAGCCGAAGTTGCTGCCACGCGGCCGACGGAGGCCGTCAAGCAAGAGGCCGGACGTCTCGTCGAGCGCGTGCGCAGCGCGAAGAGCGCCGCCTTCCTCCAGCAGTACCGCATCGCTGACTGATGGCCCTCCTGGAGGGCGGCTTCGACCTGCTGCCGGTAGTTGAGGGAGCTTTCGAGCTACTCGGCGCGTGCCGTTGCAGCAAAGCGCTGCGATCGTGCTCGTGCCCTGGGCGCGCGTCCGTGCAAATCGACTTCGCGTTCTAAAACGCAGCGCGACCCTGGGCGCCACGTGCGCGCGGTCGTGTCGGGTGTCTGCACCATCTCGGCGCCAGACGCCAGTCGGTGGGGCCTTGCCGCACCGGCTTTGGCGGGTTCGCTGTACGCCTGCACCCGTCGGGACATACTCCAAGCTCTTGGAGAAATCCAATGCCAGCAACGAACCTCCCTTCTTCGGCCCGGCCACCTCATCTGCCTCGCGCTGCAGAGGCCGCCCACAACATCGATCGCGCCGTGATCGATGCCCGAGTGATTGCACTTGGCGACCTCGCGCAAGTTCAAGCAGATCCGGTCTTCCATCGCGGAAGTGGGTCTCATCGAACCTCTCACCGTGTCGGCGCTCGACGCCGAGGGTGGCCGGTACGTGCTCCTCGACGGTCACATGCGGCTCATCGCATTGCGAGAGCTCGGCCGCAAGGAAGCTCCGTGCCTGCTTGCCGTCGACGACGAGGCCTACACCTACAACAATCGCATCAACCGGCTGAGTTCGATCCAGGAGCATTTAATGCTCCGACGAGCGATCGAGCGCGGCGTCTCGCCCCAACGACTGGCCAGTGCCTTGAACGTCGATGTGAGCCACATCCAGAAGAAGATGAACCTTCTCGATGGCATCTGTCCCGAGGCGGCCGAACTTCTCACGGACCGCCAGTTCTCGGCAGAACTCTCGCGCGTCATCCGCAAGATGAAGCCGACCCGGCAGGTCGAATGCGTCGAACTTCTTCTGTCGGCGAACAACCTCACCGTGGCCTACGCAGAAGCGCTGCTGGCCGCAACGCCGGCTGAGTTTCTCGTGGAAGGCAACAAGCCGAAGAAGCTTCGCGGCGTGACGAAGGAGCAGATGCCGTGTCAGCACGGTGAACTGGGGAAAGATAGCGTCGCGCAAGGCGTTGGCTGGACGCATCAGGCCCAACGGGTCAAGCGCCTGGGTCGTCTTCTCGACTATCGTGTATTCGCTGAAAGAGATTTGCATTCGTATTTTCGTGCCCAGGCCAAGCCCGGTCGTTGTCGGCAATCGATCGCGGCGCACCCTGCACTATTGGCGCAACGGGGCTTGTTCACCTCTACGGATACCCTGGTCAGCTCAGCGTAGCTGCGAGCCTTTCCACGTCCGCGGCGGCAGCATCAGAAGGCTGCCAATCCGGCCCAAGGATCTCCAGAGGAGAGCGGTGCCCAAGCTGGACTCTTGGCCTTTCAAACCAAGCGCGCATGCCGATGGAGTTGTATCCGCTGGCGAGGCTGAAGTCGACCCGCTGCACCCACTCCAGACGTCGAGCAATCAGCAGGGGGACAGGTCGCCGACCCTTGGCGTACAAGCGCACCGAAGTAGCCGACCGCCTCAGCAATTTTGCGAGTAGCGTGTCACCTAGATCGCCACGCACTGCCATGAACACGTCCTGCTCCATGCCGCCATCCTACGGCGTCGCCAGGTTGTCCACTTCGGACGTTAGGTGGACAAGCGATCTGCGCCGTTCAGCCTTCGGCTCGCGTGTCCAGAAACATTCCCGCCTCATTCCAAGCCGCCACCACGAAGAAGACCCGCTGAAGCCCCCGCATCGCAGGCAAGCTCGGCGGTTCGCGCACATCGATGCCGAATTCAAGAAGTGGGACCACCGGCTTCATGCGACCAATGGGGCAATCGGCCGCATCCTCGAGCTTCAAACCGATCGCCTCTAGCCTCGCTCGTGCTTGTTCATCGATGCCGGCGCAGTGCACGTGCACCGCGCTTCGCTCATAGCCGAGCCGGACCAGCCACTCGACGTCTTCGAGCAACTGTGCCTCGCTTCGGCTGACGAGCAGGGGCCGATCCGGGTCAGCATGCCGAGGCCAGCGCGCGCCGATGTTGCGAGTCTGCTCGAGGAAGACGGCGTCAGACAGCTTCGCCTCGATCTTGCGCAAAAGCTCACCCCGCAGGCCACCCATGACTCTCAAACCGCGCCTCGTCTGACGTCCGGTCGCGTTGCCATCAGGCTCAAAGTCGGTAAACCGCGTATCGTTCAAGGTGCGCGCGTATCCCTGCAGGAACTGCTCCACACTGCTTGTCGTGACCCCATGCCGGCTCGTCATCAGCTGTGCCAGATTCGCGAAGTCGAAACCATCATGCCGCCGCATCGACAGCACCGCATCGGCGAGCGAAAGCGGCAACGGTTCGAGTGTTGGCAGAGCGTCCCCACCCTCGGCCTTGGCGCCCCGAGTGGCGACGGGCGGCAAGCGCAGGCGCCGTATGTAGTAGGCCGCCACGCGATGCAATTGCTCGGCCAGACAGTCACCACCCGCCGCCTTGCGCCTCACGACCACAGCAGTCCGATCGCGACCGAGCAAGGCAGCCACCACGCCATCGGTCCACGGCTCCTTCTGCGCCTGCTTGAAGCAGCAATCGCTGATCACCCACCACACAACGTGGCAATAGGTCCCCAGGTAGGTTTCGACCCCTGCTTGCCCGAGCCACATGCCTAGACGGTCGATATTGGCCCCGATCATCCGCGGAGTGGGTTCGAGCCGGCGCAACTGTTTCAGCAGGTCGTCGCGAAGCCCTACGCCGAGGGCCAGACCGGCAGCGATCGGCGCCTCGGGCTCGGGCATCAGCAGGCAGCAACCAACCAAGCACGCATAGGTGTGTCGCAGCGAATACAGGATGGCCGAGGCATCGCCTGCCGTCACCTTGAGCGCCCAGGACGCCCTCGCCCTCACTTCCGAGAAGTGGAGCAAACGTTCGAGGTCGGCGGGATCAGCAAAAACTGCGGTGTCTGCCGTCCTATGCTCATCCGAACGGCTGCGCCAATGGGCACGGTTGGCCGCATCGCGCATGTCTTGGCAGCCGACATTGAAGGTAATCAGCCGGTCGCCATTGCCCGTCTTCGTGCCCCGCGTGGTATTCGGTCGAACGCGGAGGCTGTCCATCACATGCCGCGCGCGGAAGTCACTGTGTCGTGAGCCGAACCCCTCCATCGTGCGCAGCCCGAAGCAGCCGTTCAGGCCGATGATTCCGGCGGCGGCCTTGTCGAACTCCCCGCGAGGCCGATGTCGAGTCAAGGCCAGCTGGACGGCTAGCGCGATGCTGGTCTGCGCAATGACGACCGAACGCGCCAGCCGCTTGGGCCGGCGCGCCGACGGGAACGCTGCGCAAGGCTGCACGTGGTCCTTGACCCGCAGGAAGTCGTCGAAGATTCGCAGCACTGTTCGGGCATTGAACCGAACCGACTCGGCCACCCGTTCGAGCACCCGGCCGTAGAACAGCTCCCGTTCTTCTCCGCTCATTGCCACGACATCGTCATTCCAGCCTTCGTCCACCAGTTCTTCGAAGACCCGGGATTGGTAGGTCGGGAGCGAGCTGAATGCGTAGAAGTCCGTCCGAGGCCCACCGTTCTCGAGCAGGTGTCGGATGAACTCGACCCAGGACTCGATGACGGCCTGTCGCGACATCCAGTCGGCCAGGATCGGATCGAGACCGCGCTCGAACAACCTGCGCAACTCCTTGCGCTGTCGGCGCGAGGAAGCCTGATGCTTCTCGACCACCCCGCGCGCGCTCGACATCATCAGTCTCACCGCGGCCTTGGCCTGGGCCGGCTCCGACAGGTTGGCCCGTGCAGGCGGCGGCCCCTCCTTGCCCTTCTTGGCCAGAGCGACTGGCGTCGCGGCAAGTTGTTCTCCCAGCAAGCCGCGTGTGCTGCGTTCGGATTCGGCTGTCGACTCGATCTGTCCGATCGCGCACGCGTAGGCGGCGCCCGACACTCGCAACAGCCAGTAGGGATTCATCACCTCGATCAAGCGCTTCAGATCAAAGTCGCGGTCGTCGGTGATCCAGATCAGCAGCCGGTCGACCTCGCGGCGGATCGCCTTCCAGGCAATCACGCCGTCGCTCTGGCGCTTGTCGATGTAGCCGATGGCGGCGAGGGCGGCTTTGTCACTCAGATCACAGGTCCTGTCGTAGATGGCCGTGCGCCCTTCGATCGTGGCGCGAATCCTCATCTGCGCGCGCACGGCGTCGCCTGTCTCTTCCAGATGTCCTTGCGGCGCTTCGGTCTGCAGCGCTTCGATCAACGGCGGCATGTCGGCCAGGTTGAGGACGCACTCGGTCGCCACGAGCAATACGACCACGACGGCCAAGCGCTGGAGGTCGCCTACTTCCTCCTGGGACAGGAAATCCTCCAGCCCGGCCGGCAGCCGCGCAAGGAAGTTCCGGGCAATCGCCAGGTAGCGGCCGTGCACCACTTCCACCGGCCCTGGGGCATACCGCGTCAGGTTCACCGCCGCCGCGCTCACGACGATCCGGCCGGATTGACGCATCGAGTCGAGTTCCTTGGCCAGCGCCTCGAGCACCTTGGCCCGTGCAGCAGGATCGTGCTGCAACCCTTGCTTGATCTGCGCCTTGATCGACACGACGTCCGCGTCGTCGAGCTCGATCCTCGCACCCGACTCCAGGTCGTCCATCGAAATGGCACTTCGCACCGCCGCGCGGGCGCGGGCCCGCGCCGCTTCTGCCATCAATGCTCTGCCCTCGAACGCCTCGCCGCTGGAGGCGAATCGCGGCGGCGCAACCACGAACGGGCGCTTGCGCCGCATTACCCAGTGGGCGGGCTGAAACGTCCCCCCGGTCACCGCCAGGTAGCGATCCAGAAGCGGACGGATGTGTTCGAGGTGCCACAGGTGTGCCCGGTTGCCGCCCGGGCCCAGCGGATGCTGTTCGCCACAGTGGCCCAACAGACGCTCGACATCGATGCCGGAAGCACCGACTTCCGAGACAAAGGTCGCGAGATTGCGTCGCAGTGTCTTGGCCGTGATCTCTTCGACGTTCGTCGCACCCAGTTCGCGTTCGATCTCGCTCAGGATTCGAGAAACGGAGTCGGAGCTTACCGGCACCAGCGCTTCGCCGTGGAAGCGGAACAACATGCCGGGCGCGTTCGCCCCCCTCGGGGTGGTTGGCATTTCCAGCCCGCAGGCGATGCGAACCTCCTGGACGAGCGGATCGGACGCGGCCTCGAGTTCGTCGACGAGCCACAGCAAGTGTTGGAGGTACTCGAGGTATTGCGCCAGCGAGAGCTTGGCGAGGGCCACGAATCGCGCCTCGCTGCCGGCCTTTTGCTTGTCGGCAAGGAACGCGAGCGCCTCCGCGACATCGACCGAGAACGGAAAGTGGAACAGCTGCTTCTGCTCCCGATGCCCGGTAGGCAGGACCATGATCACCGCGACGTAGTCGGTAAAGCGGTTGTGGCGAACCTTGGGGTCAGTGATAGCAGGATCATTGATTCGGTCTCGAAGGCGTTGCAAGACGGGGCGCAGTCGACCTGCCGGAAGTACCAGGCAGGCCGATTCGTCTGACACAACCTCCGGAGTGAACCGATCGAATGGCGAGCGAAACAGTCGGCGCTGGGCGTAGGCGTATGCATTTCGAATCGCCGCACTTCGGCGGTCGATGTAGTGATGCAACGACGTACGCTCCATGCCCGTCCGGCCAGGACCGCACACCACGTGGATGGCACCGCGGTTGGCGTTGTACGCATACATCGACTGCGCGAGTGCGTGCTTGACGATCAGGTTGGACGTACCCTCTGCACACTTCAGCGCTTGGGCAACCCGTTGCTCGATGTGCGGCAGCAGTTCGTCACGCGAGCCCGGGAAGAGCTCATACAGGAAGAAGTCCCGCGCGTACAGGGGCCACTCAGGCGGTTCTGCCAGTTCGAATAACGTTTCGACATCCGGCGACCCCGGTGGAAGCCAGGAGGTGACGCGACGCCCTCCGAAATCGGGCCGTAGCACCAACAGCCCGTTCGCCTCTGCGTGCTCATCCAGCGGGACAGGTCTACCGACGTCGACGGCGATGACCCGGGCCATGGCGGCCTCGGCAACGGTCTGCCCGGTGGACAGAGCGACGCTCAGCAGGTAGCCAGCGCAAACGTCGACAAGCGCCTCGAAGGTGTCGGGGCGCTGAAGGCGATCGAGCGTCGTTCGCCCGGTCGGCCCTTGGAGACGCTCCAGAGTCTCCTGGGTCAGACCAATCCGGTGCTCGCTCAGCAGTTCGCGATCCGATCGATCGACGCTGTGGCCATCACCCCAACGTCGGCCGGTAAGGCGAGGTGTCGCACGTGGAACAGTTCGCGCGACGGTTTGCGCGAAAGCCGACACCTCCTCCGTCGAACTGGGCTCCGCACGCAGGTGCGGGATACACGCGCCGTCGACCACGGTCCGATCGAGCAGTTCGCAAAATTGCGCCCATGCGCTGGTGACCTTCCAGGTCGCCTTTGATTCAGAGAATGGTTCCCCCTTCCGCCGAAGCTTGATGCCCTGCTGAATGTATTCGACGACGTCGTCGATGCGAGCGTGTTCGATGTCCACCGCGGGCTCCATGCGCAGCGGATCGGGTGGCGCCCTCAGCGCACGTGCATCGAAATCAGCAATGCGCGTCCACTTCCACTTCTCGCGGAACTCTTCAGGCATCGTCTCGACGGTGGGCCACAGCACCGGCCAGCTGAGATTCTTCCGGAGTTCGCGGACGATGGGCCATGCATACTTGACGGAACCCTGCAGGCGATCGCGGTGTGTGTCCCACACGAGTCCGCTGACCATCGCTGCCGTATACAGAAGCAGCGACCGGGCGCCCATGGCTGCGGGCAGACTCGTCGGGGGCAGCGACAATTCCGGTAGCGGCCATTGCGGCTCCATGATTGGCTCGATCCATCCGCCAGGCAGTCGTGTATCGAAGGTACGGTACGCCTCCCAAGGTTGCGGCTCGAGCAACGCGCCCTGCGCACGATCCCCGTCCGCCCCGACAAAGGCTTGGAGACGACGCCGCAGTTCACCGGACCAATTGAGCTCGTCGCAGGCCGGCTGTAGACCGGGATAGAGCTCGCCCAGGCGCTTCAAAGGCGGGTGCAGCGCCCACAAGTGAACAAGATGTGCTTCTAGCCCTGCGACGTAGCCTCTGAAGCCCGTCCATCGAAGCCACCGCAAGATGTGGGATTCGTCATGCACATCCGTGGCGAGCGCCTGTGCGAGGCGAGTGGTTTCCGACATCTTGCCGACCCTTTCCGCAAAAATTCCGCGGCACCATGCCTCGGTTCTTGGTCGGCCATAACAATATGTCTGAATCGCGGAGTGAAGTTTTCCGTATTCGATGGGTTTCGACGCGCTTTGGCGCAGGAATGGGGGCGACAGGTCGAAAAGCTTCCGTATAACGGAAGAAACCGCCGCGGCGCGCCGCTCGTCTCTCGCGCAAGGGACTTGCTTAGCCTGGCAAGTGAATAGCGGTGATTGAACGCCACGGTGAGCGCGCGCGGCCTGGCGCGAACGGTGCAGGCACGCTCGAGCGCTTCTCCGCGGTGCATGCTGGTGACACGATTCACGTTCTGCTGTTAAGCTTGTCCGCGCCGCGATGCGAAGGTCAATTCGAAGTTGCCAGTGTGAATTTTGGAGAGATGAAATGACCGTCGCGATCAATGAAGAGCGGAGCAATTCACACCCAGTTTTGGCGTAGATTGAAGCTCCTACGCACTTTGCGGCGATCGCTGCCTCGTTAGGATTCGTGATCCGGAACGCCTTCGTAATGCGAAGGTCGGGAGTTCGACTCTTCTCACCGGCACCAACATCCACGAGGGCCCGCCGGCGAGCGGGCCCTCTGCTTTTGGGCTACATGCGCGAGTGCCGCTCGTGGGCGCGCCAGCGGCGCCGCTCAGACCCGACCCTCAGCTCTCGAAGGGAGCCGCGTCGATCATTCCGCAGATGTCCGGGCACGAGAAGCCGTGAACATGTCGGTAGCCGACGTCCCGAAGGCCCGTGCCAACGGCCGTGTGGGGCTTCTTGCGAACGACTTCGGCGAGAGCTTCCTGGAACGCAGCCTTCATTCCCAGACGGGGATAGAGCTCGAGCGTGTCGTCAATCAACGCCGGCGAGATCTCCTCGATGTTGAAGCCGAAGACATCAACGTGCGCACCGAAGTAGATGAGCGCAATCTCCGGAGCCTTGCGGTCCGCGATGCCACCGCTCGAATGCAGTGCGATTCCATCCCACACGAGTTCAGCCTTGGCCTCGGAGTAGCCATGCGCGAGGAGGAAACTCTTAGCCGCATCGGCGCCATCGACTTCAAAGCGTTGGTCCGCGCTGTATTCCTTCGTGAAGCCGAGGTCATGCATCAGCGAAGCGAAATACACGACCTCGCGGTCGTACTTCAGTTCCCGCTTCCTTCCCAACAAGTCCGCAAACCACCACGTCCGATGCAGATGGTTTCTGATGACGGGCGTGTGAATCTGCTCAATGAGTGCTGCGGCCTTGCGTGTCAGCTCGGAATCAGGTGCAGTCAAGCCTCCAACGATGACGGGTGCGCTCATGCGAGTCTCCATGAATGTGTGGATCGGAGACCCAGTCTAGAAGCCGAGTGCCTGGCAATATTGACTGCTTATGGTCGATTTGTGCCACAATTTCCGATGGAAACACCGTAGGTTTCAAGTGAGAAAGAAAGCGCCAAGTGCGGACAGCAGAGGTCGGGCTCTGGCTTCAAGGCGTATCGTCATTCTGGGTTTGCCACCAGTCGACGCCCTCGACGTTGTGGGGCCAGCGCAGGTGTTCGCATACGCAAACCATCCGCAATCGGGAAGAAAGCGGCCGCCGCCCTACGTCCTTGAGCTGGTGTCGGCAGGCTCCGACGTCTACATGGAGAGCGAAGCAGTTGTTGGCTTGACGGCTCACCGAACCCTTGAGCAGGAAGGCCGATCTGGTAAGCCCATTGACACTCTCATCGTGACCACCGGCTTCGCGCAGGCGGAGCTACTAGACCAGACGGCCATCGACTGGATCCGAGCCCGCGCCCCTACGATTCGCCGTGTGTGCTCGATTTGCGTGGGGGCGTTTGCATTGGCAGAGTCGGGCCTGCTGGATGGACGCAGGGCAACTACCCATTGGAGATTGGTTCAACGTCTCGCCAGTCGCTACCCGACCTTGCGCGTTGACCCCGACCCCATCTGGGTGAAAGACGGGAACGTCTACACGTCGGCTGGCGTCTCGTCAGGAATCGACTTGGCGCTTGCACTGGTAGCGGAAGATCTCGGAAACGAGGCGGCTCTGACGGTTGCCCGCGATCTCGTGCTTTTCTTGCGTCGCCCCGGAGGGCAAGCGCAATTCAGCGTCGCTCTCCAATCCCAGGAAGCGCAGGGATCAAGGCTCAGCGAACTCTGTGTCTGGATCAGCGAGAACCTTCAGGCGGACATCACCGTTGACGTCCTTGCCGAGCAGCTCTGCACCAGCGTGCGCACGTTGATTCGCCTGTTCCAGCGCGAACTGCAAACCACGCCCGGGAAATTTGTTGAGGACATTCGCCTTGAGGCCGTGCGTCGCTCTCTAGAACTTGGTGGCTGCGCCCTGGACGAGATTGCACGGCAATGCGGCTACAACAGCGTCAGCGTGCTTCGAAAGGCGTTCACGCGGCGCATCGGCATCAGCCCGAAAGACTACGCTCAGCGTTTCTCGCAGCAAACACTCAATCGCTAACCGGGCGGCGCCATCAGGCCTAAGTCGGCCGCTTTCTCGCGGCTTACGCGGATTCGCCCAGGCGGTGCCGGTTCAGGCCGAGTAGTTCATCCGAAGAATTCGGTGAACTGGCGGACGGTTTCGTCCGGCTGCTCATCCGGGATCCAATGGCCCGTATTCGGCAGCTTCAGCACCGTCGCGTTGGGCGCCGCAGTGGAAAGGAACGCCGCCAGAAAGTCATAGCTGATACCGCCCAATCCGAGCACCGGGACAGTGAGCGGCGCGTACGTGCCCACGTCGGCGATGTCCTTCGCGAACGACGAGAACCAACTGTTGGCCGCGCGCAGTGCTTCGGAGCTGCCATAGGCTGCGATGTAGACGGAGCGATCGTGCGCAGTGATCTTCGCCCTGTCAGCTGCCAGATAGTCAAACAGCCAGTCCTGCACGAGACCGTAGCGCCCTTCGAAGACTCTCTCGGACAAGCCGGGGATCTGATTGAAGGCGAACCACCAGGGATGCACCGCGCGGGCCGCATTGTCGAGATCGTACGTGCCCGGGGCTGGAAGCAGCGGGATCTGCTCGAACACGCCAAAGGGATGCGGCGTGTCCATCATCACGAGCTTGCGAGTCGCCTTTGGATGGTTTGCGGCGAAGCTGTACGCCACCATCGCGCCCACGTCGTTGCCAGCGATGTTCACTGACTCCAAACCGAGCTGAGTTACCAGGGCGTGGACGTCCGACGCCATGGTCTTCTTGTCATACCCAGCCGCCGGCTTGTCTGATCCGCCCATGCCGCGATAGTCGACCACGATGACGCGATAGCGCGCGGCGAGTCGCGGAAGTACACGGCTGTACTCCCACCATGTTTGCGGCCAACTCGGTAGAAGGACGAGCGGCTCGCCGGAACCCCCTTCCACATAGTGCAGACGTATGCCGTTGACGCTGGCGTAGGCGTTCTTGAATCCCGGCAGTGTCGCAACAAGGCCGGCGTCATCGACCGGTCCGAATGATGTAGAGCTCAAATGATCCCCTTAGCAGGTGGTGTTGTTGAATGAAGTTGCGGCAGGAAGACCATCGGCCGCTCGTCGAGCGCCCCAGACTTCTGCGGTTCGCGAGCATTGAACTTGAGGTCTCTCGCCACAAGTCGTCAGGCAGTCCTGTAGCCACCTCGCGTCCATTCGAGGATGGCGGCCGCGTACTCTGGCGCTCGGTCCTCCCAGACAAAGTGGCCGCTATCGAACACGACGGAGCGCGTCCTCGGCAAGGACTTGTTCAGAACTGCAGCGTTCGCCGGAGGCACGAGGGGGTCGTGTTCGCCCCATATGCTCAGGACAGGAGTTTGAATTGCCGGCAGCGCGGCTCTCAGGATCGGCAAGTCAACCGGATAGGCGCGCACGTAGGCCAAGGCTTCAACAAAGCGACGACCCGCTGAACTTGCTTGGTAGTCTGCGAGTGTGTCGGCATCCTGCTTGACCTTCATCAGCTGTTCGATGGCGCCAAGGGCAATCACGTCGCCGCTGATCGCCTCGAATGGTGCAAGTGAAGGCGCCGTGATCAAGTCCTTCAGCGTCCCCGCTGCGAGTGCTGCGTCTGTGGCGCCGCTTCCAACGACAAGGCTCTCGAACAACTGCGGCCGGGAATGCGCGGCGAAGAGGATCGCCGATGTCCCAACATCAGGTGCGATGGCATGTACGCGATCCAGACCGAGGGCAGCCAGCAGAGTCGGGATGAACTCCCCCATCGCTTGCGGCGACATCAACTCCGGCCGGCCATCGGACCGTCCGAAGCCCGGGATGTCGATGGCGATGAGACTTGCGTCAGAAGCGTCGAGGAGCGGCCAGACTCGCTGAAACGCGTAGAGGCTCTCGGGCCAAGGACTCGTGAAAACAAGCGGAATTCCGCCATCCCGCTTTCTGCGCCGGATGCGGATCTTCAAGCCCTCGACTTCGACGAACTCCAGTCCGTCCAAACTTGTCGGTGTATTCATTCCCATGTCCATTCTTCGGGTGCGCCAGCATTGCTCTGGCAACGCGGCGCCCGTGGTACACGGGCGCCGCGGCCTTGCTGCCGGTCGGTCAAAACATCGAATTGGAGTTGTTCGAAGTGGCAGGCACAGGCTGCAATACGTCCCAGTGCTCCACGATCTTCCCGTCACTGTCGAACCGGAAAATGTCGACGCCTGCAGTCTCCTGACCTGCCCATTTCAGGTAACGCACATGTACGAACGCGAAATCGCCGTCGATAGCGATTCGTTTGACTTCGCACGGGATGGGACCGGCCTGGTTGATGAACCCAACGATGGCGTCCAGTCCGTTCGGGAACAGCGGGTTGTGCTGGATGTAGGGGCCGGCCACAAGAGGCGGATACAGATTCCCTTGCCCTTGATTGAAGACCTTGTCGTAGATGGTCTCGATGACTTGCTTGATGTGTTCTTTCGTGGCCATTGCTGAACCCTTAGAAGTGGACGTTCCGCATTGAAGCAGTACGGAGGAAGATGATCCATATCCACACCGCGCGAAAGCATGTCATTTCGTCTCACTCTGGTAGTCTCCGAGCAATGCGAGCACTCAATGGTTGGCTGAAGGAAGTCAGCGCGGACGGTCTCGTCCTCGTACGTACACGGGTAGCAGGGCCCTGGGGCTTTGAACTGCTGCCGCGCGAGTCCGTCGTATTTCACTTCGTTGCAGAAGGACAGGCGTTCGTGCGGCAATCTGCCGCCGCCACGCTGGAGCTCCAAGCCGGCGAGCTGATCATGTTTCCCCGCGGCAGCGCTCATGAGGTTGCGCATTCGAAGCGTGGCAAGACAGTGCCGCTGGAGACCTTTCTGGCCATGCGAGATGGCGTCATCGACCGAGGAGCGGATGCGACCACGTTGATCTGTGGCCAGTTCGACATGGATCGTCATCTCGCGCTGCCCGCCCTGCGCGCTCTGCCTGAGGCGGTTTGCTTGCGCGCCGGTACAGAACCCGGGGCCTCGCCCCTGAGCGACACGTTGCGGATGCTCCGCAACGAGGTTGAAACCGCCAATTTCGGCAACCAGATCGTCGTTCGAAACCTGCTCTCGTCGCTATTCGTTTACTTCATGCGTGAGTGGGCAGAGGCTGCCTCCCCCTCCGCAAACGATTGGTTCTCGGCGTTGCGTTCGCCTCAAATGACGAGAGCTCTCACGCGGATACACGAAGCCCCTGAACGTGCCTGGACCTTGGACAAGCTCGCCAAGGAGGCAGGCTTGTCACGAGCTGCGTTCGCCCGCAACTTTTGTGCGCTGGTCGGCGAGCCGCCGCATCAGTACCTCACTCGGTGGCGCATGGGCATCGCTGCGCAGCTTCTCGAGGAAACCGAGTTGCGGGTCAGTGAGATCGCGTCCCGCGTCGGGTACACATCAGAGTTTTCTTTCAGCCGCGCGTTCAAGCTGGCCCGCGGGATGCCTCCGACCCAACATCGCCGCGTCCGCGCCTTGACCCTGACCGCATAGCGCATCGTTCGAAGGTCAAGCACTCAGCGAAGCGAAACGCCTGCCCAATCGCAACACCCTGCCTGCCCCTCAAGACCTTCTCGAGACCCAAGATGTTTTCCTGAAGGCCACAGCGTGGCCGTCGACTCGAGCTCGAGGTCGGAAGATTCGCGAGCGTGCGATCGCGTTGGGCTCTCAGCTCAGAACGGCGAGTCAGGGAAGTAGTATTTCGACGCGTTCTCCTTCGTGATCAGCACCGATGGAATGATGGTCGTGGCCGGCATCGCGCTGCCTTGCACTCGGGCCTGCGCGGTGAGCTTCATCGCATCCGCGATCATGCTGGGCGAGTAGGTCACGTCGGCCGAGACGATCTTGTCGCCGTCCATCACCTTCTTGACGTAGTCCTTGGAGCCGGCACCGCCGACGACGAGTTTCACATCTGAGCGTTTCGCCTGCTCGACGGCCTTCTGCACGCCCACGGCCATGTCGTCGTCCGAGGCCCAGACGGCATCGATCTCCTTGAAGCGCGTCAAGTAATCCTGCATGACCTTGAACGCGTCGTCGCGGTTCCAGTTGCCGTGCTTGGCGTCGAGCACCTTGATCCCGGGATGCGCCTTCATGACCTCGTTGAAGGCATCGACGCGCTGGTTGTCGATCACGGTCGGGATGCCGCGCAGGATCACGACATTGCCCTTGCCGCCCAGCGCCTTGGCCATGTACTCGGCCGCCACCTTGCCGAAGCCCGGGTTGTCGCCGGCCACGTAGGCGCTTTGTGCGCTCGGATCGGTCAACCCTCGATCGACGACGGTCACGAACACGCCCTTGCCCTTGATCTGCGCGACCGGTTTGGTCAGTGGCGCGGACTCGAACGGCAGGATCACCAGCGTGTCGATCTTGTTGACGGTCTGCAGGTCCTGCACCTGGTTGGCCTGCTCGGTGGCCGAGCCGGCGGTCTTCACGATCACGGTCAAGCCGGGGTACTGCTTCTCGAGTTCACCCTTGGTGCGATTGGCCCAGTAGACGACGCCGCCGGTCCAGCCATGCGTCGCAGCAGGGATGGACACGCCCATGACCGTCTTGGTCTCGGCCCACGCGGGGGTCGAAGGGAGCGCGAACGCGCACACGGCCAATGTGATGCAGGAAAAGAGTCTTCTGTTCACGGGATGTCTCCTTTATTGGATCTTTGGGACGCTGAGAGTCCGCCCGTGCCCGAGGGGCACACAGCGGGGTCTCATCGACGACCTCTTTGCAAGAAGGCGACGATGATGATCACGAACCCCTGCACCGCAGCGTTCAGGTAGACGCTGATGATGCTGGTGAGGTTCAGGATGTTGCTGATCACCGAGAGCAGGATGGCCCCGACGACCGTTCCGAGAATGCGGCCTTCGCCGCCCTTGAGCGCGGTGCCGCCGACGATCACGGCCGCGATCGCTTCGAGCTCCCACAGCAACCCGGTGGTCGGCGAGGCCGACCCGAGGCGCGGCACGTAGAGCAGCGTCGCCACCGCCACGCAGCAGCCGAGCAGCATGTAGGTCAGGATCTTGATGCGGTCGACGGCCACGGCGGCGTAGCGCGCGACCTGCTCGTTCGAGCCGATCGCCTGCACGTAGCGGCCATAGCGCGTGCGGTTCAACAGGAAGCCGCCCGCCAGCGCCATCGCGCCGAAGACCCAGATCGGGATTGGGATGCCCAACACGCTGCCGTAGTAGACCGGGCCGTAGACGTCGGCGAGCGCATTGTCGAGCGTGATCGCGCCGCCGTTGGCGAAGTAGGTGAGGTACGCGCGAAAGATGCCGAGCGTGCCCAGCGTCACGATGAAGGGCTCGATGCGGCCACGCGTGATCAGCAGGCCATGCGCCAGCCCGAACGCGGCGCCGAGCAACAGCGCGACGACCATGCCCAGCAGCACGGCCACGAGCGGCGAGCCGACGTGCGGCGCGACCCAGTTCATCACGAGGATGACGCTGCCCGCGATCAGCGCCGCCATCGACCCCACCGACAGATCGATGCCGCCGCTGATGATCACGAAGCTCATGCCGACGGCGATGATGCCGATGAAGGCGGTGCGCGTGAGCACGTTCATCGCGTTGTCCCAGGTCGCGAAGTCCGGGTTCAACAGCGTGCCGGCGATGCACAGCAACACGAGTCCGGCGATCGGGCCGGCGCCGCGCAAGCGCTGCGCCCAGCCGACGGCACGGCGCCGCAGGTTGGGCGCCGGTGCGTTGACGCCCACGGAGCCGCGCGCCGCGTCGAGAGAGTCAGTGGGTGCCGGTGGCATGCGCGATGAGCTCCTCTTCGGTCAGGTGATCGGCAGCCAGCACGGTCTGCACGGCGCCCGCACGCATCACGACGACACGATGGCACAGGCCAATCAGCTCCATCAGCTCGGAAGAGACGACGATCACGCCGAGGCCGTGTGCAGCCAGGCGCTGGATCAGGAAGTAGATGTCGCGCTTCGCCCCGACGTCGACGCCGCGCGTCGGCTCGTCCAGCACCACGACACGCGGCTGGGGTTGCAGCACCTTGGCCATCGCGAGCTTCTGCTGGTTGCCGCCGGACAGTTCGCCCGCACGCGCATCGAGATCGCGCGCGCGGATGCCGAAGTCCTCGATCGCGCGGACGAGCGCCGCGCGCTGCGAGCGGCCATCCAGCCAGGGGCGCGCGTACCGGTCCAGGTCCATCAAGGTGAGGTTGTCTTCGAGCGAGAGCCGCACGTGCAGGCCGCAGCCCTTGCGGTCTTCGCTCAGGTACGTGAGGCCGTGACGCGCCGCGTCCTTGGGGTTGCGGAACGCGACCCGCTCGCCGCCGAGATGCACCTCGCCGCCGCTGCGCGGCCGCAGCCCGAGCAGGCCTTCGAACAACTCGGTGCGCCCGGCGCCGACCAGGCCGGCGAAGCCCAGGATCTCGCCCGCCCTCAGATCGAAGCTCACGTCGCGCGCCCAGCCCGGCACGCTCAGATTCGCCACCGTCAGCAGCGGCGCGGCAGCGGCGGGCGGCTGCTTGGGCGGGAACATGTCGGACAGCTCGCGCCCGACCATCAGGTTCGCCATCTGATGACGCGTGAACTGCTGCGTCGGGCCGCGCATCACGAAGCGGCCGTCGCGCATCACGACGATGTCGTCGCTGATGCGCTCGACCTCGTCGAGCTTGTGCGAGATGTAGACGATGGTCACGCCCTGGCTGCGCAGCTGACCGATGACGCCGAACAAGCGCTCCGTCTCGGTGGGCGTGAGCGTCGCGGTGGGCTCGTCCATCACGAGCAGCCGCGCCTGGCGCGACAGTGCTTTCGCGATCTCGACGAGCTGCTTCTCGGCCACGATCAGGTCACGCGCGCGGGTGTCGGGGTCGATCTCCAGGCCGACGAGTTGCAGCGCCTCGCGCGCCGCCTTGCGCATGCTGGTGTCATCGAGCACCCAGCCGCGCTGCAGTTCGCGGCCGAGAAAGATGTTCTGCGCCACCGTGAGGTCTTCCGCCAGGTTGAACTCCTGGTGGATCAGCACGATGCCCGCCTCCTCGGCATCGCGCGAGCCGGCGAACTGCCGCACGCTGCCGTCAACGGCCAGGCTGCCGCCGCTCATGCGTTCGTAGCCCGCGAGGATCTTCATCAGCGTCGACTTGCCTGCGCCGTTTTCGCCCAGCAGCCCGACGAGCCGCCCCGGCTGCAGCTCGAAGCTCACGCCGTGCAGCACCTGCACCGGGCCGAAGTTCTTGGTGACGGCGTCGAAGCGGACGTGCAGGCTCACGTCACAGATCCACCCAGCGACCGCCGCCGGAAGAGGAGCGGATCGCGGCCTCGATGAACGCCATGCCGCGGATGCCGTCGTCGATGGTCGGGAACGTCACGGCCGCATCGACCGGGCCGGGCCTGCCGTCGCGCGCCGCACGTATCGCCTGCGCGATCTCGCTGTAGAGCGTGGCAAAGCCTTCGAGGTAGCCCTCGGGGTGCCCCGAGGGCACGCGAGTGACGCGCGCCGCATCGGCATGGGCCGCGCCGGTGCCGCGTGCGATCGTCTGAACCGGCTTGCCGAACGGCGACAGCCGCAGCTGGTTCGGGTGCTCCTGCTGCCACTCGAGGCCGCCCTTGCTGCCATAGATGCGGATGCGGAGCGCGTTCTCGTTGCCGGGCGCCACCTGGCTGGCCCAGAGCATGCCGCGCGCGCCGCTCGCGTAGCGCAGCAGCACCTGGATGTTGTCGTCCAGCCGGCGGCCGGGTACGAAGGTGCTCATGTCGGCGCACAGCGTCGCCGGTGTCTGCCCGCTGATGAAGCCCGCGAGCTGGTACGCATGCGTGCCGATGTCGCCGATGCAACCGCCGGCGCCCGAGCGCTTCGGGTCGTTGCGCCACACCGCCTGCTTGTGGCCGGTGGCTTCGAGCGGCTCCGTCAGCCAGTCTTGCGCGTACTCGACCTGCACGAGGCGGATGTCGCCGAGCTCGCCGTCGAGCACGAGGCGGCGCGCATGCCGCACCATCGGGTAGCCGCTGTAGTTGTAGGTCACGGCGAAGACGCGCCGGCGGGCGTCGGCCAGTGCCTTGAGGCGCAGCGCGTCGGCCAGCGTGGTCGTGACCGGCTTGTCGCAGATGACGTGGATGCCGGCCTCGAGAAACGCCTCGGCGGCAGGCGCGTGCTGGTCGTTGGGCGTGACGATCGCGACGGCCTCGATGCCGTCGTCGCGTGCGGCCTCTTCGCGCGCCATCGTCCGGTAGTCGGGATAGCTGCGCTCCAGGCCGATCGCCTGTGCCGAGCGCAGCGCCTTGTCGGGCGCCGACGACAAGGCCCCGGCCACGAGCGTGTAGTGGTCGTCGAGGCGCGCCGCGATGCGGTGCACTGCACCGATGAAGGCGCCCTCGCCGCCGCCCACCATGCCCAGCCGCACGCGCCGCTGGCCTGCCGCAACCAGGCTTGGATCGTGGGCTTCGATGGTCATGTCGAGGCCCCCCGAAGGCCCAGCATGCGCTGCAGCTGCCGCGAATCGGTCTCGGTGCCCGCGAAGTCGTCGAAGGCCTTGTCGGTCACGCGGATGATGTGGCGCTTGATGAACTCCGCGCCCTCGGCCGCACCCGCTTCGGCGTGCTTCAGGCAGCACTCCCACTCGAGCACGGCCCAGCTGTCGTAGTTGTATTGCGCCATCTTCGAGAAGATGGCGTTGAAGTCGACCTGGCCATCGCCGAGCGAGCGGAAGCGCCCCGCCCGCTCAACCCAGGGCTGGTAGCCCGAGTACACGCCCTGCCGGCCGGTGGGGCGGAACTCGGCGTCCTTGATGTGCAGCGCCTTGATGCGCGCGTGGTAGATGTCGATGAACGCGAGGTAGTCGAGCTGCTGCAGCAGAAAGTGCGATGGGTCGTAGTTGATGCAGCAGCGCGGGTGGTTGTTCACGCGCTCGAGGAACATCTCGAACGTGGTGCCGTCGAAGAGATCCTCGCCGGGGTGCAGCTCGAAGCAGACATGGCAGTCGGCCTCGTCGAAGGCATCGAAGATCGGGCGCCAGCGTTTCGCGAGCTCGTCGAACGCGGCCTCGATCAGGCCTGCCGGCCGCTGCGGCCACGGGTACAGATACGGCCACGCGAGCGCACCTGGAAAGCTCACGTTGCTCTTCAGGCCGAGGTGCTGCGACGCCCGCGCCGACAGCAGCATCTGCTCGACGGCCCAGGCCTGCCGTGCCGCCGGCTTGCCCCGGTAGGCTGCGGGGGCGAAGCCATCGAAGGCCTCGTCGTAAGCCGGGTGGACCGCCACGAGCTGGCCTTGCAGATGCGTGCCGAGCTCGGTGATCTGGACACCGTTCTCGCGCGCGATGCCGGTGATCTCGTCGCAGTAGGTCTTGGACTCTGCGGCGCGCTTCATGTCGAAGATGCGCGCGTCCCACGACGGGATCTGCACGCCTTTGAAGCCGAGGCCCCCGGCCCAGCGCGTGATCGACGCCCACGAGTCGAACGGCGCCGTGTCGCTCGCGAACTGGGCGAGGTAGATGCCGGGGCCTTTGATGTTGGTCGCCATGTGACGCTCCTTCAGAAGACGCTCAGAGGTAGCCGTTGACGAGGTGCTCGAGCCGTTCTTGTTGGGCCGACCGGGGCAGCGGCTCGATGCCGTTCTGCTCGACCATCTGCGCCAGCTCCTCGAGCGAGAGCTTGCCCGCCAGCATGAGCTTCGCGTGCGGCGTGTCCCAGCCGGCATAGCGCGCGTCCACGTGGCTTTGCAAGGCGTTGTCGCGGACCATGCGCTCGGCGACGAGCAGGCCGCGCGCGCACAGGTCCATCGCGGTTGCGTGCGCCCAGACGAGATCGTCCGGGTCGATCGACTGGCGGCGCAGCTTGGCGTCGAAGTTCAGCCCGCCCGCACCGAGCCCACCGGCCTTGAGCACGTGGTACATCGCAAGCGCCACTTGCTGCAGGTTGTTGGGGAACTGGTCGGTGTCCCAGCCGAGTTGCTCGTCGCCGCGGTTCATGTCGAGCGAACCAAAGATGCCCAGTGCACTGGCCAGCGCGATCTCGTGCTCGAAGGTGTGGCCGGCCAACAGCGCGTGGTTCTGCTCGATGTTGACCTTGATCTCGTTCTCTAGCCCTTGCGCCTTCAGAAAGCCGAACACGGTCGCGACGTCGTAGTCGTACTGGTGCTTGGTCGGCTCGGCCGGCTTGGGCTCGATCAGGATCTGCCCCTTGAAGCCGATCTTGTGCTTGTGCTCGACGACCAGATGCAAGAAGCGGCCGAGCTGCGCGAGTTCGCGCTTGAGGTCGGTGTTGAGCAGCGTCTCGTAGCCTTCGCGACCACCCCACAGCACGTAGTTGGCGCCCTTGAGATCGTGCGTGACCTCGAGCACGTTCTTCACCTGCGCGGCCGCGTAGGCGAAGATGTCGGGGTTCGGGTTGGTCGCGGCACCGGCCATGTAGCGCCGGTGCGAGAACAGGTTGGCCGTGCCCCACAGCAGCTGCACGCCGGTCTCGCTGATCTTGCGTTCGAAGACCTCTGCGATGTGGCGCAGGTTCCGATTGGACTCGCGCAGGGTCGCGCCTTCGGGCGCGACATCGCGGTCATGAAAGGTGAAGAACGGCGCATCGACGGTGCTGAACAGATCGAACGCCACGTCGGCCTTGTGCAGCGCCTGCTGCATCGGGTCGCCGGCGCCGTGCCACGGCCGCATGTAGGTCGCGTCGCCGAACGGGTCGAGCCCGCTGCCGACGAAGCTGTGCCAGTAGCACACGGCGAAACGCAGCTGGTCCTCCATGCGCTTGCCGAGGACGACGCGGTCCTTGTCGTAGTAGCGGTACGCAAAGGGCTCGGAGGTCGAGGGCTCGAAGCCTTCACCCCGAAACACGATCGGGCGTCGGAAACTGAAATAGGACTCGCGCGGCGTCGCCGTCGCGCCGGGCCGAAAGGCTTGGTTCATGTCGTGTGTGCTCCGGGTAGAGGTCAGGCGGGCACGGCCGGCGCTTGCCGGATCAGCCCGTAGAGTTGTTGCCAGCGGGCGTGCGCTTCGTCGTAGCGGCGCGCCCTGTGCGCGTCCGGCTCGAAGCTGCGCAGCCGCGCCGGTTTCGGGAAGATCAGTTCGCCATCGACGGCGGCGCGCGCCAGCCGCGCGGCGCCGAGCGCGCAGCCGTGCTGCGAGCCTTCGACCTGGTGCAGCGGCATGTCGAGCACGTCGGCCAGCACCTGGCTCCAGACCGCGGAGCGCGCGCCGCCGCCGATGAGATCGGCGCAGGCCAGGTGCGTGCCCGCCGACGCGAGCGCATCTCGCGCATCGCGGAAGCTGAAGGCCACGCCCTCGAGCACCGCCTGGGTCATGGCCGCGCGCTGCGTGCCGGCGCCGATCTGCAGAAAGCCCGCACGCAACGCGGTGTCGTTGTGCGGCGTTCTTTCGCCGGACAGGTAGGGCGCGAACCAGCAGCCCGGCGACTCGGCGATGCGCGGCGTCAGTTCGCCCAGGAGCTGCTCCTCGGTCATGCCGCTGATGCCGGCCCACCACGACAGACACGACGCGGCCGACAGCATCACGCCCATCTGGTGCCAGGTGTTCGGCAGCGCATGGCAGAAGGCGTGCACGGCGCGCTCGGCGGCCGGCGCGAAGCCCGCGGTCGTGGCCCACAGCACACCCGAGGTGCCGAGCGAGACGAAGGCGTCGCCGGCCGCCACCGCGCCGACGCCGATCGCGCCCGCCGCGTTGTCGCCCGCGCCGCCGGCCAGCAGCGGCGGCGCCTCGAAGCCCCAACGGGCCACCCATTCCGCGCGCAGGGTGCCTGCAGCGTGCGTGCCCTCGACGAGCCGCGGCATCTGTGCTTCATCGAGGCCGCAAGCAGCCAGCAGCTCGGGGGACCAGCGCCGCTCGGCAACATTGAGCCAGAGCGTGCCCGACGCGTCGGACATGTCTTCGATGTACTCGCCGCTGAGCTTCCAGCGCAGCCAGGCCTTGGGCAGCAGCACCTTGGCGATGCGGTCGAACAGCGCAGGCTCGTGCTCGCGCACCCACAGCAGCTTGGGCGCCGTGAAGCCCGGCATCGCCAGGTTGCCGGTCAGCGCGCGCAGCCGCGGTGCGGCTCGCTCGAGCTGCTCGCAGAACGGCGCGCTTCGGCCGTCGTCCCACAAGATGCAAGGCCGCAGAACCGCGTCGTGCGCATCGATCAGCGTCGCGCCGTGCATCTGGCCCGACAGGCCGATCGCGCGCACGGCGGGCAAGGTGCGTGGCTGGTCGGCCTTGAGCGCGTCGAGGCAGTCGCAGGTGGCACGCCACCACTGGTCGGGCTCCTGCTCCGACCAGCCGGGCCGGATGCGTTGCACGCTCAGTGGCGCGCTCGCGGTGGCCACGATCCGGCCATCGTCAAGCAGCAGCGCCTTGACGCCGGAGGTGCCCAGGTCGATGCCGAGCGTGATCACGGCAGGTTGTCCTTCAGGTAGATGTCGATGCGGATGCGCTCCTGGTCGGCATGCACCGGCTCCCGCGTCAGGCGCGCGAGTGCGAGCCGGAGGGCGGAGCGGATCTCGTGGCCGGCATCCTGGTTGATGATCGCGTCCATCGTGCCGTCGAGCAGATCGCCACGCGCAGACGCGGTGAGCTCATGGCCCACGAACACGATCTCGCGCTGGCGCCCGCTCGCCTTGAGCGAGGCCGAGATGCCGCTGTTGCCGGCACCGACGCTGTAGATCGCAACGAGCTTGGGATGCGCGGCCAACAGCTTGGCCGAGAGCTCGCGCGTGAGCCGGCTGTCGTCTTTGCCCTCGATCGGCGGAAGCACCGTGAGCGACGGGTACTCCGACGACATGACCTGGCTGAAGCCGAAGTTGCGCTCCGCATGGTCGCGCAGCGAGAGACTGCCGACGATGACGCCGATCTCGCCCTTGCCGCGCCCCGCAAACCGGCCGACGAGCGTCGCCGCGGTGCGACCCGCGGCGACGTTGTCGATGCCCACGAAGTGCTGGCGGCGCGACTTGGGGACGTCGGACACCAGCGTGATCACGCCGATGCCCATGTCGACGAGCTCGTCGATCGCGGCCTGCACCAGCGGGTGATCGAGCGCCATGACCACGGCCGTCTCGCACTGGCCCTTGAGCGCCAGGATGCCGCTGGCAAGACGCTTCGGTTCGAAGACGTCGACTTCGAGCGTCTGCGCTGTCACGCGGTGGTCGGTCATCCAGTCGCGGTTGCCGCCGACTTGCTGGCGCAGCATCGCCACGAAGCTGTTCGTGCCGGAAGGCAACAAGAAACTCACGCGGTGCGGGTGGGGCCGCGCCAGACGCGCGGCGGCCGGGTCGGGCCGGTAGCTGAGGCGGTGGACAGCCTCGTTGACGCGCGCGATCGACCGCGCATGGACACCCGGCCGCTTGTTGAGCACACGATCGACGGTCGCCTCGCTGACGTCGGCTTCGCGTGCCACATCGCTCAGCGTGGCGCGACTGGCTGGGTGCTTCAAGGCAGATGGCATGTCAGAAGTTTGATGTACGTACCTCATTTTCATATTCGGGAGAACCCCCAGCTGGTCTTCGGCCATTTCTAGCGCTGCCAGACGCGCTGGCAGGCGAGTAAATGCATGGCGCACATCACGTATGCCGGACGCCGGATGCCGCTGCTAGACTTCTGCGATGCCTAGCCCCGCCTGGATCTCCGCGAAGATTCGAATTCCCCGCTGACCGGGTACGCGTGCGTCGTCCCGGTCAGCCGGGTCGATGCCACGCGAGCAGGCCATGCCGTTCGTCTTTCGATCCCACGCACATGTCGCTGCCTGCCGCTGCCTGCGGTCGGCACCCTCAGTGATCAGGATCGAACGATGAAGCCACAACATCCCCTACCCTCCCGCAATCTCGAGCAGGTCTACCTCATCGATCGTGATGCGGGCTTGCTCTGTCGCATCCTCGGTCTGTACGCATCGCGCGGAATCGACGTGCTGCGAGCCGAGTACGCCTATGCAGCGCAAGACGTGATGACACTGAAAGTCTGCGTAGCCAACGAACCGGACGGCAGCGCCGAAGTCGTGCGAGTGCTGATCGACAAGGCGGCAAGCCTTGTCGGCGTGCTCGCCGCTTGCGAACAGCCCGCCGCCGTGCACAGAGTGGCCTAGGAGTCTGGGCGGCAGAGGGATGGGCCCGCGTCCCATCCCTCTGCCGCCCAGGCTCCTAGGCGCCGCGTGGCTCCCATTGCGGCTTGCACGACCCGCGCGGCACCAGCACGGGCTGGTAGGCGCCGGGTGTGAGCGACATGCGCACCTGGTCGGTCACGCCCTGATAGGCCCCCAGCGGCGTGTCGGCCTGGAACAGATCCGGGTCGAGGTACTGGTGCGGCGCGCCGCTGTTTGCGGTGGCCTGCGCGTAGCCTTTGTCGAACAAGCCGAGCGTGTAGAGCCACACCGACAGCCGCGTCAGCGACACGTGCACGCGGTAGCTGCCGCCCTCGCGCGCGCGCCGCATCAGCGCCGCGACGATGCCGGTGGTCAGCAGCCACGCGCCGAGGTAGTCGTTGACGACGAGGATGGTCGGCAGCTTCGGCGCCTGCGGCGTGCCTTCGAGCGTGACGACGCCCGAGACACATCCTGCCGATTGATCGAAGCCCGGCCGATCGGCCCACGGCCCGGTCTGGCCATGCAGGCTGACGCTGGCGTGGATGATGCCGGGGCGCAGCGCCGCCGCATCTTGCGGCGCGAGGCCGTACTTCGCGAGAAAGCCGGCGCGGCGGTTCGCGTAGAACACGTCGGCACCCGCGAGCAGCTCGCGCATCTTCGCGCCGCCGTCGGTCGATGCGATGTCGAGCGTCGCCGAACGCACGCCGACGTTCGCGGTCGCGTACAGCAGGTCGATCTCGAAGTCGGTCGGGCGCCAGATGTTGAGCACGTCGGCGCCGTGCAGCGCAAGCGCGCGGCCGGTGCCCGCACCCGCGATCACGCGCGCCAGGCCGAGCGCACGGATGCCCGACAGCGGCGCGCTCGGGTCGGGCGTGAACGGGATCGGATCGGAGTCGCCGATCTTCTCGATCTCGATCAGCGGCAGGTCCTGCAGCGCATCGAGGTAGTGGCGCTCGGCCAAGAACTCCTCGGCCGTGCGGATCATCGGCATCACGACGCCGGCCTTCGCACCCGCGATCTCCAGATCGGCGGCGTCCCACTGGCGGATCGCGTGCGCGACGGCCTTCGGGTCGTCGGCGCAGCCGAGCAATCGCAGCGCCGACGTCTTCAGCCGCGGGTAGAGGTTCAGCGGCATCACCCAGCGCTGGTCGCGCGTCTCGTAGAACGCGAGCGAGAACGGCGTCTCCGGGTCGGCCGGGTTGCGCGGCGGGTAGCCGTTGAGCTTCTCCCACTTTCGATCGTAGAACGGGCACAGGCGGTGCGGCGCCTTGCGCAGATCGACCTCGATGTCCTGCCCCGCCCCGCCGCGCGCGCGCCACAGTGAAGCCATCGCGACCGACTTCGCGGCCAGGCCGATGCCGGCGGCCGAGGCGATGCGGAACACGCTCGGGATGATCGGGTCGCGGCCGATGAACTCGATCTTGCCGCCGCTGTCCTGCGGCGCCATGCCGATGCCGGCGAGCACGCGGCGCAAATGATCGAGCGGGTCGAAGCCGTCGCTGTGCGTCAGGCGGTTCGCGAGCGCGTCCAGCACGCTCTGCGTGGCGGGCGCCGTCTTCATGATCGTTGCGCGTCCAGTGCGGCCAGCACCTGCAGGATCGCAATCTGGCGTGCGTCGCGCTCGGCCTCGAGCGTGGCGCGGGTGTGGCCGCCGAAGGCCGCATCGCTCTGCTCGAAGAGTAGCTTCGACGTGGCCTCGTCGAACGCCACCGGCGCTTCCATCGAACGCCAGCGCGCCTCCATGCCGGGCCCAAACTGCCGCACGAAGCCGCGCATGCCGTCGTCGCCGCCGCCGAGGTGGAACGATGCGAACGGCCCACCCACCGCCCAGCGCAGGCCGACCGAATGCGTGACGATCGAATCGAGTTCGTCGACCGTGACCACGCCTTGCGCGACCAGCGACACGCACTCGCGGAAGATCGCGGCCTGCAGCCGGTTCGCGACGAAGCCGCCGATCTCCTTGCGCACCACCTGCGGCGTCTTGCCGAGCGCGGTATAGAACGCGACGGCATCGGTCACCGCTTCGGGCGAGGTCTTCGCACCGGGCACGACCTCGACCAGCGGGATGATGTGCGGCGGGTTGAACGGGTGGCCGATCAGCATGCGCTCGGGCGCGTCCATGTCGCGGGCCTGCGCGCTCGCCGGCATCGCCGAGCTCGACGACAGCAGCAGCGCGTGCTTCGGCGCGGCGGCGGCGATGCGCTTCCAGAGCTCGCGCTTGAAGTCGATGCGCTCGGGGCCGTTCTCCTGGATCAGGTCGGCGTGCGCGACCGCGCGCTCAAGGTCGGGCTCGAAGCTCAGGCGCTCGTGGCCGCTCGCGATCAACGCATCGCTGAGGCCGAGCGCGCGCAGCGCATCGGCGGCGCGGTCCACATAGCCGCGCACCTCGGCGTCGACGCCGGCGCGCGGGTCCTGCACCGTGACCTTCAGGCCGTTGGCGAGGAACAGCGCGACCCACGAGGCGCCGATCACGCCGGCGCCGATCACCGTGACGTTGTGGAAGCGTTGCAAGGCGTCCATGAGCGGTCTCCGATTCAGCGCGCCAGGTAGTCGTGCACCACAACCGGCGATGCGAGCGACAGGTCGGCGAGGATGTGGCTGGCCGCGACGATCTCGCGCACCGGGAAGTCGGCCATCGGCGCGAGCACGTGCTCGAATAGTTGCAGCCGCGCCGGGCCGCGCCACGCGCCCTTGATCTCGACATTGCTGATCTGCATCCGCACCAGCTCGCAGATGCGCGGCTTGCGGTCGTAGCCGGGCATCAGCTTGAGCATGAAGGTCGGCACACAGATTTCTTCTTTCGCGTCCTCGGCCGTCATCGGCTGGTGCTTGTAGCCCATCGTCGCGACCGCGATGCGCAGCGTGCCGTAGTCGAGCGTGCCGACCAGCGTGTCGGAGTCGGTGTAGAGCTTGGGCGCGCCAAGCTTCTTCGGGTAGGCGCTGATCTCGCGCCCGCTGGCGATCGCCGGGTGGCTGTCGACATACATCGCCTGCAGGTACTCGCCGCGCTCCTGGCCGAGCTTGACGACGACCGCCTGCCCGCATTCGGTGTAGTTGCCCAGGCCCGTCGTGTCGGGCATGCGCATGATCTCGAAGCGCACCAGCGGGTCCTCGATCTCGAGCGGCTCGGGCACGACGCGGCGCAGCGCTTCGGCGTCGGTGCGGTACGTGATGTTCAGGTATTCGCGGTTGTGAAACCGGTACGGCCCGCGCGGGAACGCGCCCGCACCAATCGGCGTGCTCGATTGCTTCAGCAGTTCGTCGATCTTCATGATGGGCTCAGTTCGCGTACTGCTCGCGCAGCACCTTCTTGTTGATCTTGCCGACGCTGGTCTTCGCGATCGTCTCGACGCAGTGGATCGTCGCGGGAATGCAGAACTTCGAGATCACGCCGCTGGCGACGAACTGCTGCAGGTGCGCCTTCAGCGCGGCCTCGTTCACCTCCGCCGCGCGGCCGGGTTTCGCGACGACCAGCGCGATCGGCCGCTCGCCCCACTTGTCGTCCTTGACGCCAAACACCGCCGCCTCGGCCACCGCCGCGTGCTGGCCGAGCAGGTCTTCGATCGCGATCGACGAGACCCATTCGCCCCCGCTCTTGATCACGTCCTTGAGCCGGTCGGTGATCTGCAGATAGCCTTGCGCGTCGATGCTGCCGATGTCCTGCGTGTGCAGGTAGCCGCCTTCCCACAGCGTCTCGGACGCAGCAGGGTTGTCGTGATACGCCTGCGCGAGCCAGGGCGCGCGCACGACGATCTCGCCGGTCGCGACGCCGTCGTGCGGCAGCGGCTTCATGTCGCTGTCGACGATGCGCATCTCGACCAGCGGCGCCGGCAGGCCGGACTTGCAGCGGATCGCCACCTCTTCATCGAGCGTCTTTGCCGACGCTCCTGGCTTGAGTTGCGCGTTCGTCAGCAGCGGCCCGCTCTCCGACATGCCGTAGCCGGCCCACACGTCGATGCCGCGCTCGAGCGCGGCCTTGCACAACGCCTTCGGCAATGCGGCGCCGCCGATCACCATCTTCCAGCCGCGCAGGTCACCGGCCTCGGCCGCCGGCACCGCGAGCAGCATCTGCAGAATCGTCGGCACGCAGTGCGAGTAGGTCACGCCCTCGGCCTGCTTCACCTTCAGCAGCGTCTTCGGCTCGTAGCGGCCCGGGTAGACCTGCTTCACGCCCATCGCGGTCGCCACGTACGGCAGGCCCCAGGCGTGGACGTGGAACATCGGCGTGATCGGCATGTAGACATCGTCGCGGCGAAAGCACTGACCCGGCGCGCTCGCGGCCATGAAGCCCATCGTCGCGAGCGTGTGCAGCACGAGCTGGCGGTGGCTGAACGACACGCCCTTGGGGTTGCCGGTCGTGCCGGTCGTGTAGAAGACCGTCGCGCGGGTGTTCTCGTCGAAGTCGGGGAAGTCGAACTCGCTCGATGCCGTCGCGAGCAGGCTTTCGTACTCGCCGGCATAGCCCGCGGTCGATGCCGCCGGTTCGTCGCTGAGCAGCACGAAGGCCTTCGCGCTCGTCAGCTGGCCGCGGATCGCCTCGAGCACCGGCGCGAACTCGGCGTTGACCAGCACCAGCTTCGCGGCCGAGTGGTTCAGCGTGTAGGCGATCTGCTCGTTCGACAGCCGCACGTTCACCGTCATCAGGGTCGCGCCCATCATCGGCACCGCAAAGTAGGCTTCGAGGTAGCGGTGGCTGTCCCAGTCCATCACCGCGACCGTGTCGCCGTGCGCGATGCCGAGCGCCTTCAAGGCATTCGCGAGCCGCGCGATGCGGCCGGCGAACTCGGCGTAGCTGTGGCGGCGCAGGTCGCGGTAGACGATCTGCTGCGTGCGCGCATGCGCCATCGGCGCATGCAGCAGCTGCTTGATCAGCAGCGGGTAGGCATACGCCGTGCTGGCGCTCTGAATCAAGTTGCTCATTGCAGCGCCTCCGTCAATCCATACGCCGCCATCTGCGCCTGGAACTTCGCCACGTCATGGCTCAGGATCACGATGTCATGGGTCTTGCCGTCGCGATCCTTCACGTGGTCGTGCAGCAGCGCCTCGGCCCGAAAGCCCAGGCCTTCGAACACGCCGATCGCGCCGCGCTGATCGACCGTCATCTGCGCCATCAGCTTCTCGACGCCGAGGTCGATCGCGAGCGCGAACGCCTCCTGCGTGAGCTTCTGGCCCAGGCCCTGGCCGCGCGACGCCGGCTCCAGGATCACGCGCAGCTCGCCGACATGACGCGACCACGACAGCTCGTCGCGCACGATGGTGGCGCAGCCGAGCACGGCGCCTGCGCGCGTCGCGAGCACGGTGGCGATGCCGCCGCGGCGCGTCGCCTCCATCCACGCAGCCACGACCTTGGGCTGGCTGATGTCGCGGCGCAGGAACAGCAGGTCGTGCGGCGACAGCTTCTGCGCGAACGCGAGCACCGCCGCTTCGTCGTCCGGCGTCAGCAGCCGCAGGTCCACCTCACCGCCCTCGCACGCCACGGTGCGCGGATAAGTCCGCGTGCTTGTCATCGTCGTTGTCGTCATGTCGAACGCTTCCCCAGCCATGCGTCAAGCCGCGGCCAGAGCCGCTTGACCGCGTTTGCCCCGGCCACGACGCTGACGTGGCCCCCTTTCAGCACGACCTCTTCCTTGTCCTTCGAGCCGACCATCGCGACCAGCGGCTTCGCGGCGGCGTAGGGCACGATGTGGTCGTGCTCGGCGACTGCGTGGAACAGCGGCACCTTGATCTTGGACAGATCCACGCGTCTGCCGCCGAGCACGAGCGCGTTCTTCACGAGCTTGTTGTCCCACATGAACTCTTTCGTGGTCTGGCGGAAGAACTCGCCCGGCAGCGGCAGGATGTCGCTGGCCCAGCGATCGAACATGCGGTAGCCCTTGACGAACTCGTCGTTCCAGAGGTTGTCGAGCAGCTGCACCTTGCCGACCAGGCGATCGGCCGGGCGCAGCATGTCGAACGATCGGTAGATCATCTCGGGCGGCGCGTTGCCGACCGTGTCGACCAATCTGTCCACATCGAAGTAGCGCTTGTCGCTCCATTTCGCGAACAGCGCCATCTGGCTGAAGTCGATCGGCGTCGTGAACACCGCGAGGTTCTTCACCGGGCCGGTCGGGTGCAGCGCGGTGTAGATCGTCGAGAGCACGCCGCCCATGCAGTAGCCGACCAGCGTCACGTCGTCGACGCCCGAGGCCTGCTGCACGCGCTGGATGCTGTCGGGGATGAAGTCCTGCGTGTAGTCCTCGAGGCGCAGCTGCTTCTCGTTCGGGCGCGGCGGGTTCCAGTCGATCACGAACACGTCGTAGCCCTGCTTCAGCAGGAACTCGACCAGGCTCTGCCCCGGCGCGAGGTCGAGGATGTAGCCGCGGTTGGTCACGGCCATCACGAGCAGCAGCGGCACGCGGTAGATCTCGTCGGTCATCGGCCGGTAGTGGTACAGCGCCAGCGTGCCGCGCTGGTGGATCAGGTCGCGCGGCGTTCCGCCCAGCGCCGGTCCGCCGGAGGACATGTACTCCAGCCCCTTGATCCCGCGTTGCAGCGCGCGATCAACCTCGGCGCGGATGCGCGCCGCGATCGACTCGGAGTCGGTGCTCGTCGCGGCACTCATGGCTTGGCCTTCCGCGTGCGCTTGGGCGCCGGCGCGGCGACGACTTCGGCGACCGGCTCCGGCGGCTTGCGCGTGCGCGCGGGTGCGGCCAAGGCGGGTCTGCTGCCGGCCGCGCCACCGGCGAGACGGTCCAGCGTCGACTGCATCGTGATCATCCGGTCCTCGAGCGCCTGCAGCCGATCGCCGAGCGCGATCACGTCCGAGCGGCTCGGGATGTTCAGCGCCTCGAAGTAGCGCTGCGTCAGCTCCTGCGCCAGCTTCTTCGCGACCATCGCCGCGCTCATCGCCTTGTTCGCGCCCTGCGCGAAGCCGTCAGACTTCATCAGCGGGTTCGCGAACTCGTTGACGCCTTTCTCGAGCCGAGACACCAGATCGCGCACGAGCGCGAACGGGTCGAGCGAGGTGGGTTCGGCCATGGTCGGCAGGCTCCCGGAATCAGAACACGGCCGTGAGGCCGCCATCGACGGCGATGGTCTGGCCGGTGATGAACGCGCAGGCATCGGATGCGAGCAGCGCGGTCACGCCCTTCAGGTCTTCGGGCCCGCCGGTGCGCTTGAGCGGCGCCATGTTCGCGGTCTGGTCGTGCTGGTTCTCCATGATGTACTTGGTCATCTTGGTCTCGAAATAGCCCGGCGCGATCGCGTTGACGTTGATGTCGAACGCTGCCCACTCCTTCGCCAGCATGCGCGTCATGTTGACGACCGCGCCCTTGCTCGCGTTGTAGGCGATCGTCGGCGTGCCCTCGGGGTAGCCGCCCGAGAGGCCTTGCACCGACGCGATGTTGATCACCTTGCCCCGGCGGCGCGGCACCATGCAGCGCCGGCCGACCTCCTGGCTCGCGACAAAGATCGCGCTCACGTTCAAGGTCATCACCTTGTTCCACGCCTCCAGCGTGTGCTCGGTGGTGGCCGCGCCCCAGCTCGTGCCGGCGTTGTTGACGAGGATGTCGATCGGCCCGAAGGCCTCGATGACGCTGTCGACCATCGCCGGGATGCTCGCGAGATCGCCCATGTCGCACACCACCGTCAGCGTCTCGATGCCCAGCGCCGCCAGATGCGCCTTGGCCTCGGCGAGCTCGCCGGCCTTGCGCGCGGTGATCGCGACCTTGGCGCCGAGCTCGCCCAGCGCCTCGGCCATCTGCAGGCCGAGGCCGCGTGAACCACCGGTGACGAGCGCGACGCGCCCGGTCAGGTCTTGCAGTGTGGCGAGGCTCATGGTGTCTTGTCTCCGTTGTCGTTGTGTGTGGTTCGTTTGCTCATGCCTGCGCCGGGAACATCCAGCGCGCCGCGTTCGGTGGCGCGAACGGCGTCCAGCGCCCTTCGGGCTGCGCGAGCCGATCGGCCACCGCATACAGCACCGCCGGGTGATGACCCATGCCGCAGTGGGTCGATGTGACCGCGATGTTCTCGGTCTGCGGCCCGGGCTCGTTGACGCAGCATTGCCACGCGACGATGCCGTCGCGTCGGCTGTAGATCGAGGTCGTCGGCACGCCGAGCGCGCCGCGAAAGCGCTTGACGACGTCCGGGTCGCCGGCGCGCTCGCCGCTCAGCAGCTCGTACAAGCGCCAGGCGTTCGAGGCCTTGGCCGGCCCGGTGAACGGGCTGCCCAGCGTGATGACCTGGCGCACCGCCTCGGGCGCCCGGCGCGCGAGATCGCGTGCGAACAGCCCGCCCATGCTCCAGCCGATCAGGCTGATCTTGCGCCCGTGCTGCTCGTGCAATGTACGCAGGCGCTGCACCAGTGCCTCATCGACCAGCCCCGATCGACCGGTGTTGCGGCCCAGGCCCCAGCCTCTCGCGTCGTAGCCGCGCGCCTTCAGGAAGCTGCGCAGCGGCCGGGTCGACAGATCGCTTTGGACGAGGCCCGGCAGCACCAGCACCGGGTGGCCGTCGCCGCGTTGCGCGAGGCCCCACCACGGCACCGTTGCGATGAAGGCGCCGAGCTCGGGCCAGGCCAGGGCTTCACGCGCCCACAGCGCCTTCGAGGGCGGGCCCACGGTGTCCGGACGAGCTGCCATCGACAGAGTTTGCGCACGGTTCATTGGCGCGGAGACTATCGAATACCCGAGGCATTCCGGAAGGTTCGTTTGATCCGGCTTGCAGGTTTATTTCGGACAGATCAGGGTAAGTGCCAACCCAATTCATGCCCCCCTGAAATCGGACGGGCTCTTACCGGTCCAGCGCGCGAACGCATGGCGAAAATTCGCGGCGTCGCTGTAGCCGAGCCGGCTCGCGATCTCCTCGTTGGTCATGCCGGTCTCGCGCAGGTAGCCGATGGCCAGGCGCATGCGCACTTCGGCGAGGATCACGCGGTACGAGGTCTCCTCCGCATCGAGCTTGCGACGCAGCGTGCGCGGGTTCAGCTTCAGCTCGTCCGCCATCGCCTCGATGCTCGGGAACCGACCGGGGTGCTCGACCAGGATGCGCCGGATGTCGGCCGCCACGCCACCGGCCTGGTTCACCTCGGCCAGGCTCTTCTCGCACATCTCGCGCGCCATCGCGTTGGTGATCGGGTCGGCATACGGCATCGGCTCGGCCAGCCATCGCTTGGCGAAGCGAAGCTCGTCCGCCGGCTGGCCGAAATGCACCGGACACTGGAAGATCTTGCGGTACATCGCCGCATGCGACGGCGCCGGATACGACAGCTGCACGCGCGAGAAACGGAACGCCGCGCCGTACAGATCCGTGGTCAGGGTCAGGTGGCTCGAGAACTGGAACTCGGTGACGAAGCGGTAGAGCGCGTCGGTCGGGTCGGGCGCGAGCACCGGCCGGTACGAGAAGATCACGTCGGAGTCGTTCGGCTCGAACAGCATGTCGGCCACCGGCCCCATCACACGGTGGTGCTTCACCGCGAAGTCGACGCTGTCGGCGTGCGACGGGCTGCTCAGCAGCGCGTAGCCGTACATGCCGTAGGCAGTGACGTGCATGCGCCGGCCCGCGAGCAGCGCGAGCGCCGGGTCGGGCGTGAGCCGCAGTGCGTTGCGAAACACCGCCAGCATCTGCTTGTACGAGACGCGCGTCGCGGCGGCGTTCAGGCGGGCTTCGGTGAGGCCGCTGCCGGCGAGTGCGTCCACCGCCGGCACGCCCTTCTCGACGAGCACGCCGACCAGCGCAGCCACCTTGTGCGCCGGGTAGATGCGGTGTTCGAAGCTGGGGAGCGGGCGCTGCACGTGAATCGCATCCTTGTCCTGAACTAACCCTGCAATTGGACTGAGCGCACCTTCCGCCGCATGCCGCCCCGCGGATAGATTCGCCCGATGCGGCGCAGCATAGCGTCGGTCGAGCAGAAGAACATTGGAGACAACGATGAGCACATCAGCGATTGACAATCCGCGCGGCGCGCTGCCCGCGTCCCGCACGAGCGATGCGATCGAAGCGGTCTACCGCAAGGTCAACTGGCGCATCATCCCGTTCCTGATGCTGTGCTACGCGGTCGCGTTTCTCGACCGCATCAACATCGGCTACGCGCAGCTCCAGATGAAGCAGACGCTGACCTTCAGCGATGCGACCTACGGCTTCGGCGCCGGCATCTTCTTCGTCGGCTACTTCCTGTTCGAGGTGCCGAGCAACCTGCTGCTGGCCAAGATCGGCGCGCGCAAGACGCTGCTGCGCATCATGTTCATCTGGGGCATCGTCGCGGCGGCGATGTCGTTCGTGCAGACGCCGATGCAGTTCTACGTCGCGCGCTTTCTGCTCGGCGTGTTCGAGGCCGGTTTCTTCCCCGGCATCATCCTGTACTTCACCTACTGGTACCCGTCGGCGCGGCGCGGCCAGATGATCGCGCTGTTCATGACCGCGACCGCGATCTCGAGCGTGATCGCCGGCCCGCTGTGCGGCGGGATCATGAAGTACGCGAACGGCGCCGGCGGCCTGCACGGCTGGCAGTGGCTGTTCGTCGTCGAGGGCCTGCCGGCCGCGGTGCTGGGCGTCGTCGCGTACCTCTATCTGCAGGACAAGCCCGAAGACGCGCGGTGGCTGACGGCCGACGAAAAGCAGGTGCTGCGCTACCAGCTCGATCACGACGAGAAGGATGTCGAATCGGCCTCGCACACCGGCCTGGGCCAGCTGTTCGCCGACCCGAAGGTCTACGCGCTGGCGTTCGCATACTTCCTGCTGCTCGGCGCGACCTACACGATGGTGTTCTGGATCCCGACGCTGATCAAGAGCTGGGGCGTGGCCGACCTGTTCATGGTCGGCCTGTGCGCCGCGGTACCGCAGCTCTTCGGCATCGTCGGCACGGTCTGGATCGGGCGTCATTCGGATCAGCACCGCGAGCGGCGTTGGCACTACGCCGCCTGCGTCGCGGCCGCCGCGGCCGGCATGGGCATCATCGTGATGTCGCAGGGCAGCTTCGTCGCGTCGATGGCGGGCCTCACGCTCGCGGGCATCGGCTGGATCGCCGCCACGCCGCTGTTCTTCACGACGACGACGGAGTACTTGTCCAAGGCCAGCGCCGCCGGCGGCATCGCGCTGATCAGCAGCCTGGGCAATCTAGGGCCCGCCGTGGGGCCGTCGGTCACCGGCTGGCTGACCGCGCGGACGGGGAGCCCGACCTACAGCATGCTGCTGGTGATCAGCTTCTACGTGCTCTCAGGCGCACTGCTGTTGATGACCGTGCGACCTGCGAGGCTGTTCGCGAAATACTCACCCGCCTGACCCGTCCTCGTCTAGGAATACGTTTCGCTCACTTGAGAAACCGGCGAGATGCTGGTGTAGTTCGGCGTGTCCGCCAGTATTTCCTTGGCATGCGGGCCGAACGCAGCAGAGAACTCGTCCACCGAGTCGAACTCCAAGTGACAGCCCGCCACATAGAGCGGGGGCGCACCGGGCCGGCCTCCCGTCAGGCCCCTGTCCACGCTGCAGCGCTTGCAGGCGGCACCGAGCCGGTCGAGTACGAGCGGAATGTGCGTAGCCCGGTAGTACTCGAAGTCAAAATGCGCGCCGCCCTCATACGGATACATCACGCTGAGCTTGATCATGTCTGCACCTCTTCGTGTTCGTGGACAGGGTTGCGGCTGCAGGGTGTCACCAGCGTTCCATGTAGGGCCGCACGTCGAGTTCGTGCGTCCACGCGTCACGCGGCTGCGTGTGCAGATGCCAGTAGTTCTCGGCGATGTGTTCGGGGTTGAGGATGCCGTCTTGGTCCTTCAAGGCATAGCGCTCCGGGAAACTCGTGCGGATGAACGCTGTGTCGATGGCGCCGTCAACGACAACGTGCGCCACGTGAATGTTCTTGGGCCCGAGTTCACGCGCCATGCTCTGCGCAAGGGCCCGCAGGGCATGCTTGGCGCCGGCGAATGCAGCGAAATTGGCAGCGCCTCGCAGCGACGCGGTGGCGCCGGTGAAGATGATCGTGCCGCGTTCGCGCGGCACCATGCGCTTGGCCACCTCGCGCGCATTCAGAAAGCCGCCAAAGCAGGCCATCTCCCAGATCTTGAAGTACTTGCGCGCGGTCTCCTCGAGGATGCTGCACGGGACGTTCGCCCCAATGTTGAACACCAGCACCTCGATGGGGCCGACCTCTTTCTCGATGCGGTCGATGAGGCCGACGACCTCTTCTTCCTTTCGCGCATCTGAGCCGAAGCCGTGCGCGGCTCCGCCCGCCTCTCGAATCTCGCGCAGCAAGGGCTCGAGCTTGTCGGCCTCGCGTCGCGTCACGCAGGCGACGTAGCCGCCCTTGGCAAAACGCTTGGCGATTGCACCGCCGGTGGAGTCCCCCGCCCCGATGACGAGGGCAACCTTGGGTGATTGAGTGTCCGCCATTCAGCTTCCTTTGCCATACGATCGTTCAGCAAAGAACCATAGGCGGGTTGCGCGACCGTGTCAATCGGCGTTTGCGGCGCGCTTGTTCTTGAAGCCGCGGCTGCGGCCGAACGCAGCAGACCCGAGCAGAACCACCCCAGGCTCGGCAGCTCCTATGCCTGACGGCCAGAAGGCGGCTGCAACGGGTGTTCGAGCGAATGCGCTTCGTCGATGAAGCGTCGATTGGCTGCAAGGATCTCTTTGCGAGTCTTGTCGCTGTCCACGCTGCGCGCGAGCATGAGCGCTCCGACACACTGTGCGATCAATGCCCAGGCTGCGTCGCTGTCCTCGACTCGCTCGGCCCAGTTGTCGTGAACCTTCTTCAGACAGGCCTCGACCGCCTTGCGCACTTCAGGCTGAGCTCGCGAGATCTCGGCACCGAGTGTCGGCAACGCGCAGCCCTGCTCGGGATGAGTCGCGTGGAACGTGCTGAGATAGCCGCGCAGTCGCTTTGCCACGTGGTCCGGCGCAGAGCTTCCGTCGCCGGCCAACATGTCGCTGCTGTTGGCCATCTCCCGCTCGATCACTGCTTCAAAGAGCGCCTGCTTCGAGGGGAAATGGCTGTAAAAGGCCCCGCCCGTCAGGCCGATCGCCCCCATCAAGGCGTCCACACCGGTCGTCGAGAAACCCCCGGCCTTCGCGATCGCTTGCGAGGTGGCGAGCAGCTTTTCGCGTACCTCTTCTTTATGCGTGCTTGAGTAGCGCATCCACAGCTCCGGTGAAACCCGTGTTGACGATGACTTCACCATAGCATAGCTTCCGTTAAGCAAACGATCGTTCATTTACTGGTGGCAAGCTGATGACCAAGCGAGTGGAGTTCTATTTCGACGTGGGCAGCCCGGCTGCGTATTTGGCGTGGACACAGCTGCCCGGTCTGTGCGCAGCCGAGGGCGCGGAGCTCGTCTACAAACCGATGCTGCTCGGCGGCGTGTTCCAAGCCACCGGCAACGCCTCGCCCACCGCCATCCCCGTCAAGGGTCGATACACGAACCGGGACTACGAGAGACACGCTCGCCGATACGGCGTTCCGCTCGTCATCAACACGCACTTTCCGATCATTACGCTGTTTCTGATGCGCGTTGTGACCGCGGTCCAGCTGCGACAACCGGAGCGTCTTCAGCCACTGCTGTCAGCCGTATTCAAGGCGATGTGGGTCGACGACCTCGATCTCAACGACGCTTCGACCACGGCATCGACGCTCGAGGCTGCCGGGTTCTCTGCTCAAGAAGTAGGCGCCATGGCAAGCGACCCCGACATCAAGGCCGCTCTGAGGGCCAACACCGAAGCCGCCGTCGAACGCGGCGTCTTCGGTGCTCCGACGACTTTCGTCGGTGACGAGATGTTCTTCGGCCAGGACCGTCTGGAAATGATCAGAGACGAGATCAGGCGCCAGCCGGCTTGATCCCGACAGCACAAGAAGAAGCATCGATCTGATCGGGGTGCAAGGATGCGCATGAATATGGACATCCTTGCGTCTTTTTGCGCCAAAAATCGGGAGCCGCCTAGAATGACGCAGACATGTCAAGACAATCGCATAGGGACAGGCTCCTCACGGAAGGGTTCCACCTCGTCCACGAGCGTGGGTATGGCGGGACCAGCGTTCGCGACATCGTGAGCGCCGCAGGAGCTCCCCAGGGTTCGTTCACGAACCACTTCGCCTCGAAAGAGAAGTTCGGCCTCGAGGTGCTGGATCTGTATAACGCGAAGGTCCAGTCGGTGATCGAGCAGACGCTGCGCAACGACAAGCTTTCGCCGCTCAAGCGCCTCAAGACCTACTTTGACATCCACATCGCCTCGATCGAGAGCTTTGGCTCCAAGAGAGGCTGCATGTTCGGCAACACCAGCGCCGGAGCGACTGACGAGACCGAAGCGCTGCGCTTGCGCGTCGTCGACATGCTGGATGACGTCAGCGCCTCCGTCGAGTACTGCCTGAAGGCGGCGGTCAAGGCTGGCGAGCTCCCGCCAGGGACCAGGACCAAGGATCTCGCCGGGTACATCACGTCCTCGTTCCAAGGAGCGATTCTGATGTCCAAGGCCTACCGCAGCACTGCGCCTATCGAGCGCTTCAAGCGCATCCTGCTAGCGAGCATCGTCAAAGCCTAGCCCACTCGCCAGTCGTCAGCGCACCGACGACAGAGATCGCCGCACCACCACGAGGGCGATGCCGTAGGTGGCGGCGACCAAAACGAAGGCGATGGGAACACTCCTGTTCCAGACCGGGATCGCGTGCAAGACCGAGCCGATCGCCGCAACGCCGACGAGGGCCCCGATTTGCCTGTTGGCGTTCAGCGCGGCGGCTGCGCTGTTGGCATGGACCTGACCTGCGATCTGCATCGCCGAGGCGGTCATGGCCGGGATGGCTGTGCCTATCGCCAGGTTCATCACCGAAACGCAAGCGATGAGTTCCGAGGCACCTAAGACACCGAGTGCGGACAGGGACACGACAACGAGCCCCACGACGCACCCCACCGCGAGCCCGAGCTTCATCGTATTCGCGAGCCCCAGCCTTGCCGACACCCGGCTTGACGCCAGGTTGCCCACCGTCACCGTGATCATCAGCGGCAACAGATGCATCCCGGCGCCCAGGGCGCTCAGGCCCATGGCTTGCTGAAGGTACAGGCTGAGGAAGAAGAGCTGGCCGAACGCGCCGCAGTTAATCAAGAACCCGACGGTGTTGATGGCAACGAAGCCACCCGTCCTGCGCAGGCCCGACGGAACGAGCGGTCCGATGCCGTTCATGTCCCGGTAGCGCAGCATCCAGGCGCCTGCGACGGTGCCCAGGCCTGACAGCGCAACCGCTGTCGACGTCCAGCCGCGAGCCGGCCCTTCGATGAGTGCATAGGTGAGCGCGCTGAGCACGGCGATCGCCAACCCATGGCTGACCATGGAAATGGAGTTCCGCTGCCGCGAAGGCGGCGAAAGCAGCACCTGGACCATCGCCAAGCCGATCAGGCCCAGGGGGATGTTGACCCAGAAGACCGCGCGCCATCCGTACGCCGAGACAAGCGCCCCGCCGACCAGCGGCCCCACGGCAGAGGACGCGCCCACCATGGCCGACCAGATTCCGACCATCCTGATGCGCAGCTTCGTCGCCGGATAAGCATGCCCAACGAGGGCCAGCGAGCTGGGCATGAACAGCGCCGCTCCCGAGCCCTGAACAAACCGCGCGACGGTCAGCTGAACACCGCTCGACGCCAGCGCACAAGCGATCGAGCCAAGCAAGAACACCACCAGGCCGGCTTGATACACGCGCTTCGCTCCGAGTCGGTCTGCGAGCGCGCCGCCCGCGAGCAAAAGGGCGGCGAACGTCAACGTATAGCCGTCGACGACCCAGACCAGACCACTCAACGGCACGGACAAGTCTTGCGCAATCGCCGGCAGCGCCAGGTTGACGGCCGTGAGGTCGATCATGGCCATCACGAAGCCAGTGGCCAGCGCAGCGAGGACCGCAACGTCCCTCCCGCTCGTTGTCGTCAAGTGCTCTTCGGCAATGGCGCTCATGAAGGTTCAGGCCTACTTTTGGCGCCGCAGGGGGATTTGAAGGTTCGTCGGCCGGTTCTGCTCGGTGTCGAAGCCGCGGCCGTCAATGTTTCTGGCACCCCAGAAGAGATAGTCGCCCTGCAGATAGATGAGGTCGTACTCCATGAAGTTGCGCCCCTCGACCAGGCCGAACGGCACGAAGGTCTTGCCAAAAACACTTTGCCCCTTGCCGAGCTGCCATGGCGAGAAACCGGCAGACGCCACCTTGTTGAGGATGTCGACGAAACCTGGGACCAATGGCGTCACCTCATACGCCTCGTCGGCGACGAAGTCTGCCTTCTGGGCCCCTGCGGCAATGGGATGCTCACCGACCAACTTGACGTGACCGCGCAAGTGGACCTTCGCGACAGCGACCTTTCCGTAGGGGTCCGCCCAGACGTCGGTTGTGAGCTCGAATCGGTCCTCCCCCAGGTACTTGAACACGCGGCTCAGATAGAACGGCTTGAGCGTTCCATCGGGGTTCTTGCTCGCGCTGGGGCGCACCTCCGGCGTCAAGCTCGCCCACTCGCCGACGAGGGCGCGCTTGGTTTCTTCGAGGGTCATGGCTGAAGTCTCCTTTGTTGAGCTTGCGGTACCCGTCGTACTGCAAGCCGTGATTGCAAACACCGTCGCCGACACGAACGTCGGCAGGCCCATCTTGCGAGCGAGAGAATAAAAAGCAGTCATCGAACTTGCTCCTCCATTACTACGCTCGTCCATATTAGCATCCGATCCATGTGAACACGCTCAGGCTTGACAGCCTTCCAGCATTGACACTACGCTCGTCCATATTTCGTCGCGACCTCAAGGAAGAAAGATGATCAAGCTGTCAATCAACGGAAAGCCGCACGAGTTCAATCTCGCCGACGATGTCCCGCTTCTTTGGGCGCTGCGCGACGAAGCCCACATGACCGGAACGAAGTTCGGTTGCGGCATGGCACTGTGCGGTGCGTGCACCGTCCACGTCGATGGGGTGGCGACGCGCTCCTGCGTCTTGCCCATCTCGAGCGTCAAAGGCAAGAAGATCACCACGATCGAAGCCGCCGCCAGCAGGCCCGCGGGCCGAGCCGTCCAGGCCGCCTGGCTATCCAAAGAGGTGGTGCAGTGCGGCTACTGCCAGTCGGGGCAGATCATGTCCGCCACAGCGCTGTTGATGCGAAACAAGCACCCGTCGGATGCCGAGATCGATGAGGCGATGAGCGGAAACGTGTGTCGCTGCGGCACGTACCAGCGCATTCGCGAAGCGATCAAGGAGGCAGCTGCTTCCGCACAGCTCAAGGGAGCCTGACATGTCGAGCGATCTCTTCATTGCATCAAGCGAAGATGACCTTTTGTCGCCACAGCGCCGAACGGCGCTCAAGGGAGCAGCCGCGAGTCTGGTGGTCGGATTCTGGTCAGCGCCCAAGTTCTCGTTCGCGGCACAAGCCGCCCCGAAGCCCTTCGTTCCGAACGCCTTCGTGACCATCGCTGCGGACGACAGCGTGACGCTGACGATGGCGAAGATCGAGATGGGGCAAGGCACGTACACCGCCATCCCCATGCTGCTGGCCGAGGAGCTCGAGGTCGACGTCACCAAAGTCAAGCTCCGCCACGCGCCACCCGACGCGAAGACGTACGGGATACCGATCGGGGACCAGTTCACGGGCGGGTCCACCTCGATCCGCTCGATGTTTGAACCGATGCGCCAGGCCGGCGCGGCGGCTCGTACCGTCCTCATCCAAGCGGCGGCCGAGCAGTGGAAGCTTGACCCGGCGGGGTGCTTTGCGGAGCGCGGGCAAGTCGTTCACAAAGCGACCGGGCGCCGTCTCAGCTACGGCAAGCTGGTCAGCCGCGCGTCTCAGCTGCCCCTTCCGGCAAAGGTCTCGCTCAAGCCGGTCAACGAGTTCAAGCTCATCGGCAAGCCCGTCAAGCGTCTCGACGCCAAGGGCAAGACCGACGGAACCGCCAAGTACGGCATCGACGCTGTCATTCCCGGGATGAAGTTCGCGTCCGTCGTGAACTCGCCTGTCATGGGCGGCAAGGTCAAGTCTGTGGACGACTCGGCAACCCGCGCGATGCGCGGAGTTCGACAAGTGGTCGTCCTCGACAACGCAGTCGCCGTGGTCGCGGACAACACCTGGTACGCCAAGCAAGGCGCGGCCGCGCTGAAGATCGAGTGGGATGACGGCCCGAACGCCAAGCTGTCGACCGAGGACCTCCGCAAGCTGATGGTCGACACCCTGCGCAAGCCCGGAGCGGTGGCCCGCAACGACGGCGATGCGCAGAAGGTCATCTCCTCCGACCCCAAGCGCGTCGAGTCCTTGTACATCAACCAAATGCTCGCGCATGCGGCCATGGAGCCGGTCAACGCGACGGTGCACGTCACGGCCACCGGCGCCGAGATCTGGACGGGAACCCAGGTGCCCGCTCGCCTCAGGGACTCTGCCGCGAAGCTGCTGGGTCTGCCGCCAGAGCGCGTCACATTGAACAATTCGCTGCTCGGCGGGGGCTTCGGGCGCCGCCTGTACCACGACCAGGTCGACCAGGCTGTCCTCATCGGGAAGCAGGTCAACGGACCGGTGAAAATTGTATGGACGCGAGAGGAAGACATTCAGCACGACGTCTTCCGCGGCCTGTACGCGCACTCGGTCTCGGCCTCCTTGAACGAGCAAGGGTACCCGGTCGCGCTCTGGCACAAGTTCGCCGGGCCTTCGAACCTGGCCACGTTCGCGCCGGCGTTCATCGGGCCCGATGGGGTCGACTCGGAGGCTGTCGATGGCTCCAAGAATCTGACCTACGGCGTGGCGAACATGCGCACCGAGCATGTTCGCGAGGAAGGCCCGGTGCACACCGGCTTCTGGCGCGGCGTCGGGCCCTCGCGCAACGTCCCCGTGCTGGAGAGCTTCATAGACGAGCTCGCGGTCCGGGCAGGCAAGGATCCCGTCGAGTACCGACTGGCGATGCTGTCGAAGAACGATCGGGCTCGACATGTTGTGTCGCGAGCCGCCGAACTGGCCAAGTGGGGCGAGAAGTTGCCGCAGCGGCGCGGCAAGGGCATCGCACTTCTCTTCGCGTTCGACACTTACATCGCTGAGGTGGTCGATCTCAGCGTCGATCCAGCTGGCCAGGTCACGGTTCACAAGGTGACCTGCGTTGTCGACTGCGGCCTCGTTGTGAACCCCGACACCGTCGTGGCCCAGATGCAAAGCGGCATCAACTTCGGACTCACGGCGGCGCTCTACGGCGACATCACCATCAAGGATGGCCGCGTGCAACAGAGCAACTTCCACGACTACCAGCCGCTTCGAATGAGCGAGGCACCGCTCATCGACGTGGAGATCGTGAAGAACACCGAGAGCCTGGGCGGCGTTGGCGAACCCGGAACGTCCGCGGCCCTCGCGGCCTTCACCAACGCTGTCTATGCCGCCACCGGCAAGCGCCTGTACACGCTGCCGGTCAAGCCAGAGCAGCTTGGCGCCACCTGACCTGCCGTCATGGGACGGCAGCTGACGCGCTGATCCCAACCACTCAACCGAAGCGCTGGTGCAACCAGCGCCATGGAGATACCACTTGCCCCTCTCAGCGCGCGTACTGCGCCCTCTCTCGTTATTGCTGCTCGCGGCCGCCACCGGCTGCGCCACGCTCCCGCCTCCCATCGAGAAGGCGCACGTCGAGGCCATTCCTGCGAGCCCGGAAACCCCGCTCGGTCGCCTGGCCGCTCAAAGCGACCCAGGCGGCGGCCTCTCTGCTTTTCGCCCGCTTCCTCTGAGTTCCTATTCGATGGACGCGCGCCTGAGCCTGATCCGGGCCGCGCAGCGCAGCCTCGATGTGCAGTACTACCTGCTTCAGAACGACGTGACCGGTCACACGCTGACCCGAGCCCTTCGAGACGCGGCCGCGCGGGGCGTTCGCGTGCGCCTCCTCGTCGATGACCTCTACACCGCGGACAACGACGAGATGCTGGTTCGCTTCGCGGCGCATCCCAACATCGAAGTTCGCCTGTTCAACCCGTTCCCGTCGGGCCGCGCATTCGCGCTGACTCGATGGCTGTTTTCCGTCGGTGACTTCTCCCGCGTCAACCACCGGATGCACAACAAGCTCCTCATCGCAGACGGCGCGTTTGCGGTCGCCGGCGGCAGGAACATGGCCGATGAATACTTCTTCAGCAGCA
>Ga0307508_10000539_pt1 | contig 44995 bp, 44 predicted proteins | sample 9_EM_MG_FD_203089 | JGI IMG/M metagenome (GOLD analysis project Ga0307508, IMG submission 203089) | Populus trichocarpa ectomycorrhiza microbial communities from riparian zone in the Pacific Northwest, United States - 9_EM | ecosystem: Host-associated > Plants > Roots > Unclassified | place... | reverse complement strand
CTACACCAAATTTGGAGCATCGCATGGCAGACGCAGCAGGCAACGGCAAATCGGGCAAGGTCGTGATCCGCAACATCGGCCTGCTGCTGTCGGGCGACATCGACCGGCCCATCCTCGACGCCGACACCATCGTGATCCACGACGGCGTGATCTCGTTCGTCGGCGCCGAGAACGACGCCGACACCGACCAGGCCGACACGCTGATCGACGCGCGCCAGACCTGCGTCTGCCCCGGCCTGATCGACAGCCACGTGCACCCGGTGTTCGGCGACTGGACGCCGCGCCAGAACCAGCTCGGCTGGATCGACAGCACGATGAACGGCGGCGTGACGACGATGGTCTCGGCCGGCGAGGTGCACCTGCCGGGGCGCCCGAAAGACATCGTCGGCCTGAAGGCGCTCGCGATCACCGCGCAGCGCGCGTTCGACAACTTCCGCCCCGGCGGCGTGAAGGTGCTGGCCGGCGCGCCCATCATCGAGAAGGGCATGGTCGAGAGCGACTTTCAAGAGCTCGCCGAGGCCGGCGTGAGCCTGCTCGGCGAGGTCGGCCTGGGCTCGGTGAAGGCTGGCTACGAGGCCAAGGAGATGGTCGCGTGGGCGCGCAAGCACGGCATCCAGAGCACGATCCACACCGGCGGGCCGTCGATCCCCGGCTCGGGCCTGATCGACAAGGACGTGGTGCTCGAGGCCGACGCCGACATCATCGGCCACATCAACGGCGGCCACACCGCGCTGAGCGAAGTGCATGTGTGCGAGCTGTGCGAGAAGAGCAGTCGCGCGATCGAGATCGTGCACAACGGCAACGAGAAGGTCGCGATCGCCGCGGCGCAGGCCGCACTGCAGCTGAAGTGCCCGCACCGCGTGATCCTCGGCACCGACGGGCCGGCCGGCTCGGGCGTGCAGCCGCTGGGCATCTTGAGGATGATCGCGCTGCTGTCCAGCCTGGCGAACATCCCGGCCGAGCTGGTGTTCTGCTTCGCGACGGGCAACACCGCGCGCATCCGCGGCCTGAACTGCGGGCTGATCGAGGCCGGCCGCGCCGCCGACTTCGTCTTCATGGACCGCGCTCAGCACACCGCCGGCAAGACGCTGCTCGAGAGCGTGCAACTCGGCGACATCCCCGGTGTCGGCATGGTGATGATCGACGGCATCGTGCGCTGCGGCCGCAGCCGCAACACGCCGCCGGCGACCGAGATCCCGGTGGTGGTCGGCGCGCATTGAGGCGCAGACGCGCTGTCCGCCCCGCCTGCAGTTCATCCTGCGCGTGCTGCGATCCGTCGCTGCGGCCTGGCGACGCCGCAAGGCAGCGCCTAGAGTGCATGCATCGACACAACGCATCCGCCCAGGAGCCACACCATGAGCATCAGCGAAGAGATCGGCCGCCTCGGCGAGCTGCACGCGCGCGGCGTCCTCTCCGACGAGGAGTTCGCCCGGGCGAAGGCGCGGGTGATCGACGAAGCCACGCGTGTGCCGCCGCCCGCGGGCGTCGCCGCCGTCAACCGCCTGCGCCGCAGCCTGACTGAGCGCTGGCTCGGCGGCGTCTGCGGCGGGCTCGCCGAGGCCACCGGACTCGCCGCGTGGATCTGGCGGCTGACGTTCACGCTGCTGGCCTTGTGCGGCGGCAGCGGCGTGTTGATGTACGTGTTGCTGTGGATCTTCGTGCCGGCCGAGCACGCGCCGCTGGACAGCAGCCGCGGCCAGTTCAGCGCCGGCTGAACGCCGGACCACTTCTTGACCGACAGGAGTTGAACGTGTTCACCTTGCTCGCCTGGTGCCTGCTGCTCGTGCTGTGCTGGCCGCTCGCGTTGTTGGCGCTGCTGCTGTGGCCCGTCGTGTGGCTGCTGTCGCTGCCGTTCCGCCTCATTGGCATCACCTTCGCGGCCGCATTCGCGCTGCTGCAGGCCGTGCTGTTCCTGCCGGCGCGCCTGCTGGGTTGGCGCGGCAACCGAAGCTGAGTCGCACCGCTTGCGGCGTGCCGGTGCCAGCGGCGTGCAGAATGCGCCGATGAAAGCACCCGCACGACTCCAATCCTTGATCGCCGAAGGCCTGATCGACTCGGTCGTGCGCCAGTTGATGAGCGGCAAGGAAGCGATGGTCTTCGTCGTGCGCTGCGGCGACGAAACGCGCTGCGCCAAAGTCTACAAAGAAGCGACGCATCGCAGCTTCCGCCAGGCCGTGGACTACACCGAGAACCGCAAGGTCAAGAACACGCGCCAGGCGCGCGCGATGGCCAAGGGCACGCGCTTCGGCCGCGAGGCGCAAGAGGCCGCGTGGCAGAGCGCAGAGGTCGACGCGCTGTACCGCCTCGCCGCCGCCGGCGTGCGCGTGCCCAAGCCGCTGAACTTCCACGATGGCGTGCTGCTGATGGAGCTCGTGACCGACGAAGACGGCGCGGCCGCGCCGCGGCTGAACGACGTCGCGTTCACGGCCGAGCAGGCGCGCGCCCACCACGCCGCGCTGCTGCGCGAGGTCGTGCGCATGCTGTGCGCCGGCGTCGTGCATGGCGACCTGTCGGAGTTCAACATCCTGCTGGCGGCCGACGGGCCGGTGATCATCGACCTGCCGCAGGCGATCGATGCGGCCGGCAACAACCACGCGCAACGCATGCTGCTGCGCGATGTCGAAAACCTGCGTGCGTTCTTTGGCCGCTTCGCACCCGAGCTGCTCGCAACCCGATTCGGCGCCGAGATCTGGGACCTGTACCAGCGCGGCGGCTTGACGAACGAGGCCGTGCTGACCGGCCGCTTCGAGCGCCCCGCCGGCGTCGTGGACGTGGGCGGCGTGATGCGCGAGATCGACGACGCGCGCGCCGAAGAAGCGGCGCGGCGCCTGCGGCTCCAGGCCGCCGGGTGATCAGCCGGGCTTGCGGAACCCGTCTTCGATCCAGCTGGCCGCGCTGCTCGTCGTCAGCTTGAAGGTCGGCGCCACGCGCACCTGGGCCAAAGCTTCGCCGAACGCGTCCTGGGCCGCCAGCACCGCGTGCGGGTCGTCTTCGTCGGGCACGATGGCCAGCGTGACGAGGATGCGCTGACCGCCCACCGTCACGCTCACATTCCGGTGGTGTTGCGCATGCAGCTGCTGCTCGTGGCGGCGCAGCACTTCGGCAGCTGTCTTGACCAGCGTGTTGAAGGCCGACACGTCCAGCGGCTTCGGGTTCTTCTTGTCGCGCCCCATCGTCCATGGGCCGACGAGCGCCGGCTCGGGCTCGCCGTCCTTGATCATCTCGACGGCCCAGCCCTCGTCGTCTTCGTTCTTGATGACGCGGGCGGTCCAGCCGCTGTCGCGCCACAGGCCGGGCGCGTGGATGGACTCGGGGGCGTCGGTATCGGTGTCGTTGATGCTCATGGCGGTCGATTCTGCCCGCCCCGCATCCGACCTCAGCTTTCGAAGTTCTTCTTCATCGCCGCCAGGCCCTGCTCGATCATCCCGGCGATGACGCCGGCGAGTTCGTTCGGCAGCAGGTCGGCGATCCAGACGACACGCGTGCGGCCCGCGCCCTCGGCGAAGATCTGCATCGAGGCGTTGTGGTGCGACAACCGCCCGCCGACGACGGCCCAGACCAGGCGCCGCGTGGCGTCGTCCACATCGACGATCAGCTCGCGCGCCTCGAGCCCGCTGGCGAACGTGACGACACGCGCGGGCGGCGCGTCTTCCATCCGGCACGCGGTCAGAAAGCCGGGCGCGACGCGCGTGTGCACGTTGCCGACATCGCGCACCGCGTCCCAGACGGCGTCGGGGTCGGCGGCAATCAGGATTTCCTGGTGGATTGAGGCCATCGTGTGTCTCCGCTGAGTGAGGTGCCAGCATGCTCTCGTTCGGTGACGTTGACTCGCCGTTTCCGGACACCTTCATCGAGGCGCTGCGCCGTCAGTCCGTTCGTGCGGGTCGACGGGTTTTCAGCATGGCCCGGCGCGATGTTCTGGCGCCCAATGGGCTGGCGGCAGCGACGGCGCCCGGCCGCGAGAGGGAAGCATGCCATCCGATCGGCTCGGCCCGGAACTGCTGCAGCACGTGCTGGCCACGCCCTGGGGTTGGGCTGCGCTGGGCGGCGGCATCGCGGTGCTGGGCGCCGCCGTCTGGTTCCTGCTGCGGCAGCGCCGCTCGCACCACCTGCGCGCGGCAGTCATCGCCGAGCTGCAGCAATCGCAGAACGAATTGCAGAAGCAGACGCGCATCCTGCAGTCCATCCTCGACAGCATGAGCGATGCCGTCGCGGTCGCCGACGAGCACGGCTGCTTGCTCCTCGTCAACCCGGCGGGCGAACGCCTCCTCGGCGTCGGCATCGTGCTGGGCGACCAGAGCGAATGGACGGAGCACTACGGCCTGTACCTGCCGGACCAAACCACGCCTTACCCCACGGCGGACCTGCCGCTCGCCCGCGCCATTCGCGGCGAGGCCTGCGACGACGTGGAGATGTACGTCCGCAATCCGGCCCTGCCCGAAGGCCGCTGGCTGAGCGTGCGGACGCGCCCGTTGACCGACAAGGCCGGCGTGGCGCGCGGCGGCGTCGCGGTGTTCTCGGACATCACGGCCCGGCGGCGCGCCGACGAGGAGATCCGCAGCCTCAACGTGAGCCTCGAGGAACGGGTGCAGGCCCGCACCGCCGAGCTCGAACGCAGCCGCAACGCCTTGCAGGCGATCATCGAGAACGTGCCGGCCGCCGTGTTCGTGAAGGACCTCGACGGCCGCTATCTGCGCCACAACGCCCGGCTCGTCGAGATCTACGGCCGGCCCGGCGAATCGGTCGTCGGGCTGCGCGACGATGCGCTGATCGACCGCGTCACCGCCGCCCGGGTGCTCGCCGAAGACCGGCGCGTCGCAGCCGAGGGCCGGGTGCTGCGCTCCGAGCACGACATGCGCGGGCCGAACGACCAGCTGCGCACCTACCAGACGCACGTGTTCCCGCTGCAGGACGCGCACGGCAAGTCCTACGCGATCGGCGGCATCTCGCTCGACATCACCGATCTGAAGCAGGCCCAGCACGCGGCCGAAGCCGCCACGCGCGCCAAGAGCGAGTTCCTGGCCAACATGAGCCACGAGATCCGCACGCCGATGAACGCGATCCTCGGCATGTCCTACCTCGCGCTGCAAAGCGGCCTGAACCCGCAGCAGCACAACTACATCCACAAGGTGCACGCCTCGGCCGAATCGCTGCTGGGGATCATCAACGACATCCTCGATTTCTCGAAGATCGAGGCCGGCAAGCTCGACATGGAGGCCATCCCGTTCAACCTGACCGACGTGATGGACAACCTCGGCAGCCTGGTCGGCATGAAGGCCGAGGAGAAGGGGCTGGAGCTGCTGTTCGTCGAGCCGCCGGAGCTGCCCACCGCGCTGGTGGGTGACCCGTCGCGTCTGGGCCAGGTGCTGATCAACCTGGGCAACAACGCGGTCAAGTTCACCGAGCGCGGCGAGGTGCTGGTCGCCATCGAGGTCATGGAGCGCGACGCGGCCTCGGCACTGCTGCGCTTCGAGGTGCGCGACACCGGCGTCGGCATGGCGGCCGAGCAGCAGCAGCGGTTGTTCCAGCCGTTCTCGCAGGCCGATGCCTCGACCAGCCGGCGCTACGGCGGCACCGGCCTGGGGCTGGCGATCAGCCGGCACCTGGTGCGCCTGATGGGCGGCGAGCTCGGCGTCGACAGCACGCCGGGCCGGGGCAGCCGCTTTCATTTCAGCGTGCGCTTCGGGCTGCAGCCCGAGGGCTCGACGCAGCTGCCGGCGCTGCCGCACGAGGGGCTGCGCGGCACGCGCGCGCTGATCGTCGACGACAACGCCAGCGCCCGCGAGGTGCTTGCCGACATGACCGCGGCACTCGGGCTGACGGCCGACACCGCTGTCGATGGCCTGGACGCGCTGCGCATGGTCGAGCTCGCCGAGGCCCGCGACGAACCCTACGACCTGCTGCTGCTCGACTGGAAGATGCCCGGCATGGACGGCGTCGAATGCGCGCGCCTGCTGTCGCAGCGGGCGCCGCAGCGCCACCCGACGCCGGCGGTGCTGATGCTGACGGCCTTCAGCCGCGGCGACGCGCAGCGGCACCTGACCGAGCAGCGGGTGAGCGTCGGCGCGCTGTTGTCCAAACCGGTCACGCCGTCGACGCTGTTCGACGCCTGCGGCACCGCGCTCGGCCTGGTGACGCGCCACCCCACGCGCATCACCCGACGCGAAGAAGCCCTGCACGCGCACCGCGCCATCCTCAGCGGGGCGCGCATGCTGCTGGTCGAAGACAACGCGATCAACCGCGAACTCGCGCTGGATGTGCTGAGCCGCGCCGGCATCGTCGTCAGCGTCGCCGGCAATGGCCAGGAGGCACTCGAGATGCTGGCCCGGCAGCGCTTCGACGGCGTGCTGATGGACTGCCAGATGCCGGTCATGGACGGCTACGCCGCGACCCGCGCGCTGCGCCGGCAGCCGCACCTGCAGCAGCTGCCGGTGATCGCGATGACCGCCAACGCGATGGTCGGCGACCGCGACAAGGTGCTGGCCGCGGGCATGAACGACCACGTCGCCAAGCCGATCAAGCTCGACGAACTGTTTGCCACCCTCGCGCGCTGGGTGCGCCCGGCCGGCGCCGCCACGCCTGAATCAAACGGCGGCGCCGACAACCCGACGCACCCCGATCCGCTCGCGGACCTGCCCGGCGTCGACACGCGCGAGGCCCTGGCGGGCATCGCCGGCAATGCGGTGCTCTATCGCAAGCTGCTGTGCATGTTCCGCGATCGCGAGAGCGACTTCGTGTCGCGCTTCCGGGCCGCGCGGGCAGGTGGCGATGGCGTGGCCGCGGCCCGCATGGTGCACGACCTGAAGAGCGTCAGCGGGACGCTGGCCATGCACGGCGTCAAGCAAGCGGTGGTGGCGCTCGAGGCGGCGTGCAGCCGGCCGGATGTCGACGACGACGACATCGACGTGCTGGTGCAGGACCTGACGCACCAGCTCGATCCGGTCATGGCCGGGCTGCAGGCGTTGGGCACGGCACCGGCCTCTTGACGATCGTCAGGCCGGCACCTTGAACACCTGCCGCAGATAGGCCAGAAAGGTCTCGTCGTCGCACAGCAGCTTGCCGGGGCTGTCGGACAACTTCGCGACCGGCTGGCGGTTCGCGTGGGTCAGCTTCATCACGATGTGCAGCGTCTTCAGCCCCATGTCGTTCGTCAGGTTGGTGCCGATGCCGAAGCCGCACTGCGTGCGGTCGGCGAAGTGGTCGTACAGCGCGATCGAGCGGTCGAAGTCCAGCCCGTCGGAGAACACCAGCCGCTTCGTGTGCGGGTCGATGCGCAGCTTCTCGTAGTGCAGCAGCGCCTTCTCGCCCCACACGACCGGGTCGCCGGAGTCGTGGCGCAGGCCGTCGAAGAGCTTGGCGAAGTAGAGGTCGAAGTCGCCGAGGAAGGCGTCCATGCCGACGACATCGGTGAGCGCGGTGCCGAGGTCGCCGCGGTACTCTTGCACCCAGTCCTCGAGCGCGGCGCGCTGGAAGTCGCGCAGCCGCACGCCGAGGGTCTGGTAGGTCTGCAGATACTCGTGCGCCATCGTGCCGATCGGCACCAGGCCGAGGTCGCGCGCGAACAGCACGTTCGACGCGCCCTTGAAATACTGCGGCACCTCGCGCTTGAAGGTGGCGACGACCTCGCGCTGCCAGTCGCCCGAGAAGCGCCGGCGCACGCCAAAGTCGAAGAACTCGAACGGGTGGCGACGCGGCGGCAGCTTCTCGAACGCGCGCAGGCGCTCGATCTTGGCCTTGAGCCGCTGGCGGCCCTCGGCCAGCGCGACGGTCTGGTCGAAGCGCCGGAAGTACAGCTCGTTGACGATCGCGAGCACATAGATCTCGAACGCCATCACGTGCACCTGCGGGCCGTTCGCGACGATCTCGAGCTGCGGGCCGTTGGCGCGCGCGCTGATGAACTCGCGCTGAAACTGGAAGATGCGCAGGAAGTCGACGAAGTCGGAGCGGATGAAACGCAGCCCGGCGAGGTAGGCGAGCTCGCCGACATCGAAGCGCAGCGAACACAGGTGGTCGAGTTGCTGGTTCACCTCCGCGAGCAACTCGGCGAGCGGGTACGACGGTTGGTTGCGGCAGACGAAGGTGTACTCGGCCTGCGTCTGCGGGTGCCGGTGCAGCATCGTCTGCCACATCGTGAACTTGTACAGATCGGTGTCGAGCAGGCTGTTGATGACCGGTTGCATCGTGCGTGTCTCTCTCGCGCTTCAGGCGTCGGGTTGACACGGTAACGCAACTCCAGGCCGCGCACCGCGTGGCCTGGATTCTCGCCGCGGAACGAAAGGCTACTGTCGCAGGCGTTGCGTCCAGCGCGAACGCCACAGCGCGACGCACTCGAGCGCGCCCCACAGCAAGGCGCCGCCGAGGGCGAGCAGACGCGGTGCGTTGACCGGGCGTGGCGGCAATGAGTTGCTGAGGTTCATGCCGCGCAACTTAGCCGCCCCGCATGACACGCCGGTGACGCTTTCGTGACCCGCGCACAGGCCGACACGGGCGCGCCGTTGCACCGTATGCTGCGCGCCACCATGCTGCCTGAACTGATCGAGCTGCAGGCGATCGTGGCCGCCGGCGGCGCGCACCTGCAACAGCGCACGGTGTGCGAGGTCGCGAATGGAAGCGTCTCGTACCCGGTGCTCGCGATCACGCTCGGCAACCCGGACCCCGATGTGCCCGCGGTCGGCTTCGTCGGCGGCGTGCACGGGCTCGAGCGCATCGGCGCCGAGGTCGTCATCGCGCACCTGCACAGCCTCGTGATGCGGCTGCGCTGGGACAGCAGCCTGCATCGCCAGCTCGAGTCGCTGCGCCTGGTCTTCATGCCGATCGTGAACCCGGGCGGCATGGCACAGGCGACGCGCGCGAACCCGCGCGGTGTCGACCTGATGCGCAATGCGCCGGTGCAGGCGAGCGATCCGGTGCCCTTCATGGTCGGCGGCCAGCGCCGCAGCGCACGCCTGCCGTGGTACCGCGGCGCAGCCGGCGCGCCGATGGAAGACGAGAACCTCGCCGTCTGTCGCGTCGTCGAGGACGAGCTGCTGACGCACCGCTTCAGCATGGTCGTGGACTGCCACTCGGGCTTCGGCGCGCGCGACCGCGTCTGGTTTCCGTATGCGCACACGGCGCGGCCGATCCCGCACCTGGCCGAGGTGTTCGCGTTCATGACCATCCTCGACCAGACGCACCCGCAGCACCGCTACATCGTCGAGCCGCAGAGCGCGCAGTACCTGACGCACGGCGACCTGTGGGACCACCTCTACCTGCGCGCGCTGGGCGACCCGCAGCGCACCTTTCTGCCGCTGACGCTGGAAATGGGCTCGTGGTTGTGGGTCAAGAAGAACCCGCGCCAGCTGTTCACGCGCCATGGCATCTTCAACCCGCTGATCGAGCACCGCCGCCAGCGCGTGCTGCGCCGCCATGTCGCGTGGCTGGACTTCGTGATGCGCGCCGCGCTGAGCCACGCGCGCTGGGCGCCGCAGGATGCGGACCGCGCGGTGCTGCACGAGCAGGCGTTGTCGCAGTGGTACCGAGGCGCGGGCCGGTGAGCGAGCCGCCGACCTGGGTGCTGCTGCGCGGTTTGACGCGCGAGAGCCGGCATTGGGGCGACTTTCCACAACTGCTCGAGCACGCCGTTCCCGCCGCCCGCGTGATTGCGCTCGACCTGCCGGGCAACGGTGCGCTGCACCGCGAGCGCAGCCCGACCCGCGTCGAAGCGATGGCGTCGCACTGCCGCGATGAACTGCGGCGGCGCGGCATCGCGCCGCCGTACCACCTGCTCGCGATGTCGCTCGGTGCGATGGTCGCCACCGCATGGGCGGTGGCCGCGCCGGACGAGGTCGCCGCGGCGGTGTTGATCAACACCAGCCTGCGGCCCTTCAGCCCCTTGCATCAGCGGCTGCGGCCGGCGAACTACCGCACGCTGCTGCGCCTGCTGCTGACGCACGCGAGCGCGCCAGAGTGGGAGCGCGCGGTGCTGGCGATGACGAGCCGCGCATCCGGCCGCGACGACGCGGCGCTGCTGCGCGCCTGGGTCGCCTACCGGCACACGTGCCCGGTCGCGCCCGCCAACGCGCTGCGTCAGCTGTGGGCCGCGGCACGCTATCAAGCGCCGGCGCGCAATCCGTTTGCGCGCGTGCTGCTGCTCGCCAGCGCGAACGATGCGCTGGTCGACGCGCGCTGCTCGCAGCAGCTGGCGCGGCAGTGGTCGTGCGCGCTGCGCCTGCATGCCTGGGCCGGCCACGACCTGCCGCTGGACGACGCGCCCTGGGTCGCGGCGCAGCTGCGCGATTGGCTCTGACGCGCGCCGGTCACAGCTGGTCGGCGTCGGTCAGCGTCTTCAGGAACGCGACGATGTCGGCGATCTCGGCCTCGTTCAGCACCGGCCTGGCGCCGCGCGCGCCGCCGAACGGCGGCTCTGTGTTGAGGTTCGCGCGGTAGGTCGCCGGCAGCTCGTCGAGCTCGCCCGCGGCGCCATACCAGCGCGCCGGTTCGGTGTCGCGCTGCACGTAGAAGCGCACCGCGTCTTCGAGCGTGCGCACCGCACCGTTGTGAAAGAAGCGCCGGCGCAGCGCCACGTTGCGCAGGCTCGGCGTGCGAAAGCGGCCGCAGTATTCGGGGTGCGCGGCGAGGTCGGTGCGCAGCGGGCCGCACAGGCCGAGGTCGACAAAGCGCGGGTCGGCGTTGGCCTTGATCTCGGCGTTGCGCGGCACGCCGATCGCGATGTGGCCGAAGTCGGTGAACAGCGGGAACGCGCCATCGGACCGGATCTCGCTCAGGTGGCACGACGCGCAGTTGCCCTTGGCCGGGTCGTTGAAGAGCGCGAGGCCGCGCGCCTCCGGCGCGCTGAGCCGGGCCTGCCCGCGCAGCACCGCATCGAAGCGGCTGTTGAACGGGTAGAAGTCTTGCGGCGATTGCTGAAACACCTCGAGCGCCATCAGCGCGGCATCGAACGCGGCCTCGGGCCGCTCGAAGACCGCCGCGCCGAACAAGGCCTGCAGCTGCGCCGCATACGGCGCCGCGCGCAGCCGCGCCGCGACCGCGGCCACGCTCGGCCCGCCCATCTCGTCGGGCGAGAGCAGCGGCAGCCGCGCTTGCTCGTGGGCCGACGCGGCGCGGCCGTCCCAGGTGTGGCCGCCGGTCGGGCCGAGGTCGACGCTGTCGTCGCCGTCGTTGTCGAAGAAGTGCTCGCTGAACGGCGGCAGGCTGCTCAGGTAGCGCAGCGACGGCGCGGCGCGGAAGCCGAGCTTGAGCACGTCGGCGTCCGGCGGCCCGTAGGCGTGGCGCGGGTCGTGGCAGCTCGCGCACGACACCTCGCCCGAGGGCGAGAGCTCGGCATCGAAGAAGATCGCGCGGCCCAGCGCGGTCAGCCGCGGCACGTCGACGCGCTGCGCATACGGCGCGGGCGCCTGCGCCCAGGCGGGCAGCGTGGCGGCGAGGATCACGAGCACGAAACGGGGGCAGCGCATGCGAGTAGGTGCGGAGCGACGAACTGTCACAGCTTTGCACCATACTTGATTCCCCTCCTCTGCCCGGACCCCCGCGATGAAGACCGCCGCACTCACTGTCACCCTGCTCTGCACCTTGGTCACCGCGTGCGCGGTCGGACCCGGCGACGCGAAGAAGCCCATTGGCCTCGATGCCATCGAGACCGTGGTCGTGATCTACGCCGAGAACCGCAGCTTCGACAACATGTACGGCCTGTTCCCCGGCGCGAACGGCATCCCCGGCCGCAACGCCTCGTCCGACAACCTCTACTACCCGCAGCGCGATTTCGACGGCAAGGTGCTCAGCGTGTTGCCGCCGGCCTGGGGCGGCCTCACGGCCAATGGCCAGCCGGTGACGCTGACGCAGGCGCAATCGACCGGCATGCCGAACAAGCCGTTCCAGATCGACGACGACACCGGCCTGAACGGCAGCGGCGTGGTCGTCGGCCAGCACATCATCACGCGCGACCTGGTGCACCGCTACTACAACAACATGCTGCAGATCAACGGCGGGCGCAACGACGGCTTCGCCGCGTATTCAGACGCCGGCGGCCTGGTCATGGGCTACTACGACGGCAGCCGCATGAAGCTCTGGAAGCTGGCGCAGCAATACACGCTGGCCGACAACTTCTTCATGGGCGCGTTCGGCGGCTCGTTCCTGAACCACCAGTATTTGATCTGCGCCTGCGCACCGACCTACCCGAACGCCGATGCCGCCGACTCGCCCGCGAAGGACTCGATCTCGCAGATCGAGGTCGATGCGCAAGGCCGCTTCACGCGCTTCGTGCCGGCCGCCAACATGCCCGCCAGCGTGCTCGCCGGCGCGCCGCGCTACCAGCGCGACAGCACGCTGACGCCGAAGGACGCGAGCGGCATGTTCTACGCGATCAACACGATGCAGCCTGCCTACCAGCCAAGCTTTGTGGCGGTCGCGCCGAGCGGCGACGCGCGCTATGCCGACCCGAGCAAGCCGACCTCGCTGCCGCCGCAGACGCAGGCCACGATAGCCGACACGCTCGATGCGAAGGGCGTGAGCTGGGCCTGGTATGCCGGCGGCTGGAACGTCGTCACCGCGGGCACGCCCGAGGCGCGCAAGCAGCTCTACGGCGGCAGCGTGAACTTCCAGACGCATCACCAGCCGTTCAACTACTACGCCGCGTTCGACCCGGCCACGCACGCCGCCGCGCGGGCCCAGCACCTGAAGGACTTCGACAGCGAGTTCCTCGCCGATGCGGCCGCCGGCAAGCTGCCGGCCGTCGCGTTCTACAAGCCGCAAGGCAACCTGAACCAGCACCCCGGCTATGCCAACGTGGCCGATGGCGACGCGCACATCGCCGACGTGATCGCCAAGCTGCAGCAGAGCCCGCAGTGGGCGCACATGCTGATCGTCGTCACCTACGACGAGAACGGCGGCTTCTACGACCACGCCACGGTGCCCACCGGCGACCGCTGGGGCCCGGGCACGCGCATCCCGGCGATCATCGTGTCGCCGTTCGCGAAGAAGGGCTTCGTCGACAAGACCCCGTACGACACCGGCTCGGTGCTGCGCTTCATCACGCGGCGCTGGTCGCTGGCGCCGCTGCCCGGCATCCAGATGCGCGATCAGGCCCTGGTGCGCAATGGCGGCAAGCCGATGGGCGATCTGAGCAACGCACTGGACCTCAGCCATTGACACGAGGAGGCCGCCCCATGGCTCGCGCGCTCACGCTGTTCGTTGTGCTGGCGCTGGTCGGCCTGTTCGCGCTGATCAATTGGGGCGCTTTCACTGCACTCACGCCAATCTCGCTCGGCTTCACCACGGCGCAGGCGCCGCTCGGCCTGATCATGCTCGGGCTGAGCGCATTCTTGTGCGTGCTGTTCGCCGTGTGGGTGATCGTGCTGCAGGCCTCGTCGCTGCGCGACGCGCGCCGCCAGACCAAGGCGTTGCAAGCGCAACGCGACCTCGCCGACCGCGCCGAGGCCTCGCGCTTCACCGAGCTGCGCGCCGACCTGCTGAAGCGCATCGACGAGAGCAGCAACGCCACCGCGGCGCACATCGCGCAGCTCGAAGACCGGCTCGAGCGGGCGCGCGTGCTGTCGATCGCGCCGAGCGATCAGCAGCGCGGGTAGCGGCCGCCGGTCACACGTCGAAGAACACCGTTTCGCCTTCGCCTTGCAGGCGGATGTCGAAACGGTAGACGACCTGACCGCCCTTGTCGTCGCGCTGTGCGACGAGCGTGGCGCGGCGCGCTTCCCACTCGATGATGTTGAGCACGGCGTCTTTCTTGTTCGCCTCGGCCTCGTCGCTGAAGTACATGCGCGTGTTGAGCCCGAGGTTGATGCCGCGCGCGACGATCCACAGGTTGATATGCGGCGCCATGAAGCGGCCGTTGCGCCCGGTCACGACGCCGGGCTTGATCGTGTCGAAGTGGTAGGCGCCGGTCTCGAAGTCGGTGCAGCTGCGGCCCCAGCCGCGGAAGTTCGGGTCGACCTCCTTGCCGGGCTGCTGATCGGCCGGGTGCGCGTACTTGCCGTCGGCGTTGGCCTGCCAGATCTCGATCAGCACGTCTTTCAGCACCGTGCCGATGCCGTCGAACACGCGGCCTTCGATGCGGATGCGCTCGCCCTTCGTCTTCGCATTCGTCAGCACGCTGCCGAAGTTGTTCTCGAAGATGTCGAAGCCGGCCTGCTGCGGCGCGAGGCCGATGTGCACGTACGGGCCGGCCGTCTGCGACGCGGTCTCGCGCATGAGGGATTCCATCTGCTGCTGGCTCATTGCTTGTTCACTCCCTGCACGGCGTTCTCGAACAAGGTCGCGCGCTGGCCGCGCAGCACGATGTCGAAGCGGTAGGCGCGGCTGTCGAGCTGCACGAAGGCGCTGCGGTCCTGCAGCGCGATCAGGCCGCGGATCTGCGCCTCGCTCGGCACGATGCCGAGGATCGGGCAGTCGTTGATCAGCGGGTCGCCCTCGAAGTACATCTGCGTGACCAGGCGCTGCACCCAGCCGTTGCCGCTGATCGCGTAGTGGATGTGCGCGGGCCGCCAGTCGTTGACGCGGTTGCGCCACGGGTACGGGCCGGGGCGGATCGTGCGGAAAGCGTAGTAGCCGTTCTCGTCGGTCAGCATGCGGCCGCAGCCGCCGAAGTTGGGGTCGAGCGCGCCGATGTACTGGTCTTTCTTGTGGCGGTAGCGGCCGCTGGCATTGCACTGCCAGACCTCGACCAGCGCGTTCTTCACCGGCTGGCCGAGCTGGTCGTGCACGTAGCCGTGCACGACGATGCGCTCGCCGATCGGCAGGCCGTCCTTTGCCGCATTCATGATCAGGTCGTTGTCGAGCGAGCCGAATTCTTCGGGCCGGAACACCGGCGCCGTCACCTCGGACAGCGACTGCTGCAGCGAGATCAGTGCGAGCCGCGGGCTGCGCAGCACGCTGGTCTTGTAGGCCGGTGCCAGCGCGCTCGGGTGCGAGGTGGTGTCGCGCATCAGGTATTCGGCATCGGCAGCGGGTGCTCGTCCCATCGGGGTCTCCAGTGATCCATCGTGAAGGCGCCACTCTAGGCGCGGATGGCGTGCCGGGCAATTGATTTGTCGTCAGCGGTTCGATCACCAACGGTTATCGATCGCGGGGCTTGCTCCGGCGCCGCAGCGCGGCCGCGCGCGTGCGCACCGCGCCGACGAAGATCTGCACCGTGGCACTCGTGGTCGGCTCGGTGCGCAGCATCAGGCCGACAGGCTCCTCGGGGGTCAGGTTCGGGCTCAGGCGCGCCAGCGTGCCGGCGTCGAGGTCGGCCTGCACGACCCCTCTCGGCGTGAACCACAGGTTATCGGCTTGCAGCACCAGCGCACGCGCCAATGCGGTGTCCAGCGTCTCGACCACGCCGGCCTGCGCGCTGATGCCGTGGCGGCGCAGGAAGCCGTCGGCAACCTGCCGGATCAAGGTGCCGGCCGGCGGCAGCACGAGCGGGTGCGCGCCGATCGCGGCCAGCGCGGGCGCGGCCGAGCGCGCCGAACGCGGCGCCAGCGCGTGGCCAGGCCGCAGCGCGACCACCATCGGCTCGGCGTACAGCGGCTCGAAGCTCAAGCCGGCCATCAGCTCCGGGTCGGCGAGCCGGCCGATCACCGCGTCGAGCTCGCGGCCGCGCAACTGCTCGATCAGCGGCGTGTTGCGGTCGGTGCTGACGCGCACCCCGACCTGCGGCCAGCGCGCCGCAAAGGCCTGCAGCACGCCGGGCAGAAAGGCCGCCGCGACCGTCGGCAGCACGCCGATGCGCAGCGGCGCGGCATCGGGCTCGCGCAGCACGCTGTCGACGGCGGCGCCGAGCGCGTTGACGCTGTCGTTCGCGTGGCGCATGAAGGCCTCGCCCTCGACCGTGAGCGTCGCGCCATGGCGGCCGCGCACGAACAGCGGCTTCGCGAGCAAGGCCTCGAGTTCGTTCAGCGTCTTCGTGACCGCGGGCTGCGTGATCGACAGCGCCTGCGCCGCGCGCCGCAGGTTGCCGAATTGGGCGACGGCCAGGAAGCATTGCAGATGGCGCAGGCGGATGCGGCCGAGCGCGCCGTCGCGGGAGCGGTGGGGCATGCGCGATCTTAGCCAGCCTGCCGTGGGCGCTGCGCTCACACTTGCAAACTGGAGCCGATGCGCGCAGCCGGTAAACTTGCGGCCTTTGCCGCTGTCTGCACCCATGGCCGTTGTTTCTCCCGCCTCTTCCGCGCCAGCTGCCTTCGAACTGAAAAGCGCGACGCTCTCGCTGGTGGCCGTGGTACTCAAGACGACCGACCTCGCGCTGCTGTCCCAGGCGCTGGATGCGCGCTTCGGCGACGCCCCCGGCCTGTTCGACCAAGACCCGGTGGCGATCGATCTCTCGCAGGTGCGCGACAAGACCGAGACCATCGACTTCGTCGTGCTGGTGCATCTGCTGCGCGGCCACAAGATGCTGCCGGTCGCAGTGAAGGCGGGCAACGACAAGCAGATGCAGGACGCCCTCGCGGCCGGCCTCAGCGAGGCGCACCACAGTGCCGCGCCGGCGCTGCCGGTGCGCAGCTTCACGCCCGAAGACGCGCCCACCACCGCCGCAGCGAAGCAGCCGGTCGAAGCCGCCGAGCCGGCGCCAACCGTGCGCCCGACGCTCGTCGTCGACAAGCCGCTGCGCTCCGGCCAGCGCGTCTACGCGAAGGGCGGCGACCTCGTCGTGCTCGCGGTCGTGAGCCATGGCGCCGAGGTCATCGCCGATGGCAACATCCACGTCTACGGGCCGCTGCGCGGCCGCGCGCTCGCCGGTGCGATGGGCGACACCGGCGCACGCATTTTCGCGACCTGCATGGAGCCGCAGCTGCTCTCCATTGCCGGCATCTACCGCACCACCGAAACCGAGCTGCCCGCCAACGTGCTGGGCAAGCCGGGGCAAGTGAGGCTCGCCGGCGAGAAGCTCGTCGTCGTGCCCTTGAACATCGATTGAAAGGACCCTGACCCAATGACCAAGATCGTCGTGGTGACCTCCGGCAAGGGTGGCGTGGGCAAGACCACCACCAGCGCCAGCTTCGCGTCCGGCCTCGCGCTGGCCGGCCACAAGACCGCCGTGATCGACTTCGATGTCGGCCTGCGCAACCTCGACCTCATCATGGGCTGCGAGCGCCGCGTCGTGTACGACCTGATCAACGTGATTCAGGGCGAAGCGAACCTGAACCAGGCGCTGATCAAGGACAAGCAGTGCGACAACCTGTTCGTGCTCGCCGCCTCGCAGACGCGCGACAAGGATGCGCTGTCGCAAGAGGGCGTCGAGAAGGTGCTGACTGATCTGGCCGCGATGGGCTTCGACTACATCGTGTGCGACTCGCCGGCCGGCATCGAGACCGGCGCGCTGATGGCGATGCATTTCGCCGACGAGGCGCTGGTCGTCACCAACCCCGAGGTCTCGTCGGTGCGCGACTCGGACCGCATCCTCGGCATGCTGGCCTCGAAGACCAAGCGCGCGATCGAGGGCAAGGAGCCGATCAAGGAGCACCTGCTGATCACGCGCTACAACCCGAACCGCGTGCAGGGCGGGCAGATGCTGTCGCTCGAGGACATCAAGGAGATCCTGCGCATCGAGCTGATCGGTGTCGTGCCCGAATCAGAGACCGTGCTCGACGCCTCGAACCAGGGCGTGCCGGCGGTGCACCTGAAGGGCACCGATGTGTCCGAGGCCTACAAGGACGTCGTCGCGCGCTTCCTCGGCGAGAGCCGACCGATGCGCTTCACCGACGCGCCGAAGCCCGGCTTCTTCAAGCGCGTGTTCGGCGGGAGGTAATCGCATGTCCTTCCTTTCCTTTCTGCTGGGCGAAAAGAAGAAGACCGCGAGCGTTGCCAAGGAGCGTTTGCAGATCATCCTCGCGCACGAGCGCAGCGGGCGCGGCGCGAGCCGGCCCGACTACCTGCCCGCGCTGCAGCGCGAGCTGGTCGCGGTGATCTCGAAGTACGTGTCGATCAAGGCCGAGGACATCAAGGTGCACCTCGAGCGCCAAGACAACCTCGAGGTGCTGGAGGTCAAGATCGAGTTGCCAGAGGCCTTGCGCTAGAACGGCCAACGCACGCCGCCGGCAAGCTGCCAGCGACTTACTTCCACTCCCAGAGCTGGCCCTTGGTATTGCCCTGGGCATCGACCTCGTACTCGAAGACGCCGGCAACGCCGTTGAGCCGCGCCCAGGCCGGCGACGCGGTCTGGTAGTAGCAAGCGCCGCGGTAGCTGATGGCGCCGTCTTTCTTGAACGTGCCGATGCCTTGGCCGATCCAGGTGGCGGCCTCGCCGCCCTTGCCCATCAGCACGCCCTGTCCTTCGCCGTACAGCGTGCCGTCGGGTCGCATGGTCGCCACGTATGTGCCAGTATCGTTTGCGCCCACGCCGTACATCGTGCCGGTGGCCTGGAATGAAGTCTCCATGCGCGCTGCCCCGTTGACCGCCGGGAGCACCCGTTGCGAGGTGACCTTGCCGTTGTCTTCGCCTATGCGTTCGCCGAGCATTTGATGCTCCTTTTCAGCCACGTGGGCTGTTTGTCTGCCTCGACCGTGCGCGAGCGTCGTGCCTCGATCCGAAGCGCGGCGCGTCCGCGCCTCCGCATGACCCCGCGTCTGCGGGACCATGTCGCCTAAACATAGTCGCGCAGATGGCGAACTGCAACCTTCGCGTCATCCCCGCATGAGTGCAATCGCCTGACGGCGCGTGGGCTGTCAGCACAGCTGCGCCTGACGCATCTCATGCGAGCCGCGGTGCGCGCGGTGCGGCACATAGCCGCGCGTATCGAGGTTCCACCCGTCGGTCGCACCGGCATCGCTGTGCGACACGAGCGTGCCGGCGCCGAGCCGCCGTGCCGCGGCCTTCACCAGCAAGGCCTCGCATTGCGCCGCGTCGAGCTGGCGCGCGAACTGGGCCCAGCGCTGCTGCACTCCCTGCGCGCGCCAGGCGTCTTCGACGGCCCAGCGCGCCGTGTGTGCGTCATACAGACGGCCACCCTCGAGCACGCGCGGCAGCAGCGCCATGAAGAAGCTCTTGAAGTCGCGCCGCAGCGACGGGCTCGGCAGCAGGGCTTCGAAGCGGCTGACGCGCTGGCTCCAGCCCGGCGTCAGCAGCTGTTGGCTGACGAAGGCCTGCAAGGCCTGGACCGGGTTGAACAGCCGCAGGCGGTTCGGCGGCAACACCAGCAGCGGCAGCGCGCTCGCCTCGAAGTGCGACACGGGCTCGACGAAGCTGCACAACACCGCGACCCGCGCCCATTGCGCGACCGTCAGGCCGTCGAGACCAGGCAGGCGCTCGGCTTCGATCTGCTGCACGCAGCGCAGCGCGCTGCGGAAGTCGTGCGCGCCCTTCGCGTGATTGGCCTTGGTGCTCATCACCGCGAGGTTGCCGGCAGCGTAGCCGGCGCCGTTGCGGACGCGGTCGATCGAGGCATCGGTCGCCTCGAGCGTGGCGCTGGACAAGGCGCTGCGCGTGATCGGGCAATGGCTCGCGTCGATCTGCTGCAGGTAGTTCGGCGTGACCTGGACGAGCTCGACGCTGCGCCCGCGCAGCCAGGCGTGCAGCCGCAGCTGCAGCCATTTGCGCACGTGGCGCGTGGCGGCCAGGGTGCGCAGGCCGAAGGTCGCCTCGCCGGCGCGCAGGCCGTCGCGCAGCGGCGAGGCCTCGGCCGCATACGGCGCCGGCAGGCTGACGCGGTAATGCGCGTAGTCCCAGCCCAGCTCGAAGCCGACCTGGTCGTGGCCGGTGAGCGCGGGGGTGTCGATGAGGCCGAGTTGATGAGGGTGGTTGCCGAGCGATGGGTCGATGCGGATGAAGGCAGTCATGCGGTGCTCCGGTGGGTTCGCCGCAAACGATTCGCAGCGATGGAGCCGAGTGTTGCGGCCGGGTGGCTCACCACGTGAGCCATCAACAAAAGGTATGCTTCGCGCCACTGGCTCACGTGGTGAGCTATCTGGGTGATCCATGGACCGAACCGAACGCTTCTACAAGATCGAACTGCTGCTGCGCAGCCGCGGCTGCGTCAGCTTCGCGGCGCTGCAGGACGAACTCACCGTCTCGCCCGCGACCCTGAAGCGCGACCTGCAATACCTGCGCGACCGGCTCAGCGCACCGATCGTCTACGACGCCTTCAGCAATGGCTACCGTTTTGCCGCGCCGGCGTCGACGGCGGCCGGCGCGGCGCGCCACGAGCTGCCCGGGCTGTGGTTCAGCGAGAACGAGATCCACGCGCTGCTGACGATGCACCAGCTGCTCGCCGGGCTGGACGACGACGGCGTGCTCGCGCGCCACCTGCAGCCGCTGATGGAGAAGCTGCAAGGCATGCTCGGCACCGACGAGACCGCGGCGCGCGAGCTGATGCGGCGCGTCAAGGTCATCGTCACGGCGCGGCGGCGCGTGCCGAGCAAGCACTTCGAGCTGCTCGGCAGCGCGCTGATGCAGCGCCGCCGCCTGCACCTGCGCTACTTCAAGCGCAGCGACCGCAGCACCAGCGAACGCGAGGTCTCGCCGCAGCGCCTCGTGAACTACCGCAGCACCTGGTACCTGGACGCGTGGTGCCACGCGAGCAACGCGCTGCGCCGATTCGCGCTCGACGCCGTGCGCGACGCGGCGCTGCTGGACGCGAAGGCCAAGCACGTCGCGCTGCGCGAGCTCGAGGCCGAGCTCGACGCCGGCTACGGCATCTACGGCGGCGGCGCCAGGCTGAAGTGGGCGACGCTGGTCTTCAACGCGGACGCCGCGCAGTGGGTCGGCAACGAAGAGTGGCACCCGCAGCAGAAGGCGCGCTGGCTGGCCGATGGCCGCTACGAACTGCAGCTGCCGTACAGCGACCCGACCGAGTTGCTGATGGACATCCTGCGCCACGGCGACAGCGTCGTCGTGACCGGCGACAAGGCGCTCGCCGCCGCGGTCAAAGACCGCCTGCACAGCGCGCTCGTGCGCTATGCGGGATGATGGCGAATCTTCACTGACTCATTGCATCGAGGCACCGACATGAAAGCCACCTGGAACGGCGTGACCATCGCCGAGAGCGACGACACCGTGGTCGTCGAGGGCAACCACTACTTCCCCGAAGCCAGCCTGAAGCGCGAGTACATCAGCTTCAGCAACCACCGCAGCAGCTGCGCGTGGAAGGGGCAGGCGTACTACTACAGCCTGTTCGTCAATGGCGAGATGAACGAGAACGCGGTCTGGTACTACCCGGAGCCGAGCGAGGCCGCCGCCGAGATCAAGGGGCGCGTCGCGTTCTGGAAGGGCGTGAAGGTCAGCGCCTGATCCGTCACTTGCCGGCTTTGAAGGCGGTGAAGATGCGGGTCTGAACCCGCTTCACATCCTGCGGCACGGCGTCCGGCGGCGTCATGCGCTTCTTGTCGGCGTCGCTCAGGAAGATGGTCTTGTTGCTGGCTACGTCCTTCTTCACGAACTTCAGCGACGCCGCATTCGGGTTCGCATAGAACACCTTGTTCGTCAGCGAGGCCGCCACGTCCGGGCGCAGGATGTAGTTGATCCACAGGTGCGCGTTGTTCGGGTGCGGCGCGTCCTTCGGGATCGCCATCGTGTCGAAAAACAGCGTCGCGCCGCCCTTCGGGATCTGCGCCTCGATGACCGGCGGCGCCTTCGGGTTGGCCTCGATCGCGCGGGCGCGGGCGATGTTGATGTCGCCCGAATAACCCATCACCGCGCACAGCGAGCCGCTCGCGAGGTCGTTGATGTAGCCGCTCGACGAGAAGCGCGTCACGTAGGGCCGCACCGACTTCAGCATCTTGTCCGCCGCGTCGTAGTCGCTCGCCTTGCTGCTGTACGCCGGCTTGCCGACATAGAGCATCGCCACCGGCAGCACCTCGGACGCCGAGTCGAGGTAGTTGACGCCGCAGCTCTTCAGCTTGGCCGCGTACTTCGGGTCGAAGATCAGGCTCCAGGCGTTGTCGGGCATCGGCATGTCGCCGAGGGCCGCCTTGACCTTCGCGGTGTTGATGCCCACCGTGACGTAGCCCCACATCCAGTCGACCAGGTACTGGTTGCCGGGGTCGACGTTGGCCAATTGTTCGAGCAGGCCCTTGTCGAGGTTGCCCCAGTTCGTGAGCTTGGTCTTGTCGAGCTTTTGCAGCAGGCCGCCGGCGATCTGGCTCTTCGCGAAGTGCGAGCCGGGCACGACGATGTCGTAGCCGGTCTTGCCGGCGACCAGCTTGGCGTGCAGCACCTCGTTGGCATCGTAGTTGTCGTAGTTGACCTTGATGCCGGTCTCTTTCTCGAAGTTCTTGATCGTGTCGTCGGCGATGTAGTCCGACCAGTTGTAGATGTTGAGCAGCTTGGGCTCGTCGGCGGCGTGTACCACCGCGGCGGCCAGGGTGAGCAGCAGGGCGGTCGTCGTCAGTTTCAAGGTCATGTCGAAAGGCTCCGGGTGGGCTGAACCAAGTGCAAATGCTAACGCGGCAAAACCCGCGCTGCCATTGACCCTGCGGGCTCGTTCCGTACCATGCACTGATCAGACACCAGCCCGAAGGACTGTTCCATGCGACCGACCCGCCTCATCACCGCCACCCTGTCGCTGCTGGCCCTGGCAGCCCCGGCGTTCGCCCAGACCGCCGGCACGCTCGACAAGGTCAAGCAGACCGGCACGATCACGCTCGCGTACCGTGAATCGTCGATCCCGTTTTCGTACCTCGACGACAAGGCGCAGCCGGTCGGCTTCGGCCACGAGATCTGCCTGAAGATCGTCGACGAGGTCAAGAAGGCCACCGGCCGCAGCGACCTGAAGGTGAACCTGCAGGCCGTGACCTCGGCGAACCGCATCCCGCTGCTGCAGAACGGCACGATCGACATCGAATGCGGCTCGACCACCAACAACAGCACGCGCGGCAAGCAGGTGCAGTTCGCGATCAACTACTTCTACACCGGCACCAAGTTCCTCGTGAAGACCGGCACCACGGTCAAGACCATCGACGACCTGAAGGGCAAGACCGTGGTCTCGACCACCGGCACGACCAACTTCCAGATCCTGCGCAACCTGAACGAAGAGAAGAAGCTCGGCATCGACCTGCTCGGCGCGAAGGACCACGCCGACTCGGCGCTGATGGTCGAGTCGGGCCGCGCGGTCGCCTTCGGCATGGACGACATCCTGCTGTACGCGCTGCGCGCGAGCAGCCAGAACCCGGCCTCGCTCGCGGTCGTCGGCGAGGCGATCCAGGTCGAGCCCTACGCGATCATGCTGCGCAAGGACGACCCGGCTTTCAAGAAGCTGGTCGACGACACGCTCGCCGGGCTGATGAAGAGCGGCGAGTTCACGAAGCTCTACACCAAGTGGTTCCAGTCGCCGATCCCGCCCAAGGGCATCAACCTGAACGCGCCGATGAGCCCGGAGCTGGTCGAGAACCTGAAGACCTTGAGCGACAAACCGGCGACCTGAGCTTGGGCTCCGGCGCTGGCAGCAGCCTTCCTTGTATGCTGCGCGCTGAATCAAACGGACGACCCATGAAGCCGATCACCGTTTCACTTTTCACCGCCGCCGCGCTGATCGCCGGCTGCTCGAAGCCGCAAGACGCGGCACCCGCGGCCGCACCGGTTGCGGTGCAGGCCTCCGCTGCCGCGTCGACCTCGCATGCCGGCAGCAGCGGCATCGCGTGGCAATACGCCGCCAACGACGCCGCAGTCGACGCCGCCTTTGCGCAGGCCAAGGCCGAGTCCAAGCCGGTGTTCGTCTACTGGGGCGCGAAGTGGTGCCCGCCGTGCAACCAGGTCAAGGCGACCCTCTTCAACCGCCAGGATTTCATCGAACGCTCGCGCGCCTTCGTGCCGGTCTACGTCGACGGCGACAGCCCCGGCGCGCAAAAGCTCGGCAGCCGTTTCAAGGTCAGCGGCTACCCGACGATGGTGTTGTTCAACCCGCAGGGCGCCGAGCTGACGCGGTTGCCCGGCGAGGTCGAGGCCGAGCGCTACACGCAGGTGCTGACCTTGGGCATGAACGCGCAGCGACCGGTCAAAGACGTGCTTGCGCAAGTCAAGACCGATGCCAAGGGCCTGAGCGCGAACGACTGGCGCCTGCTCGCGTTCTACTCGTGGGACACCGACCAGCAGCAGCTCGTGCCCAAGGACGGCGTGCCCGCGCTGCTGAAGCAGCTGGCCGACGCCTGCCCGGCCGACCAGGGCGAGATCGCGACGCGGCTGCGCCTGAAAGCGCTCGCCGCGGTCGACGAGAAGACGCCCGCGCGTCCCGACGCGACCGCGCAGGCCACCTTGCTGGCGCTGCTCGCCGACGCCGGCGCGTCACGCGTGCATCTCGACATGCTGACGAACTACGCGCCCGACATCACCCGCGCGTTGAGCAAGGCAGGCACACCGCAACGCGCCGAATTGCTGCAGGGCTTCGATGGCGCGCTGAAGCGCTTCGAAGCCGACACGACGCTGTCGCGCGCCGACCGCATGCAGGCGCTGATCGCCCAAGTCGATCTCGCGCGCATCGACGCGAAGAAGGACGCCGCGGTGACGCTGCCCGAGCCGCTGCTCGCCGACATCCGTGAACAGACCGCGCGCGCCGATCGCGAGATCACTGACGGCTACGAGCGCCAGGCCGTGATCACCGCGGCCGCGTACCTGCTGGATGAAGCGGGCCTGAGCGCGGAGTCCGACACCTTGCTGAAGGCCAACCTCGCGAAGAGCCACTCGCCGTACTACCTGATGTCCGAGCTCGCCAGCAACGCGAAGAAGCGCGGCGACAAGGCCGAGGCGCTGCGCTGGTACGAAGAGGCCTTCGACAAGAGCGAAGGCCCGGCGACGCGGCTGCAATGGGGATCGAGCTTCGTCAACGCGCTCGTCGACCTGGCGCCGCAGGACGCGGCCCGCATCGAGAAGGCCGCCGGGCAGCTGTTCAGCGAAGCCGCGAAGCAGCCCGATGCGTTCTACGAGCGCAGTGGACGATCGCTGCAGAAGGTGAGCGCAAAGCTGCTGGCGTGGAGCAAAGGCGGCGCGCACAAGGCCGAGATGCAACGGCTGCAGACGCAGCTCGATGGCGTGTGCGCCGCGTTGCCGGCCGACGATCCGAAGCGCGCAACCTGCACCGGGCTGCTGAAGCCGACACCCGCGCCCGGCAAGGTCCGCGCGTGAGACGCCGCGAGGTTCTGAGCCTGGCCGCGCTCGCGGCCAGCCCGACGCTGGCCGCCGCGGCGACAGCGCCCGACGACGGCGTGGCGCCTGCGGGCGTCGTGCCGAGCGGAACCTGGGTTCATGCCTATGCCGCATTCGGCGAGCCGAAATATCCGCGCGGGTTCGACCACTTCGAGTACGTCAACCCGGATGCGCCGAAGGGTGGCACGCTGTACCTGCCACCGCCCGACCGCAGGACGTCGATCGACAAGCTGAACTACTACACGATCAAGGGCAACCCGCCTGCGGGGGTCGCGCTGTTCATGATCGAATCGTTGGCGTATCTCGGTGCCGACGAAACGCAGACGATGTACGGCTTGCTGGCGCAGGAGATGCTGGTCGCGCCCGATAAAAGCACCATCGTCTTTCGCCTGCATCCGAAGGCTCGTTTCTCCAACGGCGACCCCGTCACGAGCGCCGACGTCAAATACAGCTTCGACATCCTGACGAGCCCGCTGGTCCTGCCGAACTACAGCACCGATCTGGCCGGTGTCGCGAAAGCCGTCGTGGTGGATGCGCGAACGATTCGATTCGACCTCAGAGAAGCGAGCAGCGACCAGATCTTCAAGATCGGTCGGATGCCGGTGTTTTCCCGCAAGTGGGGGCTCAAGGCGGATGGAACGCGCCCGCCGTTCGACCAGATCATCAACGAGACGCCGATCGGCAGCGGCCCGTACACGATCGCGCTCGTCGACTCCGGCCGGCGCATCGAATTCCAGCGCGATCCGAACTACTGGGCGCGCGACCTGCCGGTGCGGCGCGGCATGTACAACTTCGACCGCATCGTCTACCGCTACTACGCCGACGAAGACATCCAGACCGAGGCGTTCAAGGCCGGCGAGTTCGACATCATGCGCGTCTACACCGCCAAGCTGTGGGAGCGCCAGCTCATCGGGCCGAAGTACAACGACGGGCGCATCGTGAAGCAGTCGATCCACACGGCGACCGGCCAGGGCATGCAGTCGTACATGCTCAATCTGCGCCGCCCGATTCTTGCCGACATCCGCGTGCGCAAGGCACTGGGCCTCACGTACGACTGGGAAACGAACAACCGCTATCCGAACTTCGGGCTGAAGCGCGCGAACAGCGTGTTCAACAACTCGGAGTTCGCCGCAGAGGGCACGCCCTCTGCCGGAGAGTTGGCACTGCTCGAGCCCTTCCGCAGCGAGCTGCCGCCGGAGGTCTTCGGACCGGCCTTCGTCGCGCCGCGTACCGACTCGGATCCCAATGCCCTGCGCCGCAATCTTCTCGAGGCACGGGCACTGATGCAGGCCGCCGGGTGGAAGCTCGATGGCGCCGGCATCCTGCGCAACGCGCGCGGCGAGCCATTCGCGATCGAGTTTCTTGCGCCGTCCGGGCAGGACACCGATCGGCGCATGAACCCCTGGCGCCGCAATCTCTCGAAGCTCGGCATGACGATACGCGACCGTCGCGTCGACTATGCGCTGTACGAACGGCGCTTGCAGGAGTTCGACTTCGACATGGCACAGAACGTCGAACCACCATTTCAGCTCCCTGCGGTGGCCGACTACCTTGACCTTTATGGCAGCAAGGCCGCCGACCAGAAGTCCAGCGGCAACATCCGCGGCGTGAAGAGCAAGGCCGTTGACCGGGCTCTGGCGGCCATGGGCGAGGCAACCACGCTGACCGCGTTCCGCGACGCCTGCCGGGCGCTCGACCGCGTCGTGATGTGGAGCTACTTTCAAGTGCCCGAGCTCTACAGCGACGACGAGCGCCTCACCTACTGGAACAAGTTCGGGATGCCCGACGTGCGTCCATCTCATTTTGTGACGGACATCGTTCCCGAACTGGACACGCGACTCGCCTGGCCGCTCAAGGCCTGGTGGATTAAAGAGCCCGCCAAGCGCTGAGTGCCGACCATGCTGAGCTACATCCTCAAACGATTCGCGCTGATGCTGCCCACGCTGTTGGGCGTGCTGACGGTGGCATTCGTCATCATCCAGTTCGTGCCCGGCGGACCGGTCGAGCAGATCATGGCCAAGTCGCGCATCGGCGCGGGCGGCGCCTACAAGGCGCGCGGCGACATCACCGAAAAGCAGATCGAAGACCTGAAGAAGCTCTACGGCTTCGACAAGCCCGCCCATGTGCGCTATGTCGAGATGCTGAAGAACTTCGCGACCTTCAATCTCGGCACCAGCTTCATGCAGAACAAGCCGGTGTGGTCGCTGATCAAGGAAAAGCTGCCGGTCTCGATCAGCCTCGGCCTGTGGACCTTCCTGATCTCGTACCTGATCTCCGTGCCCCTCGGCATCGCCAAGGCGGTACGAGAAGGCAGCCGGTTCGACGTGGTCTCGACGTTCTTCGTGATGTTCGGATTCGCGATCCCCGGTTTCGTGCTGGGTGTGTTCCTGATCGTGCTGTTCTCAGGCGGCACCTTCTTCGAGTGGTTCCCGCTGCGCGGGCTGGTCTCCGACAACTGGCAGGAGCTGGCGTGGCCGGCCCGCCTGCGCGACTACTTCTGGCACCTGACGCTGCCGCTGATCTGCCTGATCGTCGGCAGCTTCGCCGAGATGACGATGCTGACGAAGAACACCTTCATCGAGGAGATGCGCAAGCAGTACGTCCTGGTCGCGCGGGCGAAAGGCCTGTCGCAATCGCGCGTGCTGTGGAAGCACATGTTGCGCAACGCGCTGGTGCCGATCGTCACCGGGTTCCCTGGCGCGTTCATCGCCGCGTTCTTCACCGGCGCGCTGTTGATCGAAACGCTGTTCTCGCTCGACGGCCTCGGCCTGCTGAGCTACGAGGCCATCGTACAGCGAGACTACCCGGTCGTGCTCGGCTCGCTGTACCTGTTCACGCTCATCGGCCTCGTGGTCAAGCTGATCTCGGACCTGACCTACGTCATCGTCGATCCGCGCGTGCAGTTCGGGGCCGCGGCCAAATGAGCGCAGTCTTCGCACTGCCGCAGCACGCGTCGCCAAACCAGCGCGCGTGGGGGCGCTTCAGGCGCAACCGGCTCGGCTACTGGTCGATGTGGATCTTCGTCGCACTGCTGGTTGCCAGCGCGTTCGCTGAAGTGCTCAGCAACGACAAGCCGCTGATCGCCGGCTACGACGGGCAGCTCTATTTCCCGATCCTGAACAACCCGCCGGAGACCCGGTTCGGCGGCGACTTCCACACGGCCACCGATTGGAGCGATCCGTTCACGCTTCAGCAGTTCGACAAACCGGGCCACTGGATGCTGCGGCCGCCGAACCACCATTCGGCCAGCTCCATCGAATACTTCGCCAAGGGCGCACATCCCAAGGCACCAGGCGACGGCCATTGGCTGGGCACCGATCAGGTGGGGCGCGACATGGTCGCGCGGCTTTTGTACGGCTTTCGCGTCAGCATCCTGTTCGCCTTCGCGCTCACGGCGATCGGCCTGGTCATCGGGCTGGCGGCCGGTGCGGTGCAGGGCTATTTCGCGGGCCGCCTCGACCTCACGATGCAGCGCCTGATCGAGATCTGGACCTCGATCCCGGAGCTCTACCTGCTCATCATCTTCGCGTCGATCTTCCAGCCGTCGATCGGCTTGCTGCTGATCCTGCTCTCGCTGTTCGGCTGGGTCGGTCTCTCGGACTACACGCGCGCGGAGTTCCTGCGCAATCGCTCGCTCGAGTTCGTGAAGGCCGCGCGCGCGCTGGGCCTATCCAGCGGCCAGATCATCTGGCGCCACGTGCTGCCGAACTCGCTGACCCCCGCGATCACGTTCCTGCCGTTCCGCATGGGTGCTGCGATCCTGAGCCTGGTCGCCCTGGATTTCCTCGGGCTCGGCGTGCCGCCTGACGTGGCCTCGCTCGGCGAACTCGTGAAGCAGGGCAAGGCGAACCTCGATGCGTGGTGGATCATCTTCCCCACGTTCAGCGTGTTGGTCGTGACCTTGCTGCTGCTCACCTTCATCGGCGACGCGCTGCGCGACGCTTTCGACACGCGCAAATCATGAGCAGCACGCCGAACCTCCTCGAAGTCGACCACCTCACGGTGCGCTTCGGCGCAAGCACCGTCGTCAACAACGTGTCGTTCAGCATCGCACCGGGCGAGAAGTTTGCGCTCGTCGGCGAGTCGGGTTCGGGCAAGTCGATCACCGCGCTGTCAGTGCTGCGCCTCGTCGACGCGGCCACCGCGAGCGGCGCGATCCGCTTCAATGGCGACGACCTGCTGAAGAAGTCGGAGCGCGAGATGCGCGGCCTGCGCGGCGCCGACATCGCGATGATCTTCCAGGAGCCGATGACGGCGCTGAACCCGCTGTACTCGATCGGCAACCAGATCGGCGAAGTGCTCGAGCTGCACGAAGGCCTGCGCAAAAACCAGGCGCGGGCGCGCGCGATCGAGCTGCTGCAGCACACCGGCATCCCCGAGCCCGAGCGCCGCATCGACGCGTTCCCGCACCAGCTCTCGGGCGGCCAGCGCCAGCGCGCGATGATCGCGATGGCGCTCGCGTGCCGCCCGAAGCTGCTGATCTGCGACGAGCCGACGACCGCGCTCGACGTGACGATCCAGGCCCAGATCCTCGCGCTGCTCGATGCGCTGCAGGCCGAGATGGGCATGGCGCTCTTGTTCATCACGCACGACCTGAACCTGGTGCGGCGCTTCACGCACCGCGTCGGCGTGATGGAGCGCGGCGTGCTGGTCGAGATCGGCGAGACCGAGACCGTGTTCGCGAACCCGCAGCATGCCTACACGCGCAAGCTGCTCGCGAGCCGGCCGCAGCGCGTGGTGCAGCCGCTCGCGAGCGACGCGCCTATCCTGGTCGCGGGCGATGATGTCGGTGTCACGTTCACGATGGCGCACGGCTGGTTCGGCAAGCGCCACTTCGAGGCCGTGCGCCACGCGACGCTGCGGCTGCGGCGCGGCGAGACGCTGGGCATCGTCGGCGAATCGGGCTCGGGCAAGACGACGCTGGGCATGGCGCTGCTGGCCTTGCAGCCGATCTCGGGCGGCAGCGTCGCGCTCGATGGCGCGCGCATCGACAACGCCGGCCGCCCCGCGCTGCGCGCGATGCGCAAGCGCATGCAGGTCGTGTTCCAGGACCCTTTCGCGTCGCTGAGCCCGCGCATGACGGTCGGCCAGATCGTCGGCGAAGGCTTGGCGCTGCATCGGCCCGAGCTGTCGTCGGCCGAGCGCGAGCGCATGGTGCTCGACATGCTCGACGAGGTCGGCCTGAGCGCCGCGCACGGCGTCGACAACGTGCTGCAGCGCTACCCGCACGAGTTCTCCGGCGGCCAGCGCCAGCGCATCGCGATCGCGCGCGCGGTGGTGCTGCGGCCCGAGGTGCTGGTGCTGGACGAGCCCACGTCGGCGCTCGATGTCTCGGTGCAGCAGCAGGTGCTGGCGCTGCTCGCCGCGCTGCAGCGGCACTACGGCATGAGCTATGTGTTCATCAGCCACGACCTCGCGGTCGTGCGCGCGATGTCGCACCACGTGATGGTGATGAAGAACGGCGACGTGGTCGAGACCGGCGAGGCACTCGCGCTGTTCGATGCGCCGCGCGAGGACTACACCAAGGCACTGCTCGCAGCCGCGCACCTGGCCTGAAGCCAGTCGCGCTCAGCGGTTTTGCTGGCTCGCGCCCCGCTTCAAGAAGCGGACCTCATAACGCGCCTGGCGCTCGTCGTCGTTGAACTGCAACGAGCGGCCGACCCATGCATAGGGCACGGTGAACTCATCGACCTGCATCGCGCCGTGCATCAGCACGACCTCGACCTGGCTGCTGTGCAGCTGCAGGTGATAGACGAGATCGTCGATGCGCACGCGCACCGACCCGTCGCGCCGCAGATCGACCTGCGCCGGCCCGCAGCTGGGTTCGGCCGGCCCGGTCGCCACGCAGAGCTCGCCCGCATGGCGCCCCACGGCGGGCCGGCCCGCAGAGACGGCGGCCGAGGCTGCGCCCGTGGCCCAGGCCAGCAGCGCGATCGAGATGGCAGCGGTGCGCAGCATGGCGACGCCGACTACTTCAGCAGGCCTTCGGCCTTCATCGCGGCCTGCACTGCCGGGCGTGCCGCCATGCGGGCCTGGAAGGCGCCGAGGTTCTTCAGGCCCGAGACGTCGACGCCGGTGCGCGGGCCCCAGCCGGCGACCGTGAACAGGTAGGGGTCGGCGATCGAGAACGCATCGCCCATCAGGTATGGCTTGCCCTCGAGCTGGGCGTCGACCCAGGTCAGGCGCGACAGCACCCGTGCGCGCATCACCGCCTTGCCGTCTTCGGGCATGGCCGGGTTGAACACCGCGCCAAAGCCCTTGTGCACCTCGCTGGTGATGAAGTTGAGCCACTCCTGCACGCGGTAGCGCGGCATCGTGCCGTTGGCCGGCGCGAGCTGTTTCGCGGGCACCCGGTCGGCGATGTACTGCACGATCACCGGGCCTTCGGTCAGGCGCTCGCCGCTGTCGAGCTCGAGCAGCGGGACCTGGCCCTTGGGGTTGATCGTGTAGTAGTCGGTGCCGTCGGCGAGCTGATGGGTCTTGGTGCTGGCGAGCACCGTTTCATATGCGAGGCCGGACTCCTCCAGAACGATGTGCGGGGCGAGCGAGCAGGCACCGGGGCTGAAATAGAGCTTCATGGCGAGTCCGTCGTGAGCGAAAGGGAAAGTATTACAACACCGCGCCTGGCCGATGTGCGCAGGGGTTCAAAGGTCTTGAACGGCGCATCCAATTTCGAGCCGCTTGCGCGCAGCGCCGGCAGCCCTACATTGATGCCATGAATACCACCACCATCACCGCCTCCTCCATCCAGCGCTCCCGCCGCGTCGAGCAGATCGTGCGCGGCCAGCCCACGTCGGACGGCGACGGCGTCAAGCTCACGCGTGTGCTGACGCAGCCGCTGCAAAAGCGCCTCGACCCGTTCCTGATGCTGGACGCGTTCGGCAGCGATGCCGCGAGCGATTACATCGGCGGCTTCCCCAGCCACCCGCATCGCGGCTTCGAGACCGTGACGATCATGCTCGAAGGCCGCATGCGCCATCAAGACAGCGTCGGCAACGTCGGCCTGCTGGAGCCCGGCAGCGTGCAGTGGATGACCGCCGGCCGCGGCATCATCCACTCCGAGATGCCGGAGCAGCAAGAAGGCCGCATGGCCGGCTTCCAGCTGTGGGTCAACCTGGCCGCGAAGGACAAGATGACGGCGCCCGCCTACCGCGATGTGCCGCCCGCGAACGTGCCCGCGCTGACCTTGGCGAACGGCGCGACGGTGCGCGTGATCGCCGGCACCGCGCTCGGTGTCGCCGGTGCGGTGTCGCGCCCGACGACCGAGCCGCTGGTGCTCGACATCACGCTGCCCGCCGGCGAGACCTTCGACGCCGCGCTGCCGGCCGGGCACAACGCGTTCGTCTACGTGTTCGGCGGCGGCGTGGTCGATGTCGGCGGCGAGGCAGCGACGCGCGTCGAGAGCGAGCGCATGGCGGTCCTCGCGAACGATGCGGCCGCCGATGGCGTGCGGCTCACAGCCGTGCAGCCGGCGCGCGTGCTGCTCGTCGCCGGTGCGCCACTGAACGAGCCGATCGCGCAGTACGGCCCGTTCGTGATGAACACGACCGCGCAGATCCACGAAGCGGTGGCTGACTTCCAGCGCGGGGTATTGGCGACCTGACGCGATAAGGCGCTTGCGGCGGCCTGCGCTACGCTAGCGCCTTTGCGCAGAGGACGCCCATGCCCCGCCGAACGCTAGAAGAAGCCCAGCTGCATCCGGCCATCCGCGACAAGGTTGCGAACCTGCACGTGGACATCGTTCACAACGTGCAGTCCGCCGCCGCGTCGAACCCGGTGCTGGTGGTCGGCATGATGGGCAACCCGTTCTGCCGCAAGGTGCGACGCCTGCTCGGCGATGCGGGCATCGCGTTCAAGTACCTCGAGTACGGCAGCTACCTGAGCCAATGGCGCCAGCGCAGCGCGCTGAAGATGTGGACCGGCTGGCCGACGCTGCCGATGGTGTTCGTCAGGGGCACGCTGGTGGGCGGCGCCGACGACACCGAGAAGCTGATCAATAGCGGCGAACTCAAGCGCCTGCTGGGCGAATGACGCGCGCGCGGCGGTCGTCGCTTGTCGTCGTCGCTGCCGCCGCGCTGGCGGCCGGCGCCGCGCACGCGCAGACATTGACCGCGTGCCGCGTGCCCGGCCTGCGCAACAGCGTGCAATGCGGCGAGCTGCAGCGTCTGCTCGATCCGGCCCGGCCCGATGGCCCGAAGATCGCCGTGCACTACGTCGTCGTCCCGGCGATGGCACGGCGCAAGCTGCCGGACCCGGTGTTCCTGCTCGCCGGCGGCCCCGGCCAGAGCGCGATCGATGTCGGCCCGCAGGCCTTTGCGCTGTTCAGCCGGCTCAACACCCGGCGCGACATCGTCTTCGTCGACCAGCGCGGCACCGGCCGGTCCGCCCCGCTGACATGCGATGACGCGCGGCACGAGACGCTCGCCGAGCAGGCCGACCCCGATCGGCAGCTCAAGCAGCTGATGCAGTGCAAGGCGGCATTGACCCAGCGGCCCTACATCCGGGCCGAGAGCGACCTCGGCTTCTTCACGACGACGCTCGCGATGCAGGACCTGGACGCGGTGCGCGCGCAACTCGGCGCACTGCGGATCAACCTCGTCGGCATCTCGTACGGCACGCGCGCGGCGCTTGAGTACATGCGCCAGTTCCCGACCCATGTGCGGCGCAGCGTGCTCGATTCGGTGGCGCCGCCCGACATGGTGTTGCCGGCGAGCTTCTCGACCGACGGCCAGGCCGCGTTCGACGCGATGCTGCGCGCCTGCGAGCAGCAAGCGGCTTGCGCAAAGACCTATCCGCGCTTGCGCGCCGACTGGGCCGCGCTGCTCGCCGGCCTGCCCCGTGCCGTGACGGCGGCACAACCGCTCACCGGCAAGACGGAGCACTTCACGCTGACGCGCGACATGGTGCTGAGTGCAGTACGCGGCGCGCTGTATTCGCCATCGGCCACCGCCGCGCTGCCGGCCGCGATCACCGAAGCCGCCGCCGGCCGCGTCGACGCGCTGGTGGGCGTGGGCGCGCTCTTGTCGTCGCGAAAGGGCATCCAGCTCGCGACGGGCATGCACTTCTCGGTCGTGTGCGCCGAAGACGCGCCGCGCCTGGACGAGGCTGCGGACAAACCCGGCGCCGACTTCGGCACAGACCATGCCGCGCTGTACCGGCGCGTGTGCGCGCAGTGGCCGCGCGGCGCGGTGCCGGCGGACTTCTACAAGGTCCCCGCAAGCCCGGTGCCGACGCTGCTGTTCAGCGGCGGCGCCGACCCGGCCACGCCACCGCGCCATGGCGCGCGCATCGCAGCCGCGCTCGGCCCCACGGCGCAGCACGTGGTCGTGCCCAACGCCGGCCACAGCGTGCTCGGCGTCGGCTGCGCGCGCGACCTGCTGTTCCGCTTCATCGACGAGGCCGACGACCAAGCGGCCAGCGCCCTCGACGCGAGCTGCGTGAAGGCGATCCCGCGGCCGGGCGTGTTCGTCCCGATGAGCAATACCACCGAGGCGGCGACGAAGTGATCCACATCGAACACCTCGCCAAGCAGTTCAGCGTACCGGCCACGGGCCGCTTCGGCGTCGGCTTCAAGCGCACGGCCGCGCCGCGCGTCGTGCACGCTGTGCGCGACGTGAACCTGCACGCACCCGACGGCCAGATCACCGGCCTGCTCGGACCGAACGGCGCCGGCAAGACGACGACCTTGCGCATGCTCGCCGGACTCATCACACCCGATGCCGGGCGCATGACGGTGGACGGCATCGATGTCGCCGCCGACACGCGCCAGGCGCTCGCGCGCATGGGCGTGCTGTCGGACGCACGCGGCCTGTACCCGCGCTTGAGCGCGCGCGAAAACATCGTCTACTACGGCCGGCTGCACGGCATGAGCGCGGAGGCCGCGAATGCCCGCGCCGAGTCGCTCGCGCGGATGTTCGAGATGAGCGCCCTGCTCGACCGCCGCACCGACGGCTTCAGCCAGGGCGAGCGCATGAAGACCGCGCTCGCGCGCGCGCTTGTACACGACCCGGCCAACATCGTGCTCGACGAGCCGACCAACGGCCTCGACGTGCTCGCAACCCGCGCGCTGCGCGACAGCCTGCGCTGGCTGCGTTCGCCCGCGGGCGGCTCAAAGTGCATCGTGTTTTCGACGCACATCATGCAAGAGGTCGAGCGCCTGTGCGACAGCGTCGTCGTCGTCGCGCACGGCCGCACCGTCGCGACCGGCAGCGTGCCCGAGCTGCTGGCGCAGACCTGCGAGCAGGACTTCGAAGAGGCCTTCGTGAAGCTGGCGTTCGCTGAAGAAGAAGCAGGAGCGGCGGCATGACGAAGAACTGGCAGACCGTCGTGACGATCTTTCGCAAGGAGATCGTCGACGCGCTGCGCGACCGGCGCACGCTGCTCACGGTGCTGGCCTCGTCGGTGCTGATGGGGCCGCTGGTACTGCTGGCGATCTCGGGCCTGGTGGCCTCGCTCGAATCGAACGCCGAGCAGCGCGAGGTCGTCGTCGCCGGGCTCGACTTCGCGCTCACGCTGAAGAACTATTTCGAGCGCCAGACCTTCACGGTTCGCGACGCGCCGGCCGACTTCGAAGCGAAGCTGCGCAGCGCGACACTGACGGATGCGGTCGTCGTCGTGCCCGAGGATTTCGAGGCGGCGTTGCAACGCGGCGATGCGCCCATCGTCGAGATCGTCGCCGACAGCGCGAACCAACGCTCGCAGGCGAGCAGCGGCCGCACCGCGCGCCTGCTGGGTGGCTTCAGCCGCGAGCGCGCGACCTTGAACCTGGCGATGCGCGGCGTATCGCCCGACGTGCTGGAGCCGGTGCGGGTCGAGGAGCGCGACCTCGCGAGCACGCAGACGCGGGCAACGCAGATCACCGGCATGCTGCCCTTCTTCGTGCTGATGGCGGTGCTCACCGGCGCGCTCAACGCCGCGCTCGACACCACCGCCGGCGAGCGCGAGCGCGGCTCGCTGGAGCCGCTGCTAATGAGCCCGACCGAGCGCTGGGCGCTGGTGCTCGGCAAGTGGGGCGCGGTGGCCAGCGTCGGCATGCTGATCGCGGTGCTGAGCTGCTTCAGCTTCCTGCCCGGCCAGTGGCTGCTGCGCAGCGACACGCTGGCCGCGATGTTTCAGTACGGGCTGCGCGAGGCGCTGCTGTTCCTCGTCGTGCTGCTGCCGTTCGCGGCCGCGGCCTCGGCCTTGCTGATGGCGGTGGCGATTCGCTGCAAGACCTTCAAGGAGGCGCAGGCCAGCACCACGATCGTGATGCTGGCGGCCTCGCTGCTGCCGCTGATCAACGTGTTCAGCCTGGGTCAGGAAGCGCCGTGGTATCTGTGGGTGCCGGCGCTGGCGCAGAACCTGTTGATGACGCGGGTGCTGAAGGGCGACGCGCTCGGCATCGAGCAGGTCGCGGCGCCGCTGGTCGTCTGCGTGCTGATCGCTGCGGTCGCGGTGTGGTTTGTGGCGCGCACCTTGCGCAGTGCGGCGGTGCGATGACGGCCGCTGCTGCGCATGCGTCGCTGACCTGGCGCTGGTGCCGGTTCGACGAGCTCAGCGTGTTCGAGCTGGACGCGATCTACCGGGCACGCCAGCAGGTGTTTTCGATCGAGCAGCAGTGCATCTATCTCGATGCCGATGGCTTCGACGAAGCCTCGTGGCATCTGGCCGCGTGGTCGATGACTCATAAATTGCCGCTGGCCTACGCGCGCGTCGTGCACCCGGGTTTGAAGTATGCCGAGCCGTCGATCGGCCGCGTGATCACGACCGCGGCGGCGCGCGGCACCGGGCTGGGTCGTGAGCTGGTGGTGCGCGCGGTCGCGCACTGCAGCGCGGCCTTCCCCGGCCAGGGCATCCGGATCTCGGCGCAAACCCGCCTCGAGCGCTTCTACGCCGAGGTCGGCTTCGTGGCCGTCGGCGCGCCGTACATCGAGGACGGCATACCGCACACGGAGATGCTGCTCAAACCCTTGGCGTGACGCGACGGCGTCCAATCTCTACAATGCCGGCTTGCTCAAAAAATAGGCAGGCGAGATGCTGTTCCCGAAGGAATTCGATGTGATCGTGGTCGGCGGTGGCCATGCCGGCACCGAGGCGGCACTGGCCGCCGCGCGCATGGGTGCGGCCACCTTGCTGCTCACGCACAACATCGAGACGCTGGGTCAGATGAGCTGCAACCCGTCGATCGGCGGCATCGGCAAGGGCCATCTGGTCAAGGAAATCGACGCGCTCGGCGGCGCAATGGCCGCGGCCACTGACGAGGCCGGCATTCAGTTCCGCATTCTGAACGGCTCCAAGGGCCCGGCGGTACGCGCCACGCGCGCGCAAGCGGACCGCATTCTGTACAAGGCGGCGATCCGTCGTCGCCTCGAGAACCAGCCCAACTTGTGGCTGTTTCAGGGCGCTTGCGACGATTTGATGCTCGAAGGTGACCGTATTGCGGGGGCCATCACGCAAGTGGGCATTCGCTTCAAGTCGCGTGCGGTGGTGTTGACCGCGGGTACTTTTCTCGACGGAAAGATCCACGTCGGGCTGCAAAGCCACAGCGCCGGGCGTGCCGGTGACCCGCCGGCGATTGCGCTGTCGGCGCGCCTGAAAGAGCTCAAGCTGCCGCAGGGCCGGCTCAAGACCGGCACGCCCCCGCGGATCGACGGCCGCAGCATCGACTTCAGCGTGCTGAGCGAACAGCCCGGCGACCTCGATCCGGTGCCCGTGTTCAGCTTCATGGGCAGCGCAGCACAGCACCCTCAGCAAGTGCCCTGCTGGATCACGCACACGAATGCGCGCACGCACGAGATCATCCGCGCCGGCTTCGACCGCAGCCCGATGTTCACCGGGCTGATCGACGGTGTCGGCCCGCGCTACTGCCCGAGCATCGAGGACAAGGTCAATCGGTTTGCCGACAAGGACTCGCACCAGATCTTCCTGGAGCCCGAGGGACTGACGACGCACGAGTTCTACCCGAACGGCATTTCGACGTCGCTGCCCTTCGACGTGCAGCTCGCCGCCGTGCACAGCATGCTCGGGCTGGAGAACGCGCACATCCTCCGCCCCGGCTACGCGATTGAGTACGACTACTTCGACCCGCGGGCGCTGAAGGCGAGCTTCGAGACCAAGGCGATCGAGGGCTTGTTCTTCGCCGGGCAGATCAACGGGACGACTGGCTATGAAGAGGCTGCGGCCCAAGGTTTGTTCGCCGGGCTGAACGCAGCATTGCAAGTTCGCGGCGGCCAGCCCTGGCTGCCAGGCCGCGACCAGGCTTACCTCGGCGTGCTCGTCGACGATCTGATCACCAAGGGCGTGACGGAACCGTACCGCATGTTCACGAGCCGCGCCGAGTTCCGCCTGCAGCTGCGCGAAGACAACGCAGATCTGCGCCTGACCGAGATCGGCCGCGAGCTCGGCCTGGTAGACGACGCGCGCTGGGCTGCGTTCAATCGCAAGCGCGACGCTGTCGCCCTCGAAACCGAGCGCATGAAGACAACCTGGGTTCGGCCCGACACCCTGCCCGCTGCCGATGGCGAGCGCCTGCTTGGCAAGGCCATCGAGCACGAGTATCGGTTCGCGGATCTGCTGCGCCGCCCTGCCGTGGGTTTCGACACGCTGACCGAAGTGGCAGCGATCGCCGGCATCGCGCCCGCTGTTTCACGTGAAACACTGCGCGCCGAGCTGGGCCAGCCGCTCGCTGACGCGGTGATCGAGCAGGTCGAAATCAGCATCAAGTACTCCGGCTACATCGACAAGCAGATCGACGATGTGGCCCGTTCGGCCCACTTCGAAAACCTGCGCTTGCCCGATGAACTTGACTACGGCCAGGTGGCGGCGCTCAGCCACGAAGTGCGGCAAAAGCTCGCGAAGCACCGCCCCGAGACGCTGGGCCAGGCCTCGCGCATCTCGGGCATGACGCCTGCCGCGATGTCGCTGTTGCTGATCCACCTGAAGAAGGGGCGGTTCAAAGGGTTCGCAGCGAACGACCGAACGACGACGGATGCGGCGGCTTGATCTCCGCGCGTCCGCGCCAGTGCCGGCGGTGACGCCATCATGATGGGCCCCGCCGACCCGCGCCGAGCGCGATTACTCGAAGTCACCCGGCGCCTCGACTTGGCGCTGAGCGAAGCCCAGGCGGATCAGCTGCTTGCCTACCTCGACCTGCTTCAACGCTGGAACGGCACCTACAACCTCACGGCGGTGCGTGACCCGGAGCGGATGCTGACGCAGCACGTGGCGGATTGCCTGGCGGTGATCGCGCCGCTGCGTCGCCAGTTGCGCACCGATGGCGAGCCGCGCCGCCTGCTCGATGTCGGCAGTGGCGGCGGACTGCCTGGCGTCGTGATCGCAATCCTGAACCCAGCCATCGACGTCAGCTGCGTTGACACAGTCGGCAAAAAAACAGCGTTCATCCAACAGGTCGCGGCGAGCTTGCGGCTGCGCAATCTGCGTTCGCAACACGCGCGGGTGGAACAGATGAAAGCGGCGCCGTTCGATGTCATTGCGTCACGTGCCTTTGCGTCCCTGCCCGACTTCGTAAACTTGACTCGTCAGCATCTCGCCACAAACGGTGTCTGGCTCGCGATGAAAGGCAAGGATCCGACGGACGAACGTGCTGGGTTACCAGCCGACATCGATGTGTTTCACGTGGAACAACTGGATGTGCCGGGATTGGACGCGGAGCGCTGCCTGGTCTGGATGCGTCAGAAGCCCTCTCTATAATCCCACCCATCCCCGCCGACCGGCGCCCTTAGTGGCGCACCAACTGAATCGCCCATGGCCAGAATTTTCTGCATTGCCAACCAAAAGGGCGGCGTCGGCAAGACCACCACCACGGTTAATCTCGCAGCCGGCCTGAGCCAAATCGGCAAACGGGTGCTGGTCGTCGACCTCGACCCGCAAGGGAATGCGACGATGGGCTCGGGCGTCGACAAGCGTGCGCTCGACCTCACCATTTACGACGTGCTGCTCGAGAACGCCTCGGTTACCGAGGCGCGCCAGTCCAGCCTGAAAGCCGGTTACGACGTGCTCGGTGCGAACCGCGAACTGGCTGGCGCCGAGGTCGAGTTGGTCGAGCTGGAGCGGCGCGACAAGCGGCTCAAGGGTGCGCTGCAAGCCGTGGACGCCGAGTACGATTTTGTGTTGATCGACTGCCCGCCTTCGCTCAGCTTGCTGACGCTGAACGGCCTGTGCAGTGCCCACGGCGTGGTCGTGCCGATGCAGTGCGAATACTTCGCGCTCGAAGGCCTCAGCGACCTGGTCAACACCATCAAGCAGGTGCATGCCAACCTCAACCCGTCGCTCGAAATCATCGGCTTGCTGCGCGTGATGTTCGACCCGCGCATCACGCTGCAGCACCAGGTCAGCGAGCAGCTCAAGTCGCACTTTGGCGACAAGGTGTTCAACACCGTGATTCCGCGCAACGTGCGCCTGGCAGAAGCGCCGAGCTACGGCTTGCCCGGCGTGGTGTTCGACCCGGCCTCGAAAGGCGCGCAGGCGTTCGTCGAGTTCGCTCGGGAAATGTCGGACCGGCTCGGTGTGCCCGCCGCACCCGTCGTACCCGCCTGAGGCCAGGCCAGCCTACAAGCCGCGCGCCTCGTCCAGCCCGAGGTGAACGTTCATCGACTGCACAGCCGCACCGCTGGCACCTTTGCCCAGGTTGTCGAGCCGCGACATCAAGATGGTCTGCGTCTCGTTGGCGAACACGAAGATATCCACCCGGTTCGTGTCGTTGCTTGCCTGCACATCGAAGTAAGTCTCGGCCAGCGCCGCCGGGTCGCGCAGCGGCATCACGCGAATGAAGCGCTCGCCTTCGTACCGGTGCCTGAGCGCGGAATGCACGGCCTCGGGTGTCGTGCCACCTTTCAATTGCGAAAGGTGTAAGGGCACACTCACGGAAAGCCCCTTATAGAACTTGCCGACGATAGGCATGAACACGGGTGGCACGGCCAGCCCGGTGTGCGACATCATCTCCGGCACGTGCTTGTGCGAGAGCGTCAGCCCGTAGGGCCGCGGCGCGTCAAGGCGAGCGTCGCCGCCGGCCTCGTACTGTTCGATCATCTTCTTGCCGCCGCCCGAGTAACCCGTGATCGAGCTGGCCGTGATGGGCAGATTGGCACTCACGAGACCAGCATCGACCAGCGGCCGCAGCAGCAGGATGAAGGCCGACGCATGACAACCCGGGTTCGAGATGCGCTTGGCGCTTCGCAGCAGCTCACGCTGGCCCGGTGCGAGTTCGGGCAAGCCATAGACCCAGCCCGCTGCAGTCCGGTGCGCGGTGCTCGCGTCGATCAGGCAGGTCTTGGGGTTCGTGACGAGCGCGGCGGCTTCGCGCGCGGCCACATCGGGCAGGCATAAAAACGCCACGTCGGCAGCGTTGAGCAGGCGCGCGCGCTCCGCAGCGTCCTTGCGTTTGTCGGCGTCGATGCGCAGCACCTCGATATCGTCGCGCTGCGCGAGATACTCGTGGATGCGCAGGCCGGTCGTGCCCTCTTGGCCATCAACGAACGCACGGTATGTCATCACCTCACCCAATCTTCACGATGTCAGACCCTAAGGATAAACCAGTGCATGAATGACGCGCTGCGCTTTCTGCTGCTGCCGGGTTGGCTCGATTCCGGGCCGGCCCACTGGCAAAGCCGCTGGGAAGCACTGCACGGCTGCGAACGCGTGCAACAAGACGACTGGGTCTGGCCGCGCCGTGGCGACTGGATGGCGCGGCTGGACGATGTGTTGCTGGCCGACCTGCGCCCAGCCGTGCTGATCGCGCACAGCCTGGGCTGCCAGCTCACCGCGGCCTGGGCTGCCCATTCGCGCCACACGGCGCGGGTGCGCGCGGCGCTGCTCGTCGCGCCGCCCGATACCGAGCGCGAGGACATACCGCCCAACCTGTTCAACTGGCGGCCCATCGTGCGCGCACGCTTGCCGTTCACGGGCGTCATGGTCGTGAGCAGCGACGACCCGTACTGCGCCCCGGATCGGGCCGCGGGCATGGCGCGCGATTGGGGCAGCCCAATCACCGACATCGGGCTGCGTGGGCACATCAATGGCGATTCGGGCCTGGGCGACTGGCCCGAAGGCTGGGCCCTGCTTCAATCCATCACCGTCTGATCGCTCACAATCCCCCACCATGGTGACCAAGAAACCCAAGGGCCTCGGCCTCGGCCTCGAAGCATTGCTCGGCCCCCGCGTCAAAGAAGCCGGCGACGCCGCCACTGCAGACCCGGACACCACGCCTCACGTGCTCAAGCTCGTGCAGTTGCAGCCGGGCAAGTACCAGCCGCGCACACGCATGGATGAAGGCTCGCTCTATGAGCTGGCCGAGAGCATCAAGGCGCAGGGCGTGATGCAGCCGGTGCTGGTGCGGCCATTGAACGGCGACCGCTACGAGATCATCGCCGGTGAGCGGCGCGCGCGCGCTGCCAAGCTGGCTGGCCTCGACGAAATACCGGTGCTCGTCAAGGACGTGCCGGACGAATCCGCCGCCGCGATGGCACTGATCGAGAACATCCAGCGCGAAGACCTCAATCCGCTCGAAGAGGCCCAGGGTCTGAAGCGATTGACCGACGAATTCGGCCTGACACACGAGATGGCCGCGAAGGCCGTCGGGCGCTCGCGCAGCGCGGCGAGCAACTTGTTGCGCCTGCTTCATCTCACCGAGCCGGTGCAACAGATGTTGATGGCCGGTGACATCGACATGGGCCACGCGCGCGCACTCTTGCCCCTCGATGGCGCGCAGCAGATCCTGAGCGCCTCCGAGATCGTCTCGAAGAAGCTCTCGGTGCGCGAGGCAGAGAAGCTCGTGGCCCGCGCGAGTGCGAGCGCCGGCCGGCAAACACCGCTGCTGCGCACCAAGCACGACAAGCCGCGCGATCTGCTGCGCATCGAACACGAGCTGTCGGACGCGCTGACGGCGACTGTCGAGATCCGCGTCAAGAAGCGCACCAAGCATGGCGAACAAGGCGAGGTGGCCATCGGCTTTGGCTCGCTCGATGAACTCAACGGCTTGCTCGGCAAGCTCGGGCTCGGCCAGCGCTGAGTGACGACCGTGCGGCACATGCGGAACTTCGTGCACGCTTGCACGCTCTTCTACACGTGCGAGTCAACGAGAGTTTCTTCGGCACGTTGTTTGCTAACCGCATCATGTTTGAATCGATCACCGAAATGAGTGGTCTTGAACCTTGTACTCGAGCGATCAGCTGGCGCAGAATGAACGAAGCTTGATGCACATTGTTTGCTGATGAACGGAAAGCTCTGATGGCGCCCACGGGGTGTCATCAGAACTTCCCCAGGCGTTGAGGGGCGGCGTTTCACGTCGCCGTCAACGTCTCCTTCTCGCACAGGAGATCAGCATGGATGTGATCAGCAATTTCGCCGCTCGCTTCGAACGCAGCCGCGAAGAAGAGCTCTCGATCGAGGACTACCTCGCCGAGTGCAAGCGCAACCCCGTTGCATACGCCACCGCCGCCGAGCGCATGCTCCAGGCGATCGGCGAACCGAAGTTTGTCGACACGCGCAACGACCCGCGCATGTCGCGCCTGTTCGCGAACAAGGTCATCAAGATCTACCCCGCGTTCGCCGAGTTCTACGGCATGGAAGACGCCATCGAGCAGGTGGTCTCGTACTTCCGCCATGCGGCCCAGGGCCTCGAAGAAAAGAAACAGATCCTCTATTTGCTCGGCCCCGTCGGCGGCGGCAAGAGTTCGATCGCCGAGCGCTTGAAGCTGCTGATGGAGCACGTGCCGTTCTACGCGATCAAGGGCTCGCCGGTGAACGAGTCGCCGCTGGGTCTGTTCGATCCGCTCGAAGACGGGCCGCTGCTGCAGAAGGAATACGGCATCCCGACGCGCTACCTGAATCGCATCATGAGCCCCTGGGCGGTGAAGCGCCTGGAAGAGTTCGGCGGCGACATTCGCAAGTTCAAGATCGTCAAGCGCAGCCCCAGCGTCCTCAAGCAGATCGGTGTCTCCAAGACCGAACCGGGCGACGAGAACAACCAGGATATCTCGGCACTCGTCGGCAAGGTCGACATCCGCAAGCTCGAGACCTTCGCGCAGGACGATCCGGATGCGTACAGCTTCTCCGGCGGCCTGTGCCTGGCGAACCAAGGCTTGCTCGAGTTCGTCGAGATGTTCAAGGCGCCGATCAAGGTGCTGCACCCGCTGCTGACCGCCACGCAAGAAGGCAACTTCAAGGGCACCGAAGGCTTCGGCGCGATCCCGTTCGACGGCATCGTGCTCGCGCACAGCAACGAAAGCGAGTGGAAGACCTTCCGGAACAACAAGAACAACGAGGCCTTCCTCGACCGCATCTACATCGTCAAGGTGCCGTATTGCCTGCGCGTGAGTGAAGAGGTCAAGATCTACGAGAAGCTGCTGCGAAACTCGTCGCTGGTCGACGCCAAGTGCGCACCGGGCACGCTCAGGATGATGAGCCAGTTCGCGATGCTCACGCGCCTGAAGGAGCCCGAGAACTCGTCGCTGTACTCGAAGATGCAGATCTACGATGGCGAGAACCTGAAAGACACCGACCCGCGCGCGAAGAGCTACCAGGAGTACCGCGACTACGCCGGTGTCGACGAGGGCATGAGCGGTGTCTCGACGCGCTTCGCGTTCAAGATCCTGTCCAAGGTCTTCAACTTCGACCCGGCCGAAGTCGCCGCGAACCCGGTGCACCTGATGTACGTGCTGGAGCAGCAGATCGAGCGCGAGCAGTTCCCGGCCGAGACCGAGCAGAAGTACCTCGGCTTTATCAAGGAGCACCTGTCGGCGCGCTACGCCGAGTTCATCGGCAAGGAGATCCAGACCGCCTACCTCGAGAGCTACAGCGAGTACGGCCAGAATATCTTCGACCGCTACGTGACCTATGCCGACTACTGGATCCAGGACCAGGAGTACCGCGACACCGACACCGGCGAAGTCTTCGACCGTGCCTCGCTGAACGCCGAGCTCGAGAAGATCGAGAAGCCGG
>Ga0307508_10000538_pt1 | contig 45016 bp, 43 predicted proteins | sample 9_EM_MG_FD_203089 | JGI IMG/M metagenome (GOLD analysis project Ga0307508, IMG submission 203089) | Populus trichocarpa ectomycorrhiza microbial communities from riparian zone in the Pacific Northwest, United States - 9_EM | ecosystem: Host-associated > Plants > Roots > Unclassified | place... | reverse complement strand
CTCCACCCCCGAGCTCGCCCGGGCCGCCGAGGTCACCATCGAACGCCGGCAGCGCGCGCAGGGGTGGGAACAGACGGAGTGGGTGGAGGCGAACTTCGCGGTCTTCTTCGCGCGCCTGCTCGACGGCGACCGGGCGCTCGCCCATGTCACGAACCTCATCGCCGACGCCAGCGAGTCCAACCTGCTGACCTACTCCGCCGGCGGCATCGCCGGAGCGGTGCAGAACGTCTACTCCTTCGACGGCAACGCCGGCGGCACGGCCGCGGTCGCCGAGATGCTGCTGCAGTCCGACGGCGAGGAGATCGAGCTGCTTCCCGCCCTGCCCGCGGCCTGGCGTGACGGCTCCGTCCGGGGGCTGCGCGCGCGGGGCGGCTTCACCGTGGATCTGGCCTGGCGCGACGGGCGCCTGCACGAGGCCCGGATCCGGTCGGCGTCGGCGTCGACGGTCCGCGTCCGCTACCGCGACGAGATCGTCGAGGCCGGCTTCGCCCCGGGCGACGAGGTCGTGGTCGGGTGAGCCTCGGCGGGGCTCACCCGGCCCCGCGACGGCGACGGCGACCGGCGGGGTTCAGACGGTCGACGTGCCGCAGCCGGTGCAGAAGATCTGGCTTGGGTTGACCCGGGTGCCGCACTGACCGCAGAACCGGCTCGCCTCGGGCGCCGCGGCGAGTGGGGTGCCGCAGTGCTGGCAGTACTTCCCGCCGCCGGTGTCGTTCTGGCAGGACGGGCAGCGCGCGGTGACCTGCTCGCCGTACTGCACGCCCTTGGTCCAGTCGACCTGCTCGATGCGGTCGCGCACCTGGTCGACCTGGGCTCGCGCCTGCAGGCCGGCGATCTCCTGGTCGAGCTTGGGCGCGCAGGTGGTGCAGACGCCGCGCTCGGCGTTCCAGCAGACCTGCTCGCACACCCATTCGCCGCAGCGGTGGCACTGGTTGAAGTGTGGCCGCATCTCCTCGACGGCGCTCTGCAACGCCTTGTCCCAGGCCGGGCCGCGGGTGCCGTCGCGCATCCACATCGAGTCGTAGCCGAGTTCGGAGGCGCGCCGGCCCACCTCGCCGCCGATCAGGTCGCCGCCCATCCGCAGCAGCTTGCTGCCGAAGCCGATGACCGAGCGCTTGAAGGAGGAGGTGTAGCCGTTGCCGCAGCGTTCGCAGAAGAACTCGAACTGGTAGCCGTCATGAGTGGAACGGTCCTGATAATTGTCCGTGAAGCCGATCGTGCCCATACCGCGCGGTTCTCCCTCGACCCCGGTCCACCACCGTCGCGACACCACGCCGGACCGGCACGGCGAAGCCGTACCGAAGGTATCGCTACGGCCCAGTGTCGTTGGTGACGAGGGTACCGATCAAGTGGGGTGAACCGTTCAGGCGAGCGCGCTGCTGGCGCCGGCCAGGAACGACTCGACGGCCACGGCCACGGTCTTGCGGCCGAACGCCACTGCCAGGTTGTTCTCGAAAAGCAGCTCCTTCACCTGGCCTGCGCCCTTGGGCGGCGACGGCGGCGGGACGCTCTTCGCGGCGGCGACGCGCTTTGCCACGACGCCGGTCGCAGCGAGGGCACGCTGCTGAGCCGGTTTCAGTTCGGTGGCCGCGAGCTGGCGGGCCTTCTCGGTGGGCGGGATTCCCCGGGTGATCCCCATGATCTTGATGGCGGCGTCGTCGGCGGCGAAGTATCCGATCACGTCGGCCGCGGCGTCGGCCAGGCTGCTGCGGCCGTAGATGCTCAGCAGCACGCCGCCGCTGAGGTACTGGCCCTCGACGGACCCGGCCGGACCCGTCGGCACAAGGACGAAGTCCAGGTCGTGGCTGGTGAGCGGGGGGAGTGAGATCTCCGGCGAGCGCCGCCTGGTACGCCTTCGTCCGTGCGTCGCCGCCCCACCACTTCATGCGAAGGGCCGAACCAGCGCTCCCCGCGTTCTTGTTCTTGCCGGCACATGCGGCGGCCCCGGGCAGCGTGCCGGCCGTGGCGAGCACGCCACCGATCCGGAGCAGGCTGCGCCGCGAAATTGTCCTCGACACGCGAGGTGATCATGAGTTCGCACTGGTTGTCCCGGCAGGGCATCCGGCGCGCCGCCTTGGCCGGTCTGGCCGCCGGCCTCGCGGCCCTCGCCGCGCTCACGATCGGCGGCACGTTGAGCACCCGGCGGGCCACCGAGCAGGTACGGGCGTCGAATCGGGTGGCCAGCGCCTGGGAGAGCGTATTCGTCGAGACCTGCACGGAGGACGAGGGGCTGCACGCGTACCTGGCTACGGGCACCGAGTTGGACCGGGTCGCGCTGGCGGCGGCGATCGGCTCGGCGAGGCGGTGGCTCGACTGGATCGCCGCGACCGGCGGGAGAGACGAGGCGTTCGAGGTCACCCAGTTCCAGCACGCCTACGCGCAGTACGAGAACACCCTGCGCGCCGTCGTCACCGCCGGCGAGCACCGCCGGCAGGACGACATCGACGCCAACGTCCAGCCGGCCGCGCTGGAGTTCGCCGCGCTGCGCCGGACATCGGTCGCGAACGTCGAGCGCCAGCGCCGTGAGCTCACGGCCTATCTGGCGGTCGTCGACCGGCGCAACCGTACGCTCCAGTCGCTCGCGTTCGGCGTGTTCGCCATCGACCTCACGACGTTCGTGCTGTGCATCGCGATCCTGATCGGCTACCAGAGGCGGGTCGAGCGCCAGGCCCAGAGCAGCCATCACCAGGCGATGCACGACGCGCTCACCGGGACGGCCAACCGCGTGCTCTTCCGCGACCGGGCGGAGCAGGCGCTGCACCTCGCGAACCGAACCAACCAGCCAGTCGCGATCCTCTCGCTCGACCTCAACGGTTTCAAGCAGGTCAACGACACCCTCGGCCACCACAGCGGCGACCAACTGCTCAAGCAGGTCGCGGCCCGGCTGATCGACTGCGTACGCGAGACCGACACCGTGGCCCGGCTCGGCGGAGACGAGTTCGCGGTCCTCCTGCCGAACGTGAGCTCCGTCGCCGACGCCGCCGAGGTGGCTCACCGGGTTCTGGACGCCATCCGGCAGCCTCTTCACCTCGACGGGCAGCCGGCGTCGGTGGGCGCCAGCATCGGCGTCGCTGTCTTCCCCGAGCACGGGAACGGCCTCGAGGCGCTGCTCCAGGGGGCCGACGGCGCGATGTACACGGCCAAGCGGGGCCGACTCGGCATCTGCATGGTCGACGAGCCGGCCCGTCACCCGCACGCCCTCGACGAAGGCCGTGCGATTCCTGCGCGGACCCGCCCCTGACCGAACCGACGCCCGTGGCCGGGCCGCCGAGGCGGCCCGGCCACGGTTGGCTCACCAGCCGACCGCGACCAGCAGGTACTGCGGGTTCGCGTGGGAGATGAACGTCGACTGGCCGGCGACGTCGTCGTACGGGAAGCCGTAGGCCAGGTTTCCGAGGGCGTTGTCGTGCCAGAACTTGGCGTAGTAGTTGGCCGGGGCGGCGCGGTAGAAGTTGCTCACCGTCTGCTGCTGGGCGGCGGGCAGGTCGGCGGTGTGCCGGTTGAGCGCCGCGCACTGGTTCGGCTGCGCGCTCAGCGTGCCGGAGCATCCGAAGATCTCCTGGGTGGTGGCGGTGATGCCGACCGACGACGCGTACGCCGAAAGGTAGTTCTGGTATTGGCCGCCCGCCTGGAAGAGCGGGTCGCTGCCGGGCGCCAGGATCCGGTACGGCGCGGTGGCGGTCGCGTCGTGCTGGAACTCGACGGGCACCGCCGCCTGGTAGCGCTGGAAGGTGACCGCGCGGTCCTCGGTGAACGTCTGGTAGTTCTCGCCCACCTGCTGGTCGGAGCCGTCGTGCGAGTGCAGCCGCAGGGCGATCTTCAGGCCGAAGGCGTCCACCCGGGTGGTGTTGCCGTTGAAGACGCCCGCGCCGACGGTGAACTCGATGAAGTCGAAGTACTGGCTGTTCGGCGTGCCGAGGTAGAAGTACATCCGACCGGCGGAGTTGGCGGGCATGTCGAGGTAGGGCTGCTCGGCGATGGAATGGGTCTGGCCGTTGAAGTTCCAGTAGACCTGGCTGTCCGGGTATTTGCCGTTGGTGCGGTTGAGCACCTTCACCTCGACCACGTTCTGGGCGGCCGGGATGCTGCTCGTGTCACCCCAGAACGAGTCGGGCATCGTGCCGCCGGCGGGGGGCGTCGTCGTGGGGGCGGTGGTGGGCGGCGTCGTCGTCGTGGACGAGGTGCCGAAGACCTGGAATTCCCACAGCGAGTAGCCCCACTGGGTCGCGCGGACGGTGCCGTACATGCGGACGAACCGCCCGGATCCCGTCACCGAGATGGTCTGGGCGCCGCCGGCGCCGGTGGTCGTGCTGTAGACGGTGGTCCAGGCGACGCCGTCGGTCGAGGTCTGGATCTGGAAGGACTTCGCGTACGCGGTCTCCCAGTTCAGGGCCACCGAGGTGATCGTGGCAGGCGCGCCGAGGTCGACCTGCAGCCACTGCGGGTCGCTGAAGGCGCTCGACCACCGGGTGCCGGCGTTGCCGTCGACGGCCGCGCCGGCCGGGAACGAGCCGTTCTCGATGCTCGAGGCGGTGGCGAGTTTGCCCTGCGAGAGCAGGGTGTCGGCGGCCTGCGCCACGCCGCCGGCGAGGGTGGAGACGACGGCGACGAGCAGCAGGAGCACGACGCCGATGACGGCCGTGACGAGCTTGGGCCGGCGGCGTTCGGGGATGAGGTGACGCATGGGTTTCTCCCGGGGAATGGAGTTCGGTGCGCTCCCGGCCGGTGGGGATCCGATAGAGAGCGCTCTCAGCTTCAGTCTCATCGAGAGAAACCACTGCATCAAGCGATCAGGGTTCCGGAACCGTGCGCCTTACGTTCCGCGGTCACCGGGACGGTCCCCAGTCCGTGTCGCTGGCGCGGAACAGGTCCGGGCCGGACAGCGGCACGGTGATCGACGACGGCGCGTCGGGGGACAGTTCGACGATGTAGACGCCGCCGGTCAGGTCGGCCTGCTGCTGTGGGGTGGGCGCAAGCGGGAGGTGGAAGGTGGCTGGGGCCTGGCTGTTGAGGACGAGTTGGAGCCGGGTGCCCGCCGGAAGCTCGGCTAGGTTGGCCAGCAGGGCGATGTCGTAGCGGGTGGTGACGCCGGGTGTGACGGGTTGCCGGCTGGCCTCGGTGAACGGGTGGCTCGGTTGCAGCAGCTTGTGGTCGGATCCGTACCAGCTGGTGTGCGGGTCGAGTCGGCGTTGGCTGCCGATCAGCGTTCCCTCGGCGTACTGGGTGATCGTGCCGTCGGGGGCGATGGCCTTGAGGGTGGCGGTCAGTTGGACGTCGGTGGTGCTGGATTTGGCGTAGACGGTGACGTCGGTCGGTCCGTCGAGCACGGTGGCGCGGGGCAGTGGGGCGCTGGTGTAGGTCAGCGTGTTCGCCGAGGTGGCCGGTGCCCAGTCCAGGGTGTCGGTCCCGGCGCCGGCCGGCCGGCGTGCGGTCAGCGTGTGGTCGCCGCCGAGGTAGAAGGTCACGGTCGCGGGCGAGGGCGGCCACGCCGCCTGGTCGACCCAGCGGTTCGCGCCGTTCTCGAACAGGTGCAGGGGCGTGCGCGTGCCGGTCATCCCGGTCGGCGCCCCCTTCAGCCAGGTGTCGAACCACTCCAGCCGGATCGCCTGCAGCGTCGGCCCGTTGACGTTCTCGCCGTGCGTCCACGGGCCGACGATTGCCTGGTAGCGGCCGGTGACCCGGTCGCCGGGGTGGACCGGGGCGGTGAGTGGCCGGTGGAAGTAGGCGTTCTGGGCGGCGGCGTAGGCGCTGAGGTTGCCGCCGGGGAACAGGTCGAGCCAGCCGGCCTCGGTCAGGGCCGGGATCTGGTTGGCCACGATCGTGGGCATCAGTCGCGTGACGTTCCGGTCGCGCCAGTAGGCGTTGTCGTACGAGCGTGGGCCGCCGGTCGCGAGGTCCTTGATGGTGATCGCCTGCGGGTCGGTGGCGGGGTCGTCCTGCGGGCCGCGGGGCTCGGCATGGGCGATCCCGGCCACGAACGTGGTCGGGATTCCGCCGAACGCCGTGAGGTCGTTATAGAAGTCCGAGTCGGTGCAGAAGGGCGCGATGACCTTCAATGCGGAATGCGGGCCGACCGCCGCGGCGGTGAACCACTGGTCGACGCCGAGGTACGAGCAGCCGTCCAGCCCCACCTCGCCGTCTGATCCAGCCAGCGCGTGCGCGGCCCAGTCGACCAGCCCCGCGCCGTCGCGGCCCTGGCGGTCCCCGAACCAGTCGACCTGACCGCCCGAGGCGCCGGTGCCGCGCACCGCCGCGGCGATGTAGATGTATCCGTGCTGGACGAAGTAGGTCCCGGCCGCGGTCGGTGGGGTGCGACCGCTGCCGTACGGGTTCTGGGTCAGCAGGACCGGGAACGTGCCGGAGGCGCGGGCGCCGGTCGCCGGGTCGGACGGGTAGACGACCTGAGCGGCGATCGTGACACCGTCGTCCATGGTCACGGACACGTCTTGCGGCTGGCTGACCCCGTATGCCGCCGGTCCCGGCTGCCAAGGGGCTGCCGCGGCCGCAGGGACGCCGGCCACGACGGTGAGCAGGGTGAGCGCTGCGGCGCCGCCGGCGGCCTTTCTGACATTCATCCGGAGCGTGACGTCCATTCGTGGCGACCTGTCTTCGGTGGACGGAACTGCTATTTCGAGCGGATGGTAGCCGGGACCCGGACGAAAAAAGATCTCCGAATGGAGACCCGTTCCGACGCGGCCACACGGCGACTGTCGCAAGGACGTCAGTATTCGCCGGCGAGATCGACACCTCTGGTTTGCGAGCGCTCGAAACAGGCAGAGGAAAAGATCTACCCAAAGGAGAACTCTGAGATGGCCAACAACTGGGACGCGTCGATCAAACTGCTCTCGCCGGTCGACCTCAGCACCAATTTCACGGTCGACACCATCAAGCCGGGCGCGTCCTTCGACGTGCAGGCAAACGTCGAGATCGGTAGCCAGATCTTCCAGTTCGCCACCGGCTACAAGCTGCGGATCTGGGTGCGGAACGTGTCGACCTTCACGCTGGTCGCGGCGAAGACCATCGCCGGCTCACTGACCGGCTCGCCGACCCCGTACAACGCGGTCCTGACGGTGAACATCCCGCCGACCTGGACCGCCAGCCCCGGCGACGTGCTCGACGTGCTCGCGTCCTACGAGATGGACGCCGTCAGCCAGAGCGACTATTCGATGGCCACCAGCGGCCAGTTCGTGGTCGTCGCCTGACACCGCGGCGGCGGCGCGGGGACGCCCGCGCCACCGCACCGGCCTGGACGCCCGCGGCGACGTGCGTCCTGCTGACCGGTAGCAGTCCACAATGGGGGTGGACGTGGATACATCGCGTCGATGTGAACGTCCTCGGCAGCGACGCGACCGGAAGCACGACGCAACAGCTGCTTTACGAGTGGGGTCGTAACGCCGCGCCCGCCGCCCTGCGGCCCTCCTTCAACTACGACCGGGCGACCATCGCGGCCGCCGCCGCGATGGTCCTGCGGATCTGGCGGCAGGCGATCTCGGCCGCGACCCGAGACGGCCGGGTCTCCGGTCGTGCCCGGTGGTGGCGTGGCCACGGATCGGCCGGCCCCCCGTGCCGGCCGTCCATTTCCTTGCCCCGGCTCAGGACCCTACCCGCGGAGCATCGAGAGGTGTGACGGTCGAACGACCCACACGCGGGGCCCCGGTCCACCGTCCGATCGGGATAGGATCGTGCGGCGGCGTATGGATTCCACATGGCGCATGGATTCCACCTGTGGAGTCGATGGTCGCGTCGGCGCTTTGTGGGGAAGGCGTTGCGGATGGGATCTGCCGAGCACGAGATGCGGATGTTGCTGCGCCGGTTCGCCGGCGGCGTCCGCGGCACGGCGCCCTTGGCCTGCCTGCTGCTCGGCCTCATCGTGGTCCCCGGCCGATCGTGGCCCGCGGTGGCCGGCATGCTGGCGCTCGCCGCCTGGAGCGTCGGGTATGCGGCCGTCATCGTCCGGTCGACACCCACGGTGCTGGTGATCCTGGATCTCGCCGTGCTCGCCGGCGCCGCGTTGACTCAACAATGGACCGTTCCGGAGCGCGCCGCGGCGGACAGCACGGGCTGGGTGCTGGCGATCCTCACGGTGGCGGTCGTGACGCTTCAGTGGTTCACCGCGACGGCCACCGGACTGCTCGGATCGCTGGCCCTGGTCGTGGCGTACCTCGGCGGCGCGTGGTGGGCGGTCGGCGCCGCCGAGACGCAGCGGCTCACCATGGTGATGTGGCTGATCCCGCAGGCGATCCTGTCCCGCGCATGCGTGATCGCGGTGGTCTCCGCGGCCCGGCGCCTCGACCTGATCCGAGCGGCCCAGGAACAGGAGCGGGTTGCCGTCACCGTTAACGCCGCCCGGCGCCGGGACGAGCAGGAGTACCAGGCGCTGGTGCACGACACCGTCGCCGCCACGCTGCTGATGGTGGGCGTCGGCGCCGTGCAGGGCACGCCGGGATGGCTGCGCGACCAGGCAGCCGAGGACCTGCGGGTGCTGGCCGGCAACCTGCCGCAACCACCCACCGAACTGGCGGCCCTGCTGCGGCAGGAGATCGCCCGCAGCCCGGTGCGGGTCGCGTGCGGGTCGCTGCCCTCGACGCGGCTTCCCGAGGAGGTGGCCGCGGCGATCGCCGGGAGCGTCCGGGAGGCCCTTGCCAACGTGCACCGCCATTCCGGGGTCGACCGAGCCACGATGTCGGCTGAGGTCGATCCGCTGCGCGTGCGGGTGGCCGACACGGGTTGCGGCTTCCGGTCGGACTCCGGCCGATCGTCACACCGGCGCGGCATCTCGACGTCGATCCTGGCCCGCACCGCGGCCGCGGGCGGGCGGGCCGAGGTGGCCTCCGCGCCGGGGCGCGGCACCGTCGTCACCCTCGAGTGGGCCCGTGTCTGAGCGCGGCCCGCGCGTGCTGGCCGCACGGATCGCCGACGACCTGCGCCTCGCCCTGCTCGTGGTCGTCGCCGCGGTGCTCCTTCTCGACCTGCCCACGCTGCTGGCCGCCTCGCCCGGATACCGCCCGCTCTGGCTCGAGCTCGCCGCGTACGCCATGCTCGTCGCGGTCACCGCTGCCGCCGCGCCCGTCGTCGTTCGCCGGCGGCCGTGGGACCGCCGCCGCTGGTTTCTGCTGGTCGGCGCCCTCGTCGCCACCACCGGGGCGACCGCCGCGGTCGCCCCGGCGGACCTGTTCGGCTCGGCACACTGGTCGTGGGACATCTTCGGGTGGTGGGCGGCGTTCTTCCTGCTCGACCGGCGGCTGCGCGAGCTGCTCCTGATCCTGGCCGCGCACCTCGGCGTCGCCCTGGCCCAGGTGGTCCAGGCCGGTCGCCTCGACCGGCTGGCCCTGGTCGGCATGGGAATCTCCGCCGTGACGATGAATATTCTGCCCGCGGCGGCCTGGCTGTTCGGATCGGCGTTGACGCAGGTCGTCGCGCGGGCCTCACGAGCCGCCGCCGAGGTCGAGCGCGTGCGGACCCGCGAGGAGATCGCCGCGACGATCCACCGCGACCGGCAGGCCCGCTACTGCGAGGTGTCCAGGACGGCTGGGCCGCTTCTCGCGCGGCTGGCCCGCAGCGAGGCCGACGCCGGCGACCCGGCGGTGCGGCGCGCCTTCTTCATCGAGGCCGCCCGGCTGCGCCGCGTCTTCGCCGAGTCGGACGCCAGCGCCGACCCGCTCGTGCACGAGGTGACGGCCTGCACCGACACCGCGAGCCGTCGCGGGATCGCGGTCACGGTGGCCGTCCGCGGCCGGCCCTGCTCGGTCGCGCCGGGGCGGCGCCGGCTGATCACCGAGGCCGTCGTCCAGGCGCTGGCGGCGGCCTGCTCGCGGGCCCGGGTCACGGTGACCGGCACGGAAGGCCGCGCGACCGTCACCGTGGTCGCCGACCTCGCGACGTCGCCGCCGACAGACAGCCCGCCGCCGGCCGAGAGCCCGCCGGCCGAGAGCCCGCCGCCGGCCGAGAGCCCGCCGCCGGCCGAGAGCCCGCCGCCGGCCGAGAGCCCGCCGGCCGTCGGCGCCGGGTCGGACGACGTGACTGTCACCTGGAGTAGGACGGAGGGCACGCTGTGGGTGGAGGCGTGGACGACGGCGCCGGCCGTGGCGTAGGCGTCATCGACATCGTGGTCATCGACGACCACCCGGCCGTCCGGGCCGGCGTCCACGCGTGGTGTGCCGGCGCGGACCCGGTGATCCGGGTGGCCGCCTCCGGCGGCGACGTCTCGGTGGCCGACGGCGAACCGGGCCGCGAGGCCGGCATCGTCGTGCTCGACCTGCAACTCGGTTCGGGGCAGCCGGTGTACTCGGACCTGCGCAGGCTGGTCGACACCGGCCGTCAGGTCATCGTCTACTCGATGCGCGACGACGCCGTGACGCCGGTGACCTGCATCGACCTGGGCGCGTTCACCTACATCAACAAGGCCGAGGGGCCCGAACACCTGGTCGCGGCCATCCACGCGGCGCAGCTTTCCCGGCCCTACCTCTCCCCGTCGCTGGCCGGATCGATGTGGGGCGACGCCCGGGCCGGCCGCCCGCGCCTGAGCGACCGGGAACTCGAGGTCCTCCTCGAGTGGTTCAAGTGCGACTCCAAACAGCTCGCCGCCGAGAGGCTCAACCTCTCCGTCCGGACCGTCGCCACCTACCTCGACCGCATACGCATCAAGTACGCCAACACCGGCCGGCCCGCTTCCACCAAGGCCGCCCTCGTGGCACGCGCCATACAGGACGGCCTGATCGCTCCGGACGAGCTGTGACCCGGCGGGTCCGGTGAGGGTGCCGCCGGAGCCGGTGGCCGGCCCGGCTCTGGCGGACGCCGGGCCGGCCCCGGGCGGTCCCGGGCGCAGCGGGCGGACGGGACCGTGCAGGAGCGGTCAGAAGCAGCCGTCCAGCGGGTCGAGCTGGGCCACCGGGGCGAATTCGCCACGGCTGTCGCGCCAGGCACGCTGGTCTTCGGAGTCGGCCGCGGCTTCGGCGAAGGCACGCGCCTGGCGTACGCCGGCGGGCTCCTCGTCGCGGACGAAGCCGCCGAAGCGGGCCACCGGGCTCCAGGCGGGGCTGATGCCGGGCAGCGGGGCGGCGATGTTCTCGTACTCCAGGGCCGAATGGACGACCTTGCCGCCGGCGACGGTGAGCACGGATTCGATGCGGGAGATGTCATCGTCGGCGACGGTGAAGTAGTCGGCGGACAGGACGGCCAGGTCGCCGTACTTCCCCTCGCTGATGGTGCCCTTGACGTCGGCCTCGCCGGTGAGGTGGGCGCCGGCGGCCGTGTACATCTGCAGGGCGGTCGCGCGGTCGACGCGGTTGGCGGCCGGGTAGAGCCGGACGCCGCCGATGGTGCGGCCGGTGACCAGCCAGGCGAGCGACAGCCAGGGGTTGTAGCTGGAGACCCGGGTGGCGTCGGAGCCGGCGGCGACCAGCAGGCCGCTGTCGAGCATGGCGCGGATCGGCGGGGCGGTCTCGGCGCGCTCGGCGCCGTACCGGTCGATGAAGGCCTTGCCCTGGAACATCATGCGGTTCTGTACGGAGATCGCGCCGCCGAGGGCCTTGATCCGGTCCAGGCTGTCGCGGCTGACGGTCTCGGCGTGGTCGAACAGCCACCGCGTGCCGGGCGGGAAGCCGCCGTCGGCGGCGATCTTCTCGAAGACGTCGAGGTCCTGACGGATGGTCTCGTCGTAGGTGGCGTGCAGCCGGAAGCCCCAGCCGTTGTCGAGCAGGAGCCGGGCGGCGGCCTCGAGGTCCGTCCTGGCGCGCTCGGCCAGCTCGGGGCGGGGCTCGGCGAAGTTCTCGAAGTCGGCGGGGGACCAGGCCAGGTTCTCACCGGCGCCGTTGCAGCGCAGCCACTGGTCGCCGTCGCCGGGGCGGACCATGCCGATCCAGCGGCGCAGGTCGTCGAGCTCCTGGCCGGCGGTCTGCGGGAACAGGTGGTAGGCGATGCGGACGGTCAGCTCGCCGCGCTCGGCCAGCTTGGTGATGGTGGCGTAGTTGTCGGGGAAGTTCTGGAAGCCGCCGGCGGCGTCGATGGCGCTGGTGATGCCGAAGCGGTTGAGCTCGCGCAGGAAGTGCCGGGTGGAGCCGAGCTGGTCCTCGGGGCCGAGCGTGGGGCCCTTCGCGAGGGTGGAGTAGAGCAGGCCGGCGGCGGGCGCGGCCAGCAGCATGCCGGTGGGGTGGCCGGCGTGGTCGCGGACGATCTCGCCACCAGGCGGGTTCGGGGTGTCGCGGGTGAAGCCGACGGCGGCGAGCGCGGCCCGGTTCAGGATGGCCGACTGGTACAGGTGCAGTACGAAGACGGGGGTGTCGGGGGCGGCCGCGTTGAGCTCGGCGACGGTGGGCAGGCGCCGCTCGGCGAACTGCTCGCCGGTCCAGCCGCCGACGACCCGTACCCACTGGCCCGGCGGGGTGCGCTCGGCCTGCTCGCGCAGCATGCGCAGGGCGGTACGCAGCGAGCGCACCCCGTCCCAGCGCAACTCGAGCAGGTAGTTGAGGCCACCGCGGATGACGTGCAGGTGGGAGTCGTTCAGTCCGGGGATCACCCGGCGGCCCAGGGCGTCGACGACGCGGGTCGCCGGACCGATCTGCGGGGCGACGGCGGCGTCGTCGCCGACGGCGGTGAACACGCCGTCGGTGATCGCGACGGCGGACGCGTTGGGGCGGGCCGGGTCGCCGGTGTGGATCCGGCCGTTGCGCACGATGAGTTGGGCCGGGCGGCGTGCGCCCTCGACGGGGCGGACACCGCCGACGGGCATGGTCTCGCTGGACACTTCGCTCCTCGGTGGTCGTCTTGCGGCTCCGTTCACGGTAGGTTTTGACCAGCGAATCGGTCCAACACATGGATCTTCTAGAATCGATCGGCATCAGAGATGGACTTGCGGCACCTGAAGTACTTCCTCGCGGTCGCGGAGACGCGCAGCTTCACCCAGGCGGCGGCGCGCTGCTTCGTCGCGCAGTCGGCGCTCAGCCAGCAGATCGCCCGCCTGGAGAAGGACGTCGGCGCCGCCCTGTTCAGCCGGACGAGCCGAGCCGTGCGGCTCACCGCCGCGGGCGAGGTGCTCGAACCGCTCGCCCGGCGGGTCCTGGCCGACGTCGACGACGCCCAGGCCGCCCTCGACGCGCTGGCCGGCCTGCGGCGCGGGCGGCTGCGCCTCGGCATGATCCAGGCCCTCGCCTGCCCGATCGACCTGGTCACGGTGCTGGCCGAGTACCGCGTCGCCTACCCGGGCGTCGACTTCCACATCGTCAACGCCCCCAGCTTCGAGATGGCCACCGCCGTGCTCGGTGGCGGCCTGGACGTGGCGGTGGTGGGTCTCGGCTCGCGGCAGATCCCTGAGGGTCTCGAGCACCACCTGCTGGGCAGCGACCCGCTCGTCCTGGTGGTGCACCGCGACCACGCGCTGGCCGACCGGGCCGTCGTCGACCTGGCCGACCTGCCGGGCACCGACCAGGTCATCCTGTTCTCCCAGGGCACCGGCCTGCGCCGCCAGGTCGAAGCGGCCTTCGCCCGGGCCGGCGTGGATCCGGGCCAGCATTTCGACGTCGGCCAGATGTACGACATGGTCCGCCTCGCCGCCCGCGGTGTGGGCGTGACCGTGGTTCCCCGCTCGTCCGCCATGACCGCCGGGTCCGGCGCCCGCGTCATCCCGCTCGCCGACCCGGCGGCCAGGCACCACGTGTCCGCCGTTTACGACCGCAAGCGGCTCGCGCCGGCCGCCGCCGCGTTCCTCGAGATGATCGATCGGTACCGGACAGATCAATCGGATTGACAGATTGCTGCGTCCACCTCTAGGCATTGGACTTATCGGTCGGGGTGTCCCACCGTGAAGTCATGCCGCGTGTGCCAGGAGAAGACCGGACGACCGCCCGCACCGCCCTGCCCGCGGCGGCCCTCGAGCTCGTGCTGACCGCGGTGATGCTGTTCATCGTGGTCACCGCGACCCGCTGGCTGATGGGCACCGTCGACCCGTCCGCCGGCGGCTGGTGGAACACCGTGCCCGCCCGGCTCCTGGCGCTCGCGCCGATCGCCGGCTACACCATCACCGCGATCATGCTCTCGCCGTGGGGCCGGCGCACCGGCGGCCACGTCAACCCGGCCATCACCCTGGCGATGTGGCGCTACGGCCGTACCCCGGGCCGTGCCGTCGTGCCGTACGTGACCGCGCAGTTGATCGGCTCCGTGGCAGGGACGGCGGCCGGCCGGATCGTCTGGGGACCCGTGGTCGCCGGATCGGCGGTCGACTACGCCGCCGTCCGCCCGGCGCCCGGGTGGTCCTGGCCCGCGGTCGCCGCGGTCGAGGCCCTCACCATGTTCGTCATCGTGGCCGTCGTCGGCGCGGGGCTGCGGCGTCCCCGCGGCGGCGCCGTCCTTCCCTGGGCCGTGGGCACGATGATCGCCACGCAGATCGTCGCCTTCGGCATGCGGTCCGGCGGGGTCGCCAACCCGGCGCGGCAGTTCGGACCGGCGCTGCTCTCCGGCGTCACCGGATTCCTGCCCGCGTACCTGCTCGCGCCTCTGGTCGGCGCCCTGGCCGCCACCGTGATGATCGGATTGCGGGCCGGCCGGTCCACGCCGTTCCGGGACCGGGCCGCGCAGGCGACGACCGGCGGCGGCTCCCGGGAGTGAGCAGCTGTACCTGTCGCATCGTACGATCAGTAACCACCTGTACCGGATCTTTCCGAAGCTCGGCATCACCTCCCGGTCGGAGCTGGCCGCCCGCCGTGGCCGCCCGGCCGCCGGACAGGTGATCGCCGGCGGACTATGCCTTTCCAGGATTCGACCGGCCGGCGCCGCTGCCTACGTTCGTAGGCGGACATCGGGCGAGACCAGGGGGCGGCCATGCTCAGCGACGCGGAGCAGCGCAGGCTGGCAGAGATCGAAGCCTCGCTGCGCATCGACGATCCGGCCTTCACACGCCGGTTCGATACGCGGTGGCACGCTCCGCGCCGGTGGCGGCTCCTGGCGCTGCTCGCCATCCCGATCACGGTGCTGGCGACCGTGATCGGCGTGGTCCAGGGCAGCGTCGCGGTGGCAGTCGTGGGGTTGTCGGCCACCGGCGCCGCGGCCGGCCTGTGGTTTTCCCACCGGGCGTGCTCCCGCCGCCACGGCGGGCGCGGCGGCCGTTCCTGATCTCGGTCAGCCGCCGACCGAGATGGCGAAGACGTGCACCGTCTGGTTCAGGCGTCCGGTGGAGTAGCCGGCCACGGCAGGGCCTTGACCGCTGTGGTTCTCTGGATGGCATGAAGCGATATCTCACGGCCGCCTTGCTGGCCGTCGCCCTGCTCATCACTTCGGTCGGCCTCCCGAAACTGGACGGCTCATCCAAGGAAGCGGCCTACTTCGACATCGGATTCCAGCCTGAGAGCTGACGCGATTCGTTTCCGATCGGAGCGTTGACACTCTCGCGGCAAGGAAATAGATGGTGCTTGCTGACGGCTCGCGTCGCACAATGCAGAATGTTGGTCGAGTCCACCGACTACCACGGAAGCGAGTAGACATGAGCGAGGCGCCGGGAGTCGCGGTGGGACCAGGTGTCTGACACTGTCCTGCTGGTGATGGACGTCCAGTCGATGATTGTGGCGCCCGCGCCGTCGGAGATGCTCGAGGCTGTGGCGCGTGCCATCGCCGGCGCCCGTGCCGCCGAGGTGCCGGTGGTGTATGTCCGAGTCGCGCTCCGCCCGGGTCGCGCCGGAGTGTCGCCGCGAAACAAGCGGCTCACGAGGCTGCATGCGGTACTCACCGAGGGGGCGCCGGGCCTGGAGTTCCATCCGGCCATCGCCCCGGAGCCCGATGACATCGTGCTGACCAAGCACCGGGTCAGCGCCTTCGCCGGGAGCGGCCTCGACGCGCTGCTCCGCTCGCTCGGCACGACGCACCTCGTGCTCACCGGCGTCTCCACGAGCACCGTCGTGCTCATGACCGCGATGACCGCGGCCGATCTGGACTTCGACATCACGGTGCTGTCCGACGGATGCTTCGACAGCCGCCCCCGAGTTCACGACATGCTCATGAGCGACATCTTCCCGGCGATGGCGACGGTGGCGACCGCGGACGAGTGGCTCACCGGACTCGCCAGCCGATGAAGACAGATCAGCCGTCGCCGCGCCGCTCCACACCATCCCCCTGCTCCTGCGCGGCGGCGCCGACCTGCCCGTCTCCCCCTGAGCCGTCCGGCGCCACCCCCGCCCCGGCGGGCGGGGGTGACGCTCTCAGTCCTCCAGCGCCACGGGCACCGGCCGGAGCGTGACCTGGACCGGCGCGCCGGCCGGCAGCTCCGACAGCAGCCCGCTGGTCACCTGCGCGACCACCAGCACCTCGCCGACGGTGACCGTGACCTTGCTGGTGGGGCCGAGGAAGCTGCTGGTCAGCACCTTTCCGTTGCCGTCGGGGTCGGGCCGGACCTCGACCGACTCGGGACGCACCAGGGCCGTCACCGACGGACCGGCGGCGGCCGGGGAGATCAGCGGCAGGCGGGTGCCGAGCACCTCGACCGCGTCCCCGTCGACGGTGCCGGGCAGCCGGTTGCTGAGGCCGACGAAGTCCGCCACGAACGGGGTCGCCGGCTGCAGGTAGATCTCGGCCGGCGGGGCCAGCTGCTCCAGGCGGCCGCCCCGCATGACCCCGACCCGGTCCGCGACCGCGAGGGCCTCCTCCTGGTCGTGGGTGACGAAGAGCGTGGTCGTGCCGACCTCGGTCTGGATCCGGCGGATCTCGTCGCGCAACTGCACACGCACCTTGGCGTCCAGGGCCGAGAGCGGCTCGTCGAGCAACAGCACCTGCGGCTCGATCGCCAGCGCCCGGGCCAGGGCGACCCGCTGCTGCTGGCCGCCAGAGAGCTGGTGCGGGTAGCGGCGGCCGAACGAGCCGATGCCGACCAGGTCGAGCATCTCCTGGGCCCGCCCGGCGGCCTTCTTGCGGCCGCGCAGCTTCAGCCCGAACTCGACGTTGTTCAGCGCGTCGAGGTGCGGGAAGAGGCTGTACGCCTGGAACACCATGCCCATGTCGCGGCGGTTGGCCGGCAGCGCCGTGACATCCTTTCCGCCGACCAGGACCCGGCCGTCGTCGGCGTCCTCGAGACCGGCCAGAACGCGCAGTGCGGTGGTCTTGCCGCAGCCGGAGGGTCCGAGCAGCGCGACGAATTCGCCGGGCTTGATCGACAGGTCCAGGTTGTCGAGGGCGTGGACGGCGCCGAAGGTGCGGCGCAGGCCGTCTAGGTGGACCGCTACGCCGGTCATCGGGACTCCTTGGGTGCCGGGGTGGAGACGAGGGGAGTGTCGGCGGGGCCCCGCCGACGGCGGTCGCCGGCCAGGCCCAGCACGACCAGCAGCACGAAGGCGAGCAGGAGCGCGAAGAACGAGACCGCCACCGACATCGGAGCGCTGCTCTCGCCGAGCTGCGCGATCGAGACCTGAAGGTTGGTGCGGCTCAGCAGCGACGCGATGGTGTACTCGCCGAGGACCAGTGCCACGGTCAGGAACACCGCGGACAGGACCGCCGAGCGGATGTTCGGCAGCACCACCCGCCACATGACGCCCGCCCAGCTCGCGCCCATGCTGCGGGCCGCCTCGGCCAGCGTTCGCACGTCGATCGCGGACAGGCCCGCGTCGATCGCCCGGTAGGCGTAGGGCAGGACCAGGATCGTGTACGCGAAGACCAGGGTCAGCGACGACCCGCCCAGGAAGTACGTGACCCAGGCGTACACCGGTGCGAGCCCGACCACCAGCACGATCGCCGGGATGGTCAGCGGCAGCAGGCAGAGGAACTCGACGATCCGCCGCAGCCGGGGCAGCCGCAGCCGCACCCAGATCGCGGTCGGCACCAGCAGCACCAGCATGAGCAGCGCGGTCAGCCCGGCCTGGCCGAGCGAGTTGAGTATGCCCTCGGTCAGGTCGGGATAGGTCGCGCTGAGCTTGGGCCAGTCCAGCAGGGTCGGCCAGGTCGTCCGGTCCCGGGTGCTGAACTCGACCATCGCGCTCAGCGGGAGCACGAAGAACACGCCCAGCACGACGACCACGACCCAGCGGAACACCGACTGCCGGCGGGCCCGGCGCGCGATTACCCCAGCCATTTCGCCGTCCTTCGCTGTAGCAGGGTGTAGAGGCCCATCACGACGCCGACCACCACGACCATGCCGAGCGCCATCGCCTTGCCCAGGTTCTGTTGGCCGAGCACGACCTCGCTGGTCAGGGCGCTGCGGATCTGCAGCGGCACGATCGGGTTGCCCTGGCTGACCAGGACGGCGGCGGTCGCGTACGCGGAGAAGGCGTTCGCGAACAGCAGCAGGGACGAACCGAGGAACGCGGGCGCCAGCAGCGGCCCGGCCACCCGGGTCCAGTACTGCCAGGTGGTGCCGCCCAGGCTCTCGGCCGCCTCCCGCCACTGCGGGCGGATGCCGTCCAGGGCGGGCAGGAAGACGATCACCATGAGCGGGATCTGGAAGTAGGTGTAGACCAGGGTCAGCCCGGGCAGCTCGAACAGCCAGACGCCGTTCGCGAAGATGTTGAGGCCGAGGTGGTCCTTGAGCCAGACGGTGACGAAGCCGGACAGGCCGATGGTCGCCAGGAAGGCGAAGGCCAGCGTCACGCCGCCGAACTGGGCGAGCACGCCGGAGGCCGCGGTCACCAACCGGCGCAGCGCGCCGCCGGGCTTCGCGGTCGCCAGGGCGTACGCCAGCAGCGCGCCCAGCAGCGCGCCGACCAGCGCGCTGACCGCGGACAGCAGGATGCTGCGGCCGAACGAGTCGAGGATGTACTGGTCGCCGAGCGCCTTCAGGCTGTCCAGACTGAAGCCGCCGTCGCCGGTGAACGCGCCGATCGCGACGACCAGCGTCGGGATGATCAGGAAGATCATCGTGTACGCGAGGAACGGCACCGCGCCGAGCAGGGCGGTGCCCCGCAGGCGTGGCCGGGTGGCCACGCGCTGCGGAGCTGCCGAGGCGATCTCAGCCAATGGTCTTGGCCCAGTTCTTGGCCAGGAGGTCCTTGGCCGTGGCGGTCTGTGCCGCGGTCAGGAAGATCGGGGTGCCGTCCACCTTGGGCAGCGCGGCGACCGCGGTCGCGTCGAGGGTGCCCGCCTTCTGCATCGAGTCGGCGCGCACCGGCCGGGCCCCGCCCTTGAGCCACAGGTTCTGGCCGGCGTCGGAGTAGAGGAACTCCTCCCACAGCCGCGCGGCGGCGGGGTGCGGGGAGTCGAGGCTGATCGCCTGGTTGTAGTAGGAGCCGACCACGGCGTTGGCCGGGACGATCACCTTCCACGTGCTCAGCTTGGGAGTCACGGCGACGTTCAGGTAGTCCCAGTCGAAGACGACCGGGGTCTGCCCGGAGACGATGGTCGTGGCGCTCGGGTTGACCGGCAGGAAGTTGCCGGCCTTCTTCAGCTTGCCGAAGAAGTCGAGGCCGGGCTGGATGTTGTCGGCCGTGCCGCCGGAACCGATCGCCGCCATGACCACGCCGTTGAAGGCGGCGCCGGCCTGGGTCGGGTCGCCGTTGAGCGCGACCTTGCCCTTGTACTCGGGCTTGAGCAGGTCGGCCACGCCGGTCGGCGCGGGCACCTTGGCGCTGTCGTACCCGATCGACATGTAGCCGCCGTAGTCGTTGACCCAGGTGCCGCTCGGGTCCTTGAGCGCGTCGGGGATGTCGGCGAACGTGCTCACCTTGTACGGCGCGAACTTCGCCGTGTTCGCGCCCGCGACGGCGGCGCCGAGGTCGAAGACGTCGGGCGCGCCGGCCTGGCCCTTGAGCTGGGTGGCGGCGTTGATCTCGTCCTGGCTCGAGCCGTCCGGCTGGGCCGAGTTCACCTTGATGCCGTACTTGTCGCCGAAGGACTTGATGATCTCGCCGTAGTTCGCCCAGTTGGGGGGCAGCGCGATGACGTTGAGCTGGCCCTCCTTCTTGGCGGCGGCCACCAGGGCATCCATGCCGCCGAGGTCCGCGGCGCTGGTGGCCTTGGCCGCGCCACTCGACGAGGCGGAGGACTTCTTCTCGGGTGGGGAGCAGGCCGCCATGGCGGCTATCGTTGTCGCCGCGATCGAGACGGCGACCGCGCGGGTAAAGGTGGTGCGCACTGTTCCTCCTTCTACGGCGTCAGGAGCCCGTCGCCGCTGAGTGGATCATCAGAGCGCTGGGTGGCGTACAGATGTCGAATAGGCATCCGTTCGGCGACATTCGGTAGTTGCTGTGGCGGCATCCTCAAGGTTGCCGCGCGATGGCGTGGGGAACGTAGCGGTCTGCAGTCGCAAAACCCAAACGTTCCCGTATCGACTTGCCTGCGCCGTTTGGCGTGTGCTTGCCGGCAGACATCCGTCCGGGCCGCGGGGTCCTCCGGCCGGTTGCCCCGGCGCGCCCGGGCAAGCGCGCCGGTCGGTGGGCGTCAGTCGCCGGCGCGGCCGTCGTCGGGCGGCGGGAACCTGTCGCGGAAGGTGAACGCCCGCGCGGTCGGGCCGTGCCGGGACAGCAGGTCGAGCCGGTCGCGTGCCTCCTGGAGCGTCGGCACGGCGCCGGCCGGGACCCACCACAGCACGGCGGACCCGGGCAGCCCGTCGTGGTTGAACCACTCCCGCCGGCGCCGGAGCACGTCGAGGTGGGCGCTGCGGTACGCGTACTCGTAGAGCGCCTCGACCGACTCCCAGAGCGAGAGGTTCACGATCACGTCGGGACCGTACGGGCGCAGGCTCGTCGCGTCGGCGCCGTCCGCGTCGACCAGCCGCCAGATGAAACCGGACGCCGCGTCGGCCAGCGCGTTGATCTCCTCGAGCCGGTTGACGAAGCCGGCGAGATCGGGGCTGTCCAGCGGGAAGCGGGTACGCCCGATCCCGACCGCCTCGGCGATCTCGTCTCGGCCGACCGGTTCGCTCCGGCCCACCGCGTACTCGTAGACGGCGCGGCGGACCGGCTCGCGCAACGCACCGACCGCCTCCACCGACATGCCTGAACGCTAGCGCAGGCCGGCCGAGGTCAGCGGGCGACGAGGACCGGGCAGTCCGCGTAGTGCAGCAGCTGCGGGACCGTGGAGCCGAGCAGGGTGGTCCGCACGCGGCCGCGGCCGTGGCTGCCGGCCACGATCAGCTGGGCGCGGGCGGAGGCGCCGACCAGGGCCGCCGGAGCGCTGTCGTGGCTGATGACGGTCTCGACCGGCACGTCCGGGTACTTTTCGCGCCATGGCGCGAGCTGCTCCTCCAGCCGGGCGCGTTCGGCGGCGTCCGGCTCCGGTGTTCTCCTGCGGCCGGCGCGCCCGGCGGCCGTCCAGTGCGGGATCGCCGGGAGGAACGAGCGGACCACCACCAGGGGGCAGCCGCGGTCGCCGGCCGCCTCGAAGGCGGTGCGCAGCACCTGCGGGGCGGCGGGGGAGTCGTCCACGCCGGCAACGACCGGCCCGCCGGCCGCGGCCCGGCCGCGCACCACGACGACCGGGCAGGGCGCCTGCGTGGCCACCCGCCGGCTGACCGAGCCGAGCGGCAGACCGGGGAAGCCCCCGCCGCCGCGATGGCCGACCACGATGAGCTCCGCGTCGCCGGCGATCTCGAGGAGCCGGGCCGTGGGGTTGCCGACGAGGGCGTCCGAAGTGATCCGCGCCGCAGGCGCCAGCTCGTGCGCCCGGCGCAGGGCGCCTGCCGTCACGATCTCCGCGGCCGACCACACGGCCTCGACGTATGCGCTGCCGGCGGCGTTGCGGGACTCGTCCTGGTCCCACTCGAAGGCGTAGACGATGTACAGCGGCTTGTCGCGTCGTTGCGCCTCGCGCGCGGCCCAGTCCACGGGCGCCCAGTCCGCGGCCGCCGCGCCGTCGGTGCCGACGACGATCGCCCTGTCTCGCACGGCTGCCTCCTTCGACTCTCGCTCCTTCGACTCGCGCCGATCAGCGCGGCGCCACCGGTTGGTGGTCGCCTGCCGGCCGGTCGAGTCCGCGGCGGTCGCCGTCGGAGCCGTCGACCCCGACAACGATCGGCTGTCGGGTCGTCACGGCTCCTCAACGGTGAACGGCGATCAGGATGCGCCTACGGCAGCAGGACCAGGCGGGCGGGTACCTTGCTGTCGAGGACGTCCTCGATGGACTGGTTGATGTCGTCGAGTTTGCGGGTTTCGTAGAGGACCTTGGTGCGTCCGGCGACGTGCAGCCGGAACACCTCGGCGAGGTCGGCGCGGGTGCCGACGATCGAGCCGATCACGCGGATGCCCTTGAGTACGGTCTGGAAGATCGGCAGGGCCATCGCGTTGTCCTTGGGCAGCGACACGAGGACGAGCCGGCCGCCGCGGCGCAGGCTGGCGTGCGCCTGCTCGAGGACCCGCGGGTTGGCGGCAAGCACCACGGCGACGTCGGCTCCGCCGAGCGCTTCGATGGCGGCGACGGGGTCGGTGGTGGCGGCGTTGACGACGTGTGCGGCGCCGAGTTGCTTGGCGAGCGCGAGCTTTTCCTCAGTGACGTCGACCGCGATGGTTTCGCCGCCGAAGATCTGGGCGTACTGCAGGGCGAGGTGGCCGAGGCCGCCGATGCCGAAGATGGCGACGCGGTCGCCGGGGGTGACGCCGCCGACCTTGACGGCTTTGAAGGTGGTGACGCCGGCGCAGGTCAGGGGTGCGGCTTCGGCGGGGTCGATGCCCTGCGGGACGCGGACGACGTAGTTGGCGTCGGCGACGGCGTACTCGGCGTGGCTGCCGTCGATGGCGTAGCCGGTGTTGAGTTGGCTTTCGCAGAGGGTTTCCCAGCCGGTGATGCAGTACTCGCAGGTGCCGCAGGCGTGTCCGAGCCAGGGGAGGGCGACGCGGTCGCCGGTGGTGTACTGGGTGACGCCGGGGCCGACCTTTTCGATGATGCCGACGCCTTCGTGGCCGGGGATGAACGGTGGGGTGGGTTTGACCGGCCAGTCGCCGCGGGCGGCGTGGATGTCGGTGTGGCAGAGGCCGCTGGCCTCGATGTGGACGAGGATCTGTCCGTTGCCGGGTTCGGGGGTGGGTACCTCCTTGACTTCCAGTGGTTTGTCGAAGCTGGTCACGACCGCTGCACGCATGGTGTGCTCCTGTGTCTGGTCTCTGGTCTCTTCCGTGATCAGGATCGAACGCGGCGGCCGGAGCGCGGCAGGGCCGTTGGACCCATGGTGACCGGGACTTGCGTCGGTCGCCGCCGAGCGTCGCGGTTCCCGATCGGGGACGCCGTCGCTGCTCGGCGGCAGGCCGGGCTCGGACCCGAGCGGGTCCAAAGGCCCTGGCAGACCGGTCGGCGGACCGTGTCGCCGCTCACCACCGATCCTTAGCGTGCTGGTTATGCACAGTAAGGCGTCGGCACAGGATCGGCTTCTCGTGGTGGTCGCGGTGGACGGCTCACGGTCGGGCCTCGCGACGCTTGATTTCGCCGCGGCGCAGGCGGTACGCCACGATGCCCGCCTGTCGATCGTCCACGTGTGGCCGGGCCGCTACGCGGGCCCGTTCCGTGGCAGGGGCCGGGTTCCGGGCCGGGACGACGGCCGCCGCCTGCTGGAGATCGCGGCGGCCCGGGCCGGGCTCGCGGCGCCGGGTCTGAGCATCGACACGGAGTTGCTCGACGGGGCGGCCGGCAATGTCCTGGTGGGCTGCTCCGGGCGGGCCGGCATGATCGTGGTGGGCCACCGCGACCAGGTCGCCAGCCGGCCGAGTTGGGGTTCGACGGCGGCCTACCTGGCGCACCACAGCAGCTGTCCGGTTCTGGTGCACCGTGGCTGGTCTCCGGTTCAGGGCCCGGTCGTCGTCGCGGCCTCCGCGCGCGCCGGGTCGGCCGCCACGCTCGGGCACGCCTTCGCGGAGGCTGCCCGGTTGGGTGAGCGCCTGGTGGCCGTGCACATCTGGAGCCCCGTCGACGGCGGGGAGCGGTCGCCGGCGCAGGGGAGCGGTTTCATCGCCGGGCGGCAGTCGGCCGAGCGGCGGCTCGCCCAGGAACTGGCCGGATGGTCGGCGGCGTTTCCGGGCGTCGGGGTGGAGCGGGTGGTGGTTCACGACCTGGACGTCGCGTACACGCTCGGGCGGGCCTCGCGTCGCGGCCGGCTGCTGGTGGCGGGCATGGGCCGCACCGGAGGTTTCGCGGAGGTCCTGTACGGCTCGGCCGGCCTCGCGACGGCGCGCCAGGCGCCCTGCCCGGTCCTGCTGGTGCCGCCCGGCTGGCCGGCCAGGACCGGCCTGGAGGCCGGGGTCGGCGGTACGGCCGCACGGTGACCTGTCGCGCCCTGCTGACCGCCCCGCGGGGCGGTCAGCGCCGTTCTCCCTGCCGGACGATGTGCACGGGGCAGTGCGCGTGGTGCAGCAGGTGCAGGCCGGCGGAGCCGACGAGGGTGGCGGCGACCACGCCGTGCCCACGGCTGCCGACGACGACCAGTTGCGCGTCGTGGGAGGCGGCGACCAGCGCGGCCGCCGCGCTCTCGTGGGTCAGCACGACGCCGACGGGCACGTCGGGGTACTTGGCCCGCCACGGCGCCAGCTGCTCGTCGAGCAGCACGCGCTCGGCGGCGTCCTGCTCGGGCGTGTCGACCCCGGCGATGGGCACACCGGTCAGCCAGAGCGGGACCGCCGGCAGGTACGCGCGGAGGGCGAGCAGCGCGCAGCCGCGCGCGGCCGCCGCGTCGAACGCCGTCTCCAGCACGTGGTCGGCCGCCGCCGAGTCGTCGACGCCCGCGACGACCGGACCGCCGATCGCGTCGTGGCGGCCGCGGACGACGACCACCGGGCAGGCGGCATGGGTGGCGAGGTGCTGGCTGACCGAGCCGAGCAGGAGCCCGGCGAACCCGCCGCGGCCCCGACTGCCGACCACCAGCAGAGCCGCCTCGCGCGACTCCGCCAACAACTCGGCCCCCGCCCGCCCGGTCACGGCCTGGGCCACGGCCGTGACGCCGGGCGCGACTTCCCGGGCCCGGCGGGCGGCGTCCGCGGTGACGGCCTCGGCGAGCTCGCGGGTCACGTCGATGTATTCGCTGCCGATGTCGTAGCGGGACTCGTGCCAGTCCCAGTCGAAGGCGTACACGATCCGCAGCGGCCGGTGCCGCCGGCGCGCTTCCCGCGCCGCCCAGTCGACGGCGGCCGCGCTCCACTGGGTGCCGTCGGTGCCGACGACGATCGCCTGGGTCCTCATGACCGCTCCTCTCACGTTTCCTACCCCCGATCGTCGTTGCGGGAGGTGTCGGCGCGGCAGTGCGTGAGGTCCTCTCCGGCCGGGCCGGACGACCCGGGTCGCCCGCGTAGTTCGCTGAGTACGCGGACTCTGTCGGTCCGAGCCTTGGTGATGAAGGGTGTGGTCATCGTCGCCGCTACGAGGAGGCCCGAGGTGCAACCTTCCAGTGACCGGCCCGCATCCGCCGCGGGGGATCGGCTCACCGTCGCCCTGGACCGCCTGGTCGATCGGCAGGTGCTCAGCCGCCCGCAGGCCGACGCGGTGCTGGCCGAGGTGGCCGGGCAGGCGCCCGCGGCGGCGCGGGAGTCTCGGCGGCTCGCCGGCGAGATCGCCGGATATCTCGGCGCGTCGTTCGTGGTCGGGGCGACCTTCCTGCTGCTGGGTGAGCAGTGGGGTGTGCTGGGCCGGTCCGGGCGCTTCTCGATCCTCGCCGCGATGGCGGTGCTCCTGTTCGGCAGCGGCCTGGTGAGCCTCCGGCGCGACGGGCTCGGGGACCACGTCCGCCGCCGGTTGTCGAGCACTCTGATGACCGGCGCGGCGGCCGCGGCCGGCTTCGCGGTGTTCGCCGTCCTGGACGACTCGGCGAACAGCTTCGCGCCGCCGTCGTACCGTGCTCCGTTCGTGGGCTCGGTGACCGCGCTGGCCGTGGTGGTCGCCGGGTACCTGCTCGCCCGCACCGCGCTCGGCCAGCTCGGGGTGGCGGTGGCGGCGCTCGTCGCCTACGGCACTCTGCTGGAGTTGGCGGACGTCGGCGGCGTCGCCCCGTTCGGCGCCGGCATGCTGGCGCTCGGCGTGCTCTGGGCCGCTCTGGCCTGGCGGCGGCTGCTCGCCGAGCGGCGGTTCGCGCTCGCGATCGCGGTGGCGTTGGGGCTGATCGGCGCGCAGTTGGTCCTCGTCGACGCCGGCGGCGCTCGAAACATTCCCGGGTACGCGCTCACGGCGCTCGTCGCCGGGTGCTGCTTCACGGCGTACGCGAAGTCGCGTGATTGGGTCTTGCTGGCCGGTGGGGTGGCGGGCACGACGGTGGTGGCGCCCGAGATCCTGTACGACGTGACCGACGGCTCGCTCGGCGCCGGCGGCGTCATGCTGGCCGCCGGCGTCACCCTGCTCGCCGGCAGCCTGTTCGGGTTGCGCATCCGTCGCGACACCGGCGACGGCGGCGTCCCGCACACACCCTGACCGGCGGTGAGGTGGGTCAGGGCTTTGCCTACGGGATCAACGGCGTACCCGGCGACGCTTCGGCACCAACCGCATGACCGCCAACCCGGCCACCATCAACGTCACCCCGGCCACGACCACCCAGATCGTGTTGAACCCGGTCACCGCGAGACCGGCGCCGCCGGCGACCGCCCCTACTCCGGCAATGTTGCTGTACATATTCTCTCTCTCCCAGGTCTACGCGTTGATCCAAACCCTGCTGGCGCCGCGGAGCGTCTTCCACACCGCCAGCCAATACACCCCCGAACGCCACTGTTCGTAGGCCCACTCGGGGACGATCAGCGCCGCGAACAGGACGTCCGTCGGCCGGTTCCTCCGGACCGTCCACACCCGCTCGGCGACGAAAATCAGAGTGAGCGGCGCCCAGGACCACGAGAACGGCACCGATCCGTACGCCCAGGTCGTGAACGCCAGGAACGCCAGATAGGCGGGGGCGGCGAGCGAACCGAGATAGATGCCGAGCTGGCGGCCCAGGTCGGCGGCCGTGGCCCGGCTCAGACCGTAGATGCGCAGGCTGTCGAGCATTCCCCGCTGCCATCGCAGCCGTTGATCCTTCAACGCCGTCCACGACGGCATGATGTCGGTTTGAGCCCGCGCCGACGCCGGCGCCATCGGCCGGTAACCGAGCGCCCGGAAGGCGAACGTCAGCTCGATGTCCTCGGTGGCGGTGTCGCGATGGTAGAACTCGCCGGGGTAGCCGGGCAGCCCGTTGCCGCGGGCTCCGAGCACCTTGCGAACGGCGGACACGTCGAACAGGGTCGCCACCCCCGACAGGACCAGGGCGTTGCCTCCGGCGCGGCCGATCTGCCGAGCGAACCGCTCGTACTCGTTGCGTTGCAGGCGCGCCAGCAAGCCGCCCGGCCCCGGATCGGTCCGGAAGCACGCGCACACGGCCCCGACCTGCGGACGCTGCCGGCGCGACCGCCGGTGCCCGCGTAGCTGCGGGCGCAGCATCGCCCGCCGGGCATGCTGGGTGAAATCCTCGTCGAGAACGCTGTCCGCGTCGGTGATCAGAATCTGGTCGTCGTCCCGCAGGCCGGGCAGCAGCCGGTTGATCGCCCAGTTCAAGGCGCCCGCCTTCTTGTGCGGGTTGTGCCCGGGGAACTCCAGGACGATCGCGCCGGCGTCACGGGCCACGCCGGCGGTGGCGTCGGTGCAGTTGTTCGGCACCACGACGATGTCGTCGAGTCTCGGCGCCCACTGCCGCTGCAGCGCGCGGACGGTAGTGGCGATGGTGGCGGCTTCGTTGTAGGCGGGCACGATCGCGACGATCCGGGGAGCGCGGTTGGGCAGCGGAACGCGGGTCGTTTCCTGGCCGGGACCCCGCCGCGGCGTGGGAATGGTCCGGTGCGTTGGGCTGACGTCGAAGGCCAGGCTCATCGACACCAGTCCTGCTCCGCCGGTTGATTGTTTCCGCTGTCGCACGGTGCCACGGACAGAACTTAAGCGCCTACGCCTCTTGTCGCAATCACGCGTTCGGGGTCGTCCGGTGGCCGTTCGGCGCCGGCCGACCGGCGAGGTGTCGTCGTGTCCCGCGGCACTGGCGTGGCCTCGCGCTGACCGCCACCGGCACTCAGATCGGCCTGCGGCGAAAGACAGACGACGCGGATTCGAGTAACGAGCCGGGGCCGGTGTTGAGCTGCATCCGCTCAACTCCGGCAAGCCCCTTTGCCCTGGTAGACGCCGTGGCGGCGCGATGTAGCCTGCTGATCTGGTGCTTCTGTAGACGCGACGGGATTCGGTGCGGTGGACGACGAGGAACTCGCGAGCGTGCTGTCCGCCGCCGTCCTCGGCGACTCCGGGGCGTTCGCCGAGTTGTGGACGGCCCTGCAGCCGGCGGTGCTCAGATATCTGCGCGTGATCGTCGGTGAGGCGGCCGAGGACGTGGCCTCGGAAACGTGGTTACAGGCGGCGCGCGACTTGCGCGGATTTTCCGGCCCGCCGCGGGTCTTCCGGGTGTGGCTGTTCACGATCGCCCGTAACCGCGGCATCGACGAGCGCCGGCGCGTCGGGCGCCGGCCGGAGGAGCCACGCGAGCTCGACGACCGGGGCCTGGCGCGGATCGAGCCCGACGCGGCGCACGAGCTGATCCAGAAGGCGGACACCGAATGGGCGCTGCGCGTGATCGCCTCGCTGTCGAAGGACCAGGCCGAGGTCGTGATGCTGCGGGTCGTGGCGGGGCTCGACGTGGCGCAGACCGGCCAGGTGCTGGGCAAACGGCCCGGCGCGGTGCGCATCGCGGCGATGCGCGGACTGCGGCGGCTGGCCGTTCACCCCGAGGTCCAGGCGCGCCGGTCAGCGGCCGGAGGGCGGGACCCGAACACACCGCCCGCAGAGGGGGTGTAACGCGATGCGACCGTGGGACGCACTTACCAACGCCATGGGTACGTCACGAAACCGCCGCATCGGGTCGCGCGCGGCCGAGCAACTGCTCGGCGCCGGCCCGGGCGATTCGTCGTACCCGGAGCTGACCGATCTGTTCGCCGCCGCCGCGGCGCCGCCACGCTCGGATGAACTTCTCGACCTGTGGATGGCCGTGGCAGCGTTCGAGAGGGCAGGTCAGGACGGCGAGCTGCCGGTGCCGGCGACCCGCCGGCGCCGGATTCTCGCCGGATTGGTCATCAAGGTGGTCGCGGCCGTCGCCGTCGTGTCGTTCGGCGGCGCCGCGCTGGCGGCCGAGACGGGCAACCTGCCGAGCGGCGCACAACAGCACGCACACGACGTGTTCTCCGCCCTCGGTGTTCCACCGCCGTCCGCGGCCCCGGCCCCGACCTCACCGGCCGGGCACGCCGCGCCCACCGGCTCGCCCAGCACCGGACACCCGGCTCCCACACCGCGGCCGACCACCGGCGCCGAGCTCGGACTGTGCCGATCCTGGCAGGCCCGGCAGAGGAACCCGAAGACCAAGCCGATGAAGGCCGAGGCGCTGCATGCCCTCGCGGCGGCCGCCGGCGGAGTGGAGCACATCGCCGTCTTCTGCGCGCCGCTTCTCGCCGGCGCCAAGGGCCCGACCGCGACCACCGATCCGACAACCGTCGCGGCCACGCCGAGCCATCCCGGAAACGGCAAGGGCCACGTCCGGACGACCCCCACCCCTCACCAGAACGGATAGGCAGGGCTTTGGTGCACGTGCGTCGAGAGAGCCCCGAACCGGTGTTCGTGGACCGCACCGGCCGCCGCCGGCGCGTGTTCGCCATGGCCGGCGCCGGCGGAGGGGTCGTGCTGGTGCTCGCCTGCCTGGCGCTGGCGTTCGGATTCACCGGCGTCGGCGCCGGGTCGCTTCCACCGCTGCCGCAGCCGGCCACGACCAAGGTAGGCAGGGCGACCGCGACGGCCACGCAGCCACCGGCGACCCGTTCGGCCGAGCCGCCGGTCGAGCCGGCGACGTTCCGCCCCGCCGACCAGCCGGCCACAGCGCCGACGGCGTCCGCGACCACCACCCCACAGGGCACGGCGACGGTGACGCCCACTCGCAGCCCCACACACACGAACCACGGCCGTGGTTCCTCCCCGAAGCCCTCCAGACGGGCCTAGGACGAGTCGATGTCCAAACACGTGCGACGCCGCGAGCCGCGGGCACACTGGTTGCTGCTGGGTCCGTTCATGGTCGTCCTGTTCGGTGGTCTGTGCTTCAACGGCTACGTGGCGCACGTCGGCGCGGAAGGCAGCGGCCCGACGCCGCAGACGGATCCCGCCGACACGGCGCCGGCGGCGGTGACGGCGGGTGGACCCGTCGTGCGGATCGGCGCCGGCGGCGACGTGACCACCAGGTCGATGCCGGCCAAGACGATCGCGCTGACCTTCGACGACGGGCCGGACCCGCGATGGACGCCGCAGGTCCTCGACGTCCTCGACCGATACGGCGCGCACGCGACCTTCTTCGAGATTGGCTCCAAGGTCAACCAATACCCCGAGCTGAGCAGGCGCGCGGCGACGACTGGCAACGAGATCGGCTCACACACCTTCACCCACGCGGACCTGGCCTTCGCGCCTGCGTGGCGGCGCCGCGTCGAATTCACGCTCACCGCCGACGCCGTCGCCGCCGCGACCGGTCACGCGCCGTCGCTGATGCGCCCGCCGTACTCCTCGGAGCCGGCGGCGGTGACCGGCGCCGACTTCGTCGCGCTGCGCCAAGCGGCCGCGGCCGGCCAACTCGTCGTGCTGGCTGATCGGGACACCGGCGACTGGCGCCGCCCCGGAGTCGCGGCCATCGTGGCTGCCGCCCAGCCGGCGAACGGACGCGGCGCCGTGGTGATGATGCACGACTCCGGTGGCGACCGGGCGCAGACGGTCGCCGCGCTGCTCGAGCTGATCCCGCGGCTCCAGGCCAAGGGCTACCGCTTCACCACGATCTCCGAGGCGCTCGGCCTTTCCGCGCCGCAGGCAGTGCCGGCCGGCCAGCGGGCCCGCGGCGAAGCCGTGCGCTGGGCCCAACTCGGCAGCGCGTGGCTGGCCCGGGCGATGACCGGCCTCATGCTGGTCGCGGTCGTGCTGGCCGGTCTGCGCCTGGCCGCCCAACTCGCCTGCGCCCGCCTTCATCTGCGCCGGGTCCGCCGCCGCGCCGACGAGCCGTTGCGCTTCCTGGGGCCGGTCTCGGTCGTCGTGCCGGCGTACAACGAGGCGGCCAACATCGCGGCCACCGTACGATCGCTGGTTGCCGGCGACTATCCGCAGGTCGAAGTCGTCGTCGTCGACGACGGCTCCACCGACGCGACCGCCGACATCGTGCGGCGGCTGCGGCTGCCCGGCGTGCGCGTCATCCGGCAGCCGAACGCCGGCAAGCCGGCCGCGCTCAACGTCGGGATCGCGCAGGCCCGCGGCGACATCCTGGTGTTCGTGGACGGCGACACGGTCTTCGAACCCGACGCGGTGGGCAAGCTGGTGCAACCGCTGCACGACCCAGCTGTCGGCGCCGTGTCCGGCAACACCAAGGTGGCCAACCGGCGCGGCCTGCTCGGCCGTTGGCAGCACCTGGAATACGTCGTCGGGTTCAACCTCGACCGGCGGATGTTCGACGTCGCCCGCTGCATGCCCACCGTTCCCGGCGCGATCGGCGCCTTCCGCCGGGAAGCGGTCGTGGACGTCGGCGGCGTCTCCGCACAGACGCTCGCCGAGGACACCGACTTCACGATTGCCCTGATCAGGGCCGGCTGGCGCGTGGTGTACGCCCCGGACGCCGTCGCCTGGACGGAGGCGCCGGCCTCCCTCAGGCAACTGTGGCGGCAGCGCTACCGCTGGTGCTACGGCACGATGCAGGCGACCTGGAAACACCGGCGGGCGTTCGTCCAGCTTGGCGCCGGCGGCCGGCAGGCCCGGCGCGGCCTGACATACCTGCTGCTCTTCCACATCCTGCTGCCGCTGTGCGCCTGCCTGGTCGACCTGTACGGCCTGTACGGCGTGTTGTTCCTGCCGGTGCGCGAGGTCGCCGCCGTCTGGGCCGGGTTCACCCTCGTCCAACTGCTCACCGCCGGGTACGCCCTGCGCCTGGACGGCGAGCGCTACGGCCCGCTGTGGAGTCTTCCATTCCAGCAGGTCGTCTACCGGCAGCTGATGTACCTCGTCGTCATCCAGTCGACCGTCATGGCATTGCTGGGCGGGCGACTGCGATGGCACCGGATCGTACGCGTGGGCGCGGCCACCGCCCGCGCCGAGACCGCGACCCACTGACCGGAATCGCCCGTGGCGGCCGCTCGGCAGCGGTCAGGAGACCGCCGCCCTCAGCAGCTCGGCGACCTTCTTCTCCACCTCCGGGGTCCAGTCCTTCAGCGCGTACGCGACCGGCCACAGGTCGCCGTCGTCCAGGTTGGCCGCGTCCTGGAAGCCCAGCGTCGAGTACCGGTACTTGAACTTGCCCGAGTCCTGGAAGAAGACGACGACCTTGCCGGCGGCGTCGGCGTACGCGGGCATGCCGTACCACGTCTTCGGCGACAGCTGAGGGACGGTGGCGGTCACCGTCAGGTGTACGCGCTCGGCGAGCGCGCGGTCCTGCGGCGCCATCTTCGCGATGCTGTCGAGGGTCGCCTGCAGATCATCGGCCTTCTTGGCGCCCTTCTTGCCTTCGGCGCGCAGTTCCGCGGCGCGCTCCTTCATCGCGGCGCGCTCCTCGGCGCTGAAGCCGTCAGACTGGGTCAGGGAACTGTTCGCGGACATCCTCCGCCACCTTTCGACGCTTGCGTTCGGCCTGGGCGCGATGCCGGCCGCCTGAAGGAAGACTAGGTCCGGCGGCGTGCGGCGGCTTCTCGAAAACTGACCGGATGGGTGGCCGTCAGGTGCGGTGCTCCCGGCGGATCACCAGGCGCAGGCCGGACCAGGTCTCGTCGATGGCACAGACCTTGTTGTCCACGAGGCCGGTGGGCAGGGCGACGTCGCGCACGACGTCCTCGGTGATGTCGGTCGGCACCTTCGACGCCCGTTTCGGCCAGGCGATCCACAGCCCGCCCGCCTGGGCCATGCGCCCTCGCATCGTGGCGAGCCTCGACGCGAACTCGGCCCGCTCGGTGAAGAAGGCCACGATGACGTCGAGCGGCGCCGTGGCGTCGAGGGAACGCTGCACGCTGGTGTTGTCGGGCAGGTGGCCGAGCGTGTCGTCGAATCCGTCCGGCGCGTCCAGCAACGCCACGAGGTGGCCCAGCTTGATCCCCAGCTTCCGCGGCAACGGCGTGCCCGAATATCCGGCCATCTCGACTACCCCTCCCCGGCGCGACGCACAGTGTATCCGCGGGCTGGGCGGAAGCCTTGCGTTGCTGGTCGTATGGTCTTTGACCAGGGCGATTGACCACAGAAGTGGAACCTGTTCTACTTCTTGGGGTGGATGTGGGAGGGGTGTGCCATGACACAAGGTGTCCAGACGGCGCGGGATTTGGCGCGGCGTTCCCAGGCGGCGGTGAGCGCCAAGGATCGCGAGACGTGGCTCGGGTTGTTCGCGCCCGGCGCGGTCGTCGAGGATCCGATCGGGCCCTCTCCGTTCGACCCGGAGGGCGTCGGCCATCGCGGTGCGGCAGCCGTCGCCGCCTTCTACGACAACGTCATCGGCCAGGCCGAGCGGATCAGTTTCGAGATCGAGCGGTCGTACCTGTGCGGTGACGAGGTCGCCGACGTCGGCGCGATCCGCACGACGCTGCCGGGCGGGTTCACCGTCGTCGTGCGGGGCGTGTTCACCTACCGCGGCGACGGCGCCGGCAAGATCGCCGCCCTGCGCGCGTACTGGGAGTTCGCCTCGGTCGACACCGAAGAGACCGCGAACTGACCGGCCCCTGGCGTGGCTCCGGCGTCGCGGGACGCCTCCCCACCAGCTGATCTGCTACGTTCCGCGGCGTGGAGCTAGTCGAATGTCAGTGGTGCCGGTTGCAGAACACTCCCGGCACCGCGTCCTGTCTGAGCTGCGGGGCGCCGCTGGACGTCCGGAATGTGGTCAGCGACTCCGGATGGCGGGAGACGCCCCGGCTCAAAGATATGACCGAGTTCCGGTTCGCCAACTCGACCGTGCAGGTCGAGGGCGAGTTGGTGCCGGTCGCCGAGATCGCGCTCGCCCACGGCGACGCGGTGTACTTCGAGCACCACGTCATGCTGTGGAAGGACGAGGTCACGCCGGTCACGGCCGTACCGACCCAGGGCGGCGCCCGCCGGCTCTTCGGCGGCATGCCGTTCGTGCTGACCATGGCGCACGGGCCGGGCCGGGTGGCGTTCTCCCGCGACTCGCCCGGCGAGCTGGTGGTGCTGCCGCTGCACCCCGGCATGGAGCTCGACGTGCGCGAGCATGCGTTCCTGCTGGCCAACCACTCGATCGGGTACTCGTTCGTGCGCATCCAGGGCCTGGCCAACGTGCTGCACGGCGGCAACGGCATGTACCTGGACCGGTTCGTCACGGCCGGGGCGCCGGGCCTGCTGGTGCTGCACGGTTACGGCAACGTCTTCGAACGGTGGCTGCGCCCCGGTGAGAAGATCATGGTTGAGCCGGGCGGATTCCTGTACAAGGACGCCTCGGTGGGCATGCAGGCGGTGCAGATGCCGGTGAAGACCGGCCTGCTGCGCCGCGGCATGTACCTGGCCGAGATGACCGGGCCCGGCCGGGTGGGCATCCAGTCGATGTATGTCCACCACCACGCGGAGTGAGGATCCGATGACCGTTCCGCAGATCCCCGAGGGCCACGCGGTCTGCCGATACTGCCGCATGGTCCGCCCCGCCGAAGGGCCGTCGTGCCCCAGCTGCGGGGCGGCGTTGGACATCCGGCAGAAGGTCAGCCGGTCCGGCTGGGTCGAGCAACCACCGATCAAGGACATGGCCCGGATCCAGTTCGGCCAGTCCCGGGTGCAGATCGAGGGCACGTACGTGCCGGTCGCCGACTTCTCCCTGGCCGAGCCGGACTGGATCTTCTTCGCCCACCACGCGCTGCTCTGGACCGAGCCCGGCGTCCGGTTGACCAACACCTCGTTGGCCGGCGGCTGGAACCGGATGCTGTCCGGTCTGCCACTGATCATGGTCGAGGCGCATGGCCCGGGCCGGGTCGCGCTGTCCGGCGACCGGTCGGGCGAGGTGGTGGCGCTGCCGCTGATGCCCGGCCGGCAGATCTGGACGCGCGAGCACCGGCTGCTGACCGCCACCGGCACCATCAGCTACACCTGGCAGCAGACCGGTGTCTGGTACACGACCGGCTCCGGCGACGACGAGGAGACGCACTACCCGCTCGGCCAGATCGGCGACCTGTTCATGGCCCAGCACTCACCCGGTCTGGTCCTGCTGCACGCGCCCGGCAACACGTTCCTGCGCGACCTGGCGCCGGGCGAGACCGTCCTGGTGCAGCCGGGCGCGCTGCTCTACCGCGACGTCTCGGTGACCGCCCACCTGCACATGGAGTACCCGCAAGGCGCGCGGGGCGTCTCGTGGCGCAAGACGTTCAGCCAGCGCACCGTCTGGCTCCGGCTGGTCGGCCCGGGCCGGGTCGCCGTGTCGTCGGTGTTCGGGCACACCACCTCGCTGGCGGTGAACCAGCATTCCCCGGCCACCGCCCGCCAGTGGTGAACCCGGAGTCCGGCCCAGGCGCTCCGCTACCCGTTTGACTGCCTGCACGGACCTTCCGGCGGGGCCGGCCAGGGGAGCAGACTGGCTCTGACGTCCAGCGGCCGGGAGTAAGGATGCCATCTCAGGAGCGCGACTCATCCGTCCCGGAAAAACAGCCGGAGGCTGCGCCGAGGCGGGCGCCGGACCCGGCTGCCCCCGGCGGCCTGGCCGGCGTGGCGCTGGGCCAGGTCGGCAACGCGGCGGTCGCCCGGCTGCTCGCCGGGGCCGGTGGTGGCCGGGTCGAGCGGGACGCGCCGACCGCGACGCAGGGTGGGCCGCTGGACTCGGGCGTCGCGCAGCGGATCGAGGCGTACCGGGGTGGCGGGGCCTCGCTGCCCGACGCCGTGCGGGGTCCGCTGCAGCAGCAGCTCGGCGCCGACCTGAGCTCGATGCGGGTGCATACGGACGGCGCCGCCGACGGCCTCTCCCGGTCGGTGCAGGCCACCGCGTTCACCACCGGCTCCGATGTCTTCTTCACCAGCGGCAGCTACCAGCCGGGCACGGCCGCCGGGCGTGAGCTGATCGCGCACGAGGCGGTCCACGTCGTCCAGCAGGGCGGCGTGGCCCGTTCCGCGGCGACCACCCTCAGCGATCCGGCGGACGCGGCGGAGGCCGAGGCGTACCGGCTCGCCCCGCTGCTGGCCCGCGGCATCGACGACCCCGGCGCCGTGGACCTGGCGTCCGCGGAGCCGGGCGCCGCCCACCGCCACGTCGTGCACCGCGACCCGGGGGGCGCGCCGGGGTCCACGCAGGTCGACCCGAACGCCGCCCCCGCGACGCCGTCGTTCGAGGTCGAATGGACCTGGGTGATCAGGTACGGCAACATGGACCGGAACAAGCCGCGTTCGGACAACCTCATCTGGGTCGGCGACACGCTGGCCGTCTTCGCCAGGGTGTCGGTGCCGAACGCGAAGGACCTGGGCCTCAAGCTGCAATCCGCGTCGGTCGGCCTCGCCGGCTCGTTCGGCGACGCGACGGTGACCGCTCCGAGCTGGGTCGACGACCGGACCGTGATGTGGGAGATCTCCGGGACGACGCCGGCCAACCGGTCGGTCGGCTTCTCCGTGGCCGGTCCGGACGGGGTCTCCAACGAGCGGCTCAACGACATCGAGCTCATCGTGGGCGCGGATGTCCGGCTCTTCAAGGATCGGTGCTCGACGGCCGAGTCGGTGCTCAACGCCAAGCACGCCCGAGCCCGCGAGTGGTTCATGGGCTGCTTCCTGGCGTACAAGGCGGGCTACGAGCGGCAGTCCGCGGCCCTCGAACGCCAGGCCGGCGCCGACCGGCTGGCCGGGCAGCTCCTGCTCGGGGTGCTGTTCGCCGCGGTCGGCGGCGCGGCCGGTGGCGCCGTGACCCAGATGGCGTCCGTGAAGGCCGCCGGCAAGCTGCTGGAGACGGAGATCGGGCCCATGGCGCAGGGCGCGTTCACCGATGCCGCCAAGGACGTGGCGAAGTTCGTCGCCCGGCTGCCCGCCGGTCAGGTCGCGCCGGGCTCTCAGGGCAAGCCGGGCGGCAGCGCGAGCACCGACCCGTCTCAGGTGGGCGTGGCGCAGGGCGAACAGGCGCCGTCCGCGGTCGACCCGCTGAACTGGATGGCGACCATTGATCAGCGCATCGCCGGGGAGCGGGCCGCGATGGGCGCCACGATCTCCGACGCCCACCAGCGGGTGGACAAGCTCTCGGTCACCCAGCCCGACTACGTCTTCAGCTGGGACCCGGTCGAGCTCGTCAACGAGAGCGCCACGATCGACGGCAAGCCGATCGACGCGCTGGGCGAGGCGCCGACCGCCCTACAGTACGAGCGTGCCTGCTGGGAGGTCTGGCTGGCGAACTACGCGTACAAGGTCGTGTACTACCCCAGCGACGTGCCCTTCGGCGCGGGCTACGGGGTGCAGAACAACGTCCGCAGCAAGCTCAAGGAGGAGATCGACAAGGTCGCCGCGTCGTTCGGCGAGAGCGGCGACGACTGGATCGCGCGGTACGGCGGGCCGCTCAAGGCCTCCGCCGAGGCGAAGGCGGCGAAGCTCAATGACTGACCTGGCCACCGGCGCGCTGGTCGGGCTCCTGCGCCGGCTCGACGACCCGGACGCGCGGCTGCCCGGTCTCGGCTTCCACGGCGCCGACCTGCGCGGCGCGGACCTCGCGGGCGCGCGGATCGCCTGCCTGTCACTGCGCGGCGCGGTGCTGGACGGCGCCGACCTGTCCGGCGCCGTCCTGCACCACGTCGACCTCTCCGGCGCCTCGCTGATCAGGGCCGATCTGACCGGCGCGACGCTGCGGATGGTCAGCGCCGAGGGCGCGGTCCTGCGTGGCGCCGATCTGTCCCGCGCGTACCTCGATGTGGCCGACCTGACCGCCGCGGACCTGCGCGAGGCCTCCCTGTGCGACGCGATGGTGCGGGGCTGCCTGCTGGACCGGGCGCGGCTCGACGCGGCCGACCTGACCCGCGCGGTGCTCGCCGGCAGCTCCGGGGCCGGCGCGGGCTTCCGGGGGGCGCAGTTGCGCGGGGCCAACACCGCCGGCTCGCGCTTCCCCGGCGCGGACCTGCGCGCCGCCCGCGACTTCGCCCGCTGCCGGGAACTGGTGGCGGAGCTGCTCCGCGTGCTCGCCGTCGAGCTGGAGGATCCGGAGGCGGTCAGGCTGATCGGCGCCGTCTCCACCGAAGAGCGCTGGTGCTACCCGGAGTGGGCGGACGTGCTCGCCGGCGCTCCGGCCCACCGCGAGATCGCGCTGCGCTTCTTCGACCGGCACCCGGAGTCGGGCATCAGCAGGGCGCTCGAGGTCGGCGCCCGCCGCGGCCCGCTCCGCGACGCCTCGTGATCACGGCCGGCGGCTGACCAGTCCGGTCTGGTAGGCGACGACGACCAGCTGCGCGCGGTCTCGCGCCCCCAGTTTCGCCATCGCGTGGCTGACATGGGTGCGGGCGGTCGCGGGGCTGAGGAACAGGTGGGCGCCGATCTCGTCGTTGCTCAGCCCCTGTCCCACCAGCGCGAGGACCTCACGCTCGCGCTGGGTCAGCACCGCGAGCCGGTCGGCCGCGACCTGGCTGGCGGCGCGTTCCGCGGTGAACTGGGCGATGAGGCGCCGGGTGATCCGTGGCGCGAGCAGCGCGTCGCCGGCGGCGACCACCCGGATGGCGTGCAGCAGCTCGGCCGGTCCGGCGTCCTTGAGCAGAAAGCCGCTGGCGCCGGCTTGCAGCGCCTCGAAGACGTACGCGTCGGTGTCGTATGTGGTCAGGATCAGGATGCGGACCTGTTCGAGGCCGCGTGTCCCGGCGATCTGGCCGGTGGCCTTGATCCCGTCCACTTCGGGCATGCGGATGTCCATGAGGACGACGTCGGGTCGGGTGGCCCGGGCCCGCTCGACGGCCTCGACGCCGTTGGCTGCCTCGCCGACGACCGTGATGTCGTCCTCGGCGTCCAGCAACATCTTGAAGCCGGATCGGACCAGGATCTGATCGTCGGCCAGCAGCACCTTGATCGGGGCGCCTCGCTCCGCCTCGCTCATCGGCGCTCCGCCGCGACCGGAGTCAACGGCAGCCGCGCGGTGACCTCGAACCCGCCGCACGACCGCGGCCCGGCCGTCAGCTCACCACCCAGAAGCCCGCAGCGCTCGCGCATCCCGACGATCCCGCGGCCCGGACCGCCGTCGACCGTCGACCGCCGATCCGCGGCGGCGCCGTGGGCGTCCCGGCCACCGTCGTCGGTCACCCGCAGCTCCAGGACGTCGGTTCCGAAGGTGAGCGCGACCGTGACCCGCGTCGGGCCGGCGTGTCGGATCACGTTGGTGATCGACTCCTGCAGGATCCGGTACGCGGTGTGGTCCACAGCGCCGGCCAGCGGCGCCGTGGACGACGTCATCTCGAGCTCGATGTCGACTCCGGCCTCGCGCGCCGCCGCGGCGAGCGCGTCGAGGTGTGCCAGACCGGGATGCGCCGCCCGCCCGTTGTCCGAATCGCGGAGCACGCCGAGGACGGCCCGCATCTCGTGCAGCGCCTGGGCGCTGGTCTGCTCGATGGTCACCAGCGCGTCGCGCGCCCCTTCCGGCCGCCGGTCGAGCAGGTACGCGGTGACGCCGGCCTGCACGTTGATGATCGCGATGGCGTGGGCGACGGTGTCGTGGACCTCGCGCGCGATCCGGAACCGCTCGGCGTCGACCCGGGCGCGCGCCTCCTCCTCCCGGGTCTGTTCGGCCTGTCGGGCGCGCTCCAGCGCTTCGGCCGCGATGACCCGCCGGGTCCGGACCGACTCACCCAGGGCGGCGGCCATGACCGAGCCCGCGATCCGGAAGAAGACCCAGCCGAGGGCGGCCCCCGGCTCGACGCCGGCCGCGGCGATAAGCCAGCCGGTGGCCAGCACGGCGATGCCCCCGCCGGCGATCGCCGGCGACCGGCGGCCTTCGCCGTAGGCGGTCAGCGTGTACGCGGCGGTGAACAGCCCGATCCAGCCGGGACCGTCCTCGAAGCCCGCGGCGTAGTACACCAGGCTGGCGACGGCCGTCGTGACGAACACCGCCGCCGGCCACCGGCGGCGCACGGCCAGCGCCAGGCCGGCGACGATCAGCAGGGCGTACCCCAGGTGGCCGAGGTCGGTCAGCGGCCTGGCCGCCAGGTCTTGGGGTTTCGCAAGGGTGCCCTGCACCTGCATCACCGCGACGACAAGACCGAGCAGGACGTCCTGTGCCAGGACGGGCACGCGGAACGGCATCGCTCGGCGTCTCATGCCGCAACTTTAGTCGCCGTGCGTGGGTGGCCGGCTACGACGAGGAGCGCGATGACGGCCGGCCGGCTACGCAGATCTGCGTAGGAGCCGCCGCCCACGGCCCGACGACACAACCGGGCCGGCGACGCGACGATCGCTTCCGTGACACGACTGGGAAAGGCGGGGTTCTGATGACAGCGGCGCGGATGTTGGCCTCGATGGTGTGCGGACGGCGGACCAAGTGGATCGTGCTGGCCCTGTGGGTGGTGGTCTTCGCGGTCGCCGGTCCACTGGCGGGGAAGCTGACCGGGATCGAGAGGAACGACAACGGGGCCTGGCTTCCGGGCGGCGCGGAAGCTACACAGGTGCTCGACCTGCAGCGCACGTTCCAGCCGCAGGACACCGCCCCGGCGGTCGTGGTGTACGAGCGCAAGTCCGGGCTCACCGACGCCGACGTGCGCAAGGCCACGGCCGATGCGCGGATCTTCGCGGGGTACACCACCCTGTCCGGCGAGGTCGTGGGCCCGATCAGGTCCACGCAGGACGGCGCGGCGCCGCAGGCGATCGAGACAGTCGTGCCGGTCACCTTCGGCGCCGGCGGATGGCAGGCGATCGGCGCCACGGTCGAGCGGATGCGCGCGGTCGTGCGGTCCGGCGGCCCGGACGGGCTCACCGTGCACGTCACCGGGCCGGCCGGCGTCGCCGCGGACCAGTCCAAGGCGTTCCAGGGCATCGCCGGCACGCTGCTCTACGCGACGCTGGCCGTGGTTGTGGTGGCCCTGCTGCTCACCTACCGCAGTCCCGTGCTGTGGCTGCTGCCGGTCGTCAGCGCGGGCGGAGCGCTGATCGCCGCGCAGGCGGTCGTCTACCTGTTCGCCGTGCACGCCGGGCTGACCGTCAACGCGCAGAGCGCCGGCTTCCTGACCGTGCTTGTGTTCGGCGCCGGCACCGACTACGCCCTGCTGCTCGTCGCCCGCTACCGGGAGGAGCTGCGTCGCCATGAGGACCGGCACGAGGCGATGGCGTTCGCCCTGCACCGGGCGGGACCCGCCATCGTCGCCAGCGCCGCCACCGTCGCGGCCGGCATGCTCTGCCTGACGGTGGCGCAGATGAACTCCACCAGGGGCCTCGGGCCGGTCAACGCGATCGGCGTCGGCGTCGGCCTGCTGTCCATGCTCACCCTGCTGCCGGCCCTGCTGGTGATCTTCGGACGATGGATCTTCTGGCCGGTCCGTCCGGCGTTCGGCTCCGCCGATCCGACCGGCCGGGGACTCTGGGCCCGGGTCGGAGACGGCATCGCCGGACGACCCAGGCCGGTGTGGATCGTCACCGCGATGGTCCTCGGCGCCCTCGCCTTCGGCGTCGTCGGGATGAAGGCGGACGGGTTGACCACCGCACAGTCGTTCACCGGCACGCCGGACTCGGTGGCCGGCGCGCAGGTGCTGGCCGCGCACTTCCCCGCGGGTGCGGGTTCGCCGGTGACGGTGATCGGCGCCGCCGCGGCGGCCGACCAGATCCGCGCCGCGGTCGCGGCCACCCCCGGCATCGCCGACACGGGCCGACCGCAGGTGAAGGGCGGTCTCGCGGCCATCACCGCCACCCTGCGCGGCGCGCCGGACAGCGCCGCCGCGGACGACACGATCGTGCGGGTGCGCTCCGCCGTGCACGCGATCCCCGACGCCGGCGCGAAGGTCGGCGGCCCGACCGCCATCCAGCACGACATCCGGTACGCGGCGAGCCAGGACAACAAGCGGATCATGCCACTCGTCCTGGGCGTTGTGCTGATCATCCTGGCCCTGCTGCTGCGGGCGATCGTCGCGCCGCTGCTGCTCGTGGCGACCGTGGTGCTCTCGTTCGGCGCGGCCCTCGGGGTCAGCGCGTTGGCCTTCCGGCACGTGTTCGGTTGGACCGGTGAGGATACCGGGCTACCGCTGTTCGTGTTCGTGTTCCTCGTCGCCCTCGGCATCGACTACAACATCTTCCTGATGACCCGGGTGCGCGAAGAGGCCGTACGGCAGGGCGCCCGCCGCGGCGCGGTGGTCGGGCTCGCCGCCACCGGCGGCGTCATCACCTCGGCCGGGCTGGTGCTGGCCGGCACGTTCGCCGCGCTCGGCACGCTTCCGGCGGTGGCCTTCGCCGAGATCGGCTTCGCGGTGGCGCTCGGGGTCGTCCTCGACACGATCGTCGTGCGATCGATCCTGGTCACCGCGCTCAACCTGGACTTCGGCCGACACATCTGGTGGCCCGGCAAGCTGTCGGCGAAGCGGGACGAGCCGCAGGCCGAGCCGGGCGGCCAGAAGGAGCCCGCGATGGTGTCCTGAGCCCGCGGCGGGCCGAGGGCCCGGCCGGCGTCGTCAGCCGGCGCCGGCCGGGCCCAGCTCACCCGCCGGGAGCTCGTCCGGCTCGGTGACGGCGGTGCCGCTCGCGCCCGCGGCCCGGATCGCCGCGATCAGAGCGACGATGCGTTCCGTCGCCCGCGCCGTGCTCAAGCCGTTGCGGTGGATGCTCGCCACGAGGTTGCGGTGAGCGTCCGTGTCGCCGGGCCGCGGCCGCAACGCGAGGTACGCCGAGAGCGCCTCGGCCGTGGCGAGCCCGGGGCGTTCGCCGATCAGCAGCACCACGACACCCGGGTCGAGCAGCTCGCCGACGTCGTTCATGACGCCGACCCGGCAGTGGCGTACGGCGAACGGACGCCCGAAGGTCCAGCCGCGCTCGGCGCACGCGTCGGCCAGGGCCGGCAGCAGAGCCGGCGCCTGGGCGGCGACGGCCTCGGCCGAGAGCCCGTCGCCGATCACGACCTGCACGTCGCGGCCGCGGTCGCCGAGCTCGCGCAACCTCTGCCGGGATCGTGGGGACAGCGCCCGGCCGAGGTCCGGCCGGCGAAGGTATTCGGCGTGCGAGCCGACCCTCGTGTCGAGCTCGAACACCTCGAACCGGGACACCAGCGGGGCGAGGCGGGGCTCCTCGAGATCGAGGCGGGCGCGTACCGCATCGCGGGCCGCGGCGTGGTCCGCGCGCAGCTGCAGCATGGTGGCGGTGCGGTACGAGGTGCCGGCCCGCCCCTGGAAGACCCGGGCCGGGGTGACCGCCAGCCGGCCGAAGTCCGGCCCGGCGACGGGGTCGTCGTGGCGCCGCTGGGGCAGGGCGGCCTCATCCGGTTCCTGCTCGGGGGCGTTCACGACGCGGCCAGGGAGCTCGGGGCGTTCACGACGCGGCCAGGGAGACGGCGGTTCCCAACGCGCGCAGCGCGCCGGCCTCGAGCGTCGCGTGTAACCGCGCGTCACCACCGGCCAGGCGCCCGGCGTGCAGGACGCCGCGCTCGTGCATCCACGCGCCGAACTCCGGCGCCGGGCCGAGCCGGAACAGCTCCCGCACGCCGGCGGCGTCGTGGTAGCTGGTCGACTGGTAGCTGAGCATGACGTCGTCCGAGCTGGGCACCCCCATCACGAAGTTGCAGCCGGCCGCCGTGAGCAGCACCAGCAGATCGTCGTTGGTGTTCGCGTCGGCGTCGACGTGGTTGGTGTAGCAGATGTCGACGCCCATGGGCAGGCCGAGCAGCTTGCCGATGAAGTGGTCCTCGAGTCCGGCGCGGGTGATCTGCCGAGCGTTGGCCAGGTATTCCGGGCCGATGAACCCGACCACGGAGTTCACCAGGAACGGGTCGAAGGCGCGGGCCACCCCCTGCGCGCGGGCCTCGCAGGTGAGCTGGTCGATGCCGTGGTGCGCCTCGGCCGACAGCGCGCTGCCCTGCCCGGTCTCGAAGTACATCACCTGCTCGCCGACGAACTCGCCGGCCCGGCTCCGGTGGTGGTCGAGAACCTCGTCCCGCCCGTCGGAGAGCTGCGCGATGCTGACGCCGAAGCTGTCGTTCGCCGCCTCGGTGCCGGCTATCGACTGGAACAGCAGGTCGACCGGCGCGCCGGTACGCAGCGCGGCCAGCTGGGTGCTGATGTGCGCGAGCACGCAGGTCTGGGTCGGCAGCCCGAGATGCTCGAGCAGGTCGTGCAGCGCGTGCAGGATGTCCGCCGTGCCGGTGACCGAGTCGCGGGCCGGGTTCACGCCGAGCATGGCGTCGCCGCAGCCGAACAGGAGTCCGTCCAGGACCGAGACGAGGATTCCGGCCACGTCGTCGGTGGGATGGTTCGGCTGGACACGGACGCCGAACGTGCCCGCCGCCCCCATCGTGTTGCGGCACCGGGTGACTACCCGAAGCGGCGCGGCCCCGACGATCAGATCCTTGTCGCTCATGATCTTGGCGACCGCGGCGGCCATCTCCGGCAACAGCGCCCGGTGCAGGCCCTGGCCCCAGGCCGCGGGGAACCCGGGGCCGAGGATCAGCTCGCGAAGCTCGCCGACGGTCAGCGCGGCGATGCCGGCGAAGCCGTCGCGGTCGTGCCGGTCCAAAGCGAGGGCGGTGACCGCGTCGTCCAGCAACGGCGCGGCGACGAAGTCGGCCAGGCGAACGTCGGCCAGCGCGCGCTGGGCCGCTACCCGCTCGACGGCCGAGCCCGCCGCGAGGCCGGCGAGCAGATCGCCGGACTTCTCTTCGCTCGCCTTGGCCAACAACTCCGTCAAGTCGGCGAAAACGTAGCTTTGCCCGCGCACCGAGGATCGGTACCGCATGCGGATCACCTCCAGACCACACGGCCACAATGCGGTGGCGTCCGCGGCATCGGCACGTGCGGAGGCCGAACTTCTCGGATCGGTAACAGATCATTTACTTCGGCCGCCGCGGCCGGTGTGCCCCGGCCGCCGCCGAGGCCCGCACAGGGCAAGACTGTCGTCAATCTGTTAACGACCAAGAGATTGATTGACATTTATCTGAGGCATTCTCGCGCTGGCCCGCTCGCCGGACGGGCCAACGAGAGGAGAAGCACGTATGCAAAGGTCATCGGGCCTGTTGTTGGGCGCGCTGTTGACGATCGCCGCCACGGCGGTCGTC
>Ga0307508_10000537_pt1 | contig 45080 bp, 39 predicted proteins | sample 9_EM_MG_FD_203089 | JGI IMG/M metagenome (GOLD analysis project Ga0307508, IMG submission 203089) | Populus trichocarpa ectomycorrhiza microbial communities from riparian zone in the Pacific Northwest, United States - 9_EM | ecosystem: Host-associated > Plants > Roots > Unclassified | place... | reverse complement strand
CTCGATCAGGGCCTGGTGCTGATCGAGGATTTCGGTGACATCCGCCTTCGCGAGACCGCCGATGCCGAGGCTGACCGCGAACGCGCGTTGTACGAAGCGGCGATCGATGTGCTCGTGCGGCTCCACGAGCATGAGGCGGGGCCAGTGCCGCCTTATGATCGTGCGGTCCTCCATCGCGAGGCCGATCTGCTGACGGAATGGTATTGCCCGGCCGTCGGTATCGAGCCCGATATCGCCGGCTATGCGGCTGCGTGGGACGCCGTATTCGATGCGGCGCTTTCGGGCCGTCAGGTGACGGTGCTGCGCGATTACCATGCCGAGAATCTGATGCTGATCGACGGCAGCGATTCGCTTGGGCTGCTCGATTTCCAGGACGCGCTGGCCGGGCACCCTTCTTATGATCTCGTCTCGCTGCTGCAGGATGCGCGACGCGATGTCGATCCCGCGCTCGAGGTGGTGATGCTAGATTACTATAAGGGGTTCACCGGCGCGGGCGAGGATTTCGACAACGCCTATCATGTCCTTGGCGCGCAGCGGAACGCGAAGATCATCGGCATCTTCACGCGGCTGTGGAAGCGCGACGGCAAGACGCGTTACCCAACGCTCTGCCCTCGGGTGTGGCGCTATCTGGAGCATGACCTCGCCCATCCCGCGCTTGCCCCGGTCAAGGCGTGGTTCGATGCCAATATCCCTGCGCATCTGCGAGGCGACCCAATGGTGATTTCCGGACAATGACCACCAAGCGCACCCTCGCGATCCGGCCCGATCCCGGCGGCACTGTCCCGGAGACGGCGATGGTGATGGCGGCGGGACTCGGCAAGCGGATGCGGCCGCTCACCGCTACCCGGCCCAAGCCGCTGGTCGAGGTCGCGGGCAAGGCGCTGATCGACCATGTCTTCAACCGCCTGCGCTCGGCCGGGGTGAAGCGGGCGGTGGTCAATGTCCATTATCTCGCCGACGCGCTCGAGGCGCATCTCGATAACCGCGTCAAAGGCATCGAGATCCAGGTGTCGGACGAGCGCAGCCAGCTGATGGAGACCGGCGGCGGAATCGTCCAGGCGCGCGAACTGCTCGGCGACAAGCCCTTCATCGTCGTCAACAGCGACAATCTCTGGGTCGATGGGCCGGCGGATGCGATCCGGCTGCTCGGTGCGCGCTGGGATGATGTGGCGATGGACGCGCTGCTGCTGCTCGTGCCGCTGGCCCAGGCGCATAATCATGGCGGGCAGGGCGATTTCCACCTCGCGCCCGATGGCCGGATCACCAAGCGCCGCCAGCCTGGGCGGCCTGCGCCGTTCGTCTATACCGGCGTCCAGATCCTCTCGCCGCGCGTGATCGCCCACTGGCCTGAAGGCCCGTTCTCGACCAATCTCTTCTGGGACCGGGCGATCGCCGCCGGGCGCGCTTACGGCCTTGTTCATCAGGGCCTGTGGTTCGATGTCGGAACCCCTGAAGCCATCGGCAGGACCGAGGCAATCCTGGCGGATGGCTGACCGGGGCAAGCCTCAGCTCTTCACCATCCCCGCGCATCGGGCGTTCGCTGATGCGCTAGCCGCCGGACTGATCCGGCGCTTCGGCGGCGAGCCGCTGGGTTTGGCGCGCGGGCTGGTGCTGCTGCCCAACAACCGCGCAAAACGGGCGATGACCGACGCATTCGTGCGTGCGAGCGAGGGTGGTTTGCTGCTGCCGCGCCTTGTCGCCATCGGCGATCCGGGGCTCGATGAGGCGGCGGGAGCAGCGCTCGATCCGGCCGACGATCATGATCCGGTGCCGCCGGCCGTGCCGCCGCTCCAGCGCCGGATGATCCTTGCCCGGCTTGTGGCCGAGGAGCGCCTGAAGGGTGGCCAGCCAGTCGATGCGGCGGAGGCGGTGCGGCTGGCGGGCGATCTTGCGCGGACGCTCGATCAGCTGCTGGTCGAGGAAGTGGCGCCGGCGCGGCTGCGGGATCTCGAGCTTAGCGAGGAACTGTCGGACCATTGGCGCCGCGCACTGGCGCTGTTCGGGATCGTGCTCGATCGCTGGCCGCAAGAGCTGAAACGGCTCGGCAGGATCGACCTCGCTGAGCGCCGGGCGCGATTGCTCGACCGGCTGGCGCGGCGCTGGCGCGATGCGCCGCCGCCGGGCTTTGTCTGCGCTGCCGGGATCACCGATTCAGCGCCCGCAGTGGCGCGGTTGATGCGGTGCGTTTCGGGGCTGCCGCAGGGCATGGTCGTCCTTGCCGATCTCGCGACCACGATGGACGAGGCGGAGTGGCAGGCGCTCGGCCCGCATGAGCCTGATCCGGTGAGCGGGTATCGACGCCGCGCGATCGAGACCCATCCGCAGTTCCACTTGAAGCTGATGCTCGAACGGATGAGCGTGAGCCGCGCCGAGTTCGACACATGGCGCGATGGTGGCGGGCATGATGCGACCGCCGCGCGTGGGCGCGCCATCGCCAATGCGCTCGCGCCGGCTGAATTCACGGGGAAATGGACGTCACTTGCGGCTGAGGATCGCCGTCTGGCCGGTATCGCTGCGGCTGAGCTCGCTACGCCGGCTGAGGAAGCGCAGGCGATCGCGCTGGCGCTGCGGGAGGTGCTCGAGACGCCGGGTCGCACCGCAGCGCTTGTTACACCTGATCGCGGCCTTGCCCGGCGGGTTGCGGCCCATGCCGCGCGTTGGAACATCGAGATTGATGACTCGGCCGGACGGCCGCTCTCGATCCTGCCGTCGGGCACGCTGCTGACCGCGCTCGCTGAAGCGGCGACGCAGCGCTTTGCGCCGCTTGCCTTGCTAACCTTGCTCAAGCACCCGCTGGTCCGCTTTGGTGATGCGCGGGGCGGGTGGCTGGACGGTGCGCGCTCGCTTGATCGCGTGCTGCGTGGTCCGCGGCCGGCGCCGGGACTGGCGGGGATCGACGCTCATCTCGCCAATCCGCCTGAGCGCGAGCGCAGGCGGCGCGCCGAAGCGGCGGTATGGTGGCCTGAGGCGCGTGATCTGCTCGCGCCGATCGAGGCGGTGTTCGAGGGTGGCGAACAGCCGTTGGCGATTCTGCTGGCGGCGTTGCGTGAGACCGCGCAGGCCCTTTGCGGCGATACGCTGTGGAGCGGGCCGGCCGGTCGCGCTGCATCCGAACTGCTTGCCGATCTTGAGGCGGAGGCCGGATCAGGGCCCGCGAGCGTTGACCCGCCCAGCCTCGCGCCTTTGCTCAAGACGCTGATGGATGAGGTCGCGGTGCGGCCGCCGCAGGGCGGTCATCCTCGCCTTGCTATCTACGGTCTGATCGAGGCGCGGCTGCAGACTGCCGATCTGATGATCCTTGGCGGGCTCAATGAAGGCACCTGGCCCGGCCAGCCAGCGCCCGATCCGTGGCTTGCTCCACGTATCCGGGCCGAACTCGGCTTGCCCGGGCTCGAGCGTCGGGTCGGGGTCTCGGCGCATGATCTTGCCGGTGCGCTGGGGGCGCCGTTGGCGCTGATCACGCGGGCGCGCCGCGATGCGAGCCAGCCGGCGATCGCCTCGCGCTTCTGGCTGCGCCTTCAGGCACTTGCGGGCGAACGTTTCGAACGCGCGCGAGGGCTCGAGCGCTGGACACGGGCGCTGGACGATCCGGGCGAGCACAAGCCCGAGCGCCAGCCTGCGCCGTCGCCGCCGGCTATCCTCCGCCCGACGCGGATCGCGGTTACCGATGTCGATCGGCTGAAGGCTGACCCTTATGCCTTTTACGCCAAGCGCATCCTGAAGCTGCAACCGCTCGACCCGGTCGACGCCGATCCGAGCGCTGCGTGGCGCGGCACCGCTGTGCATGATGTTCTCGAACGCTGGGCGCGCGAGGACGATTGCCGCCCCGAGGCACTGCGCCCGCGTGCGCTCGCGATGCTGGCGGACGAGCGGACGCATCCGATGATGCGCGCGTTGTGGCAGCCGCGGCTGATGGAGGCGATCGACTGGATCGCGGCCGAGATTGCGCGCGGTGCCGTGGCCGGTCGGCATGTGCTGGCGGTCGAGCGGGAGGGAAAGATCGCCATTGCCGGCGTGACGCTGACCGGCAAGTTCGATCGGATCGACCGCCTGCCCGACGGTGCGCTCGCGGTGATCGACTACAAGACCGGCAAGCCGCCTTCGCCCGCCGCGGTCCGCGCGGGGTTCAGCCTGCAGCTCGGGCTGCTCGGGCTGATCGCGGAGCGCGGTGGCTATGACGGCATCAGGGGCGATGCGCGGGGCTTTGAATATTGGTCGCTCGGCAAGCGCAACGAGAGCTTCGGCTATATCACCTCGCCGGTCGATCCGGCGGGGAAGAACGACAAGGTGCCGCCCGAGCACTTCACCGCGCTGGCCGCGCATCACTTTACCGAGGCGGTGGCGGCGTGGCTGACCGGGAGTGAGGCGTTCACCGCCAAGCTCCACCCCGAATTTGCGCCCTATGCCGAATATGACCAGCTGATGCGGCGCGACGAATGGTATGGCCGTGAGCGGGGATAGAAGTTCCCTGCCGCGCCTGACCGGCAACCAGGCGCTGGCGAGCGCGCCGGACGCGCATGTCTGGCTATCGGCATCGGCGGGCACCGGCAAGACGCAGGTGCTGACCGCGCGGGTGTTCAGGCTGCTGCTGCGCGGCGTCGATCCGGGCGCGATCCTGTGTCTCACCTTCACCAAGGCCGGTGCGGCCGAGATGGCGGGGCGCATCAGCACGCGGCTCGCCGCCTGGGTGCGGATGGACGAGCCCGACCTGAAAAAGGACCTGTTCGCGCTGGGCGAGGACCATCTCGATCCGCGCCTGATCGCCTATGCCCGCACGCTGTTCGCCAAGGTGCTCGATGCGCCGGGCGGGGGGCTTCGCATCCAGACGATCCATGGCTTTTGCCAGGGCTTGCTTGCCGCGTTTCCGGTGGAGGCCGGGCTCATGCCCGGGTTCCGGCCGCTCGAGGCGCGCGAGGAATCGGTGCTGGCGCGCGAAGCGCTGGCGGAGATGCTGGTCGAGGCGGACCGACAGGGGCGGGTGAAGCCGATCGAGACGGTCGGCCGGCTGAGCGTGAGGCTCGGCGAGGGCGAGGCGGAGAATTTCCTGCGCGCTTGCGCCCGCGCGCCCGCGGCGATGGCTGAATTGCCGCATGGCGATGGTGTCCGACCTTTCATTAGGCGCCAGCTCGACTTGCCGAGCGGGGATATCGACAGCGTGATCGTTTCGGCCTGTGGGGACGATGCGTTCGATCACGAAGCGCTCGATGCGATCGGCGGGATGAACAGCGGCTGGGGGACGAAGAACGGCCTTGCGAGGTCTGCGCTCATCTATGGCTGGCTCGAGAAGCCGGTGGCCGAACGCGCCGCCTCGCTGGCCGAACTCCACACGGTCTGGGCGCGGCAGGATGGCGAGATGCGCTCTTTCGCCAAGGGGCAGGCGCCGCAGGACGAGGATTATGCCGGGCTCGCGACCGGCCTCTATAGCTATTGCGCCGAGCTGCTCGATCTCCGCGTTCGGGCCGTGTACGCCGATCTGCTTGCTGACGCGCTCGATGTCGGGCGGGACTATGCCGCGGCTTATGCGCAGGCCAAGCGCCGGGTGGGCGGGGTCGATTTCGACGATCTGATCCGCGCGACGATCGACCTGCTTGCCCAGCCGGGCATGGGCGACTGGGTGCGTTACAAGCTCGACCAGGTGACCGAGCATATCCTGATCGACGAGGCGCAGGACACCAATCCGGAGCAATGGTCGATCATCCGGGCGCTGGCCGACGAGTTCTTCGCCGGGCTTGGTTCGCATGACGAGCGGCTGCGGACGCTGTTCACGGTGGGCGATTACAAGCAGGCGATCTTCGGCTTTCAGGGCACGCATCCGATCTATTTCCAGGCGGCGGAGCGGCATTTCAGCGACCTTGCGGAAGGGCAGCGCTTCGACCGGCTGTCGCTGACCCACAGCTTCCGCTCGACCCGGCCGGTGCTTGAGTTCGTCGATGCGGCGATCGAGGCGATCCCGGACCCCGGCCTTGGCGCTATTGCCGAGCGCGAGCCGCATGCGAGCGAGGTCGCTGGACCCGGCACCGTTACCCTCTGGCCGCTGACCGTAGCTGGGGGCACCGAGGAGGATGAGGAGGGCTGGATCGCGGATTCGACCCGCGCGCTGGCCAGCCAGATCGCCAAACAGATCAAGGCCTGGGTCGGCACGCTGATGCTCGAAAGCCAGGGGCGGGTGCTGCAGCCCGAGGATGTGATGATCCTGGTCAAGCGGCGCGGCGAGCTTGCTTCGCTGATCGTCGCCCGGCTCTATGCCGAGGGTGTGCCGGTCGCGGGCGTCGATCGGCTGCGGTTGAACGCGCCGCTGGCGGTGCAGGATCTGCTCGCGGCGATCCGCTTCGTGTTGCAGCCCGAGGACGATCTGTCGCTCGCCAGCCTGCTCGTCTCGCCGCTGATCGGCTGGAGCCAGGAGCGGTTGATGGAGACGGCGCCGCGCGAAAGCGGCAGCCTGTGGCGGCACCTCTCGCGCACGCTGCCGCGCGAGGCGCTCGATCCGCTCCACCGGATGCTCGACCGGGCCGATATCGCGACGCCTTACCGGTTCCTCGAGGAGATATTGTCCGGCCCGCTCGATGGGCGGCGCAAGCTGATCTGGCGGCTGGGGCATGAGGCGCGGGACCCGATCGAGGAATTGCTCAACGCGGCGTTGGACTTTGAGTCGCTCGGTACGCCGTCGCTGCAGCGCTTCCTCGACTGGTTCGATCGCGGCGATGTCGAGATCAAGCGCGATCCGTCGGCGCCGCTCGATGCAGTGCGGGTGATGACCGCGCACGGCGCCAAGGGTTTGCAGGCGCCGCTGGTGATCCTTGCTGACGCGGCGGTCGATCCGACGCGCTCGCCGCGCTCGATGGTGAAGTGGCGGCCGGACGACTGGGGGCTCGAACTGCCGATCTTCCGCCCGCGCGCCAGCGAGCGTGGCGGGCCGCTTGGGCCGGTGCTCGATGCCGATGCGCAGCGCGAGCTCGAGGAGCATTGGCGGCTCTTCTATGTCGCGGCGACACGGGCCGAGGAGCGGCTGGTGATCGCCGGGGCGCTCGGGCCTCTGGCGAAGGGCGAGCCACCGCCGTCGAGCTGGTACGCCGCCGCCGATCGGGCGATGACCGCTCTTGGCGTGCCGCCATCGCCTGAGGCGCGGAGCTTTACCGGCATCGCACCGCAGCGCCCCGTCGCGGCCTCGTCGCGGAAGCTGGCGGAAGCGGTTGCGGACGAGGCATTGCCGGATTGGGCCGCGAGGCCGGCGCCGATCGAGGCGCGCCCGCCGCGTCCGCTCGCGCCGTCGTCGCTGGGCGAGGACGAGGTGGCCGATCCGCCGCCATCGCCAGCGCTGCGCGCCGCCGCCGAGCGGGGGCGGTTGGTCCACGGGCTGTTCGAACGCCTGCCTGCGGTGCCGGCCGACCAGCGGGCCGCGGCGGCGGATCGCTGGCTGGAGATGGTCGGCACGGTTGCCGAGCCAGCCGTGCGGGAGGAGATCAGCCGGACCGTGCTGGCGGTGCTCGACGATCCCCGTTTCGCCGGCTTGTTTGGACCGGAGTCGCTGGCTGAAGCCCCGATCGCCGCAGTGGTGGGAGAGGGCGTGGTCGTCTCGGGCACGGTCGACCGGTTGCTCGTCACGCCGGATCGGATCCAGGTGGTCGACTTCAAGACCGGGCGCCAGGTGCCGGCGACGCCGGCCGATATCCCGCCTTATCATGTGCGCCAGATGGCGGCCTATGTCGAAGCGCTCGGGGTGATCTTCCCCGGCCGCACCGTTGAGGCGGCGTTGCTCTATACGGCCGCGCCGGTGCTGCTGGTGCTGCCCCATACCCTTCTGGACGCGCACAAGCCCGGCTATGTCGCCGCGCAGTAAAGCTGTGAACGGCGCGCTTGAGGGTTGGCGCGGCTGTCCCTAGATTGTCATCCAACACAGGAGATTCCCATGGCCACCAAGAAAATCACCGACGACAGCTTCGAGAGCGACGTCCTCAGCTCCGACAAGCCGGTGCTGGTCGATTTCTGGGCGGAGTGGTGCGGGCCGTGCAAGCAGATCGGCCCGAGCCTGGAAGAGATTTCCGACGAGCTCGGCGAGCAGGTGACGATCGCCAAGATCAATATCGACGACAATCCCGATGCCCCGGCGCGATATGGTGTGCGCGGCATCCCGACGATGATCCTGTTCAGGAACGGTGCGCCTGCCGCGACCAAGGTTGGCTCCGGGCCCAAGAGCCAGATCAAGGCCTGGCTTGAGGGTGAGCTCGCCGTGGGCGGGGCTGTCTTGTCCGACGGGCCCACCGGCGAGGCGGCCTGATTTTCCCGCGGCCGGCCTGATCGGGCCGGTCGCGCCTTGGCGGGCCGGTTTGATATTCTCGCGAGGGCGCAAAGGCGCGAAGATGTGGCGCGGGAGGGGAGTTTTTCCTTCCTCCTCATCGCTTGTCGCTCGACACAGGCTGTAGCTGCATAAGACGTATCCGCTTGGATATGCTCTTCGCGCCTTTGCGCCTTTGCGTGAACCAACTCGTCGGGCCGTCAGAAACGATGTCTGAATGTCGAAGGATTTCGACGACGCTGCCGATGCGGCAGTTTTCGCTGTTATTGCGCAGGAACAGGGAAAGAACAGGGAAAGAAAATTTTTCTTCCCTGTTTTGGGGCAATTTGTTGGATTTATTATCATTTATGATCAGTAGTTTAAGCACGGTTTTCGCTGTTATTCGATAACAGGGAAGCGAAAACGCGGAACAGGGAAGCGCTGCTGCGGTAACAGGGAAAGGCCGTGCGAATAACAGGGAAGCTTGATTCAACAGCAAGGCGAAATCGGCTTTTATGATGCGGATCTTCATGAGGAGGACGCTGACATGAGCGAGCATCAATTTGAATCAAGCGAAGGCACGGGTGGCACGGTGGATGCGGCCGCGTCCAGCGACTGGACGATCGGAAAAGGCAAGCCGCCGGTCGAATATCAGTTCCCGAAAGGGCGATCGGGCAATCCGGCGGGCAGGCCACGCCGATCGGGCGCGCCGGGCGACCGGCTGCGCGGCTCGAACGAGCCGACCCGGCAGATGATCCTCGACGAAGCGTACCGTCCGGTCGAGATGCGCGAGGGCGACACCGTCCACAACCTGTCAATGAACCAGGCGGTGTTCCGCGCCCTCGGCATGGCGGCGCTGAACGGCAACCAGCGTGCGCAGGAACGCTGGGCGGCGATGGTTCAGGCGGCGGAGTACGAGCAGAAGCGGGCTCAGCTGGCGATCTTCAACGTGATCGAGCGCGACGAGCAGGAACGGGCAGCGAAGCGACGGGAGCGGCTTGGGACTGAGGACGGGCATGATCCCTATGCGGAGGATATCATCATCGACCAGCGATCTGGGTCGGTGGTGATCCGGGCTGTTGGGGATGGGGATGAGACCTGAAAGGGCGCCCCTGATCCGAGGGATACTCCCAAGCAATACTCGCCTGCTGCGTAGCTCGATCATGGACTCATAAACTGAGCGGCGAAATGTGGTGGATTCCGGAAAATCTGGTCTAGGGCGCGACAATGCCCAACGCGGACGTCGGTCGTCTCCAACCAATTAGCGATGTGGCGCGCGTATGGCGTCGGTGACGATAATATCGGTTTCGAGATAGATCTTGAGTTTCCATGCGCCGTCAGCATCGCGGACCCGTTGGAACAAATGATATCCACCCTGCCGATAACGCGGCACCCCGTCGCGCATGTAAGTCACCCCGATCGTGCACGTGAACACACTGTCCTTCTCGGTGCAGGCCAGATCATAGACTTCGCCAAAAGTGACGTTGAGGCCGTCACGGTCTGCAAATTGGCCCGCAAAACCTTGGTTCCCAATGTACTCGTTGCCCCACATGTCCCCCGTGTAAAGCGAGGCCGGGGCATGGGTCCAGCCAGCCGCGATCAGCTGCTGCATCTCGGGGATCGCGGGTAAAGTTTGCGGGCCAATTGAGGTATCGGCGGCAGGATGCGGAGACGACACTTGCAGCGGATCGTACGCCGGCGCGCGTATGTGGGCAGGCTCCAGCTGTAGCAAGCCTGACTCCCGCCGATGGCGCTCGAAGTACAGGGTCCGCCCGGCATATTTCGGGTGGTTGGCAGCCATGAATGTCACACCGGCGTTGCAGTCGAACAAAACGTCATCCGGTTCGCATGAAATGCTCTCGAGCTTACCGAAAGTCGAACCGGGCACGCCGAAAATGGCGTCGTAGCCCGCTCCCGTCGTACTGCCGGAGAAGCTTGACCATTCCGCCTTTAAAAGTGGTTCGGCATCCCCTTCGTACGGCAGGTAACTCATGAGCCGGGTGTGCGCGTCCGCCAACTCGAGTCCGTAGCGCTTGGCGACCTGCGCCTTGAGTGCGCGATCGTTTTGGGTATGCAGAGCATCGATGCCGCCCAGTACGGCTGGATAGAATTCCAGGCGGATCAAGCGCAGGTCGCTACTGAACGACTGGTAGTGCATCACTTGCTTCGTGCGCGCCAGCAGCTGGTCGGCGCTGACCAGCACATGCCGGTCGATCACCAGGGTCTCGATGCGTCCGCCATTCTCGATCGTCAACACATCGAAACCATCATCAGCGAGCGGTCTCATGTCGACGAGTTGGTTGTGGCCAAGGAACAGTGCGGCAAGGCGCACGCCGGTTCCGATCACCACCCTGCTCGGGTCGAAATGCCAATCGTAACCGTCTCCCATTGGTATCAACCCGGGCCGTGCCTCGGAGGGATCGAACGAGGTGGCGAAACGGTAGTCGCCACCGGGTACGGCGGGTGGCATGAACTCGTCGGGCGATTGATCTGCAATCGACACCGGCGCGATTGGCAGGAGCGGGAGGTAGTACCAGCTCTCTCGCACGGGTGCCTCGGCACGCTCGCGCAAACTGGCGGGATGATAGACGATCGATTGCAGGACCAGCGGCGGCTCGCGGTTCCCCCCGCAAACAGAGTCGTAACGATAAAGCAGGTCGTCCATGTTGGTGAGGACGACGTTATCCTCCGCCGTAATATACCCGCCCGCAGGCGGAATCGTCTTCGGAAATGTAAGTCTGGCCGCGCGGGCGTTGTCGGCGGCATCATTGGTGTTCCGAGTGAAGGCCTCTATTCGGTCGCTGATACTCTGGTTCCCGGATCCCACCTCAAATGTATAAGTGGCGACGAGGCCATCGCCGAAATCGGGGATGGCGCGCACGGGATGCGTTGCGTTGCAAGCATAGGTTCCGGGTTCGCGTATTGGCGGCGCGAGGATTTCGTCCCACGACCATGTCTTGTTATGCGTCGCCGCGAGCGTGGGACTAGTGCCGGCTAAGATCCCGGCTAGCAGCAGGGCGACCGGCAAAGACAGCGCTCTCAAGGCCATAACCATCCCCAGCCGCCCAATGCCCGCGACATCCCAAGTCTGCCTAACAGCTCAAAATGAAGAGTCCTTAAACCGGCCACCGACACGCCAACCCGGCCGACTAACATCGCATTCCTGACGCAATGGCCGACAAATCCGACTCCCCGGACCGGTCGTTTGAGTCCGAGCCGAGATTCCTAAATGCACGGCCGCTTCCGGGATGTGAATTTGTGTCGTCTAACCTCTGCATCTCGGGGGTTAGTCGTCACCCCGTTTCCGGGGTTTAATCTCGCGCGAGCCATTACCCCTCTCCCATCGGGAGAGGGGGTTTGGTTCACCGGTGATAATCATGGCGTTCGGCGCCGTCGAAACCGGCCGCCCGCCAGACAGCACGCCTTGAAATCTTCTCCCCGACCCGCAGGGGCAGGGATCATTGCGGCCGAGTTTTTCGAGAAGCTCGATATCGCCGTGAACGAAGCGGAAGCCCCGTTTCACGTTCGTTTCCGACGGATATCCCTTACGCCGCTTCGAGCTGACCTCGAAAGCAGGGCAGGTCGGCGAATTGGTCGATGCGTGGCATGACGGCCTCCTGTCATTATGTCGCCTGAGCGCGACGGTGGGGCTGATGCGCCGGGTGCGCGTGCAGGTCAAGCAGCGCGATATCGTCCTTAAACAATGTGTTCGTTCGGTGGTGGGCACCCCAAAGCACCGATTTAGCTTGTCGAACATACGATCTCTGCCTAGCCTCGGCGGCGGGGAATACATCCTAAGGGGGACTGAAAGTGCATAAATCTCTGCGTCTTGGCGCGGCCATCGCCGCGCTCGCTTCCACGCCTTTGTCTGCGCTCTCGGTGGCGGCGCAACCTGCCATGGCGCAAGCTGCCAGTGTTTCGGAAGCTGGAATGCTGAGCCTGAGCAGCGGCATACCGATTGCGCTGGTTGTCACCAAGGAAGTGAACAGCAGCGTCGAGAAGGAAGGTGATCCCATCCCGTTGACGGTGCTGAACGACGTCAAGGTCGGCGACACGATTGTGATCCCGCGCGGCACGCCGGCAGCGGGCGAGGTTACCTGGCGGACGGGCAAGGGCGCTTTCGGCAAATCAGGCAAGCTTGAGTTCTCACTGCGCTACATCGACCTCAACGGCCGGCGCATTCCGGTCACCGGCGACTATCGTCAGGAAGGTGAAGGCAATACGATCGCAACCGGCGTTGGCCTCATCGCCGTTGGTGTTTTCGCGGGCTTCATCACCGGCAAGCGTGCCCGTGTGCCGATGGGCCGCGAACTGATGGCGCAGGTTGCGCAACCTGTGCAGTTCACTGCCGACGGCCAGCTGGCGCCTTCCTATGACGACAAGGGTGCGATGGCGGCGGCAGAGGCGAGCACGCCGCTCGGCAAATGCAAGGCCGAGGCTGCGACGCTGGCCAAGGGCAAGCAGAAGAAAGCGCTGAAGGATTGCTACATCAAGCGCATGGAATAATCTGAAAAGGGCGGTGGGGCTCGGTCGGGCTCCGCCGCCAACTCAGTCGATCATCATCAGCGCTTATTCATCCGGCGGCTCGGTCTGGCCCGCCGCAAGTCCGCGCGTATCGGGTCTGAAGCGGTCATGGCGTGGGAGTGTATCCGCGGCTGGCGCCCAGGCAATGTGATCGGCGTAGAAGATGTGGAATCCGGGCGCGACGCGATCGGGCTCGTCGAGCGTGGCGATGCTGAAATCCAGCGTCTCGGCCTGATGATCGACCCGCATGAACAAGGGCGTGCCGCATCGGGTGCAGAAACAGCGATGGCCGAAATCGCTCGATTTGAAAACGCCGACCAGATCCGATCCCTGCTCGTATCGCCAATCGCTGACTGGCACGGTCGCGAAGGCCATGGCCGGAGAGCCGGAATTGAGCTGGCAAGTGCGGCAATGGCACCAGCCTGCGTCGAACGGCGTCGCGGTGAGCCGATAACGGACCGCACCGCAGGCGCAGCCGCCGGTCCAGTCCGTGTCTTCAGCTTCGATAGTCGGCATTGATTGCGATGTAGCCATGGGTGAGGTCGCAGGTCCAGACGGTCGCGCGGCCATCGCCAAGGCCGATATCGACACCGATATCGATCTCGCTGCCCTTGAGGTGCGCCGCCACCGGCGCTTCGTCATAGCCCTTCACGGCGAGCCCATCGCGCGCGACCTGGGTTTCGCCGAAACGGATGGCGAGCTTGTCGCGCTCGGCGGGTTCGCCGGCCTTGCCGACCGCCATGACGACACGGCCCCAATTGGCGTCCTCGCCGGCGATCGCCGTCTTTACCAGGGGCGAATTGGCGATCGACAGCGCGATGCGGTGCGCGCTGCGGTCGCTCTCGGCGCCGGTCACCGCGATGGTGATGAACTTCGACGCGCCTTCGCCGTCCCGGACGACGAGATGGGCGAGCTGGAGGCAGAGATCAGAGAGTGCGGCGCGGAAGGCGTCGGCGCCGGCATCGTCGGGCGAGGCGAGGGGGGGGGTGCCGGCCTTACCGGTCGCAAACGCAAGCACGGTGTCGCTGGTCGAGGTGTCGCTGTCGACCGTGATGCAAGAGAAGCTCTTCACATTGGCATCGGCGAGCGCCGTCTGGAGGAAAGCGGGATCGACCGCGGCATCGGTGAAGATGAAGCCGAGCATCGTCGCCATATCGGGCATGATCATCCCCGATCCCTTGATGATGCCGACGAGATTGACCGTCCGGTCGCCGATCACCGCGCTGGTGACGGCGGCCTTGGCGAAGGTGTCGGTGGTCATGATCGTGGCGGCGGCGTCCTCCCAGCCGCACGGCGCGGCGGTGAAGGCGGCGTCGAGCCCGGCCTCGGCCTTGTCGATCGGCAATGGAACGCCGATCACGCCGGTCGAGGCGACGAATATGTCCGAGGGCTGGCACCCGATATGTCCCGCCGCCCGCGCCGCGATCGCCTCGACCGCCGCGCGGCCGCGATCGCCGGTGAAGGCGTTGGAGTTGCCGGCATTGACCACCAGCGCGCGCGCGTCGCCGAGCGTCAGCGCCTTGCGGCACCATTCGACTTCGGGCGAGGGACAGCGGCTCTGGGTCAGCACGCCCGCGACGCTGGTGCCGGGATCGAGCGTGATAAAGGTAAGGTCGCACCGGTCCCAGGTCTTGTAGTGCGCGCGGGCGATGCGGAGCGTGACGCCGGCGATGACGGGGAGAGAGGGGAAGCCGGCGGGGGCGAGCGGGGAGCGGGTGCTGGACATGGCCGCCTTAATAGATCGCGCGCACCTGGAGGCAAGGTCGAGCGCCTTGCACTTCCCGCTGCCTTTTGCGAAACCGCGCCGGAATTCCGGGGGGAAAGACGATGTGGTTGTTGATGCTGGCCATGGGCGCGCAAGCGGCCGGCTTTCAGGCCTTGTCCATAGCCGCACCACCGCAGCAGCAGCCTGAACCCCCGCCGGTGGTGATGGTACCCATGGCCCCGCCCGCCCCAATTGTCGTTCCGCCGACCTATCAGCCGGTCTCCGGCCCGCCACTCCCGATCATAGGGCCCGATGCGACGCCGCTGCCACGACCGCCGCTCGATCTGGCGATCGTCAAGCAGCCGAAGCTGGCCGGCTTCTATCCTCGTGATCTTCGCAAGGCTGGCGTCGAGGGTAGCAGCCGGATCGACCTGACGCTCGATGTCGCGGGCGGCGTGCGGGCATGCGAGGCCCGATCGATCGATACGGTCGCAGCGCTGGACGAGGCTGCGTGCAAATTCGGCTTGAAGCTGCGTTTCGCCCGCACCGAAAACCCCTTTCCTCTGCCGCTTCCGCTCAAGATCGAATGGCGGACCCGTGGTCCCAGGCTGGTTCGGGCGGCGCGCCCGAAATTGCCCGTGCAGATCAACCATGGCAGCATTATCGTCCCCGACGATTATCCGCCCGCCGCGATGCGCGCAGGTGCCCAGGGCACGACAGTGATCCTGCTCGCGATATCGATCGCCGGCAGGGTCACGAATTGCCAGATCACGGGCTCAAGCGGTTCAGCTGACCTCGACAGCGGGACCTGCAGGATATTCTCGCGGCGCGGGCGGTTCAGCGCCGCCCTTGACGAGTTTGGCGTCGCGGTACCGGGGTGCGTCTCCAGGAGGATACGCTGGGAGATGGGTGAGGACGCTCCGGCAGCGGACATCCCGGCGCCATCGCCGTAAAGTAAGTAAGCGGAATTAAATAGAAATTGGCTCACTGACGCTTGCGCGCCGCACGCGCTTTTGCAAGATGTGGGTGGCTTCGACAGGGCTTGTTTCGAGGGAGCCGGTTTCCGGGGGTGGAGCGATGGTGATGTTCAGATTATCTGTTGCGGTAATAGCGGCGCTTTCCGCTGCGGCATTGCCGATGGCGGGCGCACATGCTGCGAAGAGCAAGGAGGCGAGGGTGACGCCGATCGGCATTCCGCCGGATTGGTTCCGCGCCCGTGATTATCCACCGGCAGCGGAACGGGCCAGGCAGTCAGGGAAGGTCGCCATCACCCTGTCGGTCGATCCCACCGGTAAGGCGATTGGGTGTGACGTGACCTCGAGCAGCGGCTTTCCCTTGCTTGATACCGGGACGTGCGAGATCGCGCTTCGAAACGCGCGATTCAAGCCTGCGCGTACGGCGTCGGGCGACGCGGTTGCCGGGACATATTTCATACCGGGCATCACGTGGACGCTGACCGACTGATAGCCAATGGTGGCGGGATGCAGCCGCTGATCAAGGATGGAACCGGTGTCTGCAAACCGTGACACACACAGTGACGGGGACGATTGATCCTGACTGATCTCCCGCCCCCGGACCTCCCGCCCCCGGATCGACCGCGCCTCGCCGGAAAGATGATCGGCCAGGGTGGGAGTCAGACGGCCATCGTCCTTACGCTCGGCGCGGTGTTGGTTTTGTTGCTGATCCTGTTCGTGGCGATGGCGATCAACGACCAGAAGGGTCGGTTGAAGCAGCTTGCGGCGGATGCGCAGGCAGCGCTCAATCCGCCCGCTTCGCCGCCCATGGCTGTGCCGACGGGGCGGGCTGTACCGCCATCGACACCTTTGCCCGAACGCCGGTTCCCGCTTGCGGAGGCCGAGGGCGCCGATCAGCCAGCGCTGAACGCCGAACCGACCGGGAACCCCGCCTCGTGGTTCTCGCACGATGACTATCCCATCGAGGCGCGGCGGCGGAACGAGGAGGGGCGCGTGATGTTGCGGCTGAAGATAGACCCGCACGGTGCAGCCCGTGGCTGTGCGATTGTCTCCAGCAGCGGCTCGATCATCCTCGATGATGCCACCTGCGACCTCGCAATGCGTCGCAGCCACTTCGTCCCGGCCCGTGACGTGGATGGCAAAGCCGTTTCGGGTAGCTGGACCAGCGGGATAAGATGGCAGCTCACGGACGAGGGTTGAGATACGATTGCCGTGAAGGAACGAGGCGAGCGGCAATTTCGCTCGAGACCAGTGCCACCCGCGCGTTACGGATAGACGACACGCATCGAGCGCACTACATGCGCCAGACCTATGGAACTGCTGCTCTTCCTCTCCGCCCTCCTGTCCGCGCTGACTGGCGCGATTTCAGGCGTGCGGGCGCCCGAGGCGCAGGTGCATCAGGCCTATGTCGCCGGTGCGCAGACCGTAACTGCGCAGGCCATGCCGGCACGCACGGTTCGCGCCCATCTGGCGCTCGCCGGTGGCTGGCAATCGCCCGCGGCCGGCATTCTCCACAGCATCCATGTCGGCCCGGCGCTTTTCGCCGCGATCCCGCTGTATCTGGACAAGCCGCGCGAGTGATGCGGCCGGCGCGCCTTCGCGCCTGACCTTTTCTTTTCACACCGGTCGTGCCGCGGAACCGATTCCGCCGCGACCCTTATATCCAACAGGAATTTTCGCATGCTCGGTGGCCTCGCCAAAACCCTTTTCGGGTCGTCCAACGACCGTTACGTCAAGTCGCTCTCCAGCATTGTCGCCAAGATCGCCGCTTTCGAGCCGACCATTTCGGCGATGACCGATGCCGAGCTCGCCAACCAGACGGTGATCTTCCGCGAGCGACTGGCGGGCGGCACCAAGCTTGACGATCTGCTGCCCGAGGCCTTCGCCACGGTGCGTGAGGCGGCCAAGCGGACGCTCGGCCAGCGGCATTATGATGTGCAGATGGTCGGCGGCATCGTGCTCCATCGCGGCGAGATCGCCGAGATGCGCACCGGCGAGGGCAAGACGCTGGTCGCCACGCTTGCGACCTATCTCAACGCGCTGCCGGGCACAGGCGTGCATGTCGTTACCGTCAACGATTATCTGGCGGCACGCGATGCCGACTGGATGGCGCAGATCTACGGCTTTCTCGGTCTCACCACTGGCGTGATCGTGCCGAACCTCACTGACGAACAGCGCCGCGCGGCCTATCATTCGGACATCACCTACGGCACGAACAACGAGTTCGGCTTCGATTATCTGCGCGACAACATGAAATATGAGCGCGCATTGATGGTGCAGCGGCCGTTCAATTTCGCGATCGTCGACGAGGTGGATTCGATCCTGATCGACGAGGCGCGCACGCCGCTGATCATCTCCGGGCCGACCGACGACAAGTCGGATCTCTATCGCAGCGTCAATCTCGTGGTGCGCGAGCTGCTGCCGGAAGATTATGAGAAGGATGAAAAGCAGAAGTCGATCATCCTGACCGAGGACGGCACCGAGAAGGTCGAGCGCATGCTCGAGGCGGCCGGGCTGCTTGAGGGCGCGAACCTTTATGATTTCGAGAACACCCAGGTCGTCCATCACCTGAACCAGGCGCTGCGCGCGAACATGATGTTCAAGCGCGACACCGATTATATCGTCAAGGACGACAAGGTCATCATCATCGACGAGTTCACCGGCCGGATGATGGACGGGCGGCGCTGGTCAGACGGGCTTCACCAGGCGGTCGAGGCCAAGGAAGGCGTTGCGATCGAGCCCGAGAACCAGACCATGGCCTCGATCACCTTCCAGAATTATTTCCGCATGTATCCAAAGCTTTCGGGCATGACCGGCACCGCCGCGACCGAGGCGGCCGAATTCTTCGACATCTACAAGATGAATGTCGTGACCATCCCGACCAACGTGCCGGTGCAGCGCGTCGACGAGGAGGACGAGTTCTACAAGGATACCGCCGACAAGTTTCAGGCGATCGCGAAGAAGATCAAGATCCATGCGGAAAAGGGCCAGCCAGTGCTGGTCGGCACCGTCTCGATCGAGAAGTCCGAGCTGCTGTCCGACTTCCTCGTCAAGGAAGGCGTGAAGCATGAGGTGCTCAATGCCCGCCAGCACGAGCGCGAGGCGCATATTGTCGCGCAGGCCGGCCGCAAGAGCGTTGTGACGATCGCGACCAACATGGCGGGCCGCGGCACTGACATTCAGCTTGGCGGCAATTTCGAATTCCGGGTCGGCGACGAACTCGCGGAAATGCCCGAGGGCCCAGAGCGCGAGGCTGCGATTGCCAATATCAAGGCCGAGATCGCCGCTGAAAAGGCAGAAGTGCTCGCCGCGGGCGGCCTGTTCGTGCTCGGCACCGAGCGGCATGAAAGCCGCCGCATCGACAACCAGCTGCGCGGCCGTTCAGGCCGTCAGGGCGATCCGGGGCTGAGCCGCTTCTATCTCAGCCTTGACGACGATCTGCTGCGCATCTTCGGGCCGGACACATTGTTCGCGCGGATGATGCGATCGAACATCGGCGACGGCGAGGCGATCGGTTCGAAATGGCTCTCCAAGGCGATCGAGACCGCGCAGAAGAAGGTCGAGGCGCGCAACTATGATATCCGCAAGCAGGTCGTCGAATATGACGACGTGATGAACGACCAGCGCAAGGTCATCTACGAGCAGCGCTCCGACATCATGGATGCGGAGACGGTCGGCGATGTCGTGACCGATATGCGCACCGAGCTGGTCAACAGCATCGTCGGCGAGGCGTGCCCGCATGGCACCTATCCCGAGCAATGGGATATCGCGGGCATGCGCGCCAAGCTCGCCGAGACGCTCGGGCTGAACCCGCCGATCGACGAGTGGCTGAAGGAAGAGGCGATCGATCCGGAAGTGGTCGAGGAGCGCGTGCGCGAGGCGGCCGATGCGATGGTCGCCGAAAAGGCGGCGCAGCTCGACCCCGAGAGCTGGATCCAGGTCGAGAAATCGATTCTGCTGCAGAATCTCGACCATCACTGGAAGGAGCATCTCGCAACGCTCGATGCGCTGCGTCAGGTCGTCCATTTGCGCGCCTATGCGCAGAAGACGCCGCTCAACGAATATAAGCAGGAAGCCTTTCAGCTGTTCGAGCGCATGCTCGGTAATATCCGCGAGGATGTGACGCGGACGATCGCCCATGCCGAATTCCAGATCCAGGCGCCGCCGACGCTGCCCAATCTGCCCGATTTCATCACCAGCCATTTCGACCCGTTCTCGGGCGATGACGATAGCGCTGATGTGGATGGGGGCACGCGCGGGCTGATCACCACCCGGATCGCGCCGCTATCGATTCCCCAGCCGGACGGCAGCAACATGGGCGAGGACCCTGCCGACTGGGAGGGCAAGGTAAGCCGCAACGCGCCGTGCCCGTGCGGATCGGGTCGCAAATACAAGCACTGCCACGGCGCAGTGTGATTGGGGCGGTGTGAATGAATCCCCCCGCCGGGTGGCGGGGGGAAGCGGTTTCAGGGTTTGGGCGTGACGATCGTCGGGCCGAGATTGCGCATCACCTCATGGGCCTCGAAGGCGCGGACATTGTTTGCGGGCTTCGGGCCCCGGCCGAGTACGATCTCGGCGCTTGCCTCATATTTGTCGATCGTCTGGACATCGATGCTGCGATCGAAGAACGGATCGCCCCAGAACGGGTCCCAGGAGCGCCAGCCAAAGCCGCGGCCGCGATAGCGCCAGCTCGGACCCCAATAGCCATAGCCGTAAGGTCCGCCGGCGAAGCTGGGCGTGGCGTAGGTGCGGGTGCGCTTGTCGGTGTTGCGGTCCGACAGGATGAAATAATCATAGCCCTGCTGCACCGTCAGCTCAGCTGAGCGATACAGGAGATAGCGCTCGACCGTATCGCGCGAGGTGTAGCTGTTGCCCGCGAAGCTGACCATGAACCGGTTTGGCTCGATCATCCGGTCGCTATACCCGGCGCGTTCGAAACCAGAGCCGGTTGCCGGGCGATAGGCGGTTTCAGTGGCGCAGCCCGCCATCACCAGCATTGCCGACGCGAGCAGCGCCATTGCCGTGCCGTGCCTTACTCTCTTGTACTCCATGCGATCCTCCATAACCGGCGCGATGCGGCGAAACGATGCGCACGCGCCGTTAGTGGTGGAACGATCAAGCTCGCGGTTGGTGCCGCGGATTTGGGGTGACAAATGTTTCAGGTGGGGGAGGCGCCCGTTTATGAATCGAGCGGTGCGAAGCCGCGCAGGCCGCGCAGATACTGGAGGCGAATGTTGGTGACGGTGAGGGTCGGCCCAACGTCGATGATCGCCTGAGCGAATTTGGGTTTCGAGCGCCCGATCGGCCGGTTGCTCGTGACACCGGCACCATCGGAGAAGATCGAGAATTTGTCTTTGCCGACCCGATTATGCCTGAGCATCACGGTGAAGCGGCCTGGCCGGGGCGTGCGGATGCAGATCGACACGGCGCCCGATGCCGGCGGCTTCGAACGGGTACGGCGAAACACCTTGCCCTCGGCGACCAGATCCTGATCGGGGCGGAGGAAATCGCTTTCGGTGGCCGGATAGAGCTCGAGCCAGATCTCGCCGGTACGATCCTTGAGTCCGACGATATTGACCTGGATCGCGGGCCCGTGGCCGGCGGCGCACGTGGCGGCATCCTCGCCGATGATTTCGGCCGAGGCGGGCGAGGCGCCGAACATCGTCAGGGCGGCGAGCAGGAAGCTGGCAACAGAGAAGACTTTCATGGTGGCGGCTTGATCCTGGCGGTTAAGGGTTTTGGTCTAGACGGCGCGGGGCGGGGTGATCCGCACCAAGCTGGTTATGGCCGAGGCTGGCTGTTGCTGACGCTCAGCGCACCCGCGTCCAGGTCTGGGTCTTGCAGAGCGGGAAGAACACGCAGCCGCGCAGTTTGAGCTGGTCTTTGCCGACCGGGGTCACCTTGCCGCTATAGGTCTTGCCATCTTCCGCGTTGTAGACCGAGCCATCGACCCAGGCGCCGTCGGCGGCGGGCTTGAAGCCGCTGAACATCGACAGGCCGAGGAGGAGACGGTTGCGCAGTGCGGGGCTGACATTGTTCTTGTCCTTCATCCCCGGGTTCGCGCGCAGCATGTCGGAGGTCAGGATCTTCGCGCAGATCGTGGCGCCGCAGCGGCTGATTTCGACGATTGCGTTGCGGGTTTCAGTCCTCCACTTGCCGAGGATGGTGTCGGCTGATGCCGGGGCGCCTGCGAGGAGCGCTGCGATGATCAACGGGGCCATTATCATATTCCTCTGGCACATCAGGGAGAACGCCGAGCGAGGCGGGCTGGGCTCGTGCGTCGTAGGACAGGAATAAGGCCTGAGGCTGAACCGCAGCCTAACCGGCGCGGTATCCGGGAAGGCGCTGGTGCCGCGATTGCGGTACCGTGCCTTTCCCGGTTTCCGGCTGGCTCCCTGAGTTGGATTCGAACCAACGGCCGCTCGATTAACAGTCGAGAGCTCTACCGCTGAGCTATCAGGGAATGTAGCCGTGGGGGGCTTCTATAGGCGGCGATTCTCAGGATGCAAGCCTGTTTGCGCCTCCATCAGGCAATGAATTGCTCCATCGTGATCCGGTCGTCGAGCGCATGCTCGGGATCGAACAGCAGGCAGAGTTCGCGCGAGCGGTCGATGACGATGTCGACGCGGGCGACCTCGCGAATCTCGCGCTGGTCGGCGACCGCGCTGACCGGGCGCTTGCCGGGATCGAGTACGCGCAGGCTGATTCGCGCCTTGTCGGGCAGGATCGCGCCGCGCCAGCGCCGCGGACGGAACGGGCTGATCGGGGTGAGTGCGAGCATTCCCGAACCGAGCGGGAGGATCGGGCCCTGGGCGGAGAGGTTATAGGCGGTCGAGCCGGCGGGAGTCGCGACCAGGATGCCGTCACAGGCGAGTTCCTCGAGCACGACACGGTCGTTCACGGTCACTTCGAGATTGGCGGTCTGGCGGGTTTCGCGGAGCAGCGAGACCTCGTTGATCGCGGGCAAAGTGAAGATTTCGCCGTGCACCGTCTCGGCGGTCATGCCGAGCGGGATGACCTTGAAGGATTTGGCGCGCGAGAGCCGGTCGTCGAGGCCATGGGGGCGCCATTCGTTCATCAGGAAGCCGACGGTACCGAGATTCATCCCGAACACCGGGACCACGGGTTTGCGGCGCTCGAGCATGGCGTGGAGCGTCTGGAGCATGAAGCCGTCGCCGCCGAGCGCGACGATCATCTCCGCGTCCTCGACCGGGACCCAGTCATAGGCATCGGCGAGCTCATCGGCGGCTGCCTGGGCGGGTGGAGTCGGGGAGGCGACCAGCGCGCGCCGCAGCTCGTTCATCCGCGGATCCACGGCGCAGATCACCCGCCGGTAACGCTCATATGGCGCGCGACGGCTGGCGCGGGGGCGGCGATGTCGAAATCATGGCGGGCAGGCTTGGTGGCCATTGCCGTGTCGAGCGCAGTGTCGAGTCCGGCGAGGCCGCCGTCGCGCAGCGCCTGTTTGAGATCGACCTGATCGTCATGGCCGAGACAGGTATAGAGCACGCCCTCGGTGGTGAGCCGGACGCGGTTGCAGGTGTCGCAGAAATTGGCGGTGAGCGGTGAGATCAGGCCGAGCCGCGTCGCGGTGCCTTCCACGCGCCAGTACCGCGCGGGGCCGCCGCTATTATGGCTGTCGCGCGCGAGCGGGAAACGCGCTGAAAGATCGTCGAACACTTTAGTGAGCGGCAGGAAGCGATTGGTGCGATCCTCATCGATCGCGCCGAGCGGCATTGTCTCGATCAGCGACAGGTCGAAGCCCTCAGCTACGCACCAGGCGAGCATCGGCGCGATTTCGGCCTCGTTGAGGCCGTTCAGCGCGACCATGTTGATCTTGACCGCGAGGCCTGCGTCGCGCGCGGCCATGATGCCGGCGATCACGCGGTCCACATCGCCGTGCCGGGTGATGTAGCGGAAGGTTTCGGGATCGCGGCTGTCGAGGCTGACATTGATGCGGCGCATGCCGGCCGCGACCATCGCCTCGGCATGATCGGCCAGATGGTTGCCGTTGGTTGTCATCGTCAGCTCGTCGAGGCCGACCCCTCTTCCTTTGGCCCTGACATGGGCGCCCAGCCGTTTTACGAGATCGCCGACATCGCGCCGGACAAGCGGCTCGCCGCCGGTAAGGCGGATCTTGCGCGTGCCGCGGGCGATGAAGCGCTCGGCGATGATCGCGATCTCGTCGAGGCTGAGCAGGGCCGCACGGGGCAGGAAGGTCATCTGCTCGGCCATGCAATAGCGGCAGCGCAGATCGCAGCGATCCGTCACCGAGATCCGCAAATAGCTGATCGTGCGGCCATGACGGTCGATCAGGGCGGGGGCGCAGGCCATGAGGGAGGAGCTAAGCCTTCGCGGGGCTGGTAACAACCCTGATTAAAGTTTGTGGCGGTGCTGAAAAAGCTCGCACACCCCTTGTAAACCGCCGAAAGTGCATGGAGTGGCTGGGGTAGAGCGTGGAAACGAGGGGAGGGTCGTGACGGAAACCGCATCATCGCATGCCCCACCGCTGTTCATCCTGTCGTTCAGGCAGCGCGATGAGCTTGCCACGCTCGCCGCCGGCGCCGGGTGGCAGGTGGTCGCGGCGCGGCGCGCGGCGGGGGCCGAGCGGCGTTTCCTGACGAGCGGTGCTGCGATCGCGGTGATCGATGCGCGCGGCGCACTGGGCGACGGGCTCGAAGCGGCATCGTCGATCGGCGGCGTGATCGCGGCCAATGGCGGTGCGCTGCTCGCGCTTGTGTCGCGGGGTGACACCAATGCGATCGCTTCTTTCTTCGACGCGGGTGCGACTCATTTCCTTGCCAGTCCGTTCACTGAAGCCGAGTTCGTCCAGGCCCTGCGCTATGCCGCCCGGCATGCCGAACGCATGGCCGGCGAATGGCGGGCAAGCGGATCGACCGAGCCGCTGGGCTGGCGGCTCGATGTTGCCAGTCGCACATTGCAGCTGACCCCGGCCTTTGCCCGGCTGCTCGGTGTCGACGAGCAACCGCGACTGATCGCGCTGTGGCGGCGGATCGATCCCGCCGAACGCCACGCGGGCATAGCGGCGCTGCGGCGGCTTTCGGCAATGCATGGAGCGACCGCGTTCGCGCATGATCTTCCCGGGGTCGGGCGGATCGTCCAGCATTTGCAATATGATGCGAAGAACGGGCGGATCGACGCCCTGGTCGAGACTTTGGGCAGTGCGCCAGAGCCGGCCTCGGTGCTGCGCGATGCGCTCCTTGGCTCGCAGGGTGCGGCCGGTGCGCGGCGCTGGCTCGACCGGCGGCTGGCTGACCCGGATGGCAGGCCGCTGTCGGCGATGCTGATCGCGCTCAATCGCTTCGACATCGTCAATACGGCTTATGGCAGGGCGGCGGGCGACGATCTTCTCCGCGCCGCCCTGAAGCGGATCGAGGACGTGGCCGACGGCGCGCTGTCGGTTCGGCTTGGCGGATCGGAATTCCTTGTTGCGATCGAAGACCGGGGTGCTCGCGTCGACCTCGTGGCCGAGCGGATCGCCGGAGAACTGGCGCGGCCATTCGTGACCGGCGAGGCGATCGCTGTGCTCGGGTGTCGCATCGGCATCGCCGGGCGCGAGCCGGGGGACAATGCCGTAAGCCTGTTGCGCCGTGCGAGCGAGGCGCTGGCGGACGCCCGCGCCTCGGACAGCGCGACGGTGCGCACCGCCGATCCGAGTGGCGACGAAGCCTCGCTCGATGCGCTTGCGGTCGAACTGCACTATGCGATCGAGCGGGGCGAGATCGACATCCTGTTCCAGCCCCAGGTTTCGGTTTCCACCGGAACCATGGTTGGCGTCGAAGCGCTGGCGCGCTGGGACCATCCGGTGCTGGGCACGATCGGTGCCGATATGTTGTTCGCGGCGGCGGCGCGTGCCGATCTCGAGATCGGCCTTTCCGACCATATCCAGCGGATCGTGCTCGCGCGGGCGGCGGCGTGGCCGAGCGGCTTGCGGGGCATCCGGCTGTCGCTCAACCTGACCGCGGCGGACATTGCGCGCCCGGGCTTTGCTGATCTGTTCCTCGACCGGGTCGATGCGAGCGGCTTCCCGCGCGGGCGGCTGACGGTGGAGATTGTCGAGAGTGGCCTGATCGAGGATCTCGGCGCGGCGGCGGGGCTGCTCGCCTCCCTGCGGAGGGCTGGCCTGCGGGTCGCGATCGACGATTTCGGGACGGGCTATTCGAGCCTCGCCTATCTCAAATCCCTGCCGCTCGACTATCTCAAGATCGACAAGAAACTTGCCCAGGACATCACCGGCACGACCCGCGACCGCGTGGTGGTGCGCGGGGTGATCGACATGGCGCGATCGCTTGGGCTGGTGGTGATCGCCGAGGGCGTGGAGACGCAGGCACAGCTCGAGTTGCTCGCCAAGGAGGGGTGCCAGATCTATCAGGGCTTCCTCTATTCCGAGCCGGTGTCGGGCGAGGCGCTGGCGGCGATGGCGGTCAGCGCCTGAGAGCGCTGTGAAGGGAGCGAGACGATGCGTTGGATGATTCTGCTCGGGCTGTTGTTGGTAACGCCTCTCGCCGCCCAGACAGGCAAGCCGATGTCGGTATCCGCAGCTGCGGCCCGGGCCGGGGTGGCTGCGGCGATGGATGACAGCAAGGCGGGCTGGAATACGGGTAATCTCGACCGGTTCGTCGCTGTCTATGCGCCCGATGCGACTTTTGTGACTGAGAAGGGGCTGGTTCAGGGGCGCGCCGCGATCGCCGACCGTTACCGGCCGAGTTTCGCGGGCGGTGCCAATAAGCGCGGCAAGCTCAGCTTCGAGACCCTGGGCAGCCGGATCGTCGGCCCGGTGCTTTTCCTGCTGTGGGCGCGGTGGACGCTGACACCGGCCGATCCAACGGGGAAGGCGGAGACCGGGATGACCACGCTGCTGTTCGAGCGCCGGCCCGAGGGCTGGCGGATCATTTCGGACCATAGCAGCTGAGGGCGGCGCCGGGCGCGGATTGAGCGGCGGCTGGCTGTTCCTGGCTGTTATCAGCGATATATTTTTTTGCTGGCTGTTATGTTGGATTTTACGGGTGGAATTTTCGTTTTGATTCAATGGCCTGGCCATGGGCTGACTGTTCCTGATTAACAGCCAGAAAACAGCCAGCTTTTTCGCCGGAACAGCCAGTATCAGCCAGCGAACAGCCAGCGCGCGATTCAACTGATGCGCGAAATCTGTTTCGAAGGCGGCGGGACGATCCATGGCCGGAGCCGTGGCACGCGCGAGGAAGAGTTTGAATCAGCGACGGCGGAAATCGTGCGGGAGCTTAGTCGGCGCTGGTGATGATCAGTTGGCGCATGAGCGCGCGGGGCAGCGGTTCATCGAAGCGGCAGCCGATCCGGCCGTCAGCACACCACACGACTGTCGCGGCCATGGGCGGGTTGCCATTAAGCCCCAGCCACAGGCGGTCGCCGGGCGCGTGCCGGGTCGATGAAACAAGGCGGCAGCCATAGGTGGAGATGTCGCACAGGTCAGCGGCCAATATCCGCGTACGGCTCGATCGCGCGATTGTCCGGGTGATGTGGACTGAATGGCGTGGCTCAGCACGCAGATCAAGCGACGCCGCCTGCACAGTGCGAAACTGGGATGCTCGTGTAGCCATGTTTTTCCCCGACCCGATCAATGGAATAGGGGAGCAGCAATGATGAAAAAGTTAACGGTGCCGTAGCGGCCGAAGGACACGACATCTCGTTGATCGAAACCGATCTCCGTTCGGGCTGAGCTTGTCGAAACCCAGTCCTTGGCGTGGCGTTTCACCCATAAGTGCCCTTCGACAAGCTCAGGGCGAACGGTGGAGATGAACCTCGCTATTATCCCGCCGCCTTGGCCAGCCCTTTCGACAATTGCAGCGCACCGTTGAGGCGGGCCTTGGGGTCGGCCCAGGTCCGCGTCACCACCAGCTTGTGGTCAGGCCTGAGCTTGGCCACGCCGTCCAGGCGCGCGACCCAGGCGAGAAGGCCGTCGACATTAGGCGGCTTGTCGTCATGGAAGGTGACCAGTGCGCCGCGCGGGCCGACGTCGATCTTGGCGATGCAGGCTTTTTTGGCGTTGAGCTTGATCTCCATGAGGCGGATGAGGTTCTCGGTCGGATCGGGGAGCGGCCCGAAGCGGTCGATCAGCTCGGCCGCGAAGGCCTCGACTGCCTGCGATTCGTCGAGCTCGTTGAGGCGACGATACAGGCCCATCCGGAGATCGAGATCGGGCACATAATCCTCGGGAATGAGGATCGGCGCGTCGACGGTGATCTGGGGCGAGAAGTCCTTCGGGCGCTGGGCGAGGCCGCCGGCGCGGGCTTCCATGATCGCCTCTTCGAGCATCGACTGGTACAGTTCGTAGCCGACTTCCTTGATATGGCCCGATTGCTCGTCGCCGAGCAGATTGCCGGCGCCGCGGATATCGAGATCATGGCTGGCGAGCTGGAAACCGGCGCCGAGGCTGTCGAGATCGCTAAGGACTTTGAGGCGCTTCTCCGCTGTCTCGGTGACGATGCGGTCGGGCGGCGTGGTGAGATAGGCGTAAGCGCGGGTCTTCGCCCGGCCAACGCGGCCGCGCAGCTGATAAAGCTGGGCGAGGCCGAAGCGATCGGCGCGGTGGATGATCATTGTGTTGGCGCTCGGGATATCGAGGCCGGATTCGACGATCGTGGTCGAGATCAGCACTTCGAACTTCTTGTCGTAGAATGCCGACATGCGCTCCTCGACCTCGGTCGGCGACATCTGGCCGTGGGCGGTGACGGCGCGGACCTCGGGGACATGGTCGCGCATGAACTGCTCGATGTCCGGCACATCGGCGACGCGCGGGGTGACGAAGAAGCTCTGGCCGCCGCGATAATGTTCGCGCAGCAGTGCCTCGCGCAGCACGACCGGATCCCAGGGCATGATATAGGTGCGCACCGCGAGGCGGTCGACCGGCGGGGTCTGGATCACTGACAGCTCGCGCAGGCCCGACATCGCCATCTGCAGCGTGCGCGGGATCGGTGTCGCGGTGAGAGTGAGGACATGGACGTCGGTCTTGAGCGCCTTCAGCCGTTCCTTGTGGGTGACGCCGAAGCGCTGTTCCTCGTCGACCACGACCAGGCCAAGCCGCTTGAACGCGGTCGATTTGGCGAGGATGGCGTGGGTGCCGATCACCACGTCGATCGTGCCGTTCTCCATGCCTTCTCGCGTGGCCTTGGCTTCGGCTGCGGGAACCAGTCGCGAGAGGCGACCAACATTGAGCGGGAAGCCTTCGAAGCGGGCGGTGAAGTTCTGGAAATGCTGGCGCGCGAGGAGCGTGGTCGGGCAGACCACCGCGACCTGAAGCCCCGACATGGCGGCGGCGAAGGCGGCACGAAGCGCGACCTCGGTCTTGCCGAAGCCGACATCGCCGACGATCAGCCGATCCATCGGCGTGCCCGAGGCGAGATCAGCGAGGACGTCGTTGATTGCGCGATCCTGGTCGTCGGTTTCCTCATAGGGGAAGCGATCGACGAAGCTGGCATAGCCGCCCTGATCTGGCTCGATGACGTCGGCGGGGCGAAGCGCGCGTTCGGCGGCGGTCGCGATGAGTTCGCCCGCGATTTCGCGGATGCGCTCCTTCATTCGGCTCTTGCGGCGCTGCCATGCTTCGCCGCCGAGCTTGTCGAGGCTCGCGCCTTCGCTGTCGGCGCCGTAGCGGGAGAGAACTTCGAGATTCTCGACGGGGACGAACAGCTTGTCGCCGCCGGCATAGGTCAGCGCGACGCAATCGTGCGGGCTCTGGCCGACCGGGATCGAGGTCAGCCCTTCGTAGCGGCCGATGCCGTGATCGACATGGACGACGAGATCGCCCGGGGTGAGCATCGCCAGCTCGGCGAGGAAGGCGTCAGCGGATTTCTTGCGCTTGGCGCGGCGGACGAGGCGGTCGCCGAGCATGTCCTGCTCGGTTAGGAGCGCGACGTCCGGGGTGGTGAAGCCGTGGTCGAGCGGCAGGACGATGAGGGCTACGCCCTTGTCCGCAACGCCGAGTGCTTCCTGCCAGGTTTCGGCGTGGCGCGCTGCCTTGAGGCCATGATCAGCGAGCAGGCCTGTCAATCGCTCGCGGGCGCCGATCGAATAGCTGGCGAGGATCGGCTTGCGGCCGTCGCGGCGGAGCGTTGCGACATGGTGCGCGACCGCCTCGTAGATGTTCGCGCCGCTCGCGCGCTCGGGAGCGAAGTCGCGCGGGCCGTCGACGTTGAAATCGAGGACGGTCGCGCTTTCGGGCTCGTGGAACTGGGTGGTGAGATGGGCCGGGCTTGCCTCGAGTTGGGCGGCGAAGTCGGCGGCCGTCAGATAGAGCGCATCGGGCGAGAGCGGGCGGTAGCTGCCCGGGTCGCTCGACTGCGCTTTCACCCGATTGGCGTGGTAATCGGTGATGGCTTCGAAACGCTGCTCAGCCGCGCCGAGCACGCCGGCGTCGCGAACGACCACCGCTTCGTCGCCGAGATGGTCGAACAGTGTCGCCATCTTCTCCTCGAACAGCGGGAGCCAATGCTCCATGCCGGCGAGGCGGCGGCCTTCGCTGATCGCCTGGTAGAGCGGATCGCCCGTCGCGGTGGCGCCGAAGCGCTCGCGGTAGCGGCCGCGGAAGCGCTTGATACTGTCTTCGTCGAGCAGGGTTTCGGAGGCTGGCAGCAGGGTGAAGCCGTCGATCCGGCCGGTGGTGCGCTGGTCGGCTGGGTCGAAGGTGCGGACCGATTCGATCTCGTCGCCGAAGAAATCGAGGCGGAGCGCGTGGTCCTCGCCCGAGGGGAAGAGATCGACGAGGCTGCCGCGGACAGCGAATTCGCCCGAATCAGCGACGGTTTCGACGCGCATATAGCCGGCGGCCTGGAGCTGCGCGGCGAGCTTGTCGCGGCCGATGCGCTCCTTTGGCGCGAGCGTCGCGACGAGCTGGCGGATGCGGAACGGGGTGAGCGTGCGCTGGGCGGCTGCGTTGGCGGTGGTGACGAGGAGCTGCGGGCCTTTGGTCGGTTTCTGGAGGCGGTGGAGGGTGGCCATGCGCTCGGCCATGACCCGGAGGGTCGGCGAGGCGCGGTCGTAGGGCAGGCAATCCCAGGCGGGGAAGGTCAGGATTTCGAGTTCGGGGGCGAAGATGGTGGCGGTTGCGGCGATGGCGCGCATCGCGGCTTCATCGGGGGCGATGAAGACGGCGCGGGTCTTCGCTGCGCGGGCGAGATCGGCGAGCAGCCATGGCTCGAATCCCGTGGGGACACCGGCGAGGGTCAGCGGGCGCTTGGCCGAGAGGATCTTGTTCAGGTCGGGCATTGGGGCTTTCGACAAATTCGTCATGCCGGACTTGTTCCGGCATCCATGTTTCCGCGCGCGCTACGGCTGTTGCGTTTGCGGATCGATGGACCCCGGAACAAGTCCGGGGTGACGAGGAAATTCAGGTTAGCGAGAAATCGGCACGTAGTTCAGCACACGCATTGCTTCGAGGATCGGGCCTTCGAAACGGGGCGGGCAGGCGTCCGTTCCGATCGCCCAGGCCATGATGTCGACATCCTGTTCCTCGAGCAGCTCTTCGAACAGATCGATCTCGGTGTCGCTCCAGCTATCGCCGGCGGCATCGAAGAATCCACCGATCAGGAGATCGGCTTCCTTGGTGCCGCGGTGCCACGCGCGGAAGCGCAGGCGTTTCAGGCGGGTCTCGCGGTCCATATATTTCCAACGACGATTGGCCGGCGGGCGCTGGCGGCGCACGTCGGCTGGGGGTAGGAGACTGCAGATAGTCATGCGGCCCGATATCCTCAATCCATTGTTCGCCGAGATCACGGCACTGAAAGGCGTCGGGCCCGCGCTCGCCAAGCCGCTCGACAAGCTTGGGCTGCACCGCGTGATCGATGTCGCCTTTCATCTGCCGACCGGATGGATCGACCGGGTTGCGCGCGACGAGCTCGATATGGCCGATGCGGGGCGGACGATCGCGATCACGCTCACGGCGCGGGATTACCGCTCGGGCAATGGGCGGGGCCCGGCGCGAGTCCATGCGACTGACGCCGCCGGCAATTATGTCAGCCTGGTCTATTTCGGCGGCCATCCTGGTTGGGCGAAGAAGTTGTTGCCGATCGGCGAGCAGCGGCGCGTTTCCGGGCGGCTCGAGATGTATGGGCAGGAATTGCAGATGGTCCATCCGGACTATGTGCTGCCGCTCGACGAGGCGCCCGATGTGGCGGAGCGCGAGGCGATCTATCCGCTGTCGGAGGGGATCACGTCGCGGCGGATGGGGCAGCTGACGGCGCAGGCGCTGGAACGGGCGCCTGAGCTGCCCGAATGGATCGAACCGGGGCTGCTGGCGAAGCATGGCTGGCCGGCGTGGCGCGAGGCGCTGGTGCGGGTTCATGCCGATCCATCCGACGCGAAGGCGCGCGAGCGGCTGGCTTATGACGAGCTATTCGCCAACCAGCTCGCGCTGATGCTGGTCAGGCAATCGTCTAAAGCGCGGAGGGGCAGGGCGCTGGCAGGCGACGGGCGGCTGCGCGATGCGCTTGAGCTGCCTTATACGCTGACCGGGGCGCAGGCGCGGACGGTGCGTGAGATCGAGGGCGACCTGCAACAGGCCCAGCCTATGCTGCGCTTGCTGCAGGGCGATGTGGGGTCAGGCAAGACCCTGGTCGCGGCGATGGCGCTGCTGATGGCGGTCGAGGCGGGCGCGCAGGGGGCGTTGCTTGCACCGACCGAGATTCTGGCGCGCCAGCATTACGATACGCTCAGGCGCCAGCTTGGCGGCTTGCCGGTGGAGATCGCGGTGCTCACCGGGCGTGACAAAGGCAAGGTGCGTGAGGCGACCCTGATGGGACTCGCCTCGGGCGCGATCCATATCCTGATCGGCACGCACGCGATCTTCCAGGAAGCGGTGAGCTACAAGGATCTGGCTCTGGTCGTGGTGGACGAGCAGCACCGCTTCGGCGTGGCGCAGCGGATGATGCTGCAGGCCAAGGCGGAGCGGCCGCCGCATCTGCTGGCGATGACCGCGACGCCGATCCCGCGCACGCTGACGCTCGCCAATTACGGCGAGATGGATGTGAGCCAGCTCGACGAAATGCCGCCGGGTCGCCAGCCGATCGAGACGGTCGTCATGTCAGAAAATAAGCTGGATGAGGTCGTGGACGGGCTTGCCCGACATCTCTCCAATGAAGGTCAGGCCTATTGGGTGTGTCCGCTGGTCGAGGAGAGCGAGAAGAGCGACCTTGCCGCGGCCGAGGCGCGGGCGGAGACGCTGAAGGCGCGGTTCGGGGACCGGGTCGGGCTCATCCATGGTCGGATGAAGGGCCCCGAGAAGGATGCGGTGATGGCGGCCTTTGCGAGCGGGCAGATCGGCGTGCTGGTCGCGACGACGGTGATCGAGGTCGGTGTCGATGTACCCAATGCGACCCTGATCGTGATCGAGCATGCCGATCGCTTCGGCCTCGCCCAGCTCCACCAGTTGCGCGGGCGGGTCGGGCGCGGGAGCGGGCGATCGATCTGCTTGCTGATTCGCGGCAACCAGCTTGGCGAGACGTCGCGTGCGAGACTGGCGCTGATGCGTGAGACCAATGACGGGTTCCGGATCGCCGAGGAGGATCTGCGGTTGCGCGGTGCTGGCGAATTGCTCGGTACGAAGCAATCGGGGGAAGCTGGGTTCAGGCTTGCGACGGCGGAGATGCTGATGGAGATGTTGCCCGCCGCCACGGACGATGCGCGGTTGCTGATCGATCGGGATGGCGGGCTCGAGGGGCCGCGCGGCCAGGCGGCACGGACGGCGTTGTACCTGTTCGAGCGCGACGCGGGCGTGGCGCTGTTGCGATCGGGCTGAACGGGGTCAGTTCGCCGCGACGGCCAGACAGGATTCGAGATTGATCGGCGCGTCGAACTCGCAGCCGATCCGCCCGCCCATCGACCAGCAGACCACGGCGGAACGAGCGCCAACTCCCGGCAGATCGACCTTCAGGCATTCTCCGGTGGAAAGCCCCTGGTCGCAGCGCGCCATCAGACCGTTGGAGGAAAGATCGACGATGACGAGGGACAAGGGCTGACCATCAGCGCCGGCGGCACGGGTGCGATGGAAAACCGGCACACGCTTGTGCGCGCGCTGGTCAACGAAGTCGTGCCGTTGCAGTCCCATACGCCGTCCCTGGTTACCGTTGAACGGCTGCGTGATGCCACGACTTGATTAACGCCGTTTGCTTCCGAAACGATTTCAGCCCGCGCGGACCAGCGCCGCGAGCAGGTCGTAATAGCTGGCAAGATCGATTGGACGGGCGAGCTCGCAACCGAGGCGACCGCCCAATGTCCAGCGGATTTCCGCGACGACCGTGCCGACCACCGGCAAGGTCACGCGCAGCTGATCGCCGACCTCATAATTGGTGTCGGCGCGCGCCATCAGCCCAAGCGCCGACAGGTTGACGATGAGCAGGGACAGCATCTTGTCATCAGGCCCGAGGGCGCGGGCGCGATAATGCACCTCGTCCCGCGGGACGGCACGCTCGTCTATCGGCAGTGTCGACACCTGACCCATCACTTTCCCCGCGCGGCCCGGGCGCAATGTGCAACGCCGGACGTGAAGCGGGTCGCAACAAAGCTGCTTAACGCGAAAATCAGCATTTGGGTTACGCGGCAGTCAGAAGCCCGTGATGTTTCTTGCCGGCAGCGATGCGGACCGGCTCGGCGCCGACCGCGATCTGGAGCATCTCGTCGCTGACCTTGTCAGCACCAACACGCGCGCCACCACCTTTGATCAGCCGCCGTGCCTCGCCCTTCGACGCGCAGAGACCGAGACCAACCAGGGCATCGACAATACCGATAGTTCCGCCCGAAACGGCAAGCGTCGGCAGGGAATCGCCCTGGCCGCCTTCCTCGAAGGTGCGGCGGGCGGTTTCGGCGGCTTCAGCGGCGGCTTGCTCGCCGCGACACAGGCTGGTCGCGGCATCGGCGAGGATTTTCTTGGCGTCGTTGATCTCGGCGCCCTGAAGCGCCTCGAGCCGGGCGATATCGTCGAGCGGCAGATCCGTGAACAGTTTCAGGAAACGCCCGACATCGCGGTCATCGGTGTTCCGCCAGAATTGCCAGTAATCATAGGCGGAAAGCTGATCCTCGTTGAGCCACACAGCACCCGACGCCGTCTTGCCCATCTTGGCGCCGTCAGCGGTGGTGATGAGCGGGGTGGTGAGGCCGAACACCTCGACGCTGTCGATGCGGCGGGTGAGCTCGATGCCGTTGACGATATTGCCCCATTGATCCGAACCGCCGAGCTGGAGCCGGCAGCCGGCACGGCGCGAAAGCTCCATGAAATCATAGGCCTGGAGGATCATGTAGTTGAATTCGAGGAAGGTCAGCGGCTGTTCGCGATCGAGCCTGAGCTTGACCGAATCGAAGGCGAGCATGCGGTTGATCGTGAAATGGCGGCCGACATCGCGCAGGAATGGGATATAGTCGAGCGCGTCGAGCCACTCGGCATTGTCGACCAGAATCGCGTCCGTGGGCCCATCTCCGAAGGTCAGGAAACGTTCGAACACGCCGCGGATCGAGGCGATGTTGGCGGCAATGCCGGCATCGTCGAGCAGCTTGCGCGATTCGTCCTTGCCGGACGGATCGCCCACCTTGGTGGTGCCGCCGCCCATCAACACGATCGGCTTGTGGCCGGCCTGTTGGAGGCGGCGCAGCATCATGATCTGGACGAGGCTGCCGATGTGCAGCGACGGCGCCGTCGCGTCGAAACCGATATAGCCGGGCACGACATGCTTGTTCGCGAGCGCATCGAGGCCGGCGGCATCGGTGAGCTGGTGGATATAGCCGCGGCTCGCAAGCAGGCGGAGGAGATCGGAACTATGCTCGGTCATGATGCGGGGGCGCTTAGCATTGGCGCGCGGGAGCGTCACCCCTATGGCGAAGGCGCAGCAGAAGAGGTGTGATCCGCCACGCCGGTGCGGCTGATCAAGGCCCGGGCCGCGGGCCGTTCGGGGGAATCATAGGGGCCCGCTGCAACCGGCATGATGACCATGCGTGCGATGTCGGTCTGGCCGCGATCAGCCAGCGCCGTAGCGAGTTTAAGTCGGCTCGCCGGGGCGCTCGGCACCTCGCCGACCGCCTTTTGCAGGCCATCGACCGCTGCAACCGGGGGCTTCTCACCGTTAGCCGCAAAGCTCGCATAATAGGCCAGCAGCGGCTGGACTGCCTCGAGATCGGCGCGATTTGCGGCGGCTATAACCTTGCGCGCCTCCACCAGGCGTGTTTCGCGTTCGGATTCGGGGGCTGCGGCAGCAAGCTGGACCATCGCAGTTCCCTTCCAGACCAGCGGCCTTGCATCGGCGGGCGCCAGCAATTGAGCGCGTTTCGCTGCGGCCAGGCATTGGGCCGCATTGTCGCTGCGGCATTCAGCCTCGGCGAGCAAGAGTTGGGCGCCGAGTTCTCCGGACCAGCGATTGGCATCTTGCCGCAGCCGAGCAAGCCATTGATCGCGCTGCTTGAGCGCCTCGTCGCGTGCTTTGCTGAGCAATTTCGCCTGTTTCGGGTCCATTTCGCTGGCAGGTGCCGGTGGGATGAGGATGCGAGCGCCCAATTCGAGCCGTCCCTTGATGAAGGCTGCTTCACCCTGGCTCAGGCGGTGCACGATTGGCTCTTCCGTCTTGTCGACGGGATAGCTCACCTGCTCATAAGGCTTTCGGGCGCCGTAATAGGCGCGCAGCTCGTGCGCGAATTGCTTCTGGTCGCCGAACACCGCCGCGGCGGTTGCCGGATCAGTGCCATTGTTGCGGGCGGTGAGATATGCACGGAGCTGTGGGCGCCTTGTGTCCGAGAACATGAGGAAATGAGTCAGGAGCCAGGCGTGGATGGGGGTCCAGTCGGTCTTGTGCGGCTTTTCGGTCAGATATTTATCGTTGAAGATATCCTGGACCGGGAAGCTGCCGAACACATCGAGCACGGCCGCAGTGCCGCGGGGCGAGCGGCCGAATTCCAGGATATTGTTGCCCTTGGTGGCGAAGGAGGCAAAAATCTGGCCAAAGCCGTCAAGATACCAGCGCGGATAGGCGGCGGGAAAATAGGTGAGGAGATAATGCTGGGCATAGCCGGCATAGAGGAGGCTTTCGGCCGGCACCTCAATCGCATGCTCGCCATAAGTGACCGTGAGGTCGTGGGACCCGATCATGCCCGCCGTCGCGAAATCGCCGATCACGGCGCTCTGCAGCTCCGCCTGCGCCATCGGATCCGCCATCGGATCGGCGCTGCGGTTTGAGAGTGCGCTGGACACCGCCCCCAGCACGCGGGCGGGGGTGGCCGGGGAATGCTCGATCACGGTACGCTGGTCGACCCGGGTGGTCGCCATCACCGCGCCGTCCTCGCGCGGATCATAATAGCGGCTGATCTGGAACATGTCGTTGAACGGGCCCTGTTGCCAGCGCTTGTTCCTGAGATCCAGTTCGTCGAATTCGGCGACATCGCCAATCAGCGTGATGCGGAGTTTGATCGTATCGTCCTGCACATTCGTGCGGCCGAGCAGTCCCGAGAGCAGGAAGTGGAGCCGCTCCAGATTGCGCGTCAGGCGGACGAGTTCGCTTTCAGTGCCGTCGCTCAGGACGATCACATGGCTTGTTTCGGCCTCGCGCCAGTTGCTCGGCTTGCTGCGAGCCGCCCTGACGACGATGTCCGACGAAGCAGCGGCCGGCTGCTGGCTTGATTGCGCGCCTGCGGCGCATGGCAACAGCGCGCCCGCAGCCGCCGCCAGAAAAAGGAGCCGCACCCTCATCATCGATCTCCTCGCCCGCGAGCTGAGTCGCCTCTTCGGGTCAAGGGGAGGTAAGCATGATCCATGACCTCGGACAAGACACCCGGCGAGCTCCCATACGGGAAAGGTTCATCGTCGTGGCAATTGTCCGAGCGGATCAACCGGGGTGCGGCCCTGGCGGATCTCGAAATGCAGCTCCGGCCGGTCGGCAAGCCCCGAATCGCCCGACATCGCGATGGTCTGGCCTTTCTTGACCGACTGGCCGCGCTTGACGAGCAACTGGCTGGCATGGCCATAAACGGTGGTCCAGCCGCCGCCATGCTTCAGGATCACAAGGCCACCGAGATTGGCGACCTCATTCCCGGCATAGGCGACGACACCATCGGCGGAGGCGAGGATCGGCGTATCGAGCGGCACCGCGATGTTGATGCCGTTGAATTTCTCGCCGGCCGCGCCGGGGCCGAAGCGTGCGACGATATTGCCGCGCGCTGGCCAGGCAAAGGCTCCCTTCAGCCGTGCCGGTTCAGCGAGCGCAGCGCTTGGCGGGAGCGTGCGGCTGGGCGAAACGCTGGGACGGGTCGGGCGCTGGTTGGCGGCAAGCGCGGGCTCGCCGCCAGTCAGGATATCGTCGACGTCGAGCGTGAAGGTGGCGGCGCGCCCTCCGGCGGGGACGGGACCGGTCGGGATCAGCACCCGCATGCCGACGCGCAAGGTATAGGGCGCCTGCAGATCATTGAGGGCGATGATCCGCGACCAGTCGACGCCATAAGCGCGGGCGATCGCGATGCCGGTCTCGCCGCCACGGACGAGGTGGTAGCGGCCACCTGGAATCGCGAGGCGCTGGCCGGCGCGGAGCGTGAACGGCGCCACCAGCCCATTGGTGCGCGCGATTGCCTCGGACCCCGAGCCGGTCCGATCGGCTATGCCGCGCAGTGTGTCGCCGGGTCGGACGATATAGGTGCTGGCGCGGATCGTCTGCGCGTCCGGGGTGACGGGGCGAGCGACCCAGGCCGGGGGCGGGGCATTCCAGTCGCCGCGGTTATCGTCGGTACGCTCTCGTGCGTAGGGCTGTTGCTGATCATATCGCGGGGATGGATAAGGGGCAGGGGGCGGATAGTCGCGCTCGGGGCCACCCACCTGCGGGATACAGCCGCCAAGCAACGCCAGCGCGATCAGCGATATGGCCATGCGCTCGCAGAGGCGCTGCCGATCCTCCCCCATGCCATCCCCCTTATCTAAAGGCGGCGTTGAGCATATCGAGAGATTCGCGATGTGTCAGGTCGAGATGCAAGGGCGTGACGGTGATATAGCCCTGCTCGATCGCTTCGAGATCAGTCTCGGCGGTCGGCGTGTGGGGCATGCGGCCAAGCGCGAGCCAGTAATAATCATAGCCGCGCGGGTCTGTGCGCTTGTCGAGCGCCAGCCGGCCATAGTCGCGCAGACCCTGCGAGACGATTTTGACACCCTTGACCGCATCGGCGGCAATCGGCGGGAAATTGATGTTGATGAGGCTGCGCGGCGCGAGCGGCGCATCGAGAAGCGGCCGCAGCACGCGTTCGCCCCAGCCTTCCGCGGCAGCGAAATCGACTCGGTCGCCCATACCCTGATCGGGATAGCGCTGGCTGAGCGCGATCGAGCGGATGCCGGCATGCGCGCCCTCCATTGCCGCGGCGACGGTGCCGGAATAGCTGACATCCTCGCCGAGATTCGCACCGCGATTGACGCCTGACAGGATCAGGTCGGGGGGCGAGTCCTTCATGATGTCCGCCAGCGCGATCATCACCGCGTCGGTCGGCGTGCCGGTGACGGCGAAGCGCTTCTCGCCGAAGCGGCGCAGGCGCAGCGGCTCGGTGAGCGTCAGCGAGCGGCTCTTGCCCGATTGCTCTTCGGCCGGGGCGACGATGGTGATGTCGTCGGAGAGCGTCCGGGCAATTGCTTCCAGCACGGCGAGGCCGCGGGCGTTGATACCGTCGTCATTGCTGAGCAGGATGCGCATCAGGCGCGCTCAAGCCGGTTGAGACCCTTGAGCCAGGGCTGGAGCGCATCGGGAATCGCGACCGACCCGTCCTCCTGCTGATAATTTTCCAGCACGGCGACCAGGGTGCGGCCGACAGCGAGGCCGGAGCCGTTGAGGGTGTGGACGAAGCGCGTCCCCTTTTCATCCTCGGGCCGGTAGCGGGTGTTCATCCGGCGTGCCTGGAAATCGGTGCAGGTCGAGCAGCTCGAAATCTCGCGGTAGCGGCCCTGGCCGGGCAGCCACACTTCGAGATCATAGGTGCGGGCCGCGGTGAAGCCCATGTCGCCGGTGCAGAGCTTCATGCGGCGGAAGGGGAGGCCGAGCGCCGTCAGGATGCCCTCGGCGCAGGCGGTCATCCGCTCATGCTCAGCCTCGGACTGGTCGGGCGTGACGATCGAGACCATCTCGACCTTCTCGAACTGGTGCTGGCGGATGAAGCCGCGCGTATCGCGTCCGGCCGCGCCCGCCTCAGAGCGGAAACAGGCGGTGAGGGCGGTGAAGCGCAGCGGCAACTCGCCTTCGCTCAGGATCTTCTCGCGTACGATATTGGTGAGGCTGACCTCGGCGGTGGGGATCAGCCAGCGGCCATCGGTTGTCCTGAACGAGTCCTCGGCGAATTTCGGGAGCTGGCCAGTGCCGAACATCGTCTCGTCGCGAACGAGCAGGGGCGGTGCGACCTCCTCATAGCCATGGCCCGAGAGCGTATCGAGCATGAACTGGCCGAGCGCGCGGTGCAGCTTCGCGGCGGCGCCCCGCACCAGGGTGAAACGCGCTCCGGACATTGCAGCGCCGGTCTCGAAATCAAGGCCGAGCGCCGGGCCGAAATCGACATGCTCCTTGGGCGCGAAGGCGAAGGCGGGCTGGGTGCCACGGCTGTGGACGAGTTCATTGCCGTCTTCATCGGCACCCTCGGGAACATCTGCGAGCGGCAGATTCGGGATTGAGGCGAGCTGACCGTTGAGCTCCTCGCCCAGCGCCTTTTCCTCGGCCTCGATCGCGGGCAAACGCTCCTTGAGCAGCGCCACTTCAGCCATCAGCGTAGCGGCGGTCGCTTCATCTTTTGCAGCCTTGGCGGCGCCGATCGCTTTCGACGCTTCATTGCGACGGGCCTGGCCCGCCTGTGCCTCAGTGATCAGGGCGCGGCGGCGTTCGTCGAGGGCGACGAGATTGTCGGCGGCCGGGGCGACCCCACGCTTCGCAAGCGCTGCGTCGAAGGCGGCGGGGTTTTCGCGGATCAGGCGGATGTCGTGCATGGCGCCGCCTATGGCGGCGAGGCCTCGCTCGCGCAACCCGCGGGTGGCCGAAGCGTTAGGCTCCCAACAGCATTATAAGGAATGCCTGATGCAGATCCCCCACAACGCCGCCGTCCTCGTCGCCGATGGGCGCAAGATGCTGTTCCTGCGCAATGCAGGTGACGACATCTATCCCAATCTCGTCGTCGAGCATGCCGAGGAACAGGCCAATCCCAAGGACAGCGACCAGAAAAGCGACGCCCCAGGCCTGTCCTTTTCGAGCGTCGGCAGCGGGCGAAGCACCATGGACGAAGTCGATTTCCACCAGCTGGAGGAAGATCGCTTCGCGGCGGATGCTGCGGATTTACTCAAGCGGCGTGCGCTCGCGAATGATTTCGAGTCTTTGATCATCATCGCGCCGCCGCGCACGTTGGGCGAGCTGCGCAAGCACTATCACAGCGAGGTGAGCGCACGGATTGCGGGGGAACTCGACAAGGACCTGACGAGCCATCCGATCGCGGACATCGAGTCGGCGATCAAGGCCGCGCAGTAAGGCGGCGCTTCCCCGGCCGCGACCGGGGAAGCTATCAGGAAGCGGTGGCGGCTGGTTTCGCGAACCGCTTGCGCGCAACCAGCGCCGCGGCGGCTGCCCCGAACAGCAATATCATCGGCGGCGCGGGGACCGGCGCCGGCGGACCGCCGCTCGATCCGGTGCTGCCGCTGCTGCCATGGCCGCTGCTGCTCCACCCGCTGCTCGTGCTCCAGCCGCTGCTGGTGCTCCAGCCATGGCTGCTCGAGCCATAGCTGGAAGAGCCGTTGCTGCTGGACGAGCTTGCCGAGGAATTGCTGCTGCTCGATCCGTTGGACGAGCTCGACGTGCTTGAGCTGGACCCGTTCGACGAGCTGGATGTGCTCGACGACGAGGAGACACCGCTCGACGTGCTCGACGAGGTCGAGGAGGACACGCCACTGGAAGTGCTCGAGGAGACACCGCTCGAGGTGCTCGAAGACGAGCCGCCGGTCGAGGAGGTACTGGTGCTCGAAACACCGCCGGTGCTCGTGCTTGAAGACGAGCCGCCGGTGGAAGAGCCGCCGGTCGACGAAGTGCTCGATACGCTGCCGCTCGAGGTGGAGGACCCGCCGGTCGACGTCGAGGAGCCCCCGGTCGACGAACCGCCTGTCGAGGTCGATCCGCCGCTTGAGCTTGTTGAGCCGCCGGTCGAGGTCGAGGAGATGATGATTCCGCTGCTGCCGCCGCCCGAAGAGCCGCCGCCGAAGAAGCCGCCGGCGAAAAAGCCGCCGCCGCCAGAACCGCCGCTGCCGCCGACCACTGCGGCGGCGCCACCGCCGCCACCGCCCATCTCGCCGCTCGATCCGGCATAGCTGGGAGGAAGCGGTATGGGCGCGCCCTGGCTGGTGAGGGTCACCACTGCAGGCGGGCAGACTGCCCGGGTCTGGGTCACGACTCGGCGAACCTGGCGCGCTGGCCTCGCCACCGCGCGGTGCACGACCCGCCGCGTCTGCTGCGCATAAACGTGACGTGTGTGGGAAACTTCAGCGACATGCACCGCGCCGCCGCCCACCAGGGCGCCGCCGCATGCGCAGGCACATAGTTTAGCCAAGGCCATCCGCACCGACATCTTGTCATTCTTTCGTTGCCGATGCGCAGTTCATGCATCGGATCCGGGTTTCACAGCAGCTATCGCCGCTATTCCGCAAAGTGCCGAACAATGAATTAAGTTCAAGCGCGTTAACCTAACTTTGACCGCACTTTGGATGAAATCGGGATTTCGCCTGGCCATTGATATGGTTAATGTACCGAGATGAGACGAGTTTATGGTTAATAGCGCGCTACTACGGAGGCCCGTGTTAATGCTTTGCCGATTGGACAGGCACCACCGACCGGTTCACGAAAGCGCAACATAGAAGGGGCTAAGGGCGATTCTGCCAATTCGGCAACACTTTGGTTGCAGGGTTGCTTGTGATGCGGGGGCGGCATGGCTATAGGCCCGCATCGGGAACGGGACAGCCCTAAGGCGCGAAAGCGCCCATGCGGCTGGCGGGAGAGTGGGATGGCGACGGTCTTGAATCGATTGGACGAATCCGAAAAGTTTCAACCGCCCGCGGGCGACGGGGGTGATGGCTATCGGCCGAGTGCCGAGGAGCCGTTCATGAATCCGCGTCAATTGGCGTATTTTCGCGACAAATTGCAGGGCTGGAAAGAGGCGATCCTCCGCGAGGCGGCGGGCACCCTCTCGCAGCTTCAGGTCGATTCGCTGCGTGAAGCCGATCTGACCGATCGGGCATCGAGCGAGACCGACTGGTCGATCGAACTCCGCACCCGCGACCGGCAACGCAAGCTGATCTCGAAGATCGACGCTGCGATTCGCCGAATCGAGGAAGGCGAATATGGCTATTGCGAAGTTTCGGGTGAGCCGATTTCGCTGGCACGTCTCGAAGCCAGGCCGATCGCGACGATGACTGTCGAAGCGCAGGAGCGCCACGAGCGACATGAGAAAATCTCTCGCGAAGATTGATTACAGTTCTTTTTGTGCGTCCAATTAAGCGATTGGATACGGTTGTGCGGCTATCGCCGACCGAACGGAGGTCGTTCGAGCATACGCGATGGACCAATTTTCCCAAGACCCTTTCAGCACCATGAATGGTGACGATGCCGCGCGTAATCGGAACGAGGCTCGTGATAGCCTGTTCCTGATGGCGGATTTCCGCGTCATTGGAGCAACGGATGTGACCCCGGTTCGTGTGCGGAATCTCTCCGCCGGCGGTCTGATGGCCGAATTGGCCAACGGGCTCGAGCTTGGCCTCCAGGTCGAGTTCGACGTCAGGGGAATTGGCTGGGTTCCCGGGAAGGTGGCATGGTCTGCTGCCGGCCGGGTGGGGGTTGCGTTCGATCGTGCGATCGATCCGATGCTGGCGCGCAAGCCAGTCGGGCACGGCAGCAGGACCCCGGTCTTTGTGAAACCCGTCCTGCCGCGCCGCTGATCCGAGTCGAATCGGGAAATTTCAGGATTGATGTGAGGCGGTCGATTTGGCGGGGCCCCGCGCGTCATCCGCCGCGCGAGGCTCGCCGGGCGCTGCTAGAGCGTCGACATCTCCTCCTTTACGCGCAATTTCAGTTTCTTGAGCGTCGCTAGCGCCGCGGTATCAGGCAATGGTCGCTGCGACTCGGCGCTGATCTTGCGGTCGAGGACCGCATGCTTGGCTTCGAGAGCCGTGAAATGCGCAGTCTGCATGGAAGCATTCCTCCTACATTGCTGGACGGGGGTCGGAGTAAAACATGCGAATGGCTAATTGTCTTCCCGTTTTGGGGGCACAATCGACGTGCCGATGCATTTTTTGCGACGGCCCGCTTTTGGGGGCACCGCGGTGGTGCAATTTGCGCGGCGCTGCCCTAAGGCCGATATGAACGGGGAGCCGATGGACGAAAGCCAAATCGCCAAGCGCCTGGAGATATTGCGGGTCGAGCATCGCGACCTCGACTCAGCGATCGCTGCCCTGTTCGAGACCAGCTCGAAGGATCAGCTCCAGCTTGCGCGCCTGAAAAAGCGAAAGCTGCGGCTACGCGACGAGATATCGATGCTCGAGGATCAGCTGATCCCGGATATTATCGCCTGATCGTCGGCGCTGGCCCGAGCCTGGCCCTAATTGGGACGCGCTGACCCGAAAAAGGCGACGCAAGACTATAGGGTTAACGCAAACTTTATGTCACCTGATGCGTGTATGAGGGCAAATATGAGCGACTCACGGATCCATCGTCGGCTGATCGACACGCTGTATGTCGATGCGATGGTGCTTGCCGATGAGGCGCGCGGCTATTTCGACCAGCGTGGCCGGGCCGATCGCGATTCGCTCGATCCGATGTCGCGGGTGTGTTTCTCCTGCGAGTCGCTCAAGGTGACGACCCGGCTTATGCACGTGATTGCCTGGTTGCTGACCCAGCGGGCAGTCGATTGCGGCGAGATGGCGCCACGCGAGGCGCTCGACCCGTCGCGGCGGCTCGGGCCGGCGCCAGTAAGCGATCCGGATGCTTTCGAAGCAATGCCCATGGTCGCCCAGGGCCTGATCGCGGCGAGCACTGAGCTATATCGGCGCGTCGAGCGCCTCGATAATGCGCAAAGCGATGAAGACGTGTCGCCGAGCCCGGCCCGATCGATGTTCGAACGGCTGGCGATGGCGTTTTAGGGCATCGCGCGAAAAAGTGGGTACCGGTTTTTCGCAAAGAACGATGCGACAACAAACAACTAGAGCGGGCTGCGCAAAACCTGCTCCGGCGACCGGGAATGCGCTGGGTCGATTCAATTGTAGCTGAGAGTATGGGAGGGCGCGAGTGGGCGGGGATGCTGTCTCGGTTCCGCGCTGCTCTTTGACATGACCGTTTTTGTATCGGCCAGCCCGCCGACGCTGCCACGCCGGCAGCCTCGCTGCTCGCCGCTGTTATAGCCGCTGTTCCCCCGCTGTTATTTCGCTGCTATTCAATAACAGCGGGAGCACCTTCAAGCTATTGATAATGTGTTAGAAAATAGGCCGTAAAATCCAATATAACAGCGGCGAAAATAAAGTTTGCCGATAACAGCAAGGAACAGCGGGAAATCTCGTTGCTGGACGCAAACCCCGTGGCTCTAAAGAGCCTATGCAATATCT
>Ga0307508_10000536_pt1 | contig 45094 bp, 49 predicted proteins | sample 9_EM_MG_FD_203089 | JGI IMG/M metagenome (GOLD analysis project Ga0307508, IMG submission 203089) | Populus trichocarpa ectomycorrhiza microbial communities from riparian zone in the Pacific Northwest, United States - 9_EM | ecosystem: Host-associated > Plants > Roots > Unclassified | place... | reverse complement strand
CGAGGTCGACTAGCTGCGCTGCGGTGAGTGCCACGAGGGGTCGTCGTGCGTGTGACGGCCCGTCGTGGGGGGGGGGGGCCGGGCCCCCCCCCCCCAAAAAAAAAGGCGGGGCCGCCGGGGGTGTGGGGGGGGGGGGGGGGGGGGTTTTGGGGCCCCCCCCCCCAACCACGGCGACGGGACAGGTTGGGCGGAACGTGGTGTGGCGTTCTGCAGCAGTTGGCAAGGTGAGAGGGGGTGACTCCAGCGAGAATCGAACTCGCGTTACCGGCGTGAGAGGGCGGCTTGGATCTAACGATCCGGCAGAAATCATGCTGGATCCGTTGCCGGAAGGGGTTGACCAAGAACCCCAGAAAACCCCAGAGAACGGAAGCCGTGGGCAAAACCCGTGGCCTAAACCCCAAACTCCCGTGGTTTTTTGCATGGGGCGACCCGAAGTGCCGAGGTTTGATCCCCCTGTTCGGCGAGCTCGCTCGATGACCAAACCGGCCGGTGTGCCCGCGTGCGTGCAGGCCTGCGCTCTGGCCCTACCTGACTCCGCCAACCCCGTGTAGGACTTGCAATAGAAACGCCCCGCGGCCGGTGAGACGGCCCGAGGCGATGGGTCGAGATGACGACCAAGAAACAGCATACACGAAAGCATCCAGTCCGCACGGTCGAGGTACTCAAGGGGCGCGACCGTTACACCGTTCCCGTGCGCGCGGCGCGGCCGGTCGTCGACCCTAGGCCTGAACTGGAGCCTGAACCGGACGATCAACTTGAGGGCGAACTTGAAGACCGCGAAGACGACGGCTCGGACGAGCCGAGAGCCTTCGAGCCGATGCCCCAAGACGATCGCGACTTCCGGTGGTTCTTTAGCTTGGGGCGAAAGAGCCGACCGAAGGGCCTGTCCCCTGATCGAGCGAAGCGGTGGAGTCGCATCCACCGGTGCCTCGACGGGCGAGGGCGCGCGCTCTGTCTGCACTACACGAACCCGACGGCCACAGAGCTCGCCTTCGCTCCGGCGGTAGCGGAACCCTTTCGCTACTTCGGAAGCAAATTGGACGGCCTGAATACTACGGGCGCATGCGACCTCTTCGTGCGCCGCGTCATCGGGCGGCGCGCTGTTGCGCCACGGGTTGATCGGCGCGTGCTTTACCAGCGCCAAAGAGAGCAGGCCGAGGACTTGGCGTTCGATCGCGTTCGCCAGCTTGTCGTCTATGACTTGGAGGTCGAATACGGGCTGTATCTGCAGCGCAAAGCGAAACCCCGAATGCCGCCCACCATGGCCGATGTCTTCGGGTTGGAGGAAGTTAGGCAGCTGCTGACGATTCGCTGCGGGGGTATGGCCATCGTTGAAGAGCTATTCCTGGGACGCGGACCAGGTCTTGAGATCGCCACCTGGGGAGGCGTTCGGATCGAGGCGTCTTTCGCCCAACATTTGCTCAAACAGACCCACGGCTTGCTGCCCCTCCAAGAGGCTCTTCCAGCCTTGCGTGAGACGTTGGGACGCGGTGCTGAGGCCATTATCGGGTACCGCGACATCGAGGAAGAGGACGAGCGCGAGGATGTCACGGTCGGTCAGCAGGAGTCCGGCCTACGCGGCAACCGACGCAAAAACCTGAAAGCGATGAACGCGCTGGCCAGAAGTGGTGATGCCGCCTTGAAGTACCTCGGCCGCATCGAGCGGGGGTCCTTCGACAAGAAGGCCCGGCGTTGGGAGAACGATCCGAGATTGCATCTGAGCGATCCAGGGCGGCAGTGGACTAACGTTGACGAGATGTCGACCGCAGCAAACGTCCCACCCGCGCTCGCGCGCCGACTGCTTGTGGAGCTGGGCTGTCCGAACGCTCGAACCGCCGGTGCCCGCTTGCCACTTGCGTGGTTTCAAGGTCCGGCTGGTACGCAGTTTTTTCGCCGAGTAGCCGCCATGCCACTAGAGCCAGCTGCACCAAGTTCTCGGCGCCAGTCGTCTACCTAACTATCGGTTGTTACTAATATTATTGAACCCGAAAGTTTTGGCCCGCGGTTCAGTTCAAATAACGCGGCCGTATACATTGTGAAGGGGAGCGGTAGAGCCGCGTCCTCGGAGGAACCCATGACAGCCCGTCCGTACGCGCCTGTTGGGCGCCCCGTTGATCCCCAGATTCGCTGGCAGGCGACCACGCTCGCCCACAGCGTCGGCCCCGTCGAAGCGGCTAAGCGCTTGCGCATGACGCGCGGCACCTTCGCTGCCGTCGTCGCCGGGCTTCCCGTGGCTGCGAGCACCGAGGCTCGTGCCGCTGCTGCGTTCCGCCGCCGAACGTAACTCGCGCATCTGGAAAACGAACGATGAAGACGCGACCCAACGCCGCGGTGGCGGAGCTCCGCCCGCGCATCCTACAAACAACGCCGTCGGCACAGGCCAGCGTGCCCGCCTTCACGCTCACGGTGCCAGAGCTGGCCGATCTGATGCGGGAAGCGGCCCGCCAGGGCGCGGCTGAAGCGCTGGCAGGACTGAAGCCCGACAACGCGGCGGCGACGCTGCTCAGCGTGCAGCAGATGGCAGAGCGGCTCGGCGTGAGCCGCAGCAAGGTCAACGCAATGCGGCTCGAGGGCTGCCCTGCGGTGCGCTTGGGGGCGATCTACAGGTTCTCGCCGCCGGCCGTGCTGGCGTGGCTCGAGGCGAGGGGAGACGCGCCGTGACGCTCGCTCAAACCGTTGCCCTGCGCCTACAGATCGAGCAGAGCCGTGACAGCGCCGAACCACCGGCAGCCGCCCTAGCGCTACTACGCCGCATCGAGGCGGCCGCGCGCGCGGCGTTGCGGGCGGCGCCGCGGAAGCGGGAGCAGCGAACGTGGTAGCGCGCAATACGAAGGTCAAGCCTGGCCGCGTAGTCGGTGTGGTCCAGCGGAGCCCGCGCGTGGAGGTGCGGTTCCAGATCTGTCACTTCGATGGTCGGCTCATTTTTGATGTCAGGAAGTACTTGGCATTGCCCGGCGGCGCGCCGACGCCGACCACCAAAGGCGTCGCATTTCCGGTTGAAGAACTGCCAGCACTGCGCGACGCCGTGCTCGCTGCCATCGAGGAGATGGGCAAATGAGAAGTTACGCGATGGTTTCGCCCACCTTTTGGACGCGAGGGCCGGGCAAGAAGCTCCGGGGCAACCCGACGGCGGTCGCGCTGGTGCTGTACCTGTCGACGTCACCGGCCACCAACATGATCGGGCTGTTCTACCAGCCGCTGCCGATGATCTGTCACGACCTCGGGATCCAAGACGACCAACTGCGAGCGCTGTTGGCCCTGCCGGCGGTTGCAGAGGCGGTCCAGTACGATTTCGATGCCGAGCTCGTCTGGCTTCCCGACCATGCTCGTGAGCAATTGGGCGACGTCATCAAGGCCGGCGACAAGCGTCGCCCGAGCATAGAGCGTGAGCTTGCAGCGTTCGCTGGCCACCGGTTCGCTGCAGCCTTTGCGGCTCGGTACCGTGCTGGTTTCTCTCTTGACTTGAAGCCCCTTCCCGCCGTCGCCGATGCCCCTTCGGAGGGGCTTCCTGCTGCGCAGGAGCCCCTGTTTCCGTCTCCGTCTCCGTCTCCGTCTCCGGTTCTTGATCAGTCTCCAGATCCGGATCCGCCCGCCCGCGAGGCGCCAGCGGTCGAGCCGGTTTGGGACGAGCGCGAGACCACCTGTCCGCTGGACATCGTGGCTCGGCTCAAAGCCAAGGGCGTACACGTCGATCTCGCCACGGCGCTCCGCGTCGACGTCGATTCCGTGGTGGCGGAGCTCGAAGAAACTGCTGGGTATTACACGATCGGCAAGGGCATCGGTCAGACACGGCGGCACTGGTCACTGATCTTTCGGGAGCGAGTTCGGAAACGAGCGGGCGAGGGCCTGCTCAAAGCCCCCGGTGCTGTCGACCACGCGCAGCGAGGCATGACCGGCGCCGACCTGAGTGAAGTCGACCGTGCGCTCAGCAGCATCAACTACAAGCCGCCGGTGCAGGCCGTTCCGGCGCCGGCCAACGAGCGAGGCGCGGTCGGATGAGCAACGCCAAGCTCGACGCCGATGCGCAGCGACGCCTCGAAGCTCTCCGCGCCGTCCTGGGAGAGGCAGAAGCGGCCCGCTGGGCGTCGCTCTGCCCTACGGCCGAGCAGGACGCCGCGGCCAAGGCCGACGATGCCGATCGTGCGCGGCAGCGCGCTGCGGCCGAACGTGACGCTCTCGAGGATCTAGCTGACGCGGCGGCAGCAGGCTCCTACGGCCCCGCCGGCGCTGCGTTGGCACAGCGCATCTTCGCCACGGGCGGCCGCTGCCCACACAACCTTCGAGCCCTACGCGACGCGATTCGCCAGCTCAGCCCGCGAGCGCGACGGCGCGTCGCTACCGAGCCGACTCCCGCCGGCGCCGTCAAAGCCGCCTTCGGCACGCGTCGCTGAGCACTGACACGACTACGTCACGGTCACCGATGCCTTGCAGCTCTGAGAACGGGTAGGTTCTCCAGTTGGGGGCCGGTACACGGCAGTTCGAATTGGCCACGGCCGGCCTCGAGCAAAATCTGATGTTCGAGGTCGAGTAAACCTAGGCGTCAACCAAACCGCCTACCTGCGTACCCCTGCGGCGAGAAAATGAGCCATAAATGCCGCCGCTATGCCGACTTCTACCCCTCACATGTGTCTGATCGAATGCACAAATTGGTTAACACAGACGAGCTATCCCCGGCACCGCCTCGCCGCGGCGACCCGGAAACGGCCGAAAAGCTGACGATCTCGCGGGCTGGCCTCGCTCGGTTAACGGGCTGCTCGAAGGCCAACATCACGAGGCGGTGCAGAGGGCTGCTCGCGGCGGCCTGCGTGGGGCTTCGCGTGGACCTGAAGCATCCGACAGCCGCCAGTTACCTGGCTCGGCGCGGTGTGCGTGCCGAGGAGTTGCTCGACGCCGTCGCGCGAGACCGGGAGCCACGACTAGTGATCCTTGATGGATTTGCGGTATTCGTCCGACGCCTGCGCGCCGCCGTCGCCGCGCCAAGCGCTGATACCAGCGCTGAGGGTGTCGCGCTTCGGGCTGCTGCGGCGGCTTTCGAGTCATGGGAGAGAGCGCGCTCGGCCCGCGAGACTCACGACTTGCACGGACTAGCGGTCGACTGACACGAACTTACGGCAGGGCCTGACGCTTCGCAGCTCAGGCACCTAGACAGGCCAGGTCGCGGTTCTTTCTCGTCCCTCGACCTCGCCGACGTCGGCGCGCACCCGACGCCTGCCACCGGGGCTGCTCCTGCTCCTGGAGCGCCAGAGTTGCCGTCGGGCCAGACATCCCCACGAACAACGACCGGGCTTAGAACCCCCGGAGCCCCCCGATCGAGTCAAAGAAAGTAGGCACAATTCATGGCAAATCCAGTCAAAACCACCGTGGACCTCGGCACGGCCCAGCTGCGCGACATCGAAATCGAAGACGGCATCCTCACCTTCCCCGGCGCGGCCACCTACGTCGAGGGCACGCTGCTCGCCGTCGATAGCGTGTCGCTCAAGTACGTGCCCTTCGTGAAGGGCGGCGCGACCAACCAGAACGGCATCGCGAAAGCGGTGCTGGCTTGTCCCATCACGGCCGGTGGCGCAGGTGACCAGCCCGCGCGCGTCATCGTTCGCGGTGAAGTGAAAAAGGCGCGCTTGGTCATCGTGGCCGACGGCGACGACTCAAACATCGACCGCGCCGTGATCGACGGGCTGCGCGACTACGGCATTCAGCCGGTGACCGCGCAGAACATCGCCTACTTGGACAACTGAAAGAAGGAACCATGCCTACTGAAAATCCCGAAGTGCAAGCCGCAGTCGATGCCGCACTTGCCACCGACCGCGAGCGCGTTTGCGAGCTGCTTCAGCTGCTGGCATGCCCGGACGGTGCGACCCGCGCGCGCGTGCACACCTACATCCGCAACGGCAAGAGCCGCGCTGAATTCACGGAGCAATTCGGAACGGAGACCCGATGAGCGCCGCCAGAAAACTCCAGGCCGTTCCTCAGCCGTCCGCCACGATGGCAGACGCAGAGGCCGAGCTCGCCGCCGCGCGCAAAGCCTTGGTCGTGGCTGGCGCAGCCGTCGATGCCGCTCGAGCAGCGCTGGACGCGGCCCCGCGAGACGCCGCCCAACGGGCAGTCCTCCGAGAAGGAATCTTGCTCGCCGAAGAGGACCACGAAAACGCAAAAAAGACGATCCAGACGTTGGAAGAGCGCTTGGGCGCAGCGCAGCGACGCGAGGACGAGCGTGCACTCGTTGCCGCTGTCGAGCGTTTCGGCACAGTCGCGCAGATGAGCCAGGCGGCTGCGGACGCAAAGGAGTTCATTACCGCCATCGGCGGCGCCGCCGCGAAGTTCTTCGAGCAGCAGCGCGCGCGAAACATCGCCGCTCACAATGAGGCCGACAGCATCAACGCGATTTGGGCCAGCTTGGGCCACGAGCACCGGTGCCCCGGGCTCCCGCTCGAGCCGGGGACCGGGAGTCCCGACGTCCCACCACGCCTGTCGCTCGCGGCTCTCGACCAGTACGAGCATCATGCTCGGAACCTACTCAATCAGCCGAACCGACAGGCGACGCCCGTCGAACAAGCCACGCGACAGTTCCTACTCGGCGCGATCAGCGCCGCCCGTACGGCCAACGACTTGAAGCTCGCGATGGACCAAAACGTGGTCCTGCGCATGCAAGCCGAAAGAAAGGTAGCAACCAAATGACACGCACAGCCAGCGAACAATTCGCTGCAAATCTCCTGGGCCCCGAGCTCAGCGACCAGGTCGAGGCCGCAGGAATCGCGCTCGACTCGCCCGGCATCCTTGTAGCTTTTCGCGAGGGATGCATGCAGGGCATCCAGCACCGGCGCTTCGAAGAGGCAATCGCTGCGCGGGTCGAGCGCGGCGGGCACGATGCGCCGCCACCGCCATCGGCATTCGAGACAAGGGTCGCCGAGAGGTTCGAGCAGCTGCGCGCCGAACCCCAGTACATCCCGGCAGCGGGAGCGCCCAGCATCGACGCCGTCGCAGAGGCAATGGAGCGCCTGCGATACGGCGGAGCACAAGGAGCAGCAGCATGATTCACCAGGTAGTAGTCGACCTTCGCACCGCCGGATCTGGTCAGCAGTTCACGAGCCAGGAGCAGGAGACCGAGTACCACCAGCGCCTGGCTGCCGCGCGCGCCGCCATCGCCCCTGGCGTGCGGTTCGTGGTAGCGCCGGGCCAGCGGGTCCAGTTGCGCGACGGCACTTGGTTGGAGGCTGGTGCCCCCATCGCTGCCACCGACGTGAGCGACGAGCCCGGCGCGCCCGACAAGGGGCGGCTGGCATGGCGCGTCTTCGACGACCTCGTCGCTCGTGAGCGGGTGCTCGAGAGCTACACGTGGCGCCCGCCTGCCGATGCACAGCAGCACAGCGGCTGACCTCATGAGCGCGCGCGACGGCAGGTACAGACCCGTCGTCGCGCGCGCGCCGCGCGGCTTCGCTGCGCTCGACTGGCGTACCGCCAGAGTGCAACTAGGTTCTGTGGCCGGCCCCCACACCGGCTGCGGTTATCATCCCGAACTGCCCCCCGCGAGCAACGAGTCGCCCTTTCATTACTTAACACCGATTAACAGGTCGCGGACCCGACGGCGCTCCGCCCGTTGGCCCCGACCAGCCCCAAATCAGCCCTACGACTCCGACCATGCTCCGACAAAAATCCTCCAAAACGGCCAGAGCCGAGCTCGTTCCGCGGGCCCGCGTCGCGGAACTCAAGGGCGTTTCTCGCGCGGCCGTGACTGCGGCGTGCAAGGACGACGGCCCGCTCGCGCAAGCCGTGCGCGGGACCAAGGTCGACCTGAACGACCCCGCCGCGATCGTGTGGCTCTCCGAGCCCCAGCGAGGGCCCGATGGCGCCGCCCAGGCTGCCGAAGCCGGTCCCGGGCCGACGAAGGCGCAGATGCTCGAGCTGTCGCGCCGCAAGCGAGCCGCAGAAGCCGAGAAGCTCGAGCTGCAAAATGCACAGACCCGCGGCAGTCTCATCTCCCGCGAGCTCGTGAAGACGCACATCTTCGGCGGCCAGGAATTCCTCTCCAAGCGGCTGCTCGGCGATGCAGCCAAGTCGATTGCTAGCAAGGTTTTCAACTCGGTGCGCGCCAAGGGCACGCTTGAAGAAGCGCAGCGCATCGTCCGCGACGAGATCAGCAAGCAGCTGCGCGCGACGAAGGACAAACAGGTCCGCTTGCTGTTGCGACCGGATGAAAAGGCCCCGAGATCAGCACGCACAGCAGCGCGCAAGCGAGCGCGAAAGGCGGCGAAGAAGTGAAGATCCCGGAGGAGTTCCTGCAGCTGACGCTTCGCCAGGTGCTCAATCTGCAAATCCCACGTCGCCGGCCAGGCCCGGCCTCGGTGAGGCAGCTTCGTCTAGCCCTGCGCCGCATGGCCCAGCAGATCGCCGCGAACGATGCCGCCGTCGCTGCCGAGCAGCGCGAGTGGATCGAGCAGCAGTTCGACCAGCTTTCGACCTGACTAGTTTTCTCACCGCCCGAGCCGTGCGGAAGCGGCGCGTGTGGTGCTGAATGTCGACCGACTCGGGGTTTCCGGGTCGCGCAGCAAATGCGCTGCGCCGGCGGCGCCATGGGTCTCGTCCCCCGTGGCGTCGCCGCGACACGCGCTCCGTTTTTGTTTTGGAGGTGTGCAGTGAGTTTTCTAGATGACGTCCTCGATGACAGCGAGCCCTGCGAGCCAGGCGCGCGCAGCGAAACGCAGCTCGACGCGCTCGAGCGCCGGCAGGTGCCCAAGCAACACGAGACGCGCGCGCAGCCGCCTGTCAGGCTGGTCGGTCCTGACCGGCCGCGCGTCACCGGAGGTCGGCATGCTGGTTCATAACTCTTGGACCGACGCGAGTTTCATCGACGTCGTGACGGTTGGCGTCCAGGCGCAGCGCGTGATCCTCCAACGGCGAGACCCGCTGCCTCCGATTCCCGCGATCGTTGACGACTACCTCTTTCGGTCGCTTGCAACGCTGTTGATGGCACGCGACGTTGTTCAGCGAGCCGAGGCCACGGTCGACGGCCTCGCGAGGCCGGAAGACACGGACGGCAGGTTCGGCGCGGGCGAGGCGCACGAGAGCTACTGGGTCACCCGCCTGAACGCTTCGTACAGCATCGACGCTGCGCTGACTGCAATCGAGGCGGGCCAGCGGGACGCTGTCCTCGCGCCGAGCAATGGTGGATCGAGCGGTTACGGATACTTGTTCTTGGGCATGGTGCACCAACCGAATGCCGCCGCTGCTGCGTTTGGTGGGCGTCACCCTGCCAGCGGCAGCCCCGAGACGTCAGCAGCGACAAAGGCGCTTGCTGCGCGCATCGTCGCCGCGCTCGCCGCGCAGCATGCGGCCAATGCTGCAATCGACGCCGGCCTAGCAGACGACGTCGACACCGCATTCACGGCCAAGCGAGCCGAGCTGCTCGCCATTGCCGAGCAGTGGTTCCCGGGGGTGTACGTCTGATGATGGTCGGTGGCTCGATCATCGGCGTCTCTCTCGCCGGCCGCAATTTCTCGGTCCCTGCAGACGTCGACGCGAACTTCGCAGCAGGCGGCTACGAGAACAGCATCTTCCGCTACGGCGACGGGTCGTCCAGCATCGTGCAGGCACGTTCAGGCCCGTCGATTTCTGGCCTCGCCGTAGTCATATCGGACGACCGGGGCGACCGTGAATTTCTGCGCACGCACCAACAGCGCGGGGACTTCATTGACGTCACGGTCACCCTGGTTTCAGGCGCCGTGTGGTGGGGTCGCGGCGCGATTGTGGGCAAGATCGAGACGTCGACAAAGGCGACGTCAGCGCCTATTTCGATCGAGTTCGATGGCGCAGTCGAGCGACAGACCGGCACCGGAATCAACGCCGATGTGGTAAGGCTCCCGTGACGTCGTCGGTGTGCCATCCCCCCCGGCCGCTGGCGGCGTCACGAGACGCTCTTCTTGGCCTGCTCTTGAACGAGGAGAGGCACGGCGTACGCGACGTGGACGAGACGCTCGAGTTGCGACGCGTCCAGACCGAGCGCATCCATTATCTCGACCAGCAGCTCGAGCCCGGTCTCGCGATCGCCGAAGGCGAGGAGCTCGTAGGTCTTCGCGTTCTGAACGGTGTCGCAGCTCATCTTGTGAGCGACCCGGAGACCCGTCACTCGCTTTCCCACTTCCGCGTCGATGAAGACCATGGCCAGATCGAGCTTGGTGATGGGTTTGTGGCACACGTCGCAAGTGAGAAGCTGTTGCGCTGTTTTCATGTCTGATCTTCTCCTAGGCGCGCGATCCTAGCCTAGGCGAACAGCGTCTTCTCGAACGATTCAACGAATGACTATCGACGCGCGTGTGCCGACGGCGTTGCTTCGGGGCCAATGTCGAAAGTCTGGACTCAAGCACTCGTGACAGCACTCGGCGTGGCCTTCGGTGCGTGCTCGATCACTCAGACCGGGCCCGCAGGGTCGCCCAGTGGCGGACCGTATTGCTTCCAAGAACCCGGAAAGCCGGACGCCTGCTACCCGACCCAGGCTGAGCGCTTTACCGCGCAGTCACAGCGCAACAAGGCGATCAACGACGAGCAGCGGGAGAAGGCGGAGGCCGAAGACGTCAAAGCCGCGAACGGCGGCGAGGTCAACGGCCTGGTCCGGGCTGACAACGAGAGGCGAGCGGAACGTGTTGCCGCTGACAAGCACCGAGACGAGGTCTTTGCCGAACGAGCGGCGCAGCGCCAGCGGGACGATGATGCGAATGCGGCGCGCGCCGCGGAGCTGAAGCTCATGGCCGCTGACAAGGCCTACGCTGTCCCAGCCATCTCCGCCATCATGTGCTCGATTCAAGACGAGATCGCCGCGCTGAAGGCCGATCTGGCTCACGAGAAGCGCGTGACGGCCATCGGCGGCGTCGTGAATCTGAGCGCGCGCGACGAAGCCGCGAACGATATCGTCGACGACACCGACGAGCTGAAGACTTGGGGGCAAGCGCTCAAGCGATTCAGCGCGACGCAGCTGCCGTGCAAGCAAGTGGCGCCGATAGTGGCATGCCGGCACAAGGTCGAGACATGCGACGATGCCAGCCGCGGTCCTGCCGAGGTTTGGGACAAGGAGCAGGCGACGCTTTGGGGCTCGGACAAAGAGCGGCCGAACCGCTAGGCATCGGGCTCTTCGGTTGCGGCCTTCGCGATGGCCTCCCGTTCGGAAGCCCGCTGTTGCTGCAGTCCGGCATCCTTGAGCGCGCCCGCCTTTGAAAAGGTTACCGCCTCGCCGGTGGTCTTTTTGCCTCTTCCTGGGCCGGGCGCCTTGGGCAGCTTCGCGCTCAGCTCTCCCGAGCGCTGGAGCGCCAGCACGTGCAGCGCCTCAATGCGGCGGCGGGCCTCGGCGGCTTCGGCTCGCGCAGTCGTTCCGACCTTTTGTAAACAATAATTTACATTGTCGATCACTCGCCTCGGCGGCCGCGGGCTCGCGCAGCCGTTCCGGCTTGTTGCGCCTGGCGAAGATCAGCCGGAGCGCCATGCCGTAGCGACAGCGGGCTCGCGCAGCCGTTCGGACGCGCGGGCACGGGACCACTCTTGTTGACCTTCGACCGCCTAAGCCGCTGCGGGCTCGCGCAGCCGTTCGGACGCGTCGCGTAGCAGCCCAGCGCTTTCGAGTATTTGCAAGGTGGTTTGCGAGAGGCTCGGCCGGTGGCGCGCGCTGTAAGCTCGAACGAAAACACGCGTTTGCGGGCCGCACTCACTGGAAACGCTTCAGTTTTGCGTGGTGTCGATTATTTACGCGTCGTTCCAATAGGATACGCGTCTCCCGTGAAAATGGAGTTGCGACGCGTATCCGGACGCGTATAAGTCATTGGATACGCGTCTAGGAGCTAGCCCCGATGCCGATCAACGAAAACAGCGTCTACGACCACCGTTTCAACATGGTTTTCCGGGAGGAAGAGCGGGCCATGCTGCAGCGGCTGGCTGAAGACGCTGGGGTCAAAGAGTCGGTGCTGATTCGGCAGTGGATCAGCGAGGCGTACGCGGCACGGTTCGGCAAGAAGAAGCCGGGCGACGTAGTAGCCAAGTACAACTCAGCCGAGGCACGCGAGGCGAAGGCCAAGACGCGCAAACGCTAGAAACGAAAAGCCCTCGCGGTGGTGGAACACCCGAGGGCCAGGTCCTCAACTTTGGGAGCGGAAGACATGAACAAGGTATCAGCACGTAAGAAGCTCAGCAAGCAACCGGCGCGCAAGGCGCCCAAGCCGGGCACCACGCCGGTAGACCGCAGGCTGCTGGCATCGGCAAAGCGGGAGGAGGCGGAGGGCGTAATACCGCCTGGCCCTGCCGAGTTCATGCGCAAGCAGCTGCGGGGCGTGCCGCGCCAACAGGCCCTGAGCTATCTCGATAGCCTGCTCGAGCACGCTCGCGACCTCGTGATCGAGTCGCTGCCCAAGCTGGTCCGCGACATCAAGACCGAGCAGCACCACGCTGCGCTCAGCGCCTTCGACGCGATCGAGGCTGTCAGGCACGGGTTACGCTTGCTCGGAGGTGAGTCATGAGCCGCGCCGGGGCCCGCGTGCTGCCGCGCAACGAGGCGCAGCAGATGGTCACCGACTTGGGCACGGCCATCAACAACGTGATCGGCTTGGCTGCCGAAGCGAGCGACACCGACAAGATCTTCGCGCTCGACACGATCGTGCTGCTGCGAACCAAGCAGGTCACGCTCGAGGGCGAGATAGCTTGGGCAGACCGTGACGCGGCAGAGCACGACCTCGCGGTGCTGAAGCGCGTCTCCGAGCAGCGAGGGGCGGTGCAGCCGTGAGCGCGCGCAAGCCGGTGGGCTCGGATACCAAGGCCGCAATGGACGCGCACCAAACGCTGCTGCGTTGGGCGAGCCTCATCGACAACGATGGGGCCCTGATGGATATCTTCGCCGCCGTGGAGGCACTCTGCGACGAAGCGAATGCGGGCGCGCGCCAGTGCGGACTGATCCATGCAGGCGCCGACGGTAACGGTCGCCTCGACGTGCTGGAAGAGCATCGGAACTCCGCCTTGCGGGGGCTCTTGAACTTGCGCAACGAGTGCAGCGAGGTTCGCCACGCGCTCCGCGACCTAGCTCACAAGCCGATGGCGCGCAAAGAGATCGCACCGCTCTTCATTGCCGATAGCAGGGGCGAGGCTGCCCAATGAGCGCACGCAAACCGAAGGCCAAGACCACGGCCACGCCGAAGCCGCCCAAAACGTCTTGCGCCGAGCGCATTCGAGCGGCGGCAATGTTCAAGCAGTCGGACATCCCGCCCAGCGAGAGCAAGTGGGACTACATGGTGCGACAGCTCGCATCGCTCGAATCCGCCCTTTGGGTAGCGAACTTCAAGCTCACCGCCCTCCGCGCCATCGCTACTCGGCAGGTTGAGATCGAAGGCGGTGCCGAATGACCTTCGAGCAAGCTTTCCGCATGGGCGCACGCCTTCAAGGCGTCACTCGGTTGGGGTTCGAGCCGCGAGACGTGGCGGCCGTCGCTGAGGATGTCGTGCAGCGTTTTCGTGACGTGCCGCACGACAAGATCCATCAGCTTGTGATCGACGGCGTCCGAAGCATGCCAACAGAGCGTTGGTACGACATCAGCGAGCAGTGGGAGCTGAAGGACTGGCGCTCACAATTGTTTGGGAGAGTGCGGCTCTATATCGAGTCCAGCATCGAGCTACCTCCGAGGTTTCGGATCATTGAAGGCGGCGCACGATGACCGCCCCCATCAGCCCGGAGACGGCCCGCTACATCCTGGCCGAGCTCGAGCGGCTCACCGCCGAAGAGCAGGCCAAGCTGGTGCGTAGCGGTGACGGGAACCCGCCGCTGGTCATGTCACCCCGAGCGGAGGTCAACGCGCTGGCGCGGCTGCTAGGCATGCTCGACTTTGCAGCGGGGGCATCGTGACTGAGCCAGAGCAACTCGATCTCGCCCTGAACCGAGCCCTACACGCCGCCCCCGACACGAACACCGGCGCCGCTGACGCTGCCGTAGTGGCCAAGGTTCTGCAGCGCTGGCACGGAGACCAGGCAAGGGCAGTGCTCAGGGCTGCCCTTGCGCTGCTCGGCGAGTCGGAAGGCGGTGCGTCTTGAGCTGGGCGGCCCGCCTCACGCACACGCCCGACGGAGGCCTCCGGCTCGAATTTTCGGAGCCGCTGAAACGCCTCGAGATGGACGCAGACGTAGCGCGTCGCCTGGGGTCGCTGCTGCTGGTAGCAGCCGAGGAGACGCGTCCGCCGGCCCTTGACGATTCGACGTCGTCAGGGCCAGGTAAGGCGGCATGCCGAAAGCCAAAGCCAGGCCCGCGGAGAACGAGGCGCGGTTGACGGCGTACGTCGACGACGCTGGCCAGACGGTGCTCGTTTTGGCGGAGCTCCGGGGCAAGGCGCGAGCCTTCGCATCGGAGCCCCCGCGGCGTGGCAGGCGGCGCACTGGCGACGATCCGCCTGCGGCACCGGCAGCCGAGCGGGCCGAAGCCTGGGCGCAGGAGGGCGCGGCCAGCGCCGTCGTTTGGAGCGCGCCGCTGGTCGTTCAGACCTTGGTGGGCATGAACGCTTTTGACAGCGCCTTGCAGGCCGTGACCGTGGCCCTGCAGGGCCGTGCGTGACTGGAGATGACCATGGCTGACGACAAGAAGCACGGCGGCCGACCCCGCAAAGGCTCGCTCGAGTTCCGCGGCGGCACGTGGCGCGCGCGGCTCACAGTGACGATCCAGGGCGTCTCCATCCGGCGGTGGTTCGACACCGGGACCGATCACAAGGGCGTGGCGCGCCGGCGCGTCGACGACGAGCAGAAGCGCCTGGCGGCCGAAGGAGCGGCCACGGTCGAAGACGTCGCCGCCAGCGTGGCCCGCGCCGAAAACATGGCCGAGACCTTCGAACGCGTCGTGACGTCGCAGGGCGCCGACGGACTCAAGACCTGGAAGGAGCGCCTCTCGCGGCTCCGGCGCTACGCGCTGGCCGAGCTGCAGCACCTGGCGCCCGGCGCCGTCACGGGCAAGCACATCCGTTCCGTGCTCGAGCTCGCCGGCCAGACGCTGAGCAAGCAGAGCGTGGTCCATCTCAGAAACGACCTTTCGGCCGTATTTGGCGACCTGTGGCGCGATCAGCTGATCGCCGAGAACCCCGTGAAGCGGGCCAAGCTGCCGAAGAAGCTGCGCGTCGAGCTGCGCCGCCGCGTGCAGCTCACGGACGGCGAGTTTGCCCGGTTCATGGCATGCGCCGACGTGCCGGAGATCTTGCAGCTGAAGGCGCTGTCGTCGCGCTCGTTCGGCGGCCAGCGAACGAGCGATCTCCACGCCTGGGATTGGTCACATTTCGACCTCGACACCTGGCTCTCGGCCAAGGTGTACCGGCCGAAGACCGACGGCGAGGAGATCAACATCACCGAGCTCGTCGAGCTCATGATCCCGGAGCCGCTCCGGACCCAGCTGCACGCCTATTGGACGCGCGAGGGCAGGCCCGACGCGGGCCCGGTGTTCCCCGTTTTGAAGGGGGAGCGGGCAGGGGAGAAACAGGGGAAGCGTAGCCACGCCCGGGAGCTGAGGGCGGCGCTCTGGCGCGCCGGCGTGCACCGTCCGCTACCGGGCTTGGAGGCGGCGCTGGCGGCGCTGGCGGCGGCCGACGAGCGCCTGGCCGGCCTGAGGGCGGCAAAGGCACGCGGCGACGTCCGTGACGCCCAGCGCACGCGGCTCGCGGCTCTGCAGGCGGCGCAGGCACTCGACGCCGTGCAGACCGACTGCCCGAAGACGCTGTGCGCCGACTTCCACAGCTTCCGGCGCGCCTTCAACACCGCGCTCGCCGCCATCGGCACGAACGTGCAGCAGGCCATGGCTCTGGCCGGCCACAAGGACACGCGAACGCACCTCGGCTACGTCAATCTCTTGCAGGCAGCGCCGCTCGAGATGCCCGAAGGGGCGCTGCCACCCTTGGGGGTTTTGCCCACGCGGTGGCCGAAACTGACCGATGCGGTCGGGGCTTCCAATCACGAAGCCCTAGTTTTTGAGGGTGACTCCAGCGAGAATCGAACTCGCGTTACCGGCGTGAGAGGCCAGTGTCCTAACCGCTAGACGATGGAGCCGTGCGAGCCCTGGTGGCCCGCCTATGTCGAATGAATTTGCTGGGGGACTAGGATTCGAACCTAGATAGCAAGAGCCAGAATCTTGCGTCCTGCCGTTAGACGATCCCCCAATTATGTTCGGAGGTTAGCTTGTGTTTCGAGGGATTAAAAAAAGGAGGGGGAAGAGGCGAGGGCGGGGGCTAACTATCCTCAAAAGTGGTCGAGCGCAAGCAGTTTGCGTCCTTTTGCGCCCCGTCCGCCCCGGTTTTGGCAGAAGCCAAGCGGACCGGCTATGTTGACGCTTCAATGTCCGGCGCCGCGCCAAGGAATGGATGGAGCTCCGAGTAGTCGGCTGCCATGGCGGTGAAACGCCCAAACATCGGACCAGCGCCTTCGTCGTCGACGAGCGGCTCGCTATCGACGCAGGCTCGCTCACGAGCGGCCTCGACCTGAGCGCCCAGTTTCGGCTCCAGGCCTGCATCATCAGCCACGCGCACCTGGACCACATCCGCGACCTTGCCACCATCGCCGACAACCGCTGTCAGGCCGATTGTGAGCCGCTGATCGTCGCCGCGAACAAGGCCACGATCGCCGCGCTCAAAAAGCATTTCTTCAACAACCAGCTGTGGCCGGACTTCTCGACTATTCCCAACAAGACGCGCCCGACCATCTTGTTTCAGGAGCTGAAGCCGGAGAAGACCGTTGATATCGCGGGTTACCAAGTGCAAGCCGTGAACGTCAACCATACCATCGACACCGCAGGCTTCATCGTGCGCGGCGCAGACGCGACCATCGCGTACAGCGGCGACACCGGGCCGACCGATAGGCTGTGGGAGCTGCTCAATCGGGAGAAAGATCTGAAGGCGCTGCTGCTCGAAGTAAGCTTTCCGGATCGAGAGCAAAAGCTGGCGACCGTGAGCGGGCACCACACGCCCCGCACGCTGCTGAAAGATCTGAAGAAGCTACGCAAGCCCAAGGACCTGCCCACGCTGCTTTATCACATCAAGCCGGTGTTCCAGCGTGAGGTCGAGCAAGAGTGCGCGCGCCTGAAAGGCGTGAACCTAGCCGTCACCGCGATCGGCGATCAGTACGTGCTCTGAGCCTGGCGACGGCGCGCTACGGGGCGACGGCGCCAGCGCTTCTTGTCGCTCCACCCAACGCTTGCCATGGCGCGTAATTGGCCGCGTCGGCGCGCCGCTGGCGAGCCGCACGCCGAGAATTAGCCATTTGGCCCCCCCGGCGGGCACCCTCAATAGAGCGCATAAGATACATTATGTTAACTTAACGGGTACTGCTTCAGGTTGATTCGGGCCGCTGGCCGGTAGCGGCTGGCCCTGATCGCGCGCGATGCGCCCGCCTTTGACTGGTCTGCCGCGCCGCTACCCCGCGCAGATCTACCGGGAGATCTGGTAGCGCCTCAGACGATATCCATCTGAGGCGCCGGCTGCGCCGTCACGTCGTGCGGTTCCGGTTGCGAGCCGAAATGTGGCGCCAAATAGTAGTCGTTGCCGCACTGACCCTGGCACCGCGCAGGCCTCGCTGGTCCCGAACCGGCTCGCCCCTCCCGGTAGATCATGAGCACCGGGCCTCCGCATGGACAAACCCACGCGACGTTGTTGCCATCGGGTGCAACCGTCGTTGGTTGCCCATTCCTCAAGAAAACCACGCCGCTCAGAGTCCAGCCCATGGCTTCAAGTACCCCATCTCGCCTTCGCCGCCTTCTTGGCCGACGCCTTACGCTGCTTCGGCGTCATGGCCTCGGCCCGAGCCTTGCCGCCCTTCAGCCCACCCATGCGCCCCAAGGCGACGGCCGCGGGGTTCTTGGTCGGAGAGCCCTCCGTGGCCTCGATCACGGCGTCCAGGACGCGCCTGGCGGCCTTATTCGGATCGGTCGGGGGTTTCTTGGCTTTGGGCGTCCGAGAGCGCTCAGGCATGCGTCCAGGGTGCCACCACGTGGCATCAACGGCAAGTGGCCGCCGGCAGCCAGCGTTGCGCCGGCCCGGAGACGTCAGAATGAGCAACAACACTTAGCGGCACCCGCTGTGCAATGCGCGGCGCCGTGAGCAACTCCGCGACAATTGCGGATCAGATGTCGGGGCTTTTTTACTGCGGCGACAACCTTGAAGTGCTTGCCGGCCGAGTCTGTGGACCTGGTCTATCTGGACCCTCCGTTCAACTCGCAGCGCACCTACAACATCGTTTACAAGGACTCGCGGGCGCAGACCGAAGCCTTTAAGGATTTCTCGCGAAAACCGGCCATTGGCTAGGACATTACCTGTCCGCCCGGCGGTTGCTGATGCGCGACCGCTCACGGCGTCGCGGACCACGTCTGGACGCTGGACGAGCTGATCGCGCTGCACCCGGAACAGCCCAAGGGGCGGGTCCGGAAGATCGGCGCGCCGCCAGAGTCGGGGACGCGAATCGCAAGCCCGAGCCTGGGCTCCTGAATCTACGCAACCGGCGCGCCATTGTGGCCGACCTGGATCGGATGCCTCTTTTGTCGGGTATTTTGCAGTTGTTGTGGAGGGCCTCGCATGACTCGCGTCTCGGACATATGCTGCCGAAAGCTATGGCGCGCGAGGTGATCCAGCATTGGAGAACCCTGAAGGGGACAGCCGATGGCTTGCCAGCGGCGTTGCGCAAACGCTTTGGCCAGGCAAAACCGCCGTTCGATCCGTACGCGATCGCGGCGGGAATGGGCGTCGAGCTGCGACACATCAAGGACCGGAAATGGTCCGGAGCGGTGAGGTTCTCTGGGGACCGCGCCGTTATTTGGCTCAACGATACGGAGGCCAGGCGTCGGAAGCGATTCACGCTGGCCCATGAACTCGGCCACCTCATGTTGCATGGCGCCGACGGCGAGGGCTTGTACCGTGACGCCTCGTTTTCTGGCACCGCGGAGGAGCGCGCTGCCAATGAGTTCGCAGCGGAGCTGATCATGCCGGCCGCGATGCTGCGTCGTGGGGCGGCACTTGTCGGCTTCGATATGAACCGATTGGCCCGTCTTTTCGATGTTTCGGAGGAAGCGTTGCAGGTTCGGCTCGCCATCCTTGCCGAGCGTCAAGCCAGGAAGCTGCGTGGGGCATGACGGACGATTTCACCACGCCGCCGCCTGAGCTGCCCACGCCGCCGCCACCCCAACTTGGGCCAGCCCCAACCGGGACGGACCAAACCCAGGCAGGGGCGCTGCTGGAGCTTTGGCAGGTTCAGAAAACCGTGCTCGTTGGCCGGGCTATCGCGGGCGCTGCGGTGTCCGTCGTCGGGCTGATCATCGCTTCGGCAGTTGTCTGCGTAGCGATCCACACGACCTCGCAGGCCTGGGACGAGCGGACTGTGTTCGGGGCCGGTGGGCAGAGCGAGCGCCTCAAGTACTTAGTTGCGTTCCTCACGTTCAAGGCGACCGCACTTGGCGGGGCGCTAACGGCGGGCTTGCTGCTGATTCGTGCCGGCAACCGACTGAGCGGCGGAGCCGACGGAAAAGATGTGGACCTAAAGGTCCCGTCACTTGGCGACTAGAGCCGTTGGGCTCAGGCAGCTGGCCACTCGGCCGAATGAACCTGAAGCAGTGCCACTTAACGCACGCCTCAGCCGAGGCGATCGCGGACGGCTGGTGCCGGACATCCAACGCTCGTGAATGCTTGGCTCGCCGTGAGGACTGATTCGATTGGCGGTTGGCTGCGGCGTGGTGTCGCGCTGGTTGGGTCCGCGACGGCGCTCGTCGCGTGCGGCGGCTCCAAGGAGCAAACGATCTTGCCCGGACCCAGCGTCGGCGCTCTGGGCGGCTCCTCCGCTGGCGGCGCGACGACGCTCGGCGGCGCCGGTACGAGCGGCACCGGCGGTGCGGCCGGTATGCCAGCCTGCACGGCCTACACTCCGGACCGCTGTCCGGAGAGCCCTGGCGCGGACAAGCAACTCTGCGTGTCGCTGCAGACCGACGCCGCCAACTGCGGCGCCTGCGGCACGGTGTGCGAGGCTCAAGCGACCTGCACCGCCGGCAAGTGCGGCGCGCCCCCGCAGGAGCTGGCCAAGTCGAGCCAATGCGGCGAAGTGAGGCTGGCGCTCTTGGGCTCGCAGCTGTTTTGGAGCGAGCAGCAAAGCGGGCGCGTTCGCGCGCTGCCCGTCACCGGCGGTGCCGTGACCGAGGTGGCGTCAAATCAACTGGCTCCCGGTCGAATCGCCGTCGACGACCAAGGCGTGTATTGGGTCGCCACCGGCGACGGCAGCAGCGGCAGCAGCAAGCTCATGAAGGCGGGCTTGCCGCTGGGCGACGCGCCAATCGCGCTCAAGACGGCGCCCGGAACTGATCCGATCATCGGGGTGGCCGTCGACGCCGGCAAGCTCTACTACGGGCTCGTTCACGACATTCACGCCATCTCGGCCGACCCGAGTGACTCGACGGATGTCGTCGTCGGCGTCTCCTTCGTCACCACCAACAACGTCAGGACGCCCGATGGAGTTCCTGAAGGGCTCTCCGTCCACGCTGGTCGGGTCTACTGGGTCATCAGCGACGTGGGTTCGGTGGAGAGTGACGATTTACTTCCAGGACCTGATGGCACGCCGCGTGTCGGGCACAGCGGGCAGATGTGGCCCAATGACCTGGGTTTCGCGGGCGACTACGTCTACTACGCGGCGTTCTTCAGCCTGTACGCGGCGCAAACCAACCTGCCTGCGGTCGCGGTGGCCAGCAGCGACGACGATGCGAACCTCGCGTCGTTCGCGGTCAGCAGCAGCGCGGGCTATTTTGCCGACGTGGGCGGGCACCTCTGGCGGCACGACCTCGCTCTGCCGGCGGCCCCAGACTTCCAGCCCACGCCCTCCGCAGCGCTGGCTCGTGATCAGGGCAAGATTACCTCCGTCGTGCTCGACGACAGCCACGTCTATTGGGCGAGCGTCGAAGCTTCGGGCGACTGCGCGATTCGGGCGCTGCCGCTTTGAACGCGAGCTGCGCGGACGGCAGCTCGCACGCGGCCAAGGTGCGACTGCCGGGGCAAGCGCATTCGGCGTTCTGGGGGGTCCGCCCGCTACCGATTTGTTCCCAAACGGCCCTTCTCCGCTCGGGACAGGCGCCCACCTGCCCCGTCTTGGAACAAATTCGCGGGAGGGCGTAAGCGGTCGCCTGGGGCGCACATCAGGAAGGGTGACACCGAATCTTTGGCCGCATAGCATCACGCCGCGATGATGGATCGGTTGGGGCCGCTGGCCTGGGATAGCGAAAAGCTGACGATGAAACTTGTTTTGTCCCGAAAGCACCGTGCGACGGTGAGAGCGTGAACGAGCCCAGTGGCATGGAAGGCCAGGTCCTGGCCGGCAAGTACCGAGTCGAGCGCGTGCTCGGCCAGGGCGGAATGGGCATCGTGCTGGCTGCCAAGCACATCCATTTGGAAGAGCGCGTGGCCGTCAAGCTCATGCTGGCCGAGGCGACCTTCAACGTGGAGGCCGTCGCGCGCTTCTTGCGCGAGGCGCGGGCCGCCGCGCGGCTGGAGAGCGCGCATGTCGCTCGCGTTACCGACGTCGGCACGCTGGAAGACGGGCGCCCATACATGGTCATGGAGTACCTCGATGGCTCCGACCTGTCTCAGGTGCTCGCGGCGTCGGGGCCCCTCGCGATTGGCGACGCCGTCGACTACGTGCTGCAAGCAGCCGAAGCCATCGCCGAAGCGCATTCGCTCGGCATCGTGCACCGCGATTTGAAGCCATCGAATCTATTTTTGACGCGCCGCCGCGATCGCACGCCGCACGTCAAAGTGCTCGATTTCGGCATTTCCAAGGTATCGGGCTCGTCGCTGTCAGGTAGCGACAACGCCATGACGCGGACCTCGGCCATGATGGGCTCCCCGCTCTACATGTCGCCCGAGCAAATGACGTCGGTGCGCGATGTGGACGGTCGCTCCGACATCTGGGCGCTCGGCATCATTTTGTACGAGCTCATCTCAGGCGGGCCACCTTTCAACGGTGAAACGTTGCCGCAGGTGTGCGGGCTGGTCCTGCAAAGCGAAGCTGCCCCCCTGAGCTCACGGCGCGCCGGTGTGCCGGCCGCTCTCGAAGCGGTCGTCAATCGCTGCCTGGCGAAAAGCGCCGATCGGCGCTTCCAAAACGTTGCGGAGTTTGCCGTGGCCCTGCGCGACCTCGCCGGGCGCTACGGTCGCGCGTCGGTCGAGCGCATTTTGATGCTCGCTGGCGGCGAGGAATCGGCCGCGCCTTCAGCGCCCGCGCACGCGCTCGTCGCGCCGCTGACCAGCACCGCAGGCGGGCCGCCAGCGGCGGCGACCAGCGTGATTCAAGGCACCAACGCCTCTTGGGGCGAGACTCGGCCGCCCGAAGTGAAACCTCGCCGAGGATCTGGCCTGCTCGTCGCAGGCGCCCTGCTCGTCCCGCTCGTCGGTGCGGGCGCATGGTGGGTGCTCCGCTCGCACCCCGCGCCCTCGCCTAGCCCAGAGAGCTCCGTGACCGTGGTCACGGGCGCCCAGCCTGGGCCTAGCTCTCCGGTTCAGGTGTCGCCTGTTCCAGTACCGGTGCTCGACCCACCCACCACTTTGGCGCCGCCGCCCGCGCCGGCCCCGAGCGAGGTGGTCGCGACTCAGCCGCCTGTTAACCAGCCGGCGACGCACACGCCAACGCGAAGGAACCTCGCTCCGGCGCCCACCAAGCCGGCGACGAAGCCGACGCCCGCCCCGGCCCCGGTCGCGGCCCCGGCCCCGGTCGCGGCTCCGCCCGCGCCCCCGCCTGCCCCCGCTCCGGCGCCCGCGCCGAAGGCCGCCCCTCCCGAAGTGAAAAGGCCCAGCATGGGAGGACGCCTGTGATGCGCTTCTCGCTTCGGCTTCCGCGAGCGGCGTGGCTCGCGAGCTCCTTGATGGGAGTCGTGTCCCTCGCGGCGGCTCCGGCCCTAGCCCAAGATCCCGCCGCTCGCGCCCAAGCCGTCCAGCTCTTCGACGCTGCCGACAAGCTCATGCACGACGGCCAAATCAGCGCCGCTTGCCCCAAGTACGCGGCCAGCATGAAGCTCGATCCGCAGCTCGGGGCGCTCCTGCACCTCGCCGATTGCTACGCCAAAAATGGACAGGTCGCGAGCGCGTGGGGCAGCTTCCGCGAAGCCGAAGAGATGGCGCGCATGAAGAACGACGAGCGCGCGTCGTACGCCAAAGATCAAGCCGCCCAGCTCGAGCCGCGGCTCAGCCACCTCACGGTGCTGGTGCCCGACAGCGCGAATCTTCAAGGCCTCGAAGTGCGCGTCGACGGCTCGGTCGTCACATCCGGCGCCTGGAGCCTGCCGTCGCCGATCGACCACGGCTCGCATCGCGTCGAAGCGCGCGCACCCGGGCGTCAAACCTGGTCGACGAGCGTCAACGTGACCGGCGATGCCCAGGAGGCTCGCGTCGAAATCCCGGTGCTCGGCGAGACGGCGGCGGCTCCCGCAGCGGCTCCGCACCGCGAAGGCGGTGGCCCTGTCGAAGTGCGGCTCGACGACAGCGGCTCGGCGATTCGCACGCTCGGCTGGGTTGGTATCGGCGTCGGCGCCGCCAGCGCCGGCCTCGGCGTCGTCTTCTGGGCGCAGCGGAACAGCAAGCTCGACCAGCGCAACAATGTTTGCCCGACGCGCATCAACTGCTCCGATGCCGAAAATGGACAGCTCAGCTCGCTCACCAGCGACGCACGCTCCGCCCAATCGATCGAGACGGTAGGCTTTGCCGTCGGCGGTGCGCTCGTGATCGGCGGCATCCTCGCCGTGGTTCTCGCACCTTCGCCCCGCGCCCATGCGGAATCAGCTTGGCTCGTCCCCTCGCTCTCGCCCAAGCTGCTCGGCTTCGCCGGCGGAACGACTTGGTAGCCGACTCGATTCGTTCGCAGGCGCGCTCAGCCTGCCCTCGCGCACCGCAGCGGCCTTGCTCGGTAGCTGTGAAGGCTCTAGATCGGCGGCTCGACGTGCAGACCGAGCAGCGAGCCGCCGTTGGTGATCACGAAGGCACGCGATCCGTAGGCGGCCGGCGTCATGCTGGAGCCGTCGGCGAGGTGGATGCCGTCGATCAGCTCGCCGCCGAGCGGATTGATCAGGAACAGGCCGAGTCGCGACGCGGAAACCAGCAGCACGCCAGAGACGACGACCGGGTGCGACACAGCGGTTGCCGGTAGCGAGCGGCGCCACAGCTCGGCGCCGGTGACAGGGTCGAGGCCCCAGAGCCCGGTCGTGCCACTGGCTGCGAGCAAGACGCGCCGTTCGGGCTCGTCGCGGCCGTCGCGTCGCTGGTGTGCGGGCTGGTCGAAGAGCGAGATATCGGTGACGCCGAAGACGCCGGGATTGCTCCAAACTTGCGTACCGGTTTCGGCGTCGAGCGCGTACACGCCGGCCGCGTAGTTGCTGACGTAGACCACGGCGCCGGTCGGCAGCGTATCGGCGATGGGGGTCGTGTCGACGTCGAGCTGATCCGGCACTTGGCCCAGCGTTTGTTCCGCCTCAGCCGCGAGATCGACGGGCTGCCAGCGCTCCGCGCCGGTCTTCTGGTCGAAGGCGCCGACCGTGCCGTCGCTGAAGCCCGTGTACACTTTGCCGCGAAACACGGTGGGGCCCGAGTGTCCCGCGACTTCCATACCGGCGGCGGGCGTGCGGTGCTGGTGCCAGAGCAGCTTGCCGCTGGCAGGCTCGATCGCGAGCAGCGTGTCGTTGGCGTTGGTTACGAACAGCGTGCCGCCGTCCAGCACGGGCCGGCGCGACACTTCCGCGTTCGTCATGAAACGCCAAACTAGCTGGCCGTTCTTGGCGTTCACTTTGTAGAGCGCGCCGTCGTTCGAGCCGAAATAGAGCACGTCTTCACCGGCGTCGTAGAGCGGGGCGCACTGCACGAAGCCAAGCGTTTCGAAGCGCCAGAGCTTCTGGCCGTCGTCAGCGCGGAGGGCGTAAAGTCCCTGATCGGACGAACCGACGAAGATCCGGCCGCCTGCCGGATCGATTTCGATCTGCCCCTTTTCGTAGGGCTCGCCGATGCGCCGAGACTCGGCAACCACGCCACGCCTGAAGCTCACCTGCAGCGCACCGCTGGCGCGATGCACCCACAACGGTAGCTCCGGATCAGCACCCGAACGTAGCGCACTGCAGCCGACGCTCGAAGCCAAGACGAGCGCGCCGAGCCCAGCCAAGAGCTCGCGCTTCACGGAGCCCCCGACGGCGCCGGTGTGGGCGCGTCGGGCGGCGGCGGCGCATCGCTCGGCGGCGCCTCTTCGGGCGCTGGCACCACGGGCCCCGGCATCGGTGCGGGGGCGGCCGGCACCGACGGCTGCACGTTCTTCATCAGCTCTTCCAGCTTCTTCTGCATGTCGGGGCTGAGGCCTTTTTGGCCGGTCGGCCCTGGGCCCGCGGGGCCGTCGGTCATCGTCTTCAGCATCTCGGCGGACATCAGCTTCTTGCTGAGCTCACGCGCCTTGTTCGGATCGATCGACTCCATCAGCTGCATCAGCGACGAGCCGATGTACTTGATGGCGCCCGGGGTCTCTTTCAACGCTTCCAGCTTGCTGCCGGCTTTTTCCAGCAGCTTGAGCGCCTCGTCGTTCTTGCCCTGGCCCTTGAGGATCCGCGCCTGATGATACAGGCCGAGCGCGCTGAAACCGGCGCCGTCCATGTTGCCCAGCTCGCGAAACGCCTTGAGCGCGCCGTCGTCGTTCTTTTGCGCCTCGAGCGACATACCCAGGCCCTCGAGCGTGCGGCCCTTGATGTCGTTGTCGGTGGCGAAAGCCGCGTGACGCCGCACTTTGTCGAACGCAGCTTCCGCGTCTTTGTACTGACCCAAGTCGTAGGCCACCCCGGCCGCGCCCAGATCGGCTAGCATTGAGGTTGGGTCGGGGGTCGTGGTGCTGGCCAGCTCGTATTCGCGCTTGGCGGTGCGCAAACGCTCTTCGTCCGAGGCGAAGCTGCGTCGGGTATCGGACGGCGTACCGCGATCTTCTCCCGTGTCCGGCTCTTCGCTGCCGACGCGGCCCATTTCTGCGGACAGCGCCTTGAACAGCGAGTCGGTGGCTTTCTCGGTCGTGCGCGCGTGACGCCACGTGTAAACCTCGAAACCTACCCAGCCGATCAGGCCGGCCATGATGATCCACTGCACCTTGTTGAAGTGCTTGGTGAGCAGGTTGGCGGCAGCGTGGGTCGAGCGGGCCAGCGCGTCGTCCATCACCTCGCTAGCGTCGAGGTTGCGGCGAGGCGCGGTGCCTTGCTCACGCTCGCGGCGGGAGCGGCGTTTGTCGGCTGCTTCGGCGCGCACACGGGCGTTTCGGTCGCGGATAGTTTCCGGCTCGAGTTGCTCGCGAGCCTTCTTCTTTTTCTTCTTGGGAGAGCTCGTACCCTCGCCGGCTGCGGCAGCTTCGGACGCGGTTTCTTCGGCGCTGGCCGCGTCAGTCTCTGCTTCGCCTTCGGCCCCATCGCGGGCCTCAGCTGCGCTGTCGACCTGGGCTTCGGTGTCCGCTTCGGTTTCCTTCGGTTCGCTCACGGCGCCGCTCTATACCACCGACCTGCGTGAGGCCAATCACGCGCTTACCAGGGCTTGGGGGGTGGCGGGGGCAGCTCGTCGGAAAGCGGCACCAAAGCCAGGGTTTCCACTTCCAGGCCACGCTCGGCGTACAGCAAAAAGCTCGCCCGAAGCGAGGCTTTGGCCCCGAAGCTGTCGGGCAGCCGGGCCGAGAGCTCGAGCGGCTCGGCAGAAGGCGGCACCGTGAGCCGCAGGGCCTGCTTCTCGTCGATGACCGGCAGCTTGGGCAGGGTGAGACCCAAGTTCTTCGGCGGAGCGGCGCCGTCGACCCCGCGCGCAAACAGCAACGTGCCGGGAGCCGTGCCCTGGTTTCGGACCCGCACCAGCAGCCGCACGCCCTTGCCGTTTCCGCCCGGTGGAATGGTGACGGTAAATTTCACGCCCAGGTTCTCGTCGCGAGTCAGCCGCGCCGCGTCGCGCCCCACCGGCCCTCCGATGTGCTCGAGGATTTTGGCGCGTTGGGCCAGTGCCAGGCCGCCCGGCAGCGGATCGGGCACCCCGAGAAAGCGCACCAGCGGCGTGGCCAGCGCCGGGCCAGCGTCCAGATCGGCGAGCGCGCTGGCCAGGGCCACGCGGCTGCTCTGCATGCGCTCGTCGTTGAGCGCGTTGATCAGGGCGCCTGCAGCGGCCTCGTCGCGGATTTTCCCGAGGGTCTGGGCGATGTACGGACGCAGCCGCACGTCGGACAGCGACTGCATCAAGGGTACGACAGCGTCTTTCGTACGCAGCGCCGAGAACACGTCGAGCAGCTCGCGCGAGCGCTGAAAATCCCTGTCGTGCTCGTCTCGCCACCAGGCGACGAGCAAGTCTTCACCGTGCTTGTCTCCGCTTTCACCGAGCGCGAGGGCCGCCAGGCGTCGAAAATGCTGGTCGGGGCTCTTGAGCAGCTCCACGGCGAGCGGGGCTCCCTCGCCTAGTCGCGTGAGCGCGAGCGCTGCGTAGCGCCTCACGTCGTCGTCTTCGGCGCGGCTGAGCGCCAGCCGCAGCGCCGGCGCCGTCTCTTTGCGACGCAGCTCGAAGAGTAGCTCCGCTGCTTTGCGGCGAATCGCGGCGTCGGCGTCTTCGAGCAGGCTGGCGATCTCTTCGGCGGCGTCGCCGTCGCCGCCAGCGCCGCGCAAGATGGCCGCTGGCCAACCCTTGCCTTCGGCCCGCAGCCCAGACCGTTCGTAGCGGCCGTGCGAGGCCGAAAGCTCGCGCAGCTTAGCGCGCAAGCGCGCCACGGCCTCGGGGTGATCGGCGCTGGCGTCGCGCAGCTCGCCCGGGTCTTTCTCGAGGTCGAACAGCTTGCAGGCGCCCACGCGCCGCGCGCAAAGCAGCCGCAGCGAGCCTTCGGCGTACAAGGCTTGCTCGTCGGTTTCGGCATAAGCCATACCGGGCTCGGCGGCGCGCGCGCCAGCCAAGAGCGGGCCCAAATCGCGCCCACGAATCCGCGGCGGACGCGGGACCGACAGCGCAGAGAGCACGGTCGGCAATAGATCGATGGTTTGCACGACCTCCGACACGCGCTGCGTCTTCACCCCCGGGCCGACGATGACCAGCGGCACCCTCACCTGCTCTTCGTAGACGGAGCTGCCGTGGTAACGGCCGCCGTGGTCGCCGAATTCTTCGCCATGATCCGCGCTGACGATGGTCACTCCACCCAGGCGCCGCGCGTTCATCAGCTTCGTAAGCTCGCCCACGGTCGCGTCGGCAGCGGCAATTTCCGCGTCGTAGCGGTCGATGTCGCGATCGCCGAGCGCCAGCCCGAGCTCGGGGTGCGCTTCGTAGGGCTCGTGCGGGCCGAACAAATGCACCCAAACGAACAGCGGCTTGTCGCTCGGCGCAGCGCTCAAGTAGTCGCGCACCTGCGCCAGCCGCTTCTCGCCCTCGGCGAACTCGACCCATTTGTACTCGAAGTCGAGCGCCCGCTTCTCGAAGCTCGTAAAGCGGTTCTGGTCGATGAAGAAGACGGCGGGTGGGTAGAATGCCGCCGTGCGGTAGCCATAAGTCCGCAGGAGCCCCGCCCAAGTATCCGAGTCAACGCCTGTCCCTTGCAGCAAGAGCGGGCGCAAATATTTGCCCGTGAGCAGCGACGTCACCGAATACGACGTGTGCGGCGTCGGGCAGTAGGCGCGCTCGAACACGCTGCCGCGCGTCGCCAGCTCGTCGAAATGCGGCGTCAGCTTGCGGCCGTAGCCGTACGCGCCCACGTGGTCCGCGCGCAGCGCGTCGATCGTGATCAAGAGCAGGTCTCGGCCCTGAAAGCCCAGCGAAGCGTGTCCCGCCGGGGCGCCCAGCGCGGGGTCGACCGCCGTCGCGTCGTCCGGCTCGGTCAGGGGTTCGGGCGGCGCCAGGCGTGCGCTTTCGGTCACCAGCTCGGCCGCAATCGGCGCCGACTCGAGCAGGATCAGCCTCAGGTTGTCGAAGCGCGCCAAGCTCTGCGCCGCGGGTCGCCAAAGCACCACGCCTAGGGCCGCCAGCAGCGCGAGCCCGAGGGCGACCACGACGCCCAGCCGCGCGTCCGGGCGCGCGCGTTTGCCGTGCCGACCAGGCGCTAGCAGCGGTACCAGCACCGCAGGCGCGAGCAGCAGAGCAGCGCCGGCCAGCGCGGTGTGGAAGGCCGGGTACAGCCGCACGAGCGTGAAGCGGTTGACTAGCTCCAGCAGCAAGACCAAGCCCGTGCTGCCCGCTGCAAACGCCACGGGTGCGCGCCTCAGCCGCGCGGACACGGGCGCCGCCACCAGGACTACGACCGCGCAAGAAACGCCCGCCGCCAAGAGCGCGAAGCCCAGACGCAGCCCCGGCGCCGCCAAATGCCGCCCGCCACCGACGCCGAACGCCGAGAGCGCCGCGCCGGTCGCGACCAATAGCCCCAGCATGATCCGATGCGGCCGCGAGCGCTCGGCTCGCGTGAGCAGCTGCAGCAAAAGTCCGCCCGAGGTCCCGCTCACGACCGCCACGGCAAGGCACCCCGGCAGCAGCAGGACGGCGCCGTGCTGAACCTCCCAGCTGCTGGACAGCTCGGAGCCGCGGCCGAGCAGCACCACGCATAGCTCGAGCAGGAGTAGGCACAGGCTGGCCAAGGAGCCATACAGCGCGGCTTCCAGCTTCCCAACCTCGAGCAGGCTGGCTCGCGCGCTCGCCGGGCTGCTCGGCGCGGAGCCGCTCTCAGCGCGCACGCTCATCGAAAGTCGATTTCAGCGATCTCGTAGCGGCGCTTGCCGGCTGGCAGATTGACGACGACTTCGTCTCCGGTCGACTTGCCGATCAGCGCGCGCGCCAACGGTGCGGACACCGAGATGGTGCCAGCGTTGATGTCGGCCTCGTCGGCGCCGACGATTTGATAGGAGGTCTCTTCGTCGGTATCGAGGTTCGTCACCTTCACGTGGGCCCCGAAGCGCACACGATCACCGGAAAGTTTGGTCGGATCGATGATTTCGGCGCGGGCGAGCTTGTCCTCGATGTCCTTGATGCGTGCCTCGATCATGCCTTGGCGATCTTTGGCGGCGTGGTACTCCGCGTTTTCTTTGAGGTCGCCGTGCTCGCGCGCAACGCCGATTTCACGGGAGATCTTGGGGCGCTCCTCTTTGAGGCGCGCCAGCTCGTCGCGCAGCTTCTGGGCGCCTTGTGGGGTCATCGGGACCGGCTCGGCCATGGGCGGCAATCATTACTCTAAGCCTCACGCCAGGCTAGAAAGTTCGTTCGAAAACGGCCCGCGGTCGCTAGGCTGCTCCCGGCTCTTGCCCCCGGTGACGGAGAACGCTACTCGAGCGGTGGAAAAATGAAGCTTCTGACCGCGTGCCGCCGCGCCGTGGGCCCTTGGCCCCGTCTGACCCTGGCTTTGGGCAGCAGCTTTGCGCTGCTGGGCCTGCTCGGGGCTTCTAGCGCTGGCTGCAACACCGACAGCCACGCCCAGACCGCGCTCGATTACACCGATAACGCGCGCAAAGACTACGAAACGGCCCTGGCTGCTTTCGAGGACAAGAATTGGGAGCTTGCGAACGAGCTGCTGAGCGAGGTCAAGCGCAAGTACGCCTACAGCCGCTACGCGCGCCTCGCCGAGCTGCGCTTGGCCGACGCCAATTTTCAGCAAGACAAGTTCGCCGAAGCCATCAGCGGCTACAAAGAGTTCGTTCACGATCATCCGAACGATCCGGAAGTTTCGTATGCGCGTTACCGCGTCGCTCGGGGTGAATACGAATCGGTCAGCCAATCGGTGATGCTGCCGCCGCTCGAAGAGCGTGACCTGGCCTCGGTAAACGACGCGCTCACCACGCTCCGCAGCTACATCTCCGACTACCCAGCCTCCGAGCATTCGGAGGAGATGCGCTACATGCTCGACGTGGTGCTGGGCCTTTTGGCCCGGCACCAGCTGTACGTGGCGCGCTATTACCTGAACACGGGGCGCTTCGACGCGGCCACCATGCGCTGCGAGTACGCCCTCAAGACCTTCAAAAACTCCGGACTCGAGCCGGAAGGTCTGGTGCTGCTCGGCGAGATTTACATGAAGCAAAGGCGCCGCAAAGACGCGCGCGAAGTCTTCAACAAGCTCCTGACCAGCTACCCGGAGAGCGCCTTCGCGGTGCCCGCCAAAAACTTCCTCGCCCAGCTCGACAAAACATGACAGGCGACGCTCCGCTCACCGAGGCCGTCCCGTCGGTTCTGATCGTCGACGACGAAAAGAACATCCGTCGCACGTTGTCGATGGTGCTGTCGGGCGAAGGTTTTCGGGTGTTGGAAGCGGATTCTGCCGAGCGCGCGCTGGAGGTGCTGTCCGACCCCGAGCAGCCGGTCGACGTCGCGATCTTCGATCTAAAGCTGCCGGGCATGACTGGCCTGCAAGCGCTCGAACGGCTGCGCGCCGACGAAGCCACCAAGCACATTCCCGTGGTCGTGGTCAGCGGGCATGCGACCGTGCACGACGCCGTTTTGGCGATCAAGCTCGGCGCCAGCGACTTCTTCGAGAAGCCGCTGTCCCGCGAGCGCGTGCTGGTCAGCGTACAGAACGCAATCCGCACCGCGCGCTTATCGCGCACCGTCGAGCGCATGCGCGCGGAGCTCGAAGCGCGCTACGAAATGATCGGCACCAGCACGCCGATCCAAAAGCTGTTCGCGGACATCGACAAAGTCGCGCCGACCAAGGCCAGCGTGCTCATTACTGGTGAGTCGGGCACCGGCAAGGAGCTGGTGAGCCGAGCCATTCACCGGCTGAGCCCGCGCAAGGACGCGCCCTTCATCAAGGTCAATTGCGCCGCCATCCCGCGCGAGCTGATCGAGAGCGAGCTGTTCGGCCACGAACGCGGCTCGTTCACCGGCGCCCAGGGCCGCAAGCGCGGATTTTTCGAGCAAGCCCACGGCGGTACGCTATTTTTGGACGAGATCGGCGACATGGATCTGACCGCGCAGGCCAAAGTGCTGCGCGCGCTGCAGAACGGCGAGGTGGCTCGCGTCGGCTCCGAGCACATCATCCACGTCGACGTGCGCGTGCTGGCGGCTACCAACAAAGACCTGAGCCGCGCCGTACAAAGCGGCAACTTCCGCGAAGATCTGTTCTTCCGCCTGGACGTCTTTCCGCTGCGCGTGCCGGCGCTGCGCGAGCGCCGCCTCGACGTGCCGCTGCTGGCGAATGCCTTCGTGCTCGCGTTTTGCAACGAAAATGGCCTGCGCGAAAAGAAGATCGACCCGGGTGTTTACGAGGCGCTCGCGCGCCGCAAGTTTCCGGGCAACGTGCGCGAGCTGAAGAACGTCGTCGAGCGCGCGGCGATTCTGTCGAGCGACGTGATCACGGTCGCGGACTTGCCCGAAGATCCGCACCTGAGCCCGTTCGAAGACGATCACGAGCCGGAAGACTCGGCCGTGACGACGCCGTTGCCGGCGGCGGCCCCCAAGACACCCGGCGCCCAACTCACGCTGCGCGAGTTCCGCGAAGGCGCAGAGCGCACGTACATCATCGATACATTGAAGACGCTCGACTGGAACATCTCCAGGGCGGCCGTCTTGCTCGGGGTCGAGCGCACCAACCTGCACAAGAAGATCCGCGCCTACGGCATCAAACGCGGCGAGGCATGAGTCAAGGCTCCTTGAAGCGACCGCGCGGGGGCTTGATGGGCGAAGGCGTCGCCGATCCCCTGGTCGTCGCTGGCCGGACGCCGCAAGTTCTGGCATTTCACGGCCTCACCGGCACGCCGCAAGAGGTGGCGCTGGTGGTCGACGTGGCGCGGGAGCTCGGGCTCGGGGCCGAGGCGCCGCTCTTGCCCGGTCACGGGTCGCGCGTCTCCGATCTGGCACCGACGCGCTTTGCCGATTGGCTTGCGGCCGCCGAACAGCACTACGTTCGCATGGCGGCGGCCGGCCCGGTGATCGTCGCCGGCCTGTCGATGGGCGCGCTTTTGGCGTTTCATCTGGCCAAGAACCATCCGGACACGACTTGCGGCGTGGTCGCCCTTTCCAATGCCATGTGGCTCAAGAGCCCGTGGCCCACCTGGGGTCTCAAACTAGTCGATCGCTTGCGCCTGCCGGACTTCTGGATGGCGAAGTCAGCGCCGGATCTGGGCGACCGCGAAGAGCGCGCGCTGCACCTCACCTACAATGCGCAGCCCGTTCGCGCCGTCATCTCGCTACTCCGGGCCGGAGAGAGCCTCGCGGAGCAGCTCCAAGGCGTGAAGGCTCCCACGCTCATCCTGCACGGCGCGCTCGACAACGTTGCGCCCGTCTCCAACGCCTGGCGAGTCGCGGTGCGGCTCGGAGCCGTCCAAAAGAAGACGGTCATCTTCGAACGCTCGCACCACATCCTCACCCGCGACGTCGAACGCGACGCAGTCCGCCACGAAATCGAAGCCTTCCTGCGCGCCCTCGCCAAGTGAGCCCCGCCCGACCTGCTCGGCGCCCCAGCGCTCGAAATCGGTCCACCGCTCCTGTCCCGGAACTCCTCCTGACGCTCCCCGCGGCCCCCAACCGCTGCCCGAAATGACTTTGCATACAAAGTCATCCCAAACGCAGCCCGATCGACCCGCAATTCCTTAGCAATTGCCGCCACTTGCCCAGGGGCTCGGCGGGCCTTGCCGAATGACTTTGTATGCGAAGTCATTCAAAACGCGACCGTATCGCCCTGGGATTGCGCCGCGATTTCTTCGACTTGGGCAGGGGGTCGCAGCGGCTTGCCGAATGACTTTGTATGCGAAGTCATTCAAAACGCGGCCGTATCGCCCTGGGATTGCGCCGCGATTTCTTCGACTTGGGCAGGGGGTCGCAGCGGCTTGCCGAATGACTTTGTATGCGAAGTGATTCGGCGGCGAGAAAGGGGGCGCCGGGCGCGCGGCGAATGCGGAGGACCGAGGCGAGCCACAACGAGGACTGCGCGCTGGAGGGCGAGCCACAACGAGGACTGTGCGTTGAAGGCGAGCGGTAACGAGGGTGCCTAGGCGCCGGTGCTGCCGTACCCGCCGGCGCCGCGCGACGTTTCGGTCAAGCTTTCGGCCTCCTCGATCTCGACTTGCACGACTGCGGCGATCACGAGCTGTGCGATGCGCGACAGGGGCTCGACCACGTACGCTTCGGCTCCGTGGTTGATCAAGACGATGCCGACTTCGCCGCGGAAATCGGCGTCGATGGTCCCGGGTGAGTTGACGATGCTAAGGCCGTGCTTGAGCGCGAGCCCCGAGCGCGGCCGCACCTGCCCTTCGTGCCCATGGGGGATCTCGAAGCTCAAGCCAGTTGGAATCAGCCGCCGCTCGCCGGGTTCGAGCCGCACGGCCTCGGCCAGCGCCGCGCACAGGTCGAGCCCCGCCGAGCCGGAGGTCTGGTAGGCAGGAAGTGGAACTTGAATCGCGCCGACACGGCGCAGTTTGAGCTTCGGGATCATGGTCATGGGCTGGTGGCCGCGCTGCTGCCGGAGGCGCGAATGCGGTGCCGTTCGAAGATCTCGTCGGCCATTTCCGAGAGTTTCTGGGCTTCGCGTTGGATCTCGGGGATGCTCTGGTAGTGGGCGGAGCCGGAGACGTAGCCGGAGAAGGCGCGGTAGCTCTTGGCGACCTCCAGCTCATTGCCGATTTCTTTGCAGATGGCGATCGAACGCATGAAGTAGTCGACGGCTTTGACCTCGTGGCCGTCGCCCCAGGCACCAGCGCCTGTCACTTCTCCCAACGTACGTAGGGCAACCGCTAGGTGCGGCTTGCTGCGTACTTGCCCGAACAGATCGACCGAGCGCTTGATGCAGTCGCGCGCCGCCTTCAGATCGCCGCGCTCCAGGTAGGCTTTCGCCAGCGCGCGTTTGACGTCTGCCAAGTGCAGCTTGTCGCCCAAATCGTCGCACAGCTGTTCGGCGCGCAGCAGGACCTCGATGGCTTTTTCCGTATCGTGCGTGCGCAGGTGCGCTTCGCCCATATTGGCGAGCACGGCCGCGATGCGGTTGCTGTCGCCCAAGTCTTGCGCCAAGAGCTGCGCTTCTTCGAGTAATTGGAGCGCTTTGGGGTGCTCGCCCTGGTCGAGCGCCAGCTGCCCCAAATCGTTGAGGCTCTCGACGATGCCGAGCGGATCGGACAGCTCACGCCGAATCTTCAGGGCGGCCTCGAGCGCCTCGCGCGCTTGCGCCTCCTGCCCGTGATCTCGCCAAACCAAGCCGATATTGTTGAGGCTGAGAGCGATCGAGCGGCCGTCGCCGAGCGCTTTACGCATGTCGAGGCCGCGGCGCAGCTCCTCGAGCGCCATCTCGTATTCGCCGCGCATCCACAGCAGCTTACCGATGTCGTCGTGGCACGAGGCGATGCCACGCGTGTCGCCCGCGCGCTCGAACAGCGTGAGCGATGTCTCGAGGTGCTCTTGCGCCAGGGCCAGCGAGCCGGTGTCGCGATGCACGCGCCCCATGCGGTTGTGCGCCGCCCCACCCTTGCCGTGCAGGGCCAAGCGAAACGAAAGCTCCAACATTTCGCGAAACGCCGCCAGCGCTTCGTCGGTTCGCCCGAGCAGCAGCAGCACGTCGCCCAAGTTGTGCAGCGCGTCGATGCGGCGCCGCGCGTCGTCGCTGCCCAGCAGCGACAAGCCCTTTTGGTAGTATTCGTGTGCTTTCTTGGCGGCAAAGTGCTCACGGGCGACGTTGCCGGCGTCGACGTAGGTGAAGGCCGCGCGCGTCAGCGAGCCGGCGTGCTCGAGGTGCCGGCCGAGCACCGCCAAGTACTCTTCCTGGCTGCGTACCGCGTCTTTCTGCGACAAGAAATCAGCGATGGTCTGGTGGTAGCGGCGAAGCGCACCGGTCGTCGTAAGCTCCGCGATCTTCTCGCGCTCGCGGTTGTGCTTGAAGATGTACTCTTCATCGTCAGAAAACGCGGAGTCGGGCAGGCGAAGCAGGTAGTCGCGCTCGACCAAGCCGCCCAGCAACTTGCGAATGCGGCCCACGTCTTCCGCCGGCGTGTCGGTCCAGTAGTCCGGCGCCTTGGCGTCGATGCGCCCGAGCGCGACCAGCGCCCCGAGCCAAAACACGCTGCCGACCGCCGCGGCGTGTTCCAGCACCCGCCGCTCCTGCGCCGAAAGCGCAGACAGCCGCGCCACCACCGCGTCCTCGACGGTGAGCGGCAGGCGCGCGCTCTGCAGCCGATCCAGGTCGACGCGCCACTGTGCCGCGGCGCCTGGTCCCGCTGGGTCCTCTGCCAGGACCCCCGCCTCGAAAAACACGCGCACCATGGCTTCCATCAGACCGGGCGTGCCGCCCGACATGCCGAGCGCGGCATCGACCAGCTTTTGCGGAGCCCCGCCCGCGCACGGCGTCAGCAGCTCTTTCAAAATGCGCGCGGCGCTCTCAGCCGACACCGGCCCCAGCTCCAGCACGTCGTGACGCAGACCGCCGAGGTCGCGAAAGCCTTCGTAGCGACTGAGCAGCTCGGCGCGCGTGAGGCACACCAGCAAGAGCGGCCCACGGCCGTGCTCCAGCAGGTGCCCGATCAGCTCGAGCGAGTCGCCGTCGGAGACGTGCAAATCTTCCAGCACCAGACACAGCGGATGTCGCGCGGCGTCTGCCTCGAAGAAGCTGCGAACCACCGAGCGCCGCAGCAGCCGGGCTTGCACCGCGTCTTCGGCCAGGACGCGGGTGAGCGGCGTCTCGGGAAACGCGACGCCCATCAGCGAGCCGAGCAAGAAGCACACGTCGCCCACGCGCCGATCATCGAGCACCGTCGAGACTTCGCTGCGCACGCGCTCGACGGAGGTTTCGCGGTCCTCGCCATCGTGCACGCCGAAGCGCGCGCGCAGGACGCGCTCGATCAGCCCGTGGCTCAGTGCCGGCGGGCGGACGCGCGCTTGAAACACTCGAAAAGCGTTGGGCGATTCCGTCAGGAACCCGCTCAGAAATTCTTCGACGATACGCGCCTTGCCGATGCCGGGGCCGCCCACCAAAGTCACGGCCCTCACCTCGCGCTTCGACAGCGCGCTTTCAGCCGCGCGCCGCAGCACGCCGAGCTCGGCGTCACGGCCGATCAGCGGGGCGCGAAGCTCAGGCGGGGTCTGACTCATGGCTCGGATGTTGGCTCGAAGGATCCCCACGCCTCAAGCAATTGCTGAGGCGACCTCTTGGACCAGCGCCCGCTGGCGAGCGGCAGACGCCCGCGTGGCGGCAAAGAGCGCGACCTAGCGGGCCGTGGTCGGTCTAGCGGGCCTCGAGACCTCGCGAATTCGGCAAAATCAGGCTCAGGTCCTTGCGCTGCGGCTGGGCTTGATCGAGTCTCCGCCGATCTTTGCTAGAGTCACGGTTTCCAGTGGCACTGCCCGAACGCAACCCAACCCAAACTGATAGCGCTGAGAAGCGCTCCGTTGGCCGAGGCATCTTCAAGAAATGCGCCGGCTGCGGTCATGTGCTCACGGCCCCTGAGTTCGCCGCGAGGTTTCACGTCTGCCCAGCGTGCGGTCATCACCACCGTATGAGCGTGGCGGAGTGGAAGTTGCTCTTGCTCGACGATGGTGGTTTCGAAGCCTGGGACGACCACATCGTACCCGCTGACCCGCTGCTGTTCGTCGACGATAAGCCATACCCGGAGCGCGTTGCCAAAGCCCAGAAGCAAAGTGGCGTGACCGAGGCCATTCAGGTGGGCCGTGGCAAGCTCGAGGGCCTGGCCGTCGCGATCGGCTTCTTCGATTTCTCGTTCATGGGTGGCAGCATGGGCTCGGTGGTCGGCGAGCGCATGACCCGCATGTTCGAACGTGCAGCCGACACTGGCTTGCCGGTGATCTTACTGCACGCCTCGGGCGGCGCCCGCATGCAAGAAGGCATTTTGAGCCTGATGCAAATGGCCAAGTCGGTGGCGGCCTTGGCGCGCTTCCGCGAGCGCCGAAAGCCCTATATCAGCGTGCTGCTCGACCCGACGACCGGTGGCGTAGCCGCCAGCACCGCCTTTTTGGGCGATATCAACCTAGTCGAACCGAACGCGCTGGTCGGTTTCGCCGGACCGCGTGTGATCGAAGCCACCATTCGCACCACGCTTCCAGAGGGTTTTCAGAAATCCGAATTTTTGCTTAGTCACGGTATGGTGGATGCCATCGTGCCGCGCACCGAGTTGAAGAAGAAGCTGTCCAGCCTGCTCTCGCACCTGGGCGTCGAGGCCTCTTGAGTGATCTGAAAACGACGCTCGAACGTTTGTATGCGCTGGCCTTGCACGGGCGTCAGCTCGGCCTTACGCGCGTGCAGGCCGCTTGCGCCAAGCTCGGCAATCCCGAGCGCTCCTTCCAAGCGGTGCACGTCGCCGGCACGAACGGCAAGGGCACCGTCACCGCGTTCGTGGGCTCGATGGCACGAGCCGCCGGCAAGAACGTCGGTGTGTACACCTCACCGCATCTTTGCCGTTTCGCCGAGCGTATTAACATCGGCGGTGCGCCGATCGAAGACGAGAAGCTCGTCCACTATTTGAACCAGGTCATGGACCTTGGTCCCGACCTGACCTTCTTCGAGGTGGCGACCGTCGCTGCGTTCCTGGCGTTCCGTGACGCGCGCGTCGAGCTGGGCGTGATCGAGGTCGGTTTAGGCGGCCGTTTGGACGCCACCAACGTGATCCCGGCGCCCCGCGTCGCGGCCATCACGCGCGTTTCCTACGACCACATGGCCGAGCTGGGCGACTCGATCAGCAAGATTGCCGTCGAAAAGGTCGGCATCATCAAGCCAGGGTCGGCAGTGGTGCTGGGCAAGCTGCACCCCGACGCGCGGGCCGAGGCCGAGCGGCGCATGGCGGAAGTTGGCGCGCATGAAGTGCCGCTCGGTAGCCCCGAGCCGGTGCAGGGCGCGCCGCTGGCCTACCCGCGCGTGGCGCTGGTGGGCTCGAACCTGGCGGTCGCGGTCACGATCGGCCGAGAGCTCGGCTATTCGCCCGAGGTACTGGCCAAGGGTGTCGAGCAGACCGTCTGGCCTGGCAGAAACGAGCTTTTGCATCGCAACGGCCAGGAGCTCACGCTGCTCGATTGCGCGCACAATCCGGACGGCGCCGTGGCGCTGTCCCATGCGCTCGACCCCAGCGTGCTCGGCGATATCGAGTCGCGCAAGGAGATTGCGCTCGTGTTCGGCGCCATTGCCAGCAAGAACTGGCGCGCGATGTTGAAGCGCCTCGAGTCGGTCGCGGGGCATCGCGTGTTCGTCGCGCCACCGGTTCGGCGTGCCGTCGATCCCTACGAAATGTCCGCGGCCTACGCCGGCGAGGTGGCGGAAGGTGTGCCTGACGCGTTGGCGCGCGCGCGGCAGTTGGTCGGCCAGAAGGGCCTGGTCGTCGTGACAGGCTCGATCTTCTTGGTCGGCGCGGCGCGCGCTTCTTTGCTGAATTTGCCGACCGATCCGGCGATTGATCTGTAGGAGCGCATGCCGTCGTTCGACGTCGTCTCCAAGGTGGACTGGGCGGAGTTCGGCAACGCCTTGCTCCAGGCCCAAAAGGAGATCGGTCAGCGCTTCGATTTTCGCAACACCGACACTTCGCTCGAAAAGAACGAAGAGGGCATCGTGATTTTGGCCAACGCGGTCGATCGCGCCAAGGCCGCAATTGTCGTGCTCGAAGAGAAGCTCGTTAAACGCAAGGTGAGCCTCAAGCACCTGGATAGGCAGGAGCCGGGCAAGGGTCCGAAAGGCACCGTGCGCATCTTGATCAAGCTCAAAGAGGGCATCGAGACGGAGAAGGCCAAGCAGATCGTCAAGATCGTCAAGGAGTCGAAGCTCAAGGTGCAGGCCGGCATCCACGAGGACACCGTGCGCGTGACCGGCAAGAAGCGCGACGACTTGCAAGAAGCGATGCGCCTCCTGCGCAGCGCCGAAGCGCTCGAGCTGGATCTTCAATTTACGAACTTTCGCGACTAGCCGCGGCCAGGAAAACCATGAGTGAACGCAAGCTTTTCGGTACGGACGGGATCCGCGGTCGAGCCAACGTCGAGCCGATGACGCCGGAGCTTGCGCTCAAGTTGGGGCGCGCCATCACGTTCGTTGCCCGACGTGGCAAGGCCCGCCCGCCTCGCATCGTGATCGGCAAGGACACGCGCGTCTCGGGCTACATGCTCGAAACTGCGATCGCCGCGGGCATTTGCGGCGCCGGTGGTCGCGTGCTGCTTTCGGGACCCATCCCCACGCCGGCGGTCGCGAACCTCACGCAAAGCATGCGCGCCGATGCCGGCGTCGTGATCAGCGCCAGCCACAACCCGTTCGCGGACAACGGCATCAAGCTGTTTGGTCCCGACGGTTTCAAGTTACCTGACAGTGAAGAGGCCGCCATCGAGGCGCTCTTGCTCGACCCCAAGCTCGAAACGCAGGGCAAAACCGGCGCTTCCGTCGGCCGCGCCGAGCGCTTCGATAGCGCGCAAGGGCGCTACATCGTCTACGCCAAAAACACCTTCCCTAAAGAGCTCACGCTCGACGGGCTCAAGATTGTCGTCGACGCGGCACACGGCGCAGCCTATCGCGTTGCGCCGGCGGTGTTCGCCGAGCTGGGGGCGGAAGTGATTGCCCTCGGCTGCAAGCCGAACGGCGTGAACATCAACCGCAACTGCGGCGCCCTGCACCCCGAGCATGTAGCGGCCGAGGTGAAGAAGAAGAAGGCGCATCTGGGTGTGGCCCTCGACGGCGACGCCGATCGCGTGATCTTCGTCGACGAGCAGGGCACGATCGTCGACGGCGACGCGATCATGGCCTTGTGCGCCACACGCATGCACAAGGCACGCAAATTGAACAAGGGCAAGCTGGTCACGACCGTGATGAGCAACATGGGCCTGGAACGGGCGCTCGAAGCCGTGGGCGGCAGCGTGACGCGCACCGCCGTGGGCGACCGCTACGTGGTGGAAGCACTGCGCGGCGAGTCACTCAGCTTCGGCGGCGAGCAGTCTGGGCACTTGATCTTCATGGATCACGCCACGACCGGCGACGGCCTGGTCGCTGCCCTGCAAGTCATCGCGATCATGGTCGCCGAGCAAAAGAGCCTGGCTGAGCTCGCACACGTCATGGAGCGCGTGCCGCAGGTGCTCGAAAGCATCAAGCTTCCCGCCCGCCGCCCGCTCGAGCAAATGCCCGAGCTCACGAGTCGCATTGGCGCTGCCGAAAAGAAGCTCGGCCGCGACGGCCGCGTGCTGGTGCGCTGGAGCGGCACCGAAGCCAAGCTGCGCTTGATGGTCGAGGGCCCCGACATGGCGGTGCTGAAAGCACTAGTCGACGACATGGCCGACGCCGCCCGTCGCGACACCGCTCCGTAACGGCTCCAGATTTTTTTCACAAAGAGATCGGGAGCTTTGGGGCGCCACCGTGTATCGGCAAGTGCGTTGATCTTTACGGGTACGTAGAGCTCAACGCAAACGTGGCTGCGCCTGGGCGCAACCATTGCTCGCCCTCCCGATCTCACGATCTCTTTGTGAGAAAATCTGAGGACTCAAAGCGCCGTTTGGAAGGCGGTCAGAGCTTCTTGGCGGCGGCGATGACGTTTTCGGGGGTCATGCCGAGCTCTTTCATGACGGTGCCGCCGGGCGCCGACAAGCCGAAGCGGTCGATGCCGACGATGGCGCCGTCGAGGCCGACGTACTTGGCCCAAGTCTGGCTCACGGTGGCTTCGATGGCTACGCGCTTGCGGCACGACTTGGGCAAGACTTCTTCGCGGTAGGTGTCCGACTGCTTATCGAAGCGCGAGAAGCTGGGCATGCTGACGACGCGCGTGCCGGGGCCGAGCTGCTCGGCGGCCTTGAGCGCGTGCTGCAGCTCGCTGCCGGCCGAGAGCAGGATCAGCTCGAGCTTCGCCGACTCTTTTTTGGCGACGTAGCCGCCCTTCAACACGCCCTCGCGGCGCGTCTTGACCGGGATCTCGCTGAGCAGCGGCACCGCTTGGCGCGTGAGCGCGAGCAAGGTGGGGCCGTCGGTGCGATCGAGCGCGGCCGCGAAAGCGCCGGCGGTTTCCTCAGGATCGGCGGGGCGAATGACGTCGAGGTTGGGGATCACGCGCAGGCCGGGGATGGTCTCGACCGGCTCGTGCGTGGGGCCGTCTTCGCCGACGCCGACGCTGTCGTGCGTGAAGACGTAGATAACCGGCAGATGGCTGAGCGACGCCAAGCGAATCGCGGCGCGGCAGTAGTCAGCGAAGACCAGGAAGGTGGCGCCGCTGGGTCGGAAGATGCCGTGCGCGGCGATGCCGTTCATGATCGAGCACATGCCGTGCTCGCGGATGCCGAAGCGAATGTTGCGGCCCGAGCGATGACCGGGCTTGAAGTCGTCGTTGCCGGTCTTCAAGTCGCCGATGTAGTTCAAGGTCGAGCCGTACAGGTCGGCGCTGCCGCCCACGAGCAAAGGATTTTTGGCGGCGAGCGGCTGCAGCACGTCTTGACCGGCTTTGCGCGTCGCGATCTTGGTGTCTGCCGGGAACTCCGGAATCGCCGCGAGCAGCTCTGAGATCTCGGGCGTGCGCTGCTTCGTGTCGGCCGGAAGCGTGTGGGCCGAAGCGCGCGTGGTGCCAAGCTCTTCGGCAAGCTTGGGGTTCTTGGCACGCCAAGCCTCGAATTTCTGCGTCCAGGCGGCGTAACCGGCGTCGAGCTCTTTTTCACGCGCGGCGAAGTACGCACGCACTTCGTCGGACACGTAGAAGTGCTCGGCAGGCAGGCCCAAGCCTTTGCGCGCCTCCTCCGAAAACTTTGCGCCGCCCTCGCCGTGAGCCTTTTGCGTGCCCTGCACTTCGGGGATGCCCTTGCCGATCAGCGTCTTGGCGATGATGAGCTGGGGCTTGCCGCTGCCGGCCAGCTTGGCCCGCGCAAAGGCCGCCGCGAACGCGTCCATTTCGTGGCCGTCGATGGTCTGCACGTCGAAGCCGAGCGATTCGAAGTGCTTGGCCGTATCTTGGCTCTGCGTCTCCTTCGCCATGGCGTCGAGCGTCACGGCGTTCGAGTCGTAAATCAGGATCAGGTTGTCCAGCTGCTGGTGGCCGGCAAACTCGACGGCCTCGAGCGCCACGCCTTCTTGCAGGCAGCCGTCGCCCGCCAAGCACACGATGTGATGGTCGAAAATGGCGTGCTCGGCGGTGTTGAAGCGCGCCTCGGCCATCTTGGCCGCAACGGCCATGCCGACCGAATTGGCAACGCCCTGCCCCAGCGGACCGGAGGTCGTTTCCACGCCGTCCGGCGTGTGCATCAGCTCGGGGTGGCCGGGCGTCTTCGATCCCAGTGCGCGGAACCGCTTCACCTCGTCGATTGGGAAATTCGCGTAGCCACTCAGGTGCAGCCAGCTGTAGAGGAACATCGAGCCGTGGCCCGCTGACAGCACGAAGCGGTCGCGGTTCAGCCACTCCGGATGCTTGGGGCAGTGCACCAAGGCGTTGCCGTAAAGCACGGCGCCGATCTCTGCGCAGCCCAGCGGCAGCCCCAGGTGCCCGCTTTGGCAGGCATGCACGGCGTCGATCGCGAGTCCTCGCGCTTCGGTAGCCGCCTTCGACAGAACCCCTTTGTTCAGCTCGCTCGTCATTTGGGTGGCACTTTTATCGGCCACCCCGTCGCCAGAATCAACTATCAGCGAGCGGGAACGAGAATAAGAAAACAGCCTGGCGGCGAGGCGGGGCGATTTGGGGGTTCGAGCCGAACGGATCCGTGTCGAACCGTTGACGGTGCGTCACGGCGACGCGAGGAGATCAAACCCGAAACTCTCGAGTTCGACCTCCCCGTCTCTCTGTTTTGTCGCGCTCGCCTAGCGGGCTGGGCCGCGACGGCGTTGACCGCCGCCGCCACCACCGCCACCGCCACCGCGACGTCCTCCGCCCTGACCAGCAGGACGGAACGAACGCACGCCGTTGCCGCCAGGACGGCCGCCATCGCGGCTGCCCTGCATCTCGCGTCCACCAGCGTTGCCGCTCCGCGGCTGCTCGGCCCGCGGCGGTTCCGGTGGCAGCGGAGGCAGCTCCGCCGTAAGCAGCGGAATGCGGTGCCCCAGCAAGCGTTCGATAGCGTGAAGCTCCGAACGCTCGTCCGGCTCGCAGAACGAGATGGCATGCCCGCTCGCCCCGGCGCGCCCCGTGCGACCAATGCGGTGCACGTAGCTCTCCGGCACGTTGGGCAAGTCGTAGTTGACGACGTGGCTCACTTCATCGACGTCGATGCCGCGCGCCGCGATGTCGGTCGCGACCAAGACCGGCAAGGTGCCGCGCTTGAACGCATCCAAAGCGCGCACGCGCGCGCTCTGCGACTTGTTGCCGTGGATCGCCGCAGCCCCGATGCCTCGGCGTAGAAGCGCGTCGCTCACGCGGTTGGCGCCGTGTTTGGTGCGCGTGAACACGATGGTGCGTGTCATGGCTTCGCCCGCGAGCAGGTGCTGGAGCAATTGCCCCTTTTGCTGCTTCTGGACCAAGTACAGGCTCTGGCTGACCGTCTTCGCGCTCGTCTCTTGAGGCGTCACGGCGATGCGCCGCGGATTTCTCAAGATGCTGCGCGAAAGCTCGACCACGTCGCGCGGCATGGTTGCGCTAAACAGCAGCGTTTGCCGCTCTTTCGGCAAAACGGCGACCACGCGCCGCACGTCTTGCACGAAGCCCATGTCGAACATGCGATCGGCTTCGTCGAGCACGAAGTGCTCCACGCTGCCGAGCTTGATCAGACCTTGGCCCATCAGATCGAGCAGGCGCCCCGGTGTTGCCACCAAGACGTCAATGCCGCGCCGGATCGCTTGCTCTTGCGCGCCCTGCCCCACCCCGCCGTAAATCACGGCGTTGCGTAGGCCTAGGTGTCGCCCGTAGGCATCGGCGCGTTCGGCGATCTGCGCCGCCAGCTCACGCGTTGGAGAGAGAATCAGCGCGCGAATCGCATTGGACTTCTTGCCCGACAGACGCTGAAGGATCGGCAGCAAGAAGGCTGCCGTCTTACCCGTGCCGGTCTGAGCCGTCGCGAGTAAGTCGTGTCCACCGAGAACCTCGGGGACTGCCTGCACCTGAATGGGCGTGGGGATCTCGTAACCCTCTTGGGTCACGGCACGCACTAGGGCAGGAATAAGGCCGAGGGCCGCGAACGCGGCCCCCCGCTCTGGGGCGTGCAAAGCCACGCCCACAACTTGTGGTGATGTCACTGTTTATTGGTCTCGCTAGTCAGCCGGAGCCATTGGCCCGAGCTGAACGGGACGTCAGCAATCACCAACGATCG
>Ga0307508_10000534_pt1 | contig 45270 bp, 31 predicted proteins | sample 9_EM_MG_FD_203089 | JGI IMG/M metagenome (GOLD analysis project Ga0307508, IMG submission 203089) | Populus trichocarpa ectomycorrhiza microbial communities from riparian zone in the Pacific Northwest, United States - 9_EM | ecosystem: Host-associated > Plants > Roots > Unclassified | place... | reverse complement strand
ATCGACGACGGTCCCGGGGCGCGGCGGCAGCGTCAGGGGCTCGGTGCGGGGCAAGGCGGCAGCGCGCGGAGCCGTGGCCTGACTGGGGGAACAAGCGCATAGGCCGGCCAGCAGCGTCGTGGCGAAAAGGCGCGACCACCACATCGTCGCCATTATGACGCCGCCTTTAGACAGGAGAAAGGGTGACGAAGGCGCAATTTCGAATGCCTCGGGGGTTGTCGCTCTCCCCTGACGAGGTTACGGGGCTTAGCCCTACGGAGAAAAAGGAGACCCCATGGCAGTTTCGAAAGCATCGGCGACTTGGAATGGCACCCTCAAAGAGGGCACCGGCGGCGTTAAAGGCACGGGCTTCGCAGCCGCCTTCACCTTCGGCTCGCGCTTCGAAGGCAACGGCAAGGGCACGAACCCCGAAGAGCTGATCGGCGCCGCGCACGCCGGCTGCTTCTCGATGTTCCTGGCGGCCCAGCTCACGACAGCTGGCAAGCCGCCGACCAGCATCAACACGAACGCCACCGTGACGCTCGGCGACGGCCCGACCGTCACCAAGATCGTGCTCGACACCGTCGCCATCGTGCCCGGCCTCGACCAGGCGTTGTTCGACGAGAAGATCGCGTTCACCAAGGCGAACTGCCCGATCTCCAAGGCCCTGGCGGCCGTGCCGGAGATCGTGGTCAACGCGACGCTCAAGGCGGGCTGAAGAGCCAGAGAGCCGTGCGGACCGTCCCACGAGCGGGCGACCCGCACAGCTCCCGTGCTACAGTTTTCGCGCTATGGATCCTGCTCGGAAGCGAGCGCAGTACGCAGACTTGTTGTCGCTGCCTGCGGACGTGCGCGCGGAAATCCTAGCTGGAGACATCACGACGCTCCCGGCGCCCCGACCCGCGCTGAGCGTAGCGCTTCGCGCAGCAACTGACCGACGTTGCCGGCGACGCGCAAAGTGGCCAGCTCATCGGCGCGCGTTTTGCCCCGGTTCACGACTGCGATCGGCACGCCCCAGCGAGCGGCGGCGCGGGCGAAGCGGAAACCAGAAAATACCATCAACGACGAGCCGACGATCAAAAGCCCGCGAGCCGTTTGCAGCAACGCCATGGCGCCCTCGACGCGCGGCGCCGGCACGTTCTCGCCGAAAAATACGACATCGGGCTTCAAGACGCCGCCGCAGTCCTTGCAGGCCGCCAAACGGAAGCGCTCGTAGTCGACCGCGAGCTCCACGTCGCCGTCGGCGCGCGCTACGAAGCTTTGCTGCAAAAATTCGGCGTTGTCGGCGGCGAGTCGCGCCTGCAGCTCGCTGCGCGCCGACAGACGCTTGCAGTCGAGGCAGATCACGCGGTCTAGCCGGCCGTGCAGATCGACGACGTTTTGGCTACCCGCGGCGCCGTGCAAGCCGTCGACATTTTGCGTGATGAGCACGCGCAAGAGACCGCGCCGCTCGATCTCGGCGAGCGCATGGTGGGCGTCGTTCGGCTGCGCCCTGGCCATGCGCTGCCAGCCGACCATGCTGCGCGCCCAATAGCGCTGCCGCGCCTGCACTGAGCCAGTGAAGTCGCGAAACTGCATGGGTGGGCTTTGCTGCCAGCGACCTTCTTCGTCGCGATAAGCCGGAATGCCCGAGTCCGTGCTGACGCCGGCGCCGGTCAGCACGACGAGCTCACCGCGCGACAACAACTCGCCGAGCGCGGTGACGTCACCTTGCGCTCGCAAAAGCTCGGTCATGCCTAGGGTTTAGCAGGCGGCCAGCGCACGCCCAGCTCGACGTCGAATGCCGACCGCGAGCCAAGCGCCGGACCAGGCGGCCAGCCGTCGACTCAACGCCGACCTTTGAAGCCCATCATGTTTTGAACGATGGCTTCGCTCGCCTCGGCGACCTCGCCCTGCTCGCGCACCTCGTCGGCACACGCTTCACACAACTTTTTGGTTTTGCCGGCGACCTTCACGGCGATGAGCTCGTCGGCCTCGTCGCCGCATGACTTGCAAGTGGGCATGATTTCCGTCCGCTGAAGAGCGTACACGCGCTAGCCACGAAGGGTCGAGAGGCTCGCCATGCTGTGGGGAAAGGTGCGCCGATAAGGCTTATGAGCAGCCGGAATTTGGCCGTTCTGGTGAGCGGCTGATAGCCAACAAGGTCCGCCCCCGCCACGGAGGAATCATGTCGCAGCGCCCGCTCCCGCGAACCCCGTTCGCGTCATTGCCCGGATTGATGCTTTGCCTGGCTACCAGCTCGGTCTTGCCCAGTGCGCGCGCGGCGGATCGACCGATGGTGTCGATTGGTGAGGTGAACGTCTCCGCCGACGCGGGCACATCTGGCGACGCAGCACCTGAGCTGGGACGCGCGCTGCGTGGGGCGCTCCGTGACGAGCTTTCGCACGTGGCCGGCTTGGGCCCACTGAAGAGGTCACTGATCGTGAGCGCGACCTTGACGCGGCTTTCCAGCGAGCGCCGCGAAGAACGCACCAAGGCCAGCGCGACGATCACGCTTGCGCTACGCCGCGCTGACGACCAAGTCCTGTTCGCCGAGCTGCGCGGCCGAGCGAGCGTCGAGGAAGCTGCGGGGAATCTTGCCTCGCTGCGCCGAGCGGCGTTGCAGGGTGCCGTGCACGGCGCCCTGGCGCGACTACCCGAAGCCGTCGAGCGCTCGCGCTAACGCCGACTTCGAGCGGGCTCGGCTCGCGAGCCCAAGGCTACTTGGGCGACACAGACGCGCGCCCACAAAGCGCAAGCTCAAAAACAGCGACGGGAAAAAAGCTTATGTGAGTCCAGACGCACGTTGCTGAACGGTATCTGCTAGTCTGCGGCGCTGGCGGGACAGCCGTTTGGTTACCCAGCGCTCCATTGCTCAGGTTTTCCTGGCGCTTCAAGCCGCGCTGACGGCGTTTCTCGCCGTTTTCTTGCTGGTCGAGCAGAACCCGCATGCGCCCGCCGCGGGCGCGGGGGCGTTCGTGTACGTGGCGTGTTGGGCGGCGTTCCGCAGGGGCTGGGAGCCGGCTCGGCAGATCGTGGTCGTCACGCTGACGCTGATCCTGATTGTCGGGCTGCGCGAGCCGTACCTGACTGAGCGTCCAACCCTGGCGATCATGTTGCCGCCGATCGTGGCGCTGATCTTGACGTCGTCGCGCTGGATCGTGGGCGCTGCCGCGTTGAGCTTGCTCGGACTTTCGCTGCGTTCGCATTTCAAGACACCGCTGCTCGAGCCGCTGGAGCTCAGCGTGTTCGTCATGCTGGTCTCGGGTCTGGTGCTGGCTCGCCGTAGCGTCGATGCCGCCATCGCGCGGCTGGCAGGCCAAGCCGAAAGGGCGGACCGGGCGCGTGAGCAAGCCGAAGCTGCAGCGCGCGAGGCCATCGCCCAGCGTGACCGAGCCACCAAGCTCGAAGCGGCACTACTCCACCTGCAGCGCCTGGAAAGCATCGGGCGACTCGCCGGCGGCGTGGCGCACGACTTCAACAACCTTTTGACCGTGATCGGCGCTTCGGCGTCGATGGCCGAACGTGCCATCGCTTCGGGCAGCTCCGCCAGCACGGACTTGCACGAGGTGCATCTGGCGGTCGCGCGAGCTTCCGAGCTCACCAAGCAACTGCTCACCTTCGCGCGCAAGCAGCTACTCGTCAAGCGCAGCGTCGAGCTCAACGAGCTTGCGGCCAACGTCCAGCGCATGCTGGGCCGCGTGATCGGTAAGAGTACGATGCTCTCGACCAAGCTCAGCCCAGAGCCGCTGCGCGTGATGGCCGATGCTGGGCAGCTCGAGCAAGTGCTGGTCAATCTGGTGATCAACGCGCGCGACGCGATCGCACAACCTGGGGGTAGCATCGAAATAGTCACGCGGCGCGCGCCGGCGCTAACGCTGGACGAGCAGGAAATCGCAGGGCTGACCGACGGCGACTACGCTTGTATCGAGGTGAAGGACGACGGCACCGGCATGACCGAAGACGTCTTGCAGCGGCTGTTCGAGCCGTTCTTCACCACCAAAGCGCCGGGCCGCGGCACCGGGCTTGGACTTGCCACGAGCTTCGGCATCGTGCGCCAGCACGAGGGCTCGATTCACGTCGAAAGCGAGCCAGGCAAAGGCACGCTGATGCGCGTGCTGCTCCCGCTGGCAGCGGCCGGAGTGGAGGTGCCGGCGACGAGCGGCGTTCTGCGCGTGGCACGCGAACGCCGTCGCGTGCTGGTCGTCGAGGACGAACCGCAGGTGCGAGCCATCGCCGTGCGAGCGTTGAGCAGCGCCGGCTTCGAAGTGCTGCAGGCGAACAACGGCGCCGCAGGGCTTGCGCTCGTGCAGAGCGAACGCGCGCCGTTCGACGTGCTGGTGACGGACGTCTTGATGCCGGAGCTCACCGGCCCCGAGCTGGCGCGCGCCGTGCGCAAGCTCGATCCGAGCGTCGGCATCGTGTTCATGTCCGGCATGCCGGAGGCCATGCACAGCGCCCACGCCGACGAATTTGCGGGCGCCGCTTTCTTGAACAAGCCATTTTCTCCCCAGGTGCTGATCGAAGCCGTGCGCGAGCGCATCGCCCTGCGCGCCGAGCTAGGCGAGCTGGGTTAGGCTGTTTACTTGCGCTAGTGAGCCTTAGGGACGCGGCGCCGCTCGTACCCAGATCTCCGCTCGAGCCCCGGCGCTGTTGGTCCAAGGGGCAGTCTCGTTGGGTTGAAGCAGCTCGCCAGTACGACTACGTGCCTAAGCCCCGCGGCGGTACCGCATCAGCACGTACTGCAACATGCCGGCGCGCAGTAGACGCGAGAGCCGGCGGTATTCGACGGCGATTCTAACCATGAGCTCGAGCGATGAGGAGGGCTCGGGTTCCGCCGTTACGAGCGCCGATGCTTCGCAGAAGGTGGAAGTCATGCGGGGCAACAAGTACTGGTCGCGAAGAACCTTGACGTCGGAGACTTGCAAGAAATCAGCAACCGAGCTGCTGAGGTCCAACAGCTCGGTTTCTACGATGCCGTGGGCGCCGAAGTGACTCAGCCAATCCTTGCGCGGAATGTAGTTGAAGAGCGTTTGGTCACGACCTAGCCCGTCGAAGACGTTCGCAGCCCTTTCACCGACCAAGATGTCCAGGAGCCAGACCTCACCACCGGGCGCCAGTACGTCCGCAATGCGACGACAGAGCTCGGCCTTGTCGGGCATGTGAAAGGCGCTCTCGACGAGGCAGACCAGGTCGAAGCGCGCTTGGAACTTGTGGACGAAGAAATCAGCTTCGATGATCTCCGCCTGCGTCCCCCGCAGCAATTCACGCGCGACTCGCACCTGAGCCGGCTGAAAGTTCACCCCGCAAAGCCGAAGGTCCCTCCGCTCGCTCGCCAAGCGCCGAAGCAGCGCACCGTTGCCGCAACCGACATCCAAAACGCTGCGCGGCTCGAGCCGGGCCAGAGGTGACAGGAATTGAGTCTCGAGCTCGGCGGCCGCGTCGCAAGCCCACTCAGCGTAGTCGGGATGACGGTCAGGAGAGACAACGCCCTTGAACCAACAGTAGCCGGCCGGCGGAGGCTTCTTGCTAGAGCCGAAGTGTCGTCGATATTCCCCCCGCAGCTTGGTCAAGGCAGATAGCGCTTGCTCGAAAGCATCGTAGTACTGCAGTGCCGACACAGGCTTGGTCGTCATGTCGAACGCTTGAGCGACGATCTTCGTGGCCTCATTCAGTCTTTGGCCGCGCTGCGCGAATCGCCCTGGTTGCCACGTCGCGAATCCTTCCGATGGTCTTCAGGTCGTCGGGATTGAGCTTGCCCGTGTTCAGCGGCACGCCGAAACGCTCCTCCAAATGCACGAGAAGCTCCATGATGAGCAGCGAGTCGAACTGACTCCAAAGCTCCTGATCGGCGCCAAGCTCGAGCGCGTTCTCGGCTTCACCCTCATTCTTCAAGAACTCGCGCACCGCCGTCTCGACGGCCTGCGCAAGCTCTGCATCGGAAAGGTCCTTGGGGTTCGGGTTAGTGTCGACCATCGCCGAGAACCCTAGTTGAGCTTATCCTACGACCGCAAGCGCGCGCCGCGGCACCTGCATCGCCAAGGGCATGCTGGGCGGAGCGGTAACCTCGACACTCGACCGACGGCAGGAGCGGTTGTGTCGCTGCTGAGCCCAAATCAAAAGCGCGTACATGGCAGCGCCGCGCGCCGACGGCTTGCTTCGAATGGCCTTGAGCACGCGGCCCATCATTCGTGCAAACTCGGGTGACTCGTTGCTCAGAATACCGTGACTCGCTAACGCGGCCTCGGCGTCGACACGGCGATCGCTGTTGCTCCAGGCGGGCAAGTCTCGCGGAAACAGCTCGATCATTCTCAACAGGCGCTGAGTAAAGTTCTCGGGCGCGTACAGCTGATCGATCAGCCAGCGAATACCCTGCTCGAGCTGCTCGAGCGACATGAGCACCGGCCGAATATTGGTCGAGGCGTTGGCGAGCGCTACGTCGACGTCTAGCAGGCGCCCCTCGCGTTGCATCCTCTCCCGGAGCGGAGTCGCATGAGCTGCGTAGAGAGCCGCCACGTTGAAAATCGCGATTGGTGTCCGCATCGCGAAGTCCAGATGCCGCTGAAAAATATCCGGTCCATCGTGATCGAAGCCAACGATTGCGCCCGCGATGACTTGAATGCCGTGATGAGCAAAGCGCTCGGCCCGCTCCGCCATGTCGACGTCGACATTTTGCCGTTTCTTGGTCTCACGCAGGCTCTCTTGGTTGGGCGTCTCGATGCCGATGAACACCGAGTGCAGCCCCGCCTTGGATAGAAGCTCAAGCATCTCCAGGTCGTCGCTGCACTCGATCGACAACTGCGTCCCGAACGAAACCCGCTCAGGCTGCCGTTCGTTCCAGTCGGCGATGCCCCGCAGCAGGTCTTTTGCCCGCTTGCGATAGACGGTGAGGTTGTCGTCGGCCAAAAATACTCGCCGAAAGCCGGCGGCATACAGCGCGTCGAGCTCGCGAACGACTTGCTCGACGTTCTTGTGACGTTGCTTGCGGCCAACGTACTGAATCACGTCGCAAAACTCACACTCGAACGGACAACCGCGCGACGTCTGCAAGCTGCCCATCAGGGCCCGATCGCTTGGGTAGAGGTCCCAGCGTGGAATCGGCGACTCATCGAGCGCCCCGCGCGCACCCACGTACTCGCGTTGGTATTCGCCCCGATAGAGCTCGTCGAAAAACTGGGGGGCGATCGGCTCGAGCTCGCCGCGCACGAGGATATCGCAGTAGTCCCTCACCTCTTCGGGTGCGAGGCTGGCATGTGGACCGCCGAAGATCACGGGGACTCCGCGGCGACGAAATTGCTCACCAAGCCAACGCATGCGCCCGCCCTGACCGTGCTTTCCGGTCACGCCCACAAAATCCGCCGGGTAGTCGAAGTCGACCTCTTCGACTTCTTCTTCACAAAGCCGGACCTCGAACTTGTCGTCAGGCGCCAGCGCCGCGACCGTGCCAATGGCGGCATTCGCGATGCCGACCGCCCCTGGAACTATGTCCACTTCAATCAGCGACGACTGATCGTGCTTGGGGTGGATGAGGTAAAGTTTCCGCTTGGCCACGGGCTCCACGGGCCGGGGCGGCAGGCTAACGAGGCCCCGCCGCCGGAACCGAACTCTCGATGCTAGCTCGTTCCTCCCGCAAAGTCGATCTGCAGCCGCGAAGTCGGCACGAAAGGATTCGCCGGCCAGAACGCGCATCCGAGGGTTGTGCAGTCGGCCGCCCTCCGTTAGCATCCGCCGGCTGTGACTTGGCTTTTCTGCGATACATTTCGGGACGCGATGACCACTATGACGCGTGTTTCGGTGGGCGGTATCGAGCGACGTTTCTCTATCCTCCTGGTTACGCTGGGCCTCGTCGCCTGCGGCGGGAAGGTGGATCTAGAGTTCACCGGGGCGCCACCCGATTCGAGCAACGGCGGCACCGGCGATGCGGGCGGCACCGCCGGTATGACGAGCGCCAGCTGTGGCGACGGCGTCGTCGATACCGGTGAAGAGTGCGATGACGGCGCTCACGCCGTCGGCGACGGCTGCGACGCGTCGTGCGCGGTCGAAACGGGCTGGACCTGCACCGGCACGCCTAGCACTTGCGTGAAATGCGGCAACGGAACGGTCGAGGCCGGCGAAGAGTGCGACGACGGCAACTCCGACAACGGCGACGGGTGCAGCAAAGACTGCAAAATCGAAGGCTCGTGTGCGACGCCGCTCCCCATCGCGCTCGGCATGGATAAGTCCGTCGCCGACGGCCTGACGGGCAGTGCAACCGGGTCCACGGCAGCGGGTGACGCGGGTCAAGTCGACCCTGCTACCTGCGTGGGTGCCGTCAAGGTCGGAGGCGGCGCGGACCGCATCTTCGAGTTCGACTTGCCGACGGCCGCCGACGTCGAAGTGGCAGTGGGCTCGAGCTTCGACGCCATCGTCCGCATCATGACGAGCCCCTGTGACCTCAAAACCCAGTTGCCGAACGGCTGTGTCGACGGTGCTGCCGTCGCCGGTGAAGAGCACGCCGTCATGAATGACGCGGCGGCCGGCAAGTACTACATCGTCGTCGACGGCAAGACCGCCAAGCAGGCAGGCAGCTTCAGCGTGCAGGTCGTGGCGCGCTGCCCGCTGAGCGGCCTCAAGATCGATCGCGTGATCCTGGCGGACCCGTTCCGCACCACGATCTTGAACACCAATCAGTGTGCGGTCGACCTGTCGCGCGCCGGCATCTACGCGCAGCCAGAGGCCGCCGACGTCCCCAAGACTCTGCCTGCCAAGTTGGTCGATCCGCTGAAACGCTTGCTTTTGACGAGCGCAAGCCCGCCCCCGGCGAACACGACCTACCAAGGCAACATCCGCTACGACGTCGAGAACTACGCCGGAGCCTTCTACTTGTGTCGCGATCAATGCGACACGGCCAACGGTACGAACGTCATCGACGCTTTCCGCTGGCAAGGTGAAAAGGGACCATTGTCCGTCGCCGCCCCTAAGTCCGTTCTGCTCACCAAGGATGGAGAGGCCCTCACCGATCGCACGGCGATGAGCTACTTTCGGGTACTCGACAACGGCGTCTACCCGAATTTTTCGGGTGACGACTTCGTGGGGGCCTACTGGGTCGAAACCTTCGAAGACGGGTCTTTGTCTGGTTGGGACCCGCCGACTGCGCTGTTCTACAAGCCCAAGTTCGAAAGCGTAGTGGGCACGGTCGGCCAGTTTTCACTGGCTCTGAGCGGCGGCAACCCCGCGATGGCCGTATGGAACGGTCCGAAGCACGTCTTCTCCGACAACTCGGGAACGGCGGCCCCCATCGCGCCCACCTACGTGAGCCTGCGGGTTCGCGGCTCCGACAAGACGGTAAGCCATGGTTGGGCCTTCTTTGGGCACCAAGGCACCGAAGTGAGCGGTTTTGGCTCGTACTTCCGCGACAATGGCTCGATCGGTTTCGGCGCCCCGCTGCCAAGCGTCGCGGTGCCGTACACGATCGAGACCTGGTACTTGATTGAGTACCAGGAGTTTAACTACACAAATGCCATGGTGGGCCAGACGCCCCCGATGTCCGTTCACGTCTACGTGGATGGCAAGGCCAAGGGGTACCTGCCCACGTCGTCCAAAAACGTGTCGCAGATCTCCCTACGTAGCGTGGCTGCGAACACGAACTTCTGGATCGATCAAATCATCGTCCGCTAGCGCTGGAACTCATAACCGCTAGACGCGAGGGCGCGAGTCACCGCGTCGAAGGAGCGCGGACGATCCTTGTGCGCCGAGGCGGCTCCTTGATATGCTGCTCGGCTTAGCGATCTGACTTGCACAATCTAGGACGGAGAAACACCATGCGTTCGTCTGCTGGCATCGTGGCGGGGTTGTTGTTCATCGGCTTGGCCGCCAACTGCGGCGGCAGTGATTCCAACGGCGGAGCCACCGCCGGCTCGGCCAACTTGGCGGGCCAAGGTGGCGAAGGGAACACCAACAGTGGCGGAGCAGGCGGTAAGAGCGCCGCTGGCACGGCCAACAATGCGGGCGACACCACGACCATGGCCGGTCAAGGCGGCGGGGTAACCACGCCAACCGGCTGCAGCATCGACGCCGATTGCGGCGACACCGCGAAGTGCGTAGACACGGTCTGCAAGAACAACGACGGCGAAGCTTGCACCACAAGCGCAGATTGCCAAAACAACTGCATCGACAAGGTGTGCACCCCGAAGAAAGACGACGGCGCCGACTGCACGTCTGACGATGAGTGCGCTCACAGCTGCATTACCGGCGTGTGCGCGCCCGTCAGCGACGTCGGTGGTGATTGCGACGTCAATCTGGGTGCCGGCGGCGCGGGCGCAGGCGGCGCAGGCGCCGGCGGTGCGGGCGCGGGTGGCGGTGGCGCGGGTGGCGAAGGCGCCGCACAGAATCCCGACTGCAAGTCCCCTCTTCAGTGCATCTCCGGCAAGTGCCTGACCCCGGACGGCCAAGCCTGCACCGACAACGTCGACTGCATCAATACCTGTGTCAAAAACGTCTGCCAGCCGAAGTCGACCATCGACGGCGCTTGCGACGACAAGAGTGATTGCGCGGTCGCAGCACTGATCTGCGACGAGACCAGCGCGACTTGCAAGCTGGACTTGCTCCAGCAGTGCACGGACAACGGGCAATGCAAGTCGCAACGTTGCATTTGCTCGAACTCCACCTGCACCGTCCGCACGTGTAAGGCGCCAGGCACGGTCTGCGAGTGCAAGTGGTCGCCGACAGATTCGACAACCTGCACCAACGCCTCGGCTGACCTGATTGCGACAACGCAAGACCCGAACGGCTGTGGCGCCGAGACGGCGAACTATTGCAACCAAGGCCAGTGCGTTCCCAACACGAACGGTGACTGCGTGCGAGCTTGCGCTTCGACGCCCGACGACCCGAATACTCCTAACGTCAACGAAGCAACTTGCACGGCGAACGGCGGGCCTACCGGCTGCAAGGCGGGGCGTCATGCGAACATCACCGCAGAGTGTGCGTTCAACAAGGCAGTCTGTGGCGCGACCTGCACCTGCGTGCTGGACGGAACATAGAGCGCTACTGAGGGCGAGCGTTGGGCGAAAGCGTCCAGCGCTCGCTCTCTCGCGCTTTGTTGTCAGTAGAGCGTGAGTTGGTAACAAAACAATAGCGTCATGACGGCGACGCAAAGCGAGAGGGTGAGCGCGTGAGCGCCCACCCTCCACCAAAGGTTCCTTCGTAGGCGGCGCAGCGGAGCCAGCGCCACTTGGGGACCGATGATCAACGACCAAACGGCAAGGTAGCTGAGCAGCTGTCGAACGTCCGTTACCTCGTTCAGCAGGGGCTGAGCGTCACGGCCGATGGCCAGCTGGAACGTGACGTTGTCCAGCAGCCACACGCCCAACAGCACGCTCGCGTAGCCCGACAGCGCATACGCGACGCTAAGCGGCATCCACCGTCGGAACTTGCCGACGAGCGACAAATAAAAGACGGTGCTGGCGTACTCGTAGAAGTAGTAGTTCCAGCGTCGGTAAAAGTCCGCGATCGACGACGCGAGGAACGGCAACCGAAAGCCCGAGCCCGCCTGATAGCCGAGCAGTCGTAACAGCGCGACAGCGCAAAAGATGGGCGCGGCATTCACCCCATAAATGCGTACCCCGTTGAGTAGGATCCGCGGGGCATGCACGAAGCCAAGAGCTTCGCCGGCGGGTTTGATCGCGTAGTGGGTGTACCGAACGCTGAGCCAGCAAGCGACGCCGTAGATCCCTAGCCCGAGCGCGCCGAGCAGAGCACGGGGGGTCTGCTCTTTTTGCCGGCTACGAATGAAGGAGGCTGCGCCGATCGGCTGCAAGAACGGCAGAAAAAAGCGAGGCAACGCCAGGAGGTAGGTCCATTCTTCGAGCCGCGTCACGCCATCCAGCCGCCCGCGGGCGCGTTCTACGACCAAACAGACGACTCCAGCCGGTAGGCACGACCAATACATGCCGAAAGTGCCGTAGGGCAGCCCAACGAGCCGGGGCGCGCTCCACCTTGCGATGCAGGTGGCGGTCCAAACACCGAGCAGCAGCAACAACTTCTGCCAGGTTGGGCGGGCCGAGCGCGAGACGCGGACAACGAGCCAAGCGAACAGCACCGCGACGACGACGAGCCAGCGTGTCAGCACGGCGCCGACGATGACCGAGCCGATCAGCGCCGCCAACGGACGTCTGCTTGCGTCGCACCAGCGTACGGCGACCGTGACCGTCGCTATGACAGTGAGGATGAACAGGGTCGCGTCGGTGCGATTGCTGGCGCCGTTCCAGTGCAGGGCGTCCTGCTGTTGCGCCCAGAAAAAGGCGGCGCAGAGAGCGAGCGCGCAGCCCGAGGCAAGCACGCGCGTACCAACCGTTTCACGCTGGTCGGCAGCTGGCACGGCTAACGACGCCAGGCGATGCTCTTAAAACTGCCCGACGACGCCCGCCGAGTTGTAGCCGACCCACGGAATGATGCGCGGAGCCGACTTGGCAGAGGCGACGTGCGCCGTGCTCAGGCTGGCTTGCGAGCTCTTGCCGGAGCTGAGGATGAACATCGTGATGCCGGCGGCGATGCCGGCGCCGCCGACCGCGAAGCCGACGATGCCGAGCGTCTTGTCGGTGGCCGAGTCATTGTTCAGCCCGGTCGCTTTCGTGGCGTCTGCCGAGCCTGCGTCGAGCGGGCATTGCGACGGATTACCGCCGCAAAGCGTGCTCAAATCGTCGTGCTTGGATTTGGCGGTCAGGGCGAAAAAGGTGCCGCCTGCCAAGCCCACGACACCCAGGCCGAACGCTGCGTACGACGCGATGCGCAGGCCGGAAGTGGGGTGATCGACCGGGGCGCCGTTGAAGCTCGCGCCGCTGCCGGGTGGCGGCGGAGGCGGCGTCTTTTTGAGCTCGAAGGTGTGGCTTTGATCCCCACCGGGCTGAGCATCGAGCTCCCAGACCATGGGATCGTAGCCGTCGAGCTCGGCGTGCAAGCGGTGCTTGCCGTTCTTGACGCCGATCTTCGTCGGCCCAGTGAGCGGACCGTAGCGGTTGACGATCGGGTTGCCGGTCGGCGGGACACGCTCGTCGATGATCACGGCGCCGGCCGGAGCCGTCTCCAGTGTCAAGCCGACCAGCCCCGTCTTCAGCGTGTTCATGTCGCGCGTGATCTGCTCGCGCTCGGCGGAGTCGATGTCGCTACCGCCCTCTTGTAGGTACTTGGAGTAGGCGTCGATGGCTTCACCGTCGCGCTCGAGCTTCATGGCGGCGATGCCGAGGTTGCCGAGAATCTTCCACGACGGCGACGCCGCATATGCCGTCAGGAACTCCTGATAGGCCTCCGCGTAGCGCGCGCCATCTGGATCTTGCAGATAGGCGACGCCGGCGTTGAAGTGCTGGCGCGCTTCTTCGGTGATGGGCGCCTGGGCGGCCGCGGGCCTACCGATCAGGCAGACCGCAAGCAGCGGTGCCAAGCGCAACGTTCGTAGACCCAAAATCCGCATTCCGTGGCTCCTACGCTCGAAAAGGACCCCGGAACTTTCGCACTTAGCTGAGGAGCTGCGCAAGGGCTGTGACCCCGCGCCGCCCCGCTCGCTGCGCCGGGGGCGCCGGCGGGCAGCGCCGCAAGGCGCGACCCAGCAGCATCTGCGGGATCTCTTCGACGTTTTCCAGCTCCAGCGCCAGGCCGCGCGTGTGCTCGCCGGGGCGTCGGCCGTGGATCACGCGGGTCACGATGGCCTCGGCGTCTACCCAGTGGCCGGAATGCGGGATCTGGAAGGAGACGATCAGCCGCTCACCGGTGAGCGCCGGGTCGGCGGGGCTCACCACCAAGCCGGAGGCGGAAAGATTGACGACGCGGTCGGCAATCAGCTGAAAATCGCGCTCCCGGACGACCTGGCAGGCCAGGCGGACGGAATGACGAGTGGCGCGACCATGAGTCTTTTGGGGCGAGCGGCGCATCGAAGAACCTCCAGAATGAAATGGTACGAGGTAGGGCCCCGCCGCGGCCAAATTATGCGCGGCGGGGCGGACCCGGCACGGAGGCATCGCTGTGGCCGAGAAAGAGGCCGATCAGCGAAGCGAGGCTCAAGCTTGCAAAAGGGTGAGCTGGACTGCCTTCGCTATGGCAGCGAAGCACAGCGCTACCGTCGCCGGGTGGCAGGGTGCGGACAAATTGGGGCGACGTTCCGTCGCGTTTACTGATGAGTCGAGTAGTCGATGGCGCCGATGTCGCAAATATCGGTCGAGGCGCGGAAGAACCCACGCTGATCGTAGGTTGGACAGGCCGTCGTGTTCCTGCCGCCGGCCGCGCCAAAGGGCGTGTAGGCTTGCAGCACGGGGCTTCCCGCCAGGGGCATGAACGACGGCAAGTTGTACTTGTTCACGCCTGGGGGCTGGGAGTTGTAGTTGAGTGTGTCAAGCTTGGGATCGATGCGCGCATTTCGTTGGCCGATGAGCGGCCAGGAGGTACTCGCAAAGCTGCAATTGTCCAACTCTCCAACTAGATTGTTGCGCACGGACGGCGTGTAGGAGCTCGGGAGAACATAGTCTTCGATGCAATCATCTCCATCAAAAACTGGGTCAGTAGTCGGCAGCGTGACGAACTGCGGTCTAAACGTAGAGTTGCCGGCCAAGATCGTCCCGACCATGGTGAACGACCCGGTGTAGCCGGACAGCGCCAGTCCCCCGCCGTAAGCGGACTCACCGATTTCTGACTGCGCGCCGGCCACGTTGCCAACGATGGTGTTGAATTCACCATCGAAAGTCACGCTGTCGGACAAAAATAGCCCACCGCCCTTAGCCGAGGCGCTGTTCATTCCGATCGTCGAGTTCGTCAGCTTGAGGTACGCATTGCTCTGCGCGGCGATGCCGCCACCATTGATGTCCTGATTCCAGACAATCGAGCTGCTATCGATGTAGGCAGATGCCCCCGTGCCTAGATACAGACCGCCGCCGAATGCCGTCTGACCGCCACCGGTCGTCAAGTTCAAACCGTAATTCGCGATGAGACTCGACTGAGCGATCTCCACGCTGCCGTTCTGCACGTAAATGGCCGCGCCTTGCAAAGCTGCTCGATTGTTTTGAATATTGCAATTTGCGATCGAAACCGAGCCACCGCGCACGTCGATCGCGGCACCTTGGGCGAAGTCGGCGAAGCCATCTGCCACGGTGATCCCACTCAACACCAGGTGGGGGTTGCCGCCATTCTGCGGCTGCACCTCGATCAGTCGCCGCGCGTTGTTGCCACTGATGACTGTCAGGCTAGCTGCGGATCGCACGGCGCGAATCGCACGGCCTGCGTCTGCTGTGGAGCACAATGCCGATTGCAACTATTGGCGATTGGCATTCTTGCCTCACACGTCGAGCCGATCGTTTCAGCTTTCCACAGAGCGCTAGCAGGCAAGACTAGGCGGTAGTTGACCCGCCGCTGGTGATGCCGCTCTTGTCCGGACAATACTGTCCGCGGACAATGAGTGTTCGACGCTGTCTTAGAGCCAGTCCTAAAACCCGGACCGAGCCCGCCAAGGAGACGCGAGCAGGCCTAGGCGCGACGACGAGGCGTACTGAAGTACGCCGAGAAGGAGCAACGACGGTATGCGACGCGGATCCGCGGGCGGGCGACGGGAGGGATTTAGGATTGGCTCTTAGGGAGAGGCGGACACAAACGTTCCGCGCAATCGGCAGCGTTGTCCGGACACTATCGTTGTCCGGACAACGCTGTCCGGACACGCAGTTGAATGTCGCGCTAGCCACGGAGTTCGCTTCCGTGATTTCGGCGAGCAGCGCCCTTGACAGACTACGATGCTGTCCTAGATGCTGCGCCGCATGCCTGGGTCGACGCAGGTTGGCGGGAGTCTGGAGTACGCGCTCGGGCGCCGCGTGGCCGCCGTGTACGACCTGGCCGACCACGCGTCGCCAGAGGCGCTGCTGCGCGAGCAACCGCGCGTCGACCCGTGCATGGGCGCGCAGACCGCGGGCGGCTCTGTTCTCGCGCACGTATCGAGTGGTTGCCGCAAATGCCGTTCCCATGTGTTTCAAGCGGGAACAGTGGTTGTCAAAGGAAACGGACATCGGAGGAAATCATGAAGATATTTCGAGAGACAGTAGCGGTTGTGAGCGTAGCGCTGAGGGCCACTCGCGTATGCGCGCTGGTCGCTGGCGCTTTGACAGTAAGTGCTTGCGGTGAAGCTGAACCTGCGCAAGAGGGGCAGCTGGCGGAGCAACAACAAGATCTTGGTGAGGCGACATGCGGAACGATTCCACCTGACCTGGTTCAAACGGGGGGCTTCCCAGTGGGGACGTTCGGGGGCCCCGATGCTTCGCCGGGCTTTTCCTCTCCGACGAGATACACTCGCTCTCAGTGCTCCAAGGCGTACATCATTGATGTTGCTAACTTCGCGCTTAACCGTAACACGGTGATCTTTCAATGGGACGGCGCTGCTCCTGACAACGCAGAGGCGTGCAACTCTGCCGTAATTTGGGTGCAAGAATATCATTTTGAATTCGGATCGTTCTTCGCGACTAGCCCCAAGCAAGAGTTACGTGGTTTTTGGGAGCCGGGGGTCGCCGATGATCAGTTTCTTGGCGGCGACTGTAACATTCCGTGGTTGAACTTCGATCCCCACCTAACCGGCAGCAGCGAGTCATGGCGTTATGCTGTGAGCGCTCGGTCTGGCGGCGCGAGTGGCCCGACAGTGAGTTTCCGTGTCTTCGAAAACGTCCGGGACTGAGGATTCGGCCACGAGGCGGCGTGGCACCAGCGCATCGTCCTTGTGGGCCGAAGGACGGCGCGCCGCCACCGACAATCCGAACCACGCGCCCTCCCCCTCGGCGAGCGGTTGCTGCTACTGCACGCCGACGTCGATTGGGGCTTGCGCGCTCGCCGCCAGGGCGACAGCGGCGAGTGTGACACCTTTGTGAGGCGACTCGCAGCGAGGTTGCGCGCTATATTCCGGTGCAACGACTCGGTGCCGTCTGCAGGAGCACGGCGCTTGCCCCCGACCTGAAAAATGGGCTTTCCGCCCGGAGATCCGATGAATTCGGTCCCACGTTTACTTGGCTGTCGTGGCTGCGGTTCGATCATCGTCGAGTGCGCGTTCGCGCTCGCTGGCTTGCCGCTCGAGGTCGAAGAGGTCGACTACGAAGTGGGCAGCCCGACGCGCGATCGGTTGCTCTCGGTCAACCCGCTCGGCCAAGTGCCGGCGTTGGTGCTGCCCGATTCGCGCGTCCTCACCGAGACCTTGGCCATCATGCACTACGTGCAGGACGAGAGCGCACGCGCCGAGCTCATCCCGCCGTCTGGCGATGCACGTCGCGTCGATTTCTATCGTTGGGTGGTGTTCCTGATTGCTGCCGTCTATCCAACGTTCACGTACGGTGACGACACCCGTAAATGGGCCGGCGATGCGGGCGCCACCGCGTTGCGCGAGAGCACCGACCGGCACCGCAAGACCCTCTATTTGCAGCTGGATGGCGTGACACAAACGCCCTTTTTTCTCGGCGATCGCCTGACGGCCATCGATCTCTATCTGGCAGCGATGGTCAATTGGCGCCCGCGAAACGCCTGGTTCGACGAGCACACACCGAAGATCGCCGCCAGCGCCCGCCGCACGAGCGCGCTGCCGCAGCTGCAAGCGATCTTCGCCCGCCACTTTCTGCCGAACGCGTGAAGCCGCAAGCAAAGGCCCTGCGACGTGGTTCGCTGCCGAAGTGAAGGCGCCTGGGTGCGTAGGGCGTCGGCTCTACGGACAATGTGACGCAGCGCTTACAAAGCATAGACGAAGGTCGACTTGGGCGTGCGCAGCCAGCGCTGAGCAACGGTTTCCCGAAATTGCTTGAAGGCACCGTCGTCGTCTACCCACTTCTTCTTCAGTAGCTCAGCCCCGGCCCTGTCGCCTTTGCTTTTGATCTGCAGCACTTGGCGAGCCAGATCCGTCACGCCCGTATTCCATTTGTCGAAGTGGATTTCGATGCAGCCGGTGTCATTGCCATTGGCGGCCGGCTCGTTCGGCTTCCATTCGAGGGCGCCGGCGGCTTCTAGACTGCCGATTTGGATAGCGGCAAGCTGACTGTAGTTCTTGGGTTTGCCTTGCGCGTCGTACATGCCATCGGCGATGTGGCCGAGGCCCCACGAGACGTTCGTCAAGTCGGCAATTTGCGCTTCGCGTTCGCTGATCAGCTTGCGCGCTGCGAGCTCGGCCGGGAAGTACAAGGCTCCGGTTTCGGCCTTCAGCTCTTCGAACGTCGCCGCGAGTGGACCGCCGAAGGTCACGACGTCGTTCTTGCCGTTGACGCGGTAGTCCGCGGCCGGCCCCAGATTGTGCGTCGCCTCGTGGAGCACGATACCCATGATGGCCGCCTTGGGATCGATCGATGCTTGCGCCATGGTGGTTTTGCACAAGAGCGAGGACATTTGCTCGGAGAGCGCCTTTTGGCTATCCACGTCCGTATTCAGGTTGGTCATCGTCACGGTACGGCCGCCCTTTTCGGCGACTGGACCCCAATTGGGCAATGATTGTCCGATCGTGCCCCCGATTGGCATGCGGCTATCGCCCGCGTTCAGCACGATATCGATAAAGTCTGGGAGTTTGAAGGCGACTTGGCGCGCGTGGTACGGACTGCCGGCAAGGCGCGCTAGATCATTTTCCATGTCCTGCTTGATAGGCTCGAGGCGCTTCTGCCACGCCAAAGAATCCGGGTTAATGCGGGCGAACGCGAGCGCAAAGCCTGCCTTCCAAGAGCAGGGCTCGAAGTAGACTTCGTCCGGACCGACTCGCAGGTAGTATTTGGAGTTGTTGGCGTTCATCGCGACCCAAGCGCGATTCGCGGGCTCCCAATCGTCGTCGCGAAAGGACTGCGCTGCCGCGCTGAGGTACTGCTTCAACGCGCCCTCGTCCGCGCTGGCGTCCGCCGCAGCGGCATCGAGCTCTTTGGCGATCGCGCTCATCTCGTCTGCGTAGGCCATGGAGTACTTGACGGCCTTGAACGTATTGGCCGTCGCGCCGTCGGCGACCACGCTGAAGTGGTCGAGCAGCTCCTTTGCGTTCTTCTGTTTGCCGAGAGCTTCGCAAAACTTCTTGTCGCTTTGGATAGCGGCTGGATAAAGACCGAAGATAGGCCGCGGTCTTTCGGGTAGAGCGCTGCAATTTTCGTCTCGCTCGGTCTTGGGCGCGACGCAAAACGGGCCCTGATTTCGGAAGAACAGCGCGGCGCTCGCGGTGTCGTCAGGCACGAGCTTGGTCGCCCAGGCGCTCGTGCCCTTTTGCTTCCCGTAAATGCGCTCGATCAGCACGGCGACGCGCATGACGTGAGCGACGAGCGCTTTGTCGGCTGCCGAGCTAGTCGAAAAATCATTGGCGACCAACGTGGGCCGGCCTTGGGAAAGCTCGAGCGCGACCGCTGCACGCCGCTTCTGCTCCAGCTCGGGACCGGAAACGGCGGCTGTGCTTTGCATCCGCTCGTAGATCGCCAGAAATTCTGGCGTGAAGGTCTGCGTCGTCGTGACGTAATCGGTGCGAGCGTGGGGAGTATGACTCCAGGTGACGGCGAGCTCGTTCGGGTCGAGCACGCCGTCGTTATTGGCGTCGCTGCGCCAAAACAACGGTAGATTCAGCTCGACCGCACGACGATTGAAGTCGAGCCGCGCCAGGCGATTCAAGATCACCAAGTGTTCCGCGACTGCCGAGGCCGGTGCGGCGCTGGGCGCCGCCTTGGGTGCCTCGACGGTGGGTGTGGACTCCTGCGCATGGCAGCCCGACGCCACGGGCAACCCGAGCAAGAGCCAGGTACAACTCATTCTTCTGCGGAGAAGCGTCGACATGCGCGAGATCGTAGAGCGGGCGCGGATGCACGGCTAGTCGTGTCAGCCCGCGCCCGCCGCCCCGCCTTCGCCGGTCGCGCCAGCAGCGCCGCTCGCCCCCGCCCCCGGGGTGCCCGTCGCGCCCGCGGCGCCGCTCGCCCCCGCCATCGATTCGCCGTCACCCGCGTCCGGGGAACCGTCACCCGCGTCGTCGGTCGAGGCATCGGGGCTGGTGTGGGACGGTTGATACAGGTCGTCCTTCACCCTGCTTCGGTCGGCGTTGACGACCACCGAGCAGGCAGTGAACTCGAAGATGAGAAAGAGAACTAGCTTTGCAGGCGCCGATTTGATCATGGGCTGCTCAGAACTTCACCGTGACGGCCGCACCTTGAATCTTGGGCCCCACGACCGGGGCAACCTGAAGCCGTGCGAGCGGACTGACCGAGTGTTCTGCGCGCTGCGCAGGTGGATTGTCGTCGACGAAATAGAAGATGGTACCGGTGGCGAGCAAGATCACGCCCAAGCCCAAACCCACGTCGGAAAGCATCGCTTCGGTGTGAACGGAGTCGGCCTTGCCGTAGGTGGGGTGATCGTCGAATTTACTTTTCCCCGCGAGCGCTGCAATCCCCAACGCCGCGCCGGCCACCAAGCTCGCCCCGCCGACTCCCCACATCAGGTAGCTTGGAAGCTTTGGCTTCGCGGGCGACGGCACGGGCGCCGGGGCTACCTCGGCGGGCGGCGGCACGGGCGCGGGCGCCACCTCCTCAGGCGGGCTCGCCGGGGTCGCGGCGACGGGCGGAGCGGCAGCTGGTGGCTCGCTGGGGGACTCGGCCGGCGGCACCGGTGTGGGGGGGGCCGCATCCATCGGGGGCGCGACGTTGGGGGTTGGCGCCGGCCCGGTCGGCGGGGGCGTCGACTGTGCGACGGCCGGCAAGGTACCGAGCACGAGCGCGCTGCACAGCGCTCCGGCGCGCGACCTGTTGAGCAGGCGTTTCGATCTTCGTCCGAGGGTTCGTCGCGTCATCGTCCTGGCTCCTGATAGGGGCTGCCGCGGGCAAGATTCGGGTCGTCCATGGTCGTCACTCGATGGCGGGAACGGTGTCGCCCGCGATCGTGCAAAAGGCCGTGGCGGCGTCGCATTCGTAGCGTGTATTGGCGCTGATCCCAGAGCCAATGGAGCGACCTTTGGCCGGGTCAGCGAGCGGATCACAGGCGCTGAGGTCGAGCTGCGGCGTACCGTCGTCGTTGCTCAGCGGATTGCCGTCTGCATCCAGTAGGTTGCAGGGCACGGCCGGGGCCAGACCGACGGCCTTGTACGTGATGGTGCAGGTCGACCCATCTGCAGCCGTCCGCGTGTCAGTCAGATCCGCCGCGAACTGGGTTCCGTACGACGCGGCCGTGACGTAGACCTTCACGTTGGACCAATCTAGCTTGATATCGACCGCTGGCTGTTCAGGTACGCTCTCGTCTTCTTCTGTCGTCGGATCGTCGGGTACGGCCGGGACGTCGGCGAGCACGATGTGCGTCGGGGACATGGTCGGCGCGGTGCAGAAGTGATCGGCGTCCGGCTTGCTCCCATTGAACGCGCCCAAGGAATACACGGTGCCATCCGTGGCGGCGTTGTCGACGCCGCTGTCCTGGGCGTAGAAGTACAGCTTACCGACTTCCGCGGTTTGGATGGCGAGAGAACCTTTGTCGTAGTCGGGCTGACCCTTGCTGTCCCGCGCGTAGAACGGCGCGAGCCCGACTTCTGGATCGGCATTGAAGCTTGCCGGGCCGAAGGCGTCGCACGCGCCAGTCGTGCTTTCTTGTCGGTCCCGCTCGAGCAGCTTGACGGCGAAGGGCGCCGTGGTTGCGATGCAGTTCGGCTCGGGCTCGTCGGCGCAGCCCGAGAAGCACATGGCCACGATGCCCAGCATGGCTAGCGGAACGATGGCTCGCCGGATACGCGCAACTTTCACGGGATCCTCTTGGGTGGCAAACGCAGAACGCCTGCCTGGCACTGCGGGGTTTTAGGGATGGCCGCCATCAGAAGGTCGTCTTCACGCCGAAGCGGATGCTGATTGGGTCTTGGTATTGGAGCGGAGCACCGAAAGAGCGATCCTTGTCGGTGGCGTCGAACGGGCGCGGGTCGCCGTCCGAGGGATGAATCAGCGCAGGGTCGATGTTCTTCTTGTTCCCGTTCACGTAAGGATTGCGGGTTGCTGCGCCGGTGATCGGGTCCACCGAGCGGAGAGTGTAGTCCTGGCCCCGACGGACCACCGCTTGGAAGTTGAAAAGATTGAACACATCCGCCGTCACGGAGAACGACTGATCCTTCGTCTCGAAGAAGGAGTAGGCCAAGTGCAGATCGATCTCGTGTACCCACGGCTCGCGCTCGCCGGCACCGCGAGGAAGCAAGAACACCTCGCCGTTGCCGTAGGTCGGGTGCGTGGCCAGGTAGTTCGTGGGGCCGCCGGAGCGAGCTCGATAGCTCATGCCAACGTTCAGGTGGTTGCGCGGCGTGAATGCAATGTCACGCGCGGCGTACAGCTTGATCTCGTGACGCCGATCGCCATCCAGCGGGCCGGAGCGATTGATGGTGAGCGAACGCAGGTCGAAATCGGAATTGGTGCCGGGGTCGAGCTGGGCGGTCTGTGACCGAAACAGGCCTTCCCAGTTGCCACGCAGATACGAAAGCGTGTAACTCGCCTGTGCTAGCCACTCATCGGCGAATGTCTTGGTGAATGCGAGAATGCCCGCATCGTAGGTGCGCTCGGCTTTGGGAAAATCGGAAGCAATGCCGCTACCCGGGTTGCCGAGGAAGTAGGTGTTACCCTCGTCGCGACTCATGTCCTCGATGATGTTGTTCATCCAGCGGCGGATGTACGTTAGACCGAGGCGCCCATTCGGGATGACCTCGTACTCTCCACCGCTGGAGAACTCCGAGCTCGATTGCGGCTTCAAATCCGGGTCGACCGCGAGCCGACCGACGCTAAGATAGAGCGACTTCTGGTTGGGTGACGACACACCGTTGTTCGGGTTCGTGACCAAATTCGCCGGGTCGTCGCACGAGGCCGGGTAACCCACGGCACCGGGGGTGCAATTGGCCAGCGAGCGCCGGTTTCGGACCTCGGGCTCGCCGGAGCCGGCGCGATCCATGATGTTGAGCGGGATGGTCTGGTAGTAGATGGCGTAGTTGGCAAACAGCTTCGCTCGGCCCTTTTGCGTCGGATCGAAGATCACGCCGAGGCGGGGCGAGAATTGATTCGGCAGCGATAGCCCGAGGCCGTGATCCGCAACCAGTTGCTGCATGTCGTAGCGCACGCCCATGTTCAGCGTGATCTTGTCCATGATGGACCAGCTGTCCTGCACGAAGGCGCCGAAGCTGTACGATTTGGTCTTGTAGCGCAGCACGTCGATGAAGTACGGCGTATCGGGCGCGGTCAGGCCGCCATAGCGACGGAAGTCGTTCACGGCGGTGGCGCCGGCATTCTCTTGGAGCAGCGTGTTACCGGGGTAACCCTTGGCGGACGAGTAGCCGAGGTACTCGAGCTCGACGCCGGCTTTGAAGACGTGGTGACCGAGCCCCGGCGTGACGTACGTCGCCACTTCCCGCAGCTGGTAGCGGTTGAAGCTGCGGTCTTGGAGGATCTGCGGGCCGCCGACGACGTATTGGGCCACCGGACACTTCGCGTCGCCGCCCGGCACCTTGTTCACGCAGATCGAGGGGTCGGCAATGTTTTCGAATTCGGTGATGTCGTGCGGGGCGGGGCTCGTTCGTGCGAAGACGAAGTCGGGCGTGCCCGAGAGCCCTCCGCCGCCCAGGCTCGAGCCATCGGCTGCGAGATTCGCAGTTCGCTCGTGATGCCAGCCGAGCACCGTGTCGAACGTGAGCTTCTTGTTCTCCGTCGAGTGTGTCCAGTGGACGGAGGTGTCGTAGGCGTCGAAGACCTGCCGCCAAGCCTGCGATCCGTAGGCGCCGATTTGGGTGCTGGCACCCGGGTTCGCCCAAATTTCCGGCAGGCCAGTCTCGTAGTCGATCGAGTAGTTGCCGTCGCCCCCACTGCGGCTCGGTGTGCCACGGTGGATGAGCTCGATGCGGTCGTTCTTGCCGGGGCTGTACGTCAACTTTCCGAGATACTGGAACTGCGTCGCTTCGGCGCGATCTCGGCGATGCGTGCCGGGGATGCGATCGGACTCGATCAATCCGTTCCCGTCGTAGATGTATTTACCGGCGTTGTCGCCCGCGTCGGCGCCGTAAGTGCGAAGCACGTTCAAATCACGCGAGAGGGTGTAGCTGGAGCGCGAAATGTCCGCGCCGACGTAAAACCAAAGCTTGTCTTTGACCAGCGGTCCGCCGAGGTCGAAGCCGAAGTCTCGAATCGATTGCAGCTTGGTCGTCGTGCTGATCGCATCTTGCGGGGGGGGGAACTTCGGGTTGGCTTGCCAGGGCGTGTAGTACCCGAAAAAAGAGCCGTGAAATTCGTTCGAGCCGCTCTTGGTGGTGACGTCGAGCACGCCGCCGCCACCGCGGCCGTACTCCGGCAAATAGCCACCCGTGACGATGGTGGTTTCCTTGATGAAGTCGATGCTGAGCGGCGTGCCGTTGTAGCCGAAGCCAGGATCACCGACGGAGAGACCGTCGATGAGGTACTGGTTTTCGACGGAGGTCGTGCCCGCGATGGACGCGCCGAAGGTATCGTTGCGCGTCGTCGGTGCGACGTCCGCCAGCTGCTCGTAGGAGCGCGCGCCGCCACCCATGCCGGTCGGCGGCGCCACGGGCAACCGGCTCGTGAAGTCTGAGTTCAAGGTCAGGCCGCTGCGGGTCGACCCGACGTCGACGGTGGGCGCCTTGGCGACGACCGTGACCTCCTCCGCTTTCAGGGTCTCAGGCAGGAGCTCTGCATCAACCCGGAGAGTGATACCGGCGCGCAGCGCAATTCCGCCTCGCGACAAGGGGTGAAAAGTATCTGCCTCATAGCGAAGCACGTAGTCGCCCGGCGGAAGGTCCGGAATACGAAACGTTCCCGACTTGTCCGTCAGCACCGTCTGCTCGCCCTGAAGTGCCTTGGAAGTGGCTGTTACAACGACGTCAGCGAGGGCACCCTTGCTGGAAACGTCGGTCACTTTGCCGGTCAGTGTGCCGACGCCCAACTGGGCATGCGCAGACCGGGCCAGGCCGAAGAGGGCGATCGCGGCGAGCATGGAAACCCAATGCAGCCAGGAGCTACGGCGACCGTAGCGGAGTGAATGGTGACCGCTGCAGCGGTTCGCAACATGCGGATTCATGAGGCGCGCCGCTGTTCAAGGAACATCATGCGTTCAAACCTTGTGGAGCCGACCCAATGAACTGAGGTTATCCGTGCGGCGCGTCGTGAAGGTTTCCGTGACTGAACCCTCTGCGTGTCGCGCGCTTTTTATTCAATTCCCATGCACGCGCTTTGTCAACTCCGACACCGGCGTCAACCGTCGCGCTACACCTCACAGCGCGTGAGGCATGATGACCTTGTCTAACGCTCGATCGTCTGTGGTCGTTGTCCAAGCAACCTGCATTCACGCGAGCTGCGCTAAATCGCCTCGCCATGTCGCGTCCGTACGCCGCAGGATCAACGCTTGCGTTGACGACAGTGATTGAGCACATTTGAATCAGATGTTCGACTCCGTGCTCGCGAGGCGAAATGCACCCCGAGGGAAACTGCTCGGTGCCAGTCTCTCGGCAGGCATCTATGCATTGCTCGCAATCGGCTTGTTTTTAGGGGTTTCCAGCGGACGCGCGCAACAGGTGCGGCCTGTAGAGGTCAAACTTTTCACTGCACCTCCAGCGCCGCTGCCTGCGCCCCCGCCTCCGCCACCACCACCGGCGGGTGGCGCGCGGAAGCGAACGGAAAAGTCCGTCGAGAAGAAACCGATCGAAAAGAAACCCGACACCGTAGTCGAGCCCGAGGTCGAGACGAGACCCGAACCAGCGCCTGCGTCAGATTCGAAAGCGGGTGACGCCGCGGGCGTACCAGGCGGAGTGGTCGGCGGCGTTGCTGGCGGCGTCGTCGGCGGAGTGGTGGGTGGCGTCGTTGGTGGCGTGCCGGGTGGCACGGGCAATGCGGTCTTGCCCTTCGGCGCAGGCATGACTCGCCCTCAACAGCTGGCTGGCGGCCAGCCTGCTTATACGCCTCAGGCGATCGCCGCACGCGTCGAAGGCAAATTGCTCGTGCGCTGCGTGATCACGGTCGAGGGCGCTGTCCAGAGCTGCAACATGATCAAGAGCCTCCCCATGCTCGATCAAGTCGTCTTGGACACGCTACGCAAGAGTCGATTCGCCCCCGTCACGTACCAAGGTCGTCCGGTCGCCGTTCAATACTTGTTCACGTTCAACTTCAAACTACCCTGACGCGCACTACACGCTGAAAGAGAGGCCTTTATGCACTTTTCTGTCTCCGAGCTCTGGTCCAGCATCGGTATCTTCGCGAAAGTCATCCTGAGCCTGATGCTGCTCATGTCGCTCTCGTCGATCTTCGTCACTTGCGAGCGGCTGGTCGTATTCGTTCGCTCCAAGAAGGCCTCCAGGTTGTACGCCCAGAAGATGTCCTCGATGCTCGAGCGCGGCGAGCTCGAGAGCGGCGGCAACTCGGGCGACGTCGGTCATTTGGGTCGCGTGATCGAAGCTGGACTGAAGGCTTACAAGACGAGCCCCGACCGCAACGAAGACTTCACCCTCGAGACGGTGGCACGCGCGCTCGAGCGTCAAGCTCAGCGTGAAGTTCAAGAGCTACGCCGCGGTCAGGGTGTGCTCGCCACGATTTCATCGACTGCGCCCTTCGTCGGTCTGCTCGGCACCGTGATGGGCATCGTCACCGCGTTCCAGCAAATGGCGGCCTCCGGCTCCGGCGGTTTGGGCACCGTTTCCGCCGGCATCTCCGAGGCCCTCGTCACCACCGCCGTGGGCTTGATCGTGGCCATTCCCGCTGTCTTTGCGTTCAACTTCTTGCAGACTTGGGTCGAGGCGCGCTCCGTCGACATCGCTGAATCGTCGAACGAATTCTTAGATCTGGTCTCGCGTCGCATGCGCAGCCAAGCCGTGGCCGAAGCCAAGTGAGAGCCGCACATGGCGTTTAGCTCCAAGTCCGGCGGCCTGAAAGCCGACATCAACGTCACCCCCTTGGTCGACGTGGTGCTCGTGCTGCTGATCATCTTCATGGTCGTGACGCCCCTCTTGCAACGCGGGAAGGACGTACACCTGCCCCAGAGCAAGTCCAGCGACGACACGAAGAAGCCCGACGTGCTCGTGATCTCCATCCCGAGGGATCGGAAAGTCTGGGTGGAGAGCAAGCTCGTCGCCCGCGACGCGCTGCGCAGCCGGGTCAGTGAATCCCTCCGCCAATTTCCCGAGCGCAAGATTTTGGTCAAAGGGGACGACTCGCTCAAAGTGCGAGACGTGCGCGAGGTCATGGCTGAAGCCAAGGCGGCCGGTGCAAAGGCCGTCTCGCTGGCCGTCGAGCAGGCGAAGCCATGAATCGGACGCGAAAGGCGGTTTTGGTGCGTCCCCAGGGCGGGACTAAGAGCGAGATCAACGTCACTCCGCTGGTGGACGTCGTGCTCGTGCTGCTGATTATCTTCATGGTCGTCACGCCACTGCTCGAAAAGGACCTGGCGGTTCGCATTCCCACGCTGGAAAAGGTCGAGACGACCGTCGACGTACCCCCGGAGCAGATCGTCGTGCGCGTCGAGACGTCGGGCGTGCTCGAGATCAACGGCCAAGAGACGGCGCCGTCGGAGTACGTCGCCGCGCTCGCGAAACGTCTGACCCCCCGTGCGAGTGTCGATCGAGTCGTGTTCGTGACGCCCGAAGATGAGGCGCCCTACAGGAAGCTCGTCGAAGCCCTGGACGGCGCTCGCCAGGCCGGCGCCGAAACCCTCGGCATGACGGCCGATGCCAAGGATGCAGGGGCCACACCGGCTGCGCCGTGAAACGCTGGTGGCGAAGCCCTTCAGGAAGGCAGACAACTAGCGGAAGCGAGCTACGGCAAATTTGCAGCGCGCGTAACGAGCGGCTCGAGCTCGGGAGCACGAGCCTGCGCCGGAAAGGTCATGCTGATCCGCGTGCCTTGGCCCGCCTCGCTCCAGACCGTGATTTTGCCGCCGAGCGCGCTGACCGCGGCTTGCAGCGCGCCCATACCGACCCCGCGCCCGGACAGCTCGCTCGGCCCAGCCGCCGTTGATACGCCGTCGGCGAATAGCGCCGTCACCAGATCCTCGCGGCGCGTAACCACGAGTCCGCGCGCCTCGCAGCGAGCACGCAGCGCGTCCCAGCGGATGCCGGCGCCGTCGTCGGCCACCTCGATCGTGAACGTTTCAGCGCCGCGCGCGGCCCGGAACGCGATCTGCCCGGTCCGCGACTTGGATGCCGCAAGGCGCTCATGAGGTGACTCGATGCCGTGATCAACGGCGTTGCGCACGAGATGCACGAACGCGCTCCAGAACCTTGACCACCTTTGACCATCGACGCGCACGCCGTCGTCCGAAACGTGGGTCACGATGCTCTTGTCGAGGCGGTCGCCGATTCTGCTGGCTTGCTCCGCAAAGTAACGCAGTCGTTGTCCGACGGGCTCGAAACGCAGCTCAAGGACACGTCTGGCCAGCACGTCGTAGGGGCTACGGGCGCGGATCGCCTGTTCGAGCTCGGCGTGCTCTCCGAGCGTGAGCTCGATGCTGACCCTGGACCGTCCTTCACCGAGCAAGCGGCCCACATCGGCCTTGATGCGCAGCCAGCGTTCCACCAGCCTAGCGACGGCACTTTTGATCACGAGCTCGTCGTGACCGCATTCGGCGAGGCGTGATTCCAGATCGTCACACAGCTCGGCCAGGCTTTCCAGGCCGAACAGCGAGGCGTTGCCCTTCAGCGTATGCAGCGCGTGCTTGAGTTGCTCGAGCTTGCGCTGATCGGCTGCTGCGGCTCTTTCCACGAGCTCCGAAGCCTCTTCCACGAAGTCGACCACCACCCTGCGGTCGGACAGCATGCGCTCGAACAACGCTAGGGTCTCCTTCTTCTCGCGCTGGACGGAGGCACGTTCGACCTCGTTGGTCATGTCCGAGATCACGATCAGGAAACGGTTGGCCTCTTCCTGGTCCAGGCGCTGGTACGAGAACGCGTAGTGGCGTCCGGCGTACACCAGACGTTTCGGCATCTGGTCGACCGCAACGTCGAGCGGCAGCAAACCTTCGACGACCTGTTCCCAGCTCAAGCGAAGCTGCGCCCCGAACGCGGGGCTAGAGCGCGCCAGATAGTCGTGAAAAGGCTCGCCCGGGGCAGGCTCTCCGAACCAGTCCTTCAAGATCGCCGAAAACTCCGAGCCAAGCTGGCCGCTCGGTCCGATCGTGAACAGGCCTTGCTCGACGTTGTCGAGGACCAGTCGCATGTCGGCGTTGCGGTGACTCAATTCTGCCGTGCGTTCATTGACACGGCGCTCGAGGCTCTGATTGAGAGTTTCGAGTGATGCCATGGCTGCCGCACGCTCCGCCGCAGTTGCCTCGAGCCGATCGATCATGCCGTTCGTCAGCTCGGCCAGCGTCCCAATCTCGTCGCGCTCGAAGGCCGGGATGCGACCGACCTGTGATACGTCGCCTTGCTCGATGATCGCGCGTATCACGCTTGCCATTTCAGCGACTGGGTTGGTGATGGTCGTAGCCAACATTGCGGCGCAAAGCAGGGCAAAGAGCACACACCCGGCCAAGAAGATGCCGAGCGCCGTGAGCAGCTGGTAGGTCGAATAGAAAGGCGCAAGGAACACGACCGAACACACGTAGAGAGTCGGCGCCATGCACAGGCACAGCGCATAGAACGCCAGGCGCCAACGCAACTGCAACGGAGGAGTCAGGATGACGACCCCACGCGCGGTGGCGGCCAGCGACACCTCGCGCACCAGCGGCGAGACCAGGATCACGCCTAAGCCGTGAGCGAGCGGCAGGGGGCCTAGAGCCATTGCTCCCAAAAAGAACCAGGCTGCTGGCGTGGAAAGCACGGGTTCGCTCCAGAACAGGACCGCGAACAGCACCACCCACTCGGCGTGCCACGCGAACGCCAGCTGTTGAGGCAGGCGATTGAGCAGGCTGCCATCGCGCTGAATCTCGGCGACGTTCGCTCGCGCATCGGGCGCCCGCATCAGCCGGCGCTGAATACGCAGGACCAGCGACAGCAAGACCAGCAGCCAAGCGCCCGCGACCGGAACCAACACATGCGCGACTCGGCCAAGGGCCGTGCTGGTTCGAGCCGCTTCCACCCCGAGCACGTTGAGGTAAGCGGGAAGGATCAAGCACTTGAAGGCAAGGTCCATGGCCAGGAACCCGCCGACCACGACCCCGGCAAAGCCGTGCCGCTTTCGATAGCAACGCAACAGCGCGCCACGCACGCCGAGCTCGGTCTGCGAGACGGAGTTATTCCGTCTTGCCTGCGATGGGCTGCTACTCGAGTCGCTCACCCAGCGCACAGCCCCGGTACGGCCGTCCCACCCGAAAGTTGAGAGGCTCGTCGCTCCCGGCCGAGCTCGAGAGGCTGTGGGGCGAACCAGCCTCGGAGGGCACTCCGTTCACGTTCCGCCTGATCGCCGGCCACCCTCAGCTACTGGGGGCAGCTGTTACCCGGTATAAGACCTGCCGGATTGCATTTCGGGGTCGTGTTGCCCGAGGCAGACACTGCGAACGTGCAGTGCGTCGCACCCGCCCCGCTGCTGTCGACGATGCTGTATCCCCCGGAGGGGACGGTCCTATTGGAATTGATCGACGATTGCCCAAGGTCGCTGGTGACCGTGCAATAGTTACTCTTTGTATCTCCGGGGAGGACAAGGGCGGCGGCGAATATGGCCGCTCCGCTCTTCGCCGTATTGCTGGCGATCTGGATGCCAGTCAGATTCAACTGGCCTTCGCTGTAAAAAGCCCCGCCGAATCCGGTCGCCGTGTTGAGAGAGACCGTGACGAAGTCGTTGGTGCGAAATGCCGAAATGACGTCAGCGAAGTCCAAATTCAAGACTCCGCCACCAAACCCGTCACAAGGTACTGACTGGCAAGTCTGGCCGGGGGCACAAGGTCCTGGCTGGCACGTCTCGCCGCTGCCGGTTCCTGAAGCTACGTTTGAGGTTATGGAAGTAGCACCCATCACCTCCATCTCGCCGGTATTGAAAACGCCGCCACCAGCCTTGGCGGAATTGCCCGTTATGGTCCCGCTGAGGCCCATGAACGCCTTTGCGTTCATGTTCTGATCATTGCCGGTGGACATGTTGTATATCCCTCCGCCGGCCATGGTCGCTGAGTTCCCCGAGATCGTGGCGTCCAGGTACGGTACGTGCCCGTCGTCGTTGTAGATTCCGCCCCCGCGCTTGGCCGAGTTGTTCAGCAGCTGGCACGAATACAGCGAGAGAAGCCCCTGGTTGTAGATACCTCCACCCTTACCGAGTGGCTGCCCCGTCACGTTCCCGTTCCGGATCGTCGTGCTCGACATATCAAGCGTGCCGGCGTTCCAAACGAGACGTCCGTTCGCCGTTCCTGTGTGCCTGATATCGAGCCCGTAGAAGTTTGCCGTCACCCCACTATTTACCATGATGGCGAGCAACCCTGAGGCGTCGATGTAGGCGGTGTCGCCCTCCTCCGCGGTTGTGATGAGGATCGATCTACTGAGGGTGAGGGTGGTACCGCCAAGCACGTAGTGAAAGCTCGCGTAGGGCTTAGCAGCCGTCTGGGTCAGGTCGATCCGTCCCGGATTGGTCGTGTCCTCGTCGATACAATTGGCGACTGGCGAGCCCTGATTGATCGACTTCACCGCCTCGGCGAGGCTGCAATAGTTGTCGGCGGCATTGATGCTGCTTGCCGAGATGGAGCTGGTGAAAACTGCGTACTGTGCTGCGTGCGCGGTCGGCGCGGTCAACGCGATCGCCGCGGTGAGCAACGTCGCCACTTCAACTACGAGCACTCCCCTTCGAGAAACCCAACAACCCTTATTTGCCATGGCGCGGCACGCTAGAGTCGCCTGGGCGCTCCAGTCAAGGTCCAAACTAGAGAGCCGACGGCCTATCATAGCTCGGTGTTACAGCTTGGCACAGCTCGGTGTTACAGCTTGGCACAGCTCCCTGTCACAGCTCCGTGTTGCAGCTTGTCACTCCTCTGTGTCACAGCCCCCGCACGCTTGGTGCGCCGCAACAGTTTCATTCACTGTAGCTACTTGCAGACGCGCGTCCTATCTCCACAAAGGCACGGGTGGCGTGAAAGGTTGCGAGGGCTAGTGCACGTAGGACATACGCGACCATGATGTCTTGAACGACGGGAGCGCTGGCGCTGAGCGTGGCCACGCTTGCCTGCGGCGGCCGCTACGACGTGGGCACGACGGACGGCCACGCGGCGGGCGGCAAGTCGAGCGCGCCCGGTTCGATGTTGCCGGGTGCCGCGTGGCCGGCAGCGCAAGTTCGTGCGCGTCCTTTGCAAGCCTAGGGTCCTTGAGAGCCGAGGTCCATGATAGAGCCCCTGCCGCGGCTGGCACTCTTTCCAGTGCAGTCGCATGACAGCCGGGCTTCGAGTTGACCGCCATCAACAATATCGTGACTTGAAGAACCCAATCGCTCGCGACACACTGCGCGAGCAATGCAAATTTCTACGGCGGGATTCGCGCTGGTGGCGTGCGCCTTCGCGGTCTGTTTCGCGTCTTGTAGCGATGGTTCGGGTCTGCTGAACGGTGACGCGGGCCGGAGCGGCTCGAGCCCGGGCGGCAGCGCGAGCGGTGCCTCGAGCGCAGGCACTTCGAGCGGAGGCAACGCCGGTGCCGCAGTCACCGGCGTCGGCACGGGAGGCGGTGCTGGTCAAGGGATTGCCGGCAGCGGAGGCTCCGCCAGCAGCGGCGGCGGAGCGGCTGGCTCGGGAGGTGGAGGGGCGGGCGGCGCTATCGGCGGCTCTGGTGGCATCGGCGGCTCTGGTGGCATTGGCGGCACCGGCGGCTCGAGTGGCGCTGGCGGCATCGGTGGCGGCGCGGCTGGCACTGGCGGCGGCGGCACCGGCGGCACTGGCGGCGGCGGTTCCGGCGGCACCGGCGGCGGCGGTTCCGGTGGCACCGGCGGCGGCCTACCAGTCGTGCAGTGCAATAGCGCCTCGCCCGACGCCAGCTGCAAGTGCGCCAAGAACGGCGACGCCGAGTACTGGTTCTGCGCGACGTTCCTCGAGTTCGACAAAGCAGAGGCAAAGTGCAGCGCCGCGGGCATGCACCTGCCCAAGGTTGAAAGCGCGGCCGAGGACACCTTCCTCTACACGAGCTCCACGCTCGCGGCGCTCGGCGAGTACTACCTCGGTGGCACTGACGCCACCACACCCAACACCTGGGTGTGGCTCGCTGGCGGACAGTTCTGGCAAGGCTTAGCCGACGGTACGGTGACCGGGTACGCGCACTGGAACACCGCTGAACCGAACGACAGCGGAGATTGCGTGGTCGTTCAGAACGGCGATGCGTGGGATGACCGCACCTGCGGCGACGAGCGCCAGTACATCTGCGAGGTCCCGTAGGGCTTTCAACCTCAATATTCGAATCGGAACGGGATTGAACGCTGTGCCCAGAAAAAACCCGTGATCTTCACTTGGTGCAGGACGCCTGCTACGGCTCGGCCGTGGTACTTGATTGAGTGTGAACGACAGTCGATCAAGCTTGGGACGGTTGGGGATCGCTCTCTCGCTGACGCTCTCGGTGGGCGCGTGTGGCGGCTCGGATCCGAACGGGGCCGGCACCGGTCAGCCAGGTGGAGCGGGCGGCACCGGCGGAACGACCGCGGGCAGCGGCGGCTGGGGCGTCGGCGGCTCGAGCCTGACGGCAGGCGCCGGCGCCGGAGCCTTGCTGGGCGGAAGCCCGGGCGTCGGCGGCGACGCGCTGGGCGGAGTGGCCGGAACGGCGGGCGGGCAGGGCGGCACGGCGCCGGGCGGTAGCGGCGACAGCGGCGGCAGCGGCGGAGCTGCGGCCGGCAGTGGCGGCGCAGCGACCGGCGTTGCTTATCCGCCCGCGGCTCACGGCGGCGACACCGAAGCGGGGATTCAGGAGCTCAATCGTTACCGCGCCACGCTGGGCTTGAGCCAGATCACGCTCGACGCCGCATCGAGCGACGGCTGCACGGGACATCTGCAATACCTGGTCGAAGAAGCGCAGAAGCTCGGGCAGATGGGCTACCTCGAGCACACCGAGCCCGATCACGCCAACAGCCACTATTCGGCGCAAAACGAGCAAGCCGGCGAGGCCTCCGATTTGGCCTGGGGTGAGGCCAATGGACCCGGCGGCGCGACGGGCCAAAGTCTCGCCGAGGCCGTCGATCTCTGGATCAACGGCGTCTACCACCGCACGCCGCTGCTCAACCCCGGCCTCACCAAGGTCGGAGCGGCGTCGCTCCAAGGCTACAACTGCTTCAACTACAACGCCGCCGGCAACACCACGGTCTTGAAGCTCGACCATGCCGTGCTCTGGCCCACCAGCGGCATGACGGAGGTGCCGCGCGCCTTCGGCGGCAACGAGGGCCCCTGCCCCACCACGCCGGACAATCCGCTCGCCGGCGGCAAGTGCAACAGCGCCGGCTTCATCATCAGCGCCAACTACTACAATTGGGGCACCAACCGGCAGAGCGCCATCACGTCCGTCAGCGACGTCACCTTGACCGACACCTCGACGCAGTCGCCCGTCACCCTCCTCACCTTTTACGCCGACGGCGTCGCCAGCCATGACCCCGCCCACGGCTACATGAAAGACGAGATCGCCCTCGTCCCCCAAGCCGCGCTCACGGCCAACACGACGTACCGCGTCGACATCAACGCCATCGTCAACGGCACCGCCGCTCCGCTCAGCTGGTCGTTCACGACGGGGTCGCGAAGTCAGTAAGACGACGCTGAGACTCGGGCATGAATGAAGGCCACGCCAGACGTCTATCGAGAAAAGAAGCGGAGCCTCCGCGGGCGTGAGCCGACGTGGAGCATGAGTAGCGCCACCGCAGCCAGCCCTCCCAGTTTCAGCCACTCGAATGTTGAACACGCAGAGCGGGACGGCTCTTGAAACGAAGGCCCACCCTCCCTCTTGCGCCACGTAGCTTCGGAACGCGAGCCGAGCGATGATCCAGTATTTCACGAAGCCAGGCGCCCGCCGGTGAGGTTGCGCTCGATGCCACGTTGAACGTGGCCCCGGAGAAGCAAGTGAAGGGCTGCCGTCCACAGCGAGACGACCAGGATGAACAGGGGCACCTCCGGCCAAAGTGTCGACCCATGACTCGAGCCCTCCGCCTCGCGCCCCTCCCCACATGAGCGTCATCGCGCCGGGCTCTACGATGAGGGACTCTTGCTGCTCGTGCGCATCGTGTGTCTTATATAAACTATTCAACTATTCGGTGTTGGCCGGATTTGAATTTCGCGCGCGCTCGACGACCCGCATGCCTAGCGTCGCGCTGCCCGGAGCCGTTACTTTTGTCGGGCGGGACCCGGCACGCTCTTGATCGCGGCTCCAACGCGCCGAACGCCCTGATCGAGCCGGGGCGTCCACGGAAAGCCGCAGCTGATGCGCAGGTAGCTGCGGTAGCGATCGTCGATGGCACACAGCTGGCCGGGCATCACGGTGACCCCGAGGCGCAGGCCAGCTTCGTAGACGGCCAATGCGTCCCGCTTTTCATCGAGCATGACCCAAATCAGAAAGCCACCTTCGGGCGAGGTCATGCGGCAGCCGGGCGGCAGATGCTGCCCGAGAGCGCGGGTCAGCGCCACCATCTGGGATTTGAGCGCGAGACGCAGCTTGCGAATGTGGCGGCTGTACGAGCCGGCCGCCAAGAACTCGGCGAGCACCAGCTGGTTGAGACCGGGCGACGCAATGATGCTGCCAAGCTTGTGACCACTCGCTTGTCGCAGGTGGTGACCCGGGATCATCCAGCCGATGCGCAGGCCGGCAGCCAGCGTCTTCGACATCGACGAGCAATAGACGATGTCGGCGTCGTGAACGAGAGCTGCGATCGGTGGCGGCCGTCGGGGCTGATGGTGGAGATCGCCGTAGACGTCATCCTCGATGATGGTGAAACCGCGCCGGCGCGCCATCTGGCCGAGGCGAATCTTGTGCGTGTCCGGCATCGTCGCGCCGGTCGGGTTCTGGAAATTGGGCGTCACCAGGACGGCGCGAATGCGATGGCGACGCGCCGTGCTCTCGAGCAGATCGAGATCGATACCGGTGAGCGGATCAACCGGTACCTCGATGATCTTGAGACCAGCCCCACGCAGCAGCTGCAGGAAGCCAAAAAACGTCGGCGATTCTAGGGCGATGATGTCCCCGGGCTTCGCCACCGAAGCGATGGCGATGCGAATAGCGTCCAGACAGCCCGACGTTACGACAACGTCCTCGACCGGAACCGTCACGCCGAGCGGCAGCATTCGTTTGGCGATCTCGCGACGCAATTCGAGAGCACCGTTGGGCGGACCGTAGCGGGCGAGGATCTCGGGCCGCCGCCCCACTACCTCTCTGGTCAAACGAGCCAAGTGCCGGAGCGGCACGAGATCGGGCCCGAGGATCGCGCCCCCAAGCGGAATCAGACGAGGATCGGCGGAGACCGTCACGAATTCGTCCGTGAGGCTGTCAAAGGGGACGGGGCGCGGATGCAGGCGGCCACGTTCGACCGGGGGCGAGGCAAAGACCCGCTCGGGCGGGGCGGCGAAATAGCCCGACCGAGGGCGCGCTTCGATGAGCCCGCGCCTCTCCAGCTCGGCAAAAGCTTCGCTCGCGGTTCCGATGGACACCGTGCGCTCCCGGTGCAGCTGCCGCACCGACGGCATACGCTCCCCAGAGCGGTACGCGCCGCGGCGAATCTGCGCCTCGAGCTCATCCGCCAGTTTTTGGTAGAGCAGCGGCGCGCTGGAGCCAGGACGATCATCTGTCATAGTCGCCTTCATCATCACCTGTATCTGTCACATCTGCACGTCCGACTGTAGAGTGATCGCATGCTCCCGATCGCGCGCTCTCTCGGGTTTCGGGGGGGCGGATTTCGGGGGGCCGGGTTTCGGGGGGGCGCTTGGCGCCCGCTCTCCCTGATCGTGATGATGCTCGCGTGTAGCGGTCGCGAAAGTGGGAGCACGCCGCCGCGGATCTCCGCGGCGGCTCCTATTGATTCCGCCGCGAAATCCGCCGCGACAGCAGCTGGCGGGACGGCGTCGGTCAGTCCAGACGCATCTGCCCAGGCCTCAGCTGGCACATCTACCGATGCACCACCCGCCGCGACGACCGATGCACCACCCGCCGCGACAACCGATACACCACCCGACTGCGTTGTCGGCGCGTGCGTACCTGTGCCCGTCGCCACCGCCGTCTTCGCCGGCCAGAAGCACACCTGCGCGCTCTTCGATACGGGTCAAATCAAATGCTGGGGCGACAACACATCGACAACGGTCAAATCAAGTGTTGGGGCCGCAACAAGAGCGGCGAGCTGGGACTCGAGATCACCAACCCCCGGGTAGGAAGCGACGGCGACATGGGCGAGCGTCTGCAGCCAGTCGTTCTCTGGTGAGGAGCACGGAAGTCCTCATTTCGCGTTCGTCTCGAACGTGCTCGGCGAAGTCGTGCTGTGGGGACGGCAGCCCGTGGCTGCTCGACCAACCGCGCCAAGTGTAGCCGAGCTGGGAGCGAGCGCGTGCTCACCCAAGCTTCCATTGCTGCACGGTGTTGCACGGCCTGCGTCCTATGTTTGCCTCGACTTCACGGCTCCGTCACGACACTGGCGCCTGCTCATCCGTGCCCTGTTCGGCAACCTGGTTGCCGTGGCGCAGGAGAGCGCCGCTGACGGACAGCGGCGGCGATCGTCTGGTCGCCCGCATAGTCAAAGAGTCAGCGGGAACAAATCTTTGCGGCCGTCGTTCTTAAGATGCGGTAAGAAAAAAAACAGGGTGGCGTGCTGGACTCGGTAGGGAAAGCGCTCTCGCGCTCAGGGAAGCGCGGACTCTCGTCTTCGACGAGTCGCGGGAGGCTGTTTTTCGTCGCCAGGGTGCAGCGCGCCACCATCCCGAATCACTCGGTTTACCAGGGGAACTACGGACATGTCTATCGTCTTCGACAACACTGCATCGTCCAAGGGCACGGCAGCGACGCTGCAGTTCAACTTCACCATCGGCGGCGGACAAAACCGCCTGCTCGTTATCGGAGTCAGCGTCGAAAACGGAGAAGTGGGCATCGTTCACTACGACTCCCACCCCGCAAACTTCGTTGCGGTCAACGTCAACGGCAGTCTCCGGACGTACCTCTATTACATCTTCAACGTGAACCTGCCGCCCGTGGCTGGCACGTATTTGCTCGAGGTTTTCGGCAGCGCCGGCCTCACGAGCATCTCAGCCGCCGCGGTTTCTGTGAGCGGGGCGCAGCAAGGCGCGCCCGAGGTGTCCGGACAGTCTGGCGTCGCGAACAGTACGTCGATCTCGACGACCGTTAGCCCAATCACTCAAGGTGCGCTGGGCTTCGACGTCGTCGCAACTCTGGGAAACACCGTCACCACACTCACGGCCGGCTCGGGTCAGACCAAGCGCCAGCAGCAAGATGGCGCTTCGAGTGACGTTGGCGTCAGCACCAAGCCGTTTTCTACGCCCGGATCGCTGCCGTTCAGCTGGACCTTCAACGCGGCCGCCAGCCGCGCCGGGCACATCGTGGCGGTCTGGGCACCTTCCGCGGTGGATCAGCCGGCAAGCACCGTCGCTACCACCGGAGACGCCAAGGTGGTCGTCCACAGCAAGTCGGCGACGACGGAGCAGCGATTCCTGATCGAAGGCGCTCAGAATCCCGGGACACTCGCGGGTACCGTGGGCGCCTCGTACGACGTGCTGGCGAGCGGGGAGAGTCCTTGGGTGCTGCGGCTGCAACAGAAGGTTGGAACCGCCTTCGTGGACCGCTCACTGGTGAAGGGGCCGTCAACGGTCGACGGCAATCGTAAGATCCAGTTCGCGCTACCTGCGGACAACGGCGACATCACGGCGCGCATCGAGCAGACGATCACAGAGCCGGCCACCGACTTCGGCTCTGGGTTGGTACGCGGGGTCGTCAGCCGTACCGACGGTCAACCGCTGGCCGGGGCGAGCGTCTCCGTCTTCGCCCAGCGAGTTCGTGGGGACGATACGTTCCTCGGCGGTCCTGTCACGACGGGCACCGACGGGAGCTACGTCGTGGTCTACAAGCGCACCCAGGCGACCTACGACCTCTATGCCAAGGCTACGCAAGCCGGAACGACGCTCGCGACGTCCGGAGTCATGCTCAACGCCGGGGCAGAAGCGGTCGTCAACCTGCTGGTCGGTGGTGCCTTCACAGGGCCCGCGGACCTCGATCTCCATCGCCAGCTGCTAACCCCGGTGCTGAGCGCAGAGGGTCTTCACATCGACGATTTGGCGCAGTCGAGCGACCGCGAGCTGGCGGTGCTGGCAGCGCGGAGCGGCGTCAAGCCGGTCGACCTCGCGCTCTTCAAGTACAGCGTTGCCCTGGGGCAGCGCACCGGCATCGGCCACGACATCTTCTACGCCTTCGGGCGGCAGAACGTCCCGCTTTCGCTGCCCGCCATCCTAGCTCTGGACCCTGACGCTCGCAGAGACGCGCTGCAGCGGGCGCTCTCCGCAAACCAAATCTCCGCGGCCAAGCAGGCCGACGTCGACGCGGCCCTGACGCAGCTCAACCAGCTTTCGCTCACCACAGCGCTCGCCGATCCGCCACTGCCCGGCGACACGACGTTGGGCGGGCTCCTGGCAACGGCCGGTCTCTCTGTCGCGAAACGCCAGACGTTGGTGGCCGCTTTCACGGCAAACACCGGAACGACGCAACAATTCTGGGACGCCGTTCGGCACAACGGCACGCTCACGGCGCAAGAGGTGACGCGAACCCAATTTTCACTGCAGCTCGGGGCGGTGACACAAAATCACTTACCGTTGGTGCAGGCGCTTCAGAGCCGCGGCGTCACCGACTTCAAGAGCTTGAGCCAATTCGATCGCAACGGCTGGCTACAGCTGATTCAGAGCCAGGTGGGCGGACGAGTCGTGGGCTTGCCCGCCGATCTGCAGGCTGCCGGCGTGACCGCGCAAACCTACGCCGACATGTTGTACACGATCGTCGAAGACGCCGTCCCGACCGCCGTGCTGGCGCGCCAGGCCGGCAGCTTTCCGCGAGCGCAAAGCCTGACCCAGTTCTACACGCACAATCCTGGATACGACATCCGCGCAACGACCGTGAACGCGTTCCTCGCGGCCAACGCAACTGCGGTGGACTTCATCACGGACCCCACGGAACGCTCCGCGTTCGTGACGCAGCTCAAGGGCATGGAGCGCATCTACCGCATCGCACCGGCCGGCGCGCGCGTTTCCACTCTGCAAACTCTGTTGAATGCGGGCGTTAGCTCGGCATTGCAGATCAGCAGCATGGGGCGTTCCGCGTTTCTGCGCAGCTTTGGCGGCCAGCTGGGCGCAAGCTTTGCCGACAGAATTTTCGGACGCGCCACGACCGTCAGCAACGTAGCGGCGATTCTGAGCTCGAGGTACGCGGCTGGCTTCGACCGCGCTCCGTTCGCCGTGACGGCGCCACGACAAGACACCGTGACGGGTTTCGGCGCCGACTACCAAGCACTGTTCGGCTCGCTCGACTTCTGCTCGTGCCAGCAATGCCAATCGGCGTTGAGTCCTTCCGCCTATTTGGTCGACTTACTGCACTGGCTCGACACGCGGCCGCGCAACGCGCAGGGCAAGACGCCGCTCAGCGTGCTCTTCGACGGTCGACGGGCGGACATCGGTACCATCGAGCTTTCTTGCCCGAACACCAACACCCCCCTGCCCTACCTCGACCTCGCGAACGAGGTGCTCGAGCTCCAAGTTGCGCCAGCAAATCCTGCGCCAATCTACCAAACGCAAGGTGAGGCCGGCGACCTGTTGGCCCATCCAGAGCACCTAAGCGTCGAGGCCTACGACGTCGTCGCGGGGGCCGTGCCTGGTAGTGGACGCGACGGCGTATACCCTTTCAACCTACCGTTCAATCTTTGGCTCTCGGAAGCGCGCACCTACCTTGGTCATTTGGGCCTCACACGCAGCGCGCTGATGGAGGCCTTTCACTCGGGCGGCAGCGCCGCGGCGCTCACCGACCTCTCGGTAGCCCGAGAAGCGCTCGAGCTTTCGCCGCTCGAGGGCAGCGTGATCGCCGCCACCACGTCGCCACCACGAACGACACAACAGTTGTGGGGACTCGCAGGGGACGCAGCCTGGGTGAGCCAGCTCGGCCAAGTGTCGACCTTCTTGATCAAGGCGGCGCCCGCGCTGTCGCACGACGGTATGGACTACGCCGAGCTGACCGATCTGTGGCGTACCGATTTCGTTCAGAACGTGGGTCCCGTTGGCATCTGGTTCAACGGCTCGACGTGCGACACGACGAGCGCCATCTTGCCGGGGCTGAGCGAAGCTCATTTGGAGCGAATCCACCGCTTCGTTCGCGCTCGACGCCGCCTCGCCTGGTCGGCGCCCGACCTGGACCGCGCCATTAAGGTGCTCGGCGCAGGTGCGCTGACCGAGACGTTGCTCGTCAAGCTGTCGTCCGTCAGGCGGCTGCAAAGCATGCTCAACCTCGATTTGCCGCAGCTGCTGACCTGGTGGGGCGCGCTCGACACCCGACGTTGGGCAAAGCGCTTGCGGCAGGGCAGGCCAGCCGGCGCTCCGCCCACGGACGGGCTCGGCTTCGTATTCAATGCCACGCTCGGCCAGTTCGCCGACGAGGCGGAAAACGAATCCTTCTACGATCGTCTGTTCTTGAGCCGCTCGGTCGACTCACAGCCGAGCAGCGTCTTTGGCGTTCGGCCCGACGGCAACGCGCTACTCGACGAGACTCACCCGCTGGCCGAGCAAGCCCCCGCGGTTGCTGCTGCGCTCGGCATTACTGCCGACGACCTCGCCCGACTCGCCCCCGTACTGGCGGGCGACCGGCTCTCACTGGCCAACCTGTCCACGCTCTATCGGCACGTCTCGCTGGCGCGTGCGTTCGGGCTCGACATCGGCTCGCTTTTGACCCTGCTGGCGCTGACTGGCATCAACCCGTTCGATCCAGCGCATCCCGAGAACGCGCTGCTCTTGTTGGACGAAGTACGCGCCGTGCGTGCCTCGGGGTTTTCCGTCCCAGAGCTCGATTACTTGCTGCGGCACGTCGACACCAAGCCGGCGAGCCTCGAGCCCCAAGACGAGCCAATCGGAGTGTTGCTGCTCGAGCTGCGCGATCTGCTGCGCAAGGCGCTGGCCGACAACCCCGATCTTCCCGCAGACGCCGACATCGCTCAACTGCGCGAGCGACTGGCGCGCGAGCTCGCCAAGGTCCTGGCTGCGGATCAGCTCGGGCCGGTGCTATCATTGATAGATCTGCCGGCGGGCGCAGCCGTGCCGGTGGGCGCGGAAGCCTTGATCGACGCCGCGCTGTCGCCCTTCCTCGATGCTCAGGCGGCCAAGAACGCCCTGGCTCGCCCGGCCAACGCGAATTACCTCGCCGACCCACAGGCCCGCTTGAGCTTCGTGCTCGTGCCGCTGATCGCATTCCGTCGTGCGCAGGCCATACGCGCCACGGTAGTCGAGAAGCTTGGCACGAACTTGGGCTTGGAGACGGCGCTGGCAGCCCCGATCTTCGAGCAATTCATCTTCCAACCCGGGCCGGGCGGGCGCTCGGTGATTGACGTGTTCTCCGCTCCAACGCTCGTCGCGTACGACCAGAAAGAGGCCGATTCGGACGCGCCGCGCATTCCCACTGCAGTCGACTTTCCGGATCAGTTCGGCACCTTCAAGCGCCTGCACAAGGTGGCGCTCGTACTGACGCATTTTCACATCTCGAAGCCGGAGGTCGCCTGGGTGTTCGGCGGGGGCCCCGCGCGAGGCACGTTGAATTTCCAGAGCTTGCCGATCGCGCTGCCGGCCCCGGGCGACGTCCAATATGGGGCTTGGGCGCGTTTGCGCGATGCGTTCGCGCTGCGCGACGGCGTCGCCGGAGGCACGCTGTTCGACCTTTTCGAGGCCTCGACAGCGGCCGTGAGCGGCAACGCCGCCGTTCGCGCAGCGGCCTTCGAGACGCTGCTCAGCGAGCTCGTGAAACGGACGCGCTGGAATCGCGACGACATCGAATTTTTGACCGGCGCCCCGGCGCGCGGCGCGACAGCGGCCATTCCCAGCGCCCTCGGCCTCGTTTACCCCAACGACTTTCAAGACGAGCGCGGCTTGAAGCAGGTCCAAGTTGCCATGACCGCCGTGAGACGGGTCGGCCTCGCCGCGAAGAACCTGTGGCCCTGGCGTGAGATTCCCTCCACCACCGCCGATCAGCTCAGCCAAGCGCGGGACATCAAACAAGCCGTGCGCGCTCGGCTCGGTGAGGCGCGCTGGCGAGAGTCGACGCGCGCGCTCCGCGATACGCTTCGCGAACGGCAGCGAGACGCGCTCGCAAGCTGGCTGATCGGCAACGCCGGCTTCGCGGACGTGTTGGCCTTGTTCGATCAACTGCTGCTCGACGTCGAAATGAGCGCATGCCAGCTCACTTCGCGTATCAAGCAAGCCATCAGCAGCGTGCAGCTCTTCGTCCAGCGCGCGTTCTTGAATCTCGAGCCGCAAGTCAAGCTCGAGGCAGGCGACGCCCGCGAGTGGGCGTGGATGAAGAACTACCGAGTCTGGGAGGCGAATCGCAGGGTGTTTTTGTATCCGGAGAACTACATCGAGCCCGAGCTCCGAGACGACAAGACGCCCTTCTTCAAGGAGCTCGAAGACGAGCTCTTGCAAGGTGAGCTGACGGACGACACCGCCGAGCGCGCGGTGTTCGGCTACCTCGAGAAGCTCGACGACGTCGCCCGACTGCAAATTGCGTGAGTTTGCCGGCATCAAGAAGACGAGACGAACGTGCTGCACGTGTTCGGGCGAACGCGCAGCGCCCCGCATCGCTATTTTCACCGCCAATGGGTCGATGGCGCGTATTGGACACCTTGGGAAAAGGTCGAGCTCGACATCGAGAGCGATCAAATCGTGCCGGTGGTGCAGAACCGGCGACTTTACCTGTTTTGGCTGGTGATCGGCGAAACTGCGGTAGAAGAGGTGGTCGACACGCCGAGCGGGGGCGGCAACAACACCCAGCACAAGCCGCAGAAGTATTTCCAGATCCGTCTGGCGTGGAGCCAGCGCCAGCAAGGCAAATGGGCCGGCAAGAAGCTCTCGGAGGGGCAAATCGGCGCTACGGACGACGACTTCCGGCGGCTCACGAATGCCTTGGCGCGAAACGATGCCTCCGACCGCACGCGGATCTTTCTCACCACCAGCACTGACGGTGGGGACCTGCTGCTCCAGCCGCTGCGCTATCGAGGGTCGATAAACGCCGTCTTCCACATTTCGGCCGACTTGTTCAGCTTCGGTACTTCGTCCGGGCAGAACTTTTCTTATCCACTCCCGGAGTCTTACCTACGGATGGATCGCTTTCGCCTGAGCGGCTGCGACGGCACGCTGACGCTCGAGCCGAGCCCGTCAACGCCGAGTATCGTCGTGCATCGGCCCGTGGGGACGACGATCGCCAACCAAACTTTTGCGAGCACACCGTCTGCCAACGGCTTCGTCGTGCCCTGGCGGGACACGACCATCTCCACGTTCGAGGATCGTAGGACGCTGAACCTGACGCCGACTGCTTTCGACGTCATGCCGACTCAACAGCTGGGCGGCTGGAGCGCCGCCCCTTTCTTCTTCGAAGATCTCAAGCGCACGTTCTTCGTCGTACCCCGTCCCGTCGGACGCCCGACACTGGGGCCGGCCACCTGGCTCGCACCCGATAGGTTGGCTGCAGACCTGGTCGGCAACATCAGAGACCTTTTCCACGAGGACCTTGCCTTCGTGCGGCCCATCGGTCCACGCCCAGACCCTCGCTTGCTCGACATCAGAAACACCGTCAGCGATCCAGCTTCGTTGATCATCGACAAGACTTCGCGCCTGCTGCCAGGCAACACCAGCTCACAGGGCGGGGTCCTGTTGGCGGGAGCTGCCTCGCCGGTGCTCGATACGCTGGGCCCTTCCGTGAAGTTCTTGGGGGCAGATACACTGTCGTTTCGCTCCGACACGACCGCGCTCAGCCTCAGCGGAACCATTCGCAGCGCAACCGGCCAGGTCTTCGACCTCGGATCTCCCGCAACGTCATCTGCGCTGTCCGAAAAGCTCACGCTCGGCACATTCCGCAATGTCTTCGATCAACCTGCCTTGACCGAGCATTTCGAGAACCTGCTGCCGTCTCTGGCGCGCTTGCTCGACACGCCGTTTCGCTTCTACTCGTTCTATCACCCGTTCGTGTGCCCGCTGATGCGGCAGCTGAATCGCTTTGGTTTGGGCGGACTGTTCGACCCTGCGCCCGATGGGTCAACCGAAGAGCAGCAGCTGGTACGGCAGAAGCGCAGCGAAGACTTCTTCGAGCAAACGTATCAGCCTCGAGCCGTCTCGCGGCCGTACCCCATAGACGAATTCGACTTCTCGTACGCCGGCGCCTACTCCGCCTACAACTGGGAGCTGTTCTTCCACGTGCCGTTCATGGTGGCCGTGTCCATGACGAAGAACCGGCGCTTCGAAGAGGCG